>Ga0316204_10000697_pt1 | contig 113306 bp, 106 predicted proteins | sample 6monrhotite_MG_2_FD_205661 | JGI IMG/M metagenome (GOLD analysis project Ga0316204, IMG submission 205661) | Microbial mat bacterial communities from mineral coupon in-situ incubated in ocean water Damariscotta River, Maine, United States -... | ecosystem: Environmental > Aquatic > Marine >...
AATTTTGGTGTCAGCAGCGTTTAAAGTTTCAATTTGATTTAGCGTTTGAGAATGGGTTTTGTGGTCGTTTGCAAAAGCGCAGCGAAATGTTGATGGAGTTATGTCCGCAGATATTTGAAGGGCGTAATATTCAACCATCTTTATTACACGGTGATTTGTGGTCGGGGAATTTTTTATTTGATCGCGAAGGGCGCGCAGTTATATTCGACCCCGCTGTATATTACGGTGATCGTGAAACGGATTTAGCGATGACAGAATTGTTTGGTGGTTACACGGCGCAATTTTACAAAGCCTACTTTGAAGTTTATCCAGTTGATGAAGCGTATGCGTTGCGTAAAATACTCTACAATCTTTATCATATTTTAAATCACCTGAACCTTTTTGGTGAAGGCTATTTGATGCAGGCGCAGCAGATGATTGATCAATTGCTTGCTGAATTACGCTAGAAGATGGGCTTCAAAAAAATCTCTATGTTATTTGATGTCCATGCGTAACATTTTACCGCCAGTTTTTTCAGCGAGTTTTTTATATTCCCATGTTGTAGTTGGGTTTTCACGTCCGAGTGGCAGTGTGAAGGCCGGTGCGGGAATGTCTAGATAATAAATGCGGTCATCGGAAGGTTCATCGCCAATCAATAAATAGGCGCCGGGAACTTTTGCATTGCGCGCTGCACTTTTGAAGGCGTCGCCTATGGTTTCATCGCTGCCGATGAACGGGGCACCTTGCATTAATTTGTCGAACATCTCACCCATAGAACCGGTATAGGTTTCAGTTTTGTCACCCGAAAACCAGGTGATGGCATCGAGGTGTTTGTCTGAGCGGATAACAATGACGCGTAAAACAGGAATTAGAAAATTGGTAACGCCATGCATAGAGCCGGTGGCATCAACGAGGATATGCAAGTCTCGTCCGGGTAAATCTTTTAGCCCTTGGATGAACAAATCAAAATCGCGTCGGCCTTGCCCTTGACCAAGTCCAGCGGTTTCCAGAACTCTGTCCATTTGCACGTCGGTGCTCATGCCGCTCATGTCATCGAGTTCTGACATGAGTCGGTTGTTATTTAGATTACTGTGTTTAAGTTGTTCTTGCAGATCTTTGATTTCACTTTTTAGTCGCGGCATTTGATATTCTTCTGCCATGCGCGCCGTGATTAAAATGGTGACGAGTAAAAAAATAAACGTAGCCAGCATCAGCAGCGATACATCGGAGAAAATTTCAAAAATATTGTTATACGATGAGCGCGGACGTTTTTTCATGGTGATGGCTGAATGCAGCTAGTCTTTTGTTATGCCTAAAGCAGCTAGGACGCGTGTCAGCCATGAGCCTTTCATTGCTTTTATCTGTCGTGCCTCATGGCGTAATAATTCGCTGTTGTGTTTACGCATCTTAATATTTTCATAGAGCGCTTTATTTTCGTCATAGGAAATTTCTCTAAGTTCAGCGATTTCTTTTTTGAAGTCGGCCATAGCTTCGCTGGAAGCTTCGAAGGAGGATTTTAAACTATTGATATGACCGCCAAGGCTGCTGATTTCATTGTCTAGAAAACGGATGTCACGTTCAAGTGAGGCACGTAAATCAGCGCTGCAATGAATCAAGCATGTGCGTAAAATTTTATCATGAAGTGCTTCTATGCCGTGTTCTGTAATTTGACAGAACACTCGCAGTAATACGCCGCCCAGCACGGCACCAAGCAGCGTAGTGTAAAAGGCGGTGCCCATGCCACCCATGGCCTGACGTAAGCCGGATAGTAGTAACTCCTGATTGTGGCCGAGCGCCTCGAGCGATCCGGTGAGGCCGGTCAGTGTGAGCGTTAAACCCATCACGGTACCGATGAGCCCCATTGTGATGAGCAGGTTGCCAACGACCTCAATCGAGTGGCTATTGCGCTGATAGGCGGCAAGTTCGACATGCAGTAAGGTTTCGATATCTAATTGGCCATTGCTTTCTGCGCTTGTTTTTAATGCAATGAAAAAACGCTGGACCGCACGTTTGCTAGATGTAATATCAAGATTTTTTAAACCGCCTTTGCGAACCTGGTTTTCGATGGTGTGTGCTGCCAGTGTTTCTAGAGTAATGAGTAGTGAGATTAAAAAGCTGCCGACAATGCCGAGCGCAAATACACCGAGGATTAACCAGGTGATGCGGCTGGTATCCGAGGCTATAAAGTCAAGAAACCCGCTGTCACTGTAAAGGCCGGTGTAAACGACAATGACGGTTGCTGCCCAGAAAAACCAGAGAAAAAGGGTGCGGAGTGATTTTTGATTCAAGGTAATCTCAATCGTTAGTTTGTGGGTTAGTCGGCCAGTGTTTCAACAGTGTTCCGGTGTCTTATAGTTCAAGTGCTGTTTGCGGAAGTAGTAGTAGGATACTATTCTTATTTGTTGCCGTTAAGCATTGAGTGTAATGCCTGATGATTACGCTAGGGTAATGGGGGCGGTGAAAATGGGTTTGCTGTGACTTTTGTGTTTCGTTAGCTGTTTCTGTTTGAAAGATTCGACTATTATTGAGATAACTTTTTCTTAACTCTCTCACCGTACAATTTTTAGTTAAGGCTATTTAATAAATGCTTACAGAGCATAGGGATGTATGACTCAACAATCTGAACTGGCGTCCGCCTATCGCAACTTAAGTTCTGAGCAGTGCCTTGAAAAAGGGTTGGCTGAGTTGGGGCTTGAAGTATCGCAGCAGCAAATGACAAAGTTGCATGACTATGTATCGCTGATGATGAAGTGGAATCGCACCTATAATTTGACGGCGGTGCGTGATAAACCCTCAATGATAGTGCGGCATATTTTAGACAGCTTATCTGTGCAGAGCTATGTCCGGGGTGCGCGGATTCTTGATGTGGGCACTGGAGCGGGTTTGCCAGGTATTCCTCTTGCGTTGATGTTCCCCGAAAAAGAATTTGTACTATTGGATGGCAATGGCAAAAAGACGCGTTTTATTGTGCAGGCGCTGGCCGAGTTAGGGCTGGATAATGTTATAGTCGCGAATGAGAGGGTTGAGCAGTTCCAGCCAGCAGCTTTATTTGATGTGGTTATCAGTCGCGCATTTACTGATTTGTCGGCGATGGTTGGGCTTGTTGGCCACCTTTGCCAGTCAGGCGCAGCAACAAAAGGTCAGCTGTTAGCAATGAAGGGTAAACTGCCCGCGCAGGAATTAGCGCAATTACCGGAAGAATTTAAAAATGCCGAGGTGCAAACGCTGTCGTTGCCCGGGCTCGAGGCGGAACGCTGCCTCGTCATTATAACAATATGATTTATATGTAAAACATGGGAAGTATCTTAGCAATAGCGAATCAGAAAGGCGGTGTCGGGAAGACCACCAGCAGTGTCAATATTGCGGCATCACTGGTGGCAACCAAGCGCCGTGTGCTACTGATCGACCTGGATCCGCAAGGCAATGCCACGATGGGTAGTGGCGTCAATAAGAATGATCTTGAGTTGACCGGTTGTGATGTGTTGCTGGGTGAAAGCGATATTGGCAATGTGATTATTGAAACTGAGCAAGCAGGCTATGGCCTGTTACCGAGCAATGGTGATTTAGTTGCCGCTGAGGTATCGCTGGTCAATATGGCGCAGAGTGAAAAGCGCTTGCAGCAGGCTTTGCAGAGTGTGGTGGATGCTTACGATTATATACTCATAGACTGCCCGCCTTCACTAAATATGCTGACGGTGAATGCGTTGGTGGCGGCGCAAGGTGTGATTATTCCCATGCAGTGCGAATATTATGCACTTGAAGGTTTGAGTGCTTTGATGAATACCATTGAGAAAATTCGTACTACGTTAAACTTTGATTTGCGCGTTGAAGGTTTGTTACGCACGATGTTTGATCCGCGTAATAATTTAGCCAATGATGTATCAGCGCAATTGACCGAGCATTTTGGCGATAAGGTTTATCGCACGATTATACCGCGCAACGTACGTTTGGCCGAGGCGCCTAGCCACGGCTTGCCAGCATTGTTATACGATAAACGTTCGCAGGGGGCGCTGGCCTATCTGGCGTTAGCGGGCGAAATGATTAAGCGAGAAAGCAATTTGGCTGTCGCAGAGACAGTGTCTTGAATAAATATGTTGAGGTTATGAAATGAATGCCAAACGACGTGGTTTGGGTCGTGGTCTGGATGCGCTGTTAGGTGGGTCGATGGCTGAAAAGGCCGGTGCAGTGGATCTGGAAAGCGGAGAGATGCGCAATTTGCCAGTCGATATGATGCAGCGTGGACAGTATCAGCCGCGTTCAGATATGCGTGCAGAATCACTGGAAGATCTGGCCGATTCGATTCGCGCGCAAGGTATTATTCAGCCTATAGTGGTGCGTGAAATTGCCGCGTCACAGTATGAAATTATTGCGGGCGAGCGGCGCTGGCGGGCAGCGCAGATAGCCGGTTTGCACGAAGTGCCTGTGCTGATAAAGAATGTGCCCGATCAGGCGGCGATTGCGATGTCGCTGATTGAGAATATTCAGCGCGAAGATTTAAACCCAATGGAAGAAGCGCTTGCGCTGCAGCGTTTGATCAGTGAGTTTGATTTAACGCATCAAATGGCGGCAGAAGCGGTGGGCCGCTCGCGTGCAGCGGTATCAAATTTACTGCGCTTATTTGACCTCAATGAAGATGTTAAGAAAATGGTCGAACAAGGACAGCTTGAGATGGGGCATGCTCGCGCATTGCTTGGCCTACAAGGTAAAGCGCAAAGCGATGCCGCCAGCGCGGTGTCGGCGAAAGGCTTGTCGGTGCGAGAAACGGAGCAATTGGTACGTCGTTTAAGGGCTCAGAACGAAGTGACAGGAAAGCCCGTAGCGAAAAAAACCGCATCTGATCCTGATATCGAACGTTTACAGGAAGAGCTGACAGAACGCTTGGGTGCGAGCATCAAGTTCCAGCATGCGTCATCAGGGAGGGGGCGTTTTGTGGTGCAATATAATAATCTTGATGAGCTAGAGGGCATACTCGCTCATATTAAGTAGTTATCTCGAAGTAGTGATGGTTATATTAATTCCGTGGCCGGCGCTGTAAACATTTTTTATGCCTAGAATGTTACGAGAACAGTTTATTTTCTTTTATCCAGAATTTTTCCTTGCGGCAGGAATGACAAGCGGGCTATACTCACGCGCTTGTTTTTCTAGGCATCTCCCTCGTGAGTGAGTCCAAAGGAAATGGTCTTTTATTGTTGGGCGTCGGCACTATGTTGAGCTCAATGACGATTTCCGGGTTTTTACTTGGCTATCTGACGGATTGGTGGCTGGATAGTATGCCGCTGTTCATGCTAGTATTCGGCGGCCTCGGTTTTGTGGGTGGTGCGCTAAAAGTGCATAAGCTGCTGAGTCGGATGGATTGAGATGGCGGATCAAGAGCTAGATAAGAAAATCCGCACTGTTATCAGCGTGCAGTTACTGATAACCGCAGTTATCGCAGTTGGCTTTTATTTTTTTAAAACGCCTTGGGATGCAGTCTCATCTTTGTACGGATCATCGATAGCGATGATATTGGCATGGTGGTTAAGTCGCGGCGTTTCGAGCGCAGCGCAACATAACCGCGGTGTCGCAGTACTTTATATAAGTGCTGCATTACGATTCTTAATGGTGCTGGTTTTATTTGGAATAGGACTGGGTGCTATCAAGTTGTCGCCATTAGCGACAGTAATAGGTTTTGTTTTGACGCAGTTGGGTTTTGCTGCATCAGCAAGTAAACGTTAATTAGAGTTGGGGTACGAGAGCGTTGAGCGAATCAGCACATTCATCGGGCGGAGGCACGGTCGAGTATATACAGCATCATTTGACGAATCTGTGCGCAGGAGATTGCGATCCCGTAACTCACCAAGCCGCGGGCTTCATGGCTTGGAACGTTGATTCATTATTTTTCAGTATTGCTCTGGGCGCGCTAATTGTTTTTGTTAGTTGGCGTCTTGGTAAAAGTTTAACTGCAGGCACGCCGGGTGGTTTTCAGAACGTAGTTGAATCCATTGTTGAGTTTGTTAGTCAGCAGGTAAAAGACACCTTTCCTGGTCACAACCCTTTAATAGCGCCATTAGCCCTGACAATATTCGTCTGGGTGTTTCTGATGAACTTTATGGATATGATCCCAGTCGATCTGCTGCCTATGATAGCTAGCTGGTTTGGCATTGAATACTTGAAAATCGTACCGACCACAGATTTGAATACAACCTTGGCGATGTCGTTGACGGTTTTTGGCCTGATTGTTTTTTATAACATTAAGATAAAAGGCCCCGTCGGTTATCTGAAAATGTTTTTGTTTCACCCGTTCGGCAAATTTTTTGTCCCGGTAAATATTGTAATGGCGTTGATTGAAGAGCTCGCTAAACCGCTGAGTCTCGCTCTACGTTTATTCGGTAACCTGTTTGCGGGTGAGCTCGTCTTCCTGCTGATTGCGTTAATTGGCGGCACGATGGCAGTGGGTTTTGCTGCATTGTTCTGGTTGCCGTTGCAGGTGGTGCTTGATCTGGGTTGGTTGATTTTCCATCTATTGGTAATCACCTTGCAGGCATTTATTTTTATGGTATTGACGATCGTCTATTTGGCTATGGCTCATACAGAAGATCATTGATTGATTCGTTTTAAGTTTTTCGTTTTTTATAATTGAAGATAGGGAGAAAGAAGCAATGACACCCGATATGATCGCACAAATCTACGCATACACCGCAGTTGGTGTTGGCGTTATTCTAGCTGCAGCAGGCCTGGGTTCTGCAATTGGCTGGGGTCTGATCTGTGCCAAGACCCTTGAGGGGATTGCACGTCAGCCTGAAATGCGTCCAGCATTGATGACAAACATGTTTATTTTTGCAGGTTTGATGGAATCATTCCCATTTATCATTTTGGCATTTGCTATGTGGTTCTTGTTTGCCAACCCATTCGTTGGTGCTTTAAGCAGCGCAATTGGCGCACTTTAAAGTCAGCTTGTTGGTAATTGGTAAATAGACCCTAGGGGAATGCAACGATGAATATTACAGTGAGTCTGTTCGGCCAAATGGCCGCATTCATTCTGTTGATCTGGTTCGTCAATAAGGTGCTGTGGGGACCGCTGAGTGGTATTTTAGCGGAACGCCAGAAGCGTATTGCTGACGGTCTGGCTGCTGCTGACAAAGGCAAGCATGAGCTGGAATTATCAGAAAAACGTGCGAAGGATGGTTTGAAGCAGGCTAAAGAACAGGCTGCCGAAATCATCAGTCAGGCTGAGAAGCGTGGCAATGAAATCGTCGAAGAAGCTAAAAGCAGTGCGCGTCAAGAAGGCGAGCGTTTGTTGGTAGCGGCTAAGGCTGAGATTGATCAGGAAGCCAATCGTGCCAGAGAGCAATTGCGTGGACAGGTAGCAGGAATCGCTGCCGCCGGTGCCAGCAAAATTCTCGGTCGTGAGATTGACGAAAACGCACACGCCGATCTGTTAAAAGATCTGGTTGCCCAGATTTAACAGGGAAGCGTAGAAATGGCAGAGAAAAGTACCATCGCACGTCCTTATGCACAGGCCATTTTTGATTTGGCTGAATCACAAGGCAAGCTTGAGGCATGGTCTCAATTGTTGGGAACAGCGGCATTAGTAGCATCTGATAAAGATGTGCAGGTGTTGATCGGTAATCCGCGCATTGAGTCTTCGCGTGTGACCGCGATGTTTTCAGACATTTGTGCAACGGATCTTGGTGAGCAGGGCAAGAATGTGTTTGCACTGTTAACTGAAAATGGCCGACTTTCTGTTTTACCTGAAATTTCAGCACAGTTTGAAGTATATAAGGCTGAGGCAGAAAAAACGGTACAGGCGCAGGTCATTTCGGCCTATCCAGTCAGTGATGAGCAGCAGGCAACAATCGCCGATGCGCTCAAAGCTCGCTTGGGTTGTGATGTTACGCTGGAATGTCAAATAGATAAAAACCTGGTGGGCGGCGCAATCATTCGCGCAGGTGACCTGGTGATTGAAGGTACAGTAGTCGGACAGCTCGAAAAGTTAAAACATGTTTTGTCCCAATAATTCATTCGATTTTTAAGAGGATACGTCAATGCAGTTGAATGCAGCTGAAATCAGCGAGTTGATCAAACAGCGTATAGAAAGTTTTGAAGCTGTTAGCGAAGCGCGTACTGAAGGTACAGTCGTCAGTGTAACTGACGGTATTGTCCGCATTCACGGACTTGCAGACGTCATGCAAGGTGAGATGCTGGAATTCCCAGATAACACGTTTGGTATGGCACTGAACCTTGAGCGTGATTCTGTCGGTGCTGTGGTATTAGGTGCTTACGAGCACATCACCGAAGGTGATACCGTTAAATGTACCGGTAAAATTCTGGAAGTGCCTGTTGGTACTGGCCTGCTGGGTCGCGTTGTTGATTCACTGGGTAACCCTATAGATGGTAAAGGGCCGATTGAAAATGTCGCCTCTTCACCGATTGAAAAGGTTGCGCCGGGTGTTATTGCCCGCCAGTCAGTTGATCAGCCGGTTCAGACGGGACTGAAATCTATTGATGCGATGGTGCCGATTGGCCGTGGTCAGCGTGAGTTGATTATTGGCGATCGCCAAACAGGTAAAACAGCGGTTGCGATTGATGCCATCATCAATCAGAAAGGTACCGGTGTTAAATGTATTTATGTTGCGGTTGGTCAGAAAGCGTCATCGATTGCTACAGTTGTTCGCAAACTTGAAGAGCACGGTGCAATGGATCACACCATTATTGTTGCCGCCGCGGCTTCAGAGCCTGCTGCCATGCAATTTATTGCACCTTATGCGGGTTGCTCAATGGGCGAATATTTCCGTGATATCGGTGAAGATGCACTGATCGTTTATGATGATTTGACTAAGCAGGCTTGGGCTTATCGTCAGGTATCATTGTTATTACGCCGTCCGCCGGGTCGTGAAGCTTATCCGGGTGATGTTTTCTATTTGCATTCGCGTCTACTCGAGCGCGCTGCACGTATTAATGCTGAATACGTTGAAAAAATTACTGACGGAAAAGTTAAGGGTAAAACCGGTTCATTGACGGCATTGCCAATTATTGAAACACAGGCCGGTGATGTTTCTGCTTTCGTACCGACCAACGTAATTTCGATTACAGATGGTCAGATTTTTCTTGAAACGGATTTGTTTAACGCCGGTATTCGTCCAGCGATTAACGCGGGTCTATCTGTATCGCGAGTCGGTGGTGCAGCACAGACCAAAATTATTAAAAAGCTTGGTGGTGGCGTTCGTTTAGATCTCGCACAGTATCGTGAGCTGGCAGCTTTTGCTCAGTTTGCCTCGGATCTTGATGAAGCAACACGTAAGCAGTTGGAGCGTGGTCAACGCGTAACTGAATTGATGAAGCAGAAACAGTATTCACCTTTATCTGTAGCTGATCAGGCCGTTTCATTGTTTGCTGCCAACGAAGGTTTTCTTGATGATGTTGATCTAGCCAAAATCGGTGATTTTGAAGCTGCTCTGCACAGTCACATGAAATCTGAGCATGCGGACCTGATTGCCAAGATCAATGAAACCGGTGATTACAATGATGACATCGTAAATGCATTACGTTCGGCGATGGAATCCTTCAAGGCCAATAGTGTCTGGTAAGTCTGGAGAGCGATAATGGCTGTTGGCAAGGAAATACGCGTAAAGATTAAGAGTGTTCAGAATACTCAGAAGATTACCCGCGCGATGGAAATGGTCGCCGCGAGTAAAATGCGTAAAGCACAGATGCGTATGAGCGAGTCTCGTCCATATGCAAAAAAGATGCGTAACGTGATTGGTCATTTGTCACAAGCTCATCCTGAATATCTGCATCCGTATCTGTCAAATCGTGAAACTGTAAAACGCGTTGGTTTTATCATTATTTCTTCTGATCGTGGCCTCTGTGGTGGCTTGAATAATAACTTATTCAAGAAGACCGTGGCCTCGATGAAGGAATGGCATGATAAAGGTGTTGAGATTGATCTTTGTACGATCGGCTCAAAAGCGAGTACTTTTTTTGCACGCTTGGGCGGTAATGTTAAGGGTGAAGCTTCACAGCTCGGTGATGCCCCACAGATTTCGGATCTGATTGGTCTAGTTAAAGTCATGCTGGATGGTTTTGATGAAGGGACAATTGACCGCTTGTTTGTTGTCAATAATGATTTCGTTAATACCATGACTCAGGAGCCAACGGTCAGTCAGCTACTGCCGATTGAAGTTCAGGAAGAAGAAGAACTTAAACACCATTGGGACTACATGTACGAGCCCGAAGCAAAAGATGTGCTGGATGCTTTGTTGGTACGTTATGTTGAGTCGCAGGTGTATCAGGGTGTTGTTGAAAATCTGGCTTGTGAACAGGCAGCTAGAATGGTCGCGATGAAGTCTGCCTCGGATAATGCGGGTGACTTGATTGGTGAATTGCAGCTGATTTATAACAAGGCGCGCCAAGCGTCTATTACGCAAGAAATTTCGGAAATTGTCAGTGGTGCAGCTGCGGTTTAGTAGCGAACACAGACAATTAACGGTTTAAAATAGTGAATCAAGAGGAATCAAGGCAATGAGTGCTGGAACAATTGTGCAAATCATCGGTGCGGTCGTCGATGCGGAATTTCCACGTGATGCCATGCCCAAAGTGTATGACGCATTAAACGTATCTGATACTGACCTGACTTTAGAAGTTCAGCAGTTGCTGGGCGACGGTATTGTAAGAACTATTGCAATGGGTAGTTCAGATGGCCTGAAGCGTGGCTTGAGTGTTAGCAATACTGGCGCACCGATTACTGTGCCCGTAGGTGTTGAAACACTGGGTCGCATTATGGACGTTTTGGGTCGACCTATTGATGATAAAGGTCCGGTTGGCGAGAAAATACGCAGCCCGATTCATCGCAAAGCGCCTAGTTATGAAGAGCAATCCGGTAGCACTGAATTGCTTGAAACTGGCATTAAAGTGATCGATCTGCTTTGCCCCTTTGCGAAGGGTGGTAAAGTTGGCTTGTTCGGTGGTGCTGGTGTTGGTAAGACTGTAAACATGATGGAGCTGATTCGTAACATTGCGATTGAGCACAGCGGTTACTCAGTATTTGCTGGTGTTGGAGAGCGTACTCGTGAGGGTAACGATTTCTATCATGAAATGACCGATTCAAATGTAATCGATAAAGTATCTCTGGTTTATGGTCAGATGAATGAGCCGCCAGGAAACAGATTGCGTGTTGCACTGACTGGTTTGACGATTGCGGAAAACTTTCGTGATGAAGGCCGCGATGTACTGTTGTTTGTCGATAATATTTATCGTTACACACTGGCGGGAACAGAAGTCTCTGCACTGTTGGGTCGTATGCCATCTGCGGTAGGTTATCAGCCAACATTGGCTGAAGAAATGGGTGCGCTGCAAGAGCGTATTACATCAACTAAGACGGGTTCGATTACATCGATTCAGGCGGTATACGTACCGGCGGATGATTTAACAGATCCTTCACCTGCAACAACATTTGCGCATTTGGATGCAACAGTTGTATTGTCACGTCAAATTGCAGAGCTGGGTATTTACCCTGCGGTTGATCCATTAGATTCAACCAGTCGTCAGCTTGATCCTTTGGTTGTTGGTCAGGATCATTATGATGTTGCGCGTTCTGTACAGGGTACATTGCAGCGTTACAAAGAGCTGAAAGATATTATTGCGATTTTGGGTATGGACGAGTTGTCTGAAGAAGATAAACAGACTGTTACCCGTGCACGTAAAATTCAACGTTTTATGTCACAGCCTTTCTTCGTAGCAGAAGTCTTTACCGGTTCTCCGGGTAAGTATGTTTCTTTGAAAGATACCATTGCTGCATTTAAAGCGATTATCGCGGGCGAATACGATCATCTTCCAGAGCAGGCTTTCTACATGGTCGGTTCTATTGATGAAGTGATTGAAAAAGCGAAAACAATTCAGTAATAAACGGGTACTGTTATGGCTATGACTATACATGTTGATATCGTTAGTGCTCAGGAAGAGATTTTTTCTGGGCCCGCTGAAATGGTTTTTGCTTCTGCGGTGATGGGTGATGTAGGTATTTTACCACGTCATGCGCCGATGCTGACACAACTTAAGCCGGGTGAAGTTAGAATCAAATTACCGGGCGGCGAAGAGGAAATGATTTATATTTCTGGCGGCATGTTAGAAGTTTTACCTCATGTGGTAACTGTTCTTGCTGATACTGCTACTCGGGCTAAAGATCTTGATGAGGCGGCGGCGATAGAAGCGAAAGAAAAGGCTGAACAAGCGATGCAGGATAAAACTTCAGAGTTTGAATATGCTCGGGCGCAGTCTGAATTAGCCGAAGCGGTTGCTCAGATTGAAGCTATCAAGAAGTTGCGCAATAAAGCAGGACATTAGAACTTAAAAGCTTAGCGTATTAAAATCTGTCGTGATGTTTTTTTTGTCTCGATAAATGCAAAACGCCAAAAGTTGTGAGAACAGCTTTTGGCGTTTTGCATTCTAGGCGTATATTATTCTAATAATGCTTATAGAGGAGTGCCAGTAATTGAATCTTGATATCGTCATCTTGGCTGCCGGTGCTGGAACACGCATGCGTTCTTCTCTACCAAAAGTTTTGCATAGAGTGGGTGGTATTCCACTGCTACAACATGTAATAAACACTTCAGAATCACTCGGCGCTAGAAAAATTTGTGTTGTACATGGTCATGGTTCTGAGCAGGTGCTCAAAGAGCTTAAAGATGCACGCGTAGAATGGGCGCTGCAAAGCGAACAATTAGGTACCGGTCACGCGGTGCAACAGGCCATAGTTGAAACGGATGATGAAAGCTGTGTATTGATTTTATACGGTGATGTGCCATTGATCACTGAATCGACATTGCAGCGATTATTATCCTGTGTGAAAAGTGGCAACATCGCTTTATTGACAGCAAAGCTTGATAACCCTCAGGGTTATGGCCGTATCATTCGTAACACGCAGCACTTAGTTGAGTCCATTGTCGAAGAAAAAGATGCAACGGACGCGCAACGTTTAGTGCAAGAAATTAACACCGGTATTTTAGCCGCGTCACAAAGTGACTTGTACCGCTGGCTCGGTAATTTAAAAAATGATAATGCTGCGCAGGAATATTATCTTACGGATATTATTTCTATAGCCGTTAAAGAAGGTGTGAAGGTTGAAACCGTTCAGGCTGATAGTATTGAAGAAATATCTGGCATTAATGACTGTATTCAACTGGCTGCGATAGAACGCAGTTACCAATTACGCCAAGTAGAAACATTGATGAAAAACGGCGTTACGGTTTATGACCCATCCAGACTTGATATCCGCGGCAACGTGAATTGTGGACAAGATAGCTATATTGATGTGAATGTAATTTTGGAAGGTGATGTTGAGATTGGCAATGGTGTCAGTATTGGAGCAAATACTATTATTAAGAATAGCAGAATTGCGGATGGTGTAACGATTAATGCTAACTGTGTAATTGAAAATGCTGACATTGGCATGCAGTGTCACATTGGGCCATTTGCACGCATAAGGCCTGAAACCGTACTTTCTGAAAATGTGCGCATAGGTAATTTTGTTGAAATAAAAAAATCACATATTCAGCAAGGTTCAAAAGTGAACCACTTGAGTTATGTAGGTGATGCCACCGTTGGTAAGAATGTAAATATTGGCGCAGGTACGATTACATGTAATTACGATGGCGCTAACAAACATCATACAGAAATTGAGGATGATGTTTTTATTGGCTCTGATACACAATTGGTTGCACCGGTAAAAATTGGTGCAGGTGCCACTATCGGAGCAGGATCAACAATTACACGCGATGTAACGTCTGGTGACCTGGCCTTGAGTCGTTCAAAGCAAGTGGTTAGAGAGGGCTGGGAACGGCCTGTAAAAAATAAAAAATAAAAAATAAAAAATATTCTTTCGAGTTTTTATTTTGAAATAATAAATTGATAAGAGGTGCTTTAGGGTGTGTGGAATAGTTGGTGCAGTTGCTGAAAGGGATGTTGTTCAGATACTTCTAGAAGGTTTGAGGCGTCTTGAATATCGTGGCTACGATTCCTCGGGTATCGCAGTAATCGCTGAAGACAACAAACTACAGCGTGTACGTAGCGTTGGTAAAATTAGCGCGCTTGAAAAGAATCTGAATAAGCAGCCTCTAACAGGTCGAAGCGGAATCGCTCACACCCGTTGGGCTACGCATGGCTCGCCAACTGAAAACAATGCACACCCACATGTAAGTGATGAAAAAGTTGCATTAGTCCACAATGGTATCATTGAGAATCATGAAGCGCTGCGTGCTGAGCAAATTAAATTAGGTTATAAATTTACTTCTGAAACAGATACCGAAGTAGTGGTGCATCAGGTATGCAAATATCTTGATCAAGGGAAGATATTATATAACGCAGTAGAGGCTACGCTTAAAGATCTTGAAGGTGCCTACGCATTAGGTGTGATTTGTCATGACCACCCCGGTTCTATTATAGCAGCACGAAAAGGCAGCCCACTTGTAATCGGGGTCGGCATTGGCGAACACTTTATTGCATCAGATGTCAGTGCGCTGTTACCCGTAACGCAACGATTTATTTTTCTTGAAGATGGTGATATTGCGGAAATAACAAAAGAAAAACTTGTTATTCGCAATGCTGAAGGAAAAATTGTTGATCGTCCAATAAAAGAAAGCGAGTTAACGGCGAACGCTGTTGAGCGTGGTGAGTTCCGTCACTACATGCTTAAAGAAATTTATGATCAACCTATGGCAGTGGCAGATACGCTTGAAGGCCGTGTTACTGCAACACAAGTGATTGAAGAATCTTTTGGCCCCCAGGCCGGCGAAATATTTGATCAAATAAGCCAAGTACATATTATTGCATGTGGCACCAGTTACCATGCCGGTTTGATTGCACGCTATTGGTTTGAAGCTCTGGCAGGTGTTCCATGTATAGTGGAAGTGGCGAGTGAGTTTCGCTATCGAAATCCAGTCGTCAGAAAAAATGCCTTACTTGTTACGTTATCACAGTCAGGGGAAACAGCGGATACTTTGGCGGCATTGAATGAGGCAAAGTTAAGAGGTTATAAACATTCATTGGCGATTTGCAATGTGCCAGAAAGCTCTTTAGTGAGAGAGTCCGACCTTTGTTTGATGACGCGTGCTGGCCCTGAAATTGGTGTTGCATCAACCAAGGCTTTTACGACTCAGTTAGTCGGCTTGATGTTGTTGGTCATGGTTTTGGGGCGCAGACATCAAATGGATGCCAGCCTGGAAAAAGAGCTGGTTAAAGAACTGAGTGCATTGCCATTAAAAATCGAAGATGTGCTTAAGCTCGACAATCAAATTGAAAAACTTGCTGAACAGTTTGCAGATAAACAGCACGCATTATTTCTCGGTCGTGGCACACAATACCCTGTTGCAATGGAAGGCGCATTAAAGCTGAAAGAGATTTCATATATTCATGCGGAGGCTTATCCGGCGGGCGAACTCAAGCATGGCCCGTTAGCTCTGGTTGACGCTGATATGCCTGTTATTGCTGTTGCGCCTAATGATGCGCTGCTTGAAAAATTGAAATCTAATTTACATGAAGTGAAAGCGCGTGGTGGTAAATTATTAGTTTTTGCTGATTGCACCGTGCATGTTTCCGCCGATGAGGATATACAGATTATTGACGTAACCGCTGTGAGTGATCATGTTGCACCGATTATTTTTACAATTCCTTTGCAGTTGTTGTCGTATCACGTTGCAGTTTTTAGAGGTACAGATGTTGATCAACCGAGGAACTTGGCAAAATCTGTAACAGTGGAATAAGTTAATTGCGGTTTTCAGTATATATATTTGATGAGAATATAGTCGTAACATATTTAGTAGGGCCTATAATAAAGTCGTAAAACTCAAGGGTAATAGACCGGACTGCCTCATATAACTTGGCTATTCATACCATAGTTTAGAATTTTTGCTTAATTGCGAAGCAAGACATTAGTGTTTTTCTATCAAGCTTCTACTTGCCGTCAAATCCAGCCCTTTGTGTTGCATATACTTATGTCTGATTTTGAGGTTTGGGGTACTGTCGTAATATGGCAAGCCCCTAGTATCGTGCACAGCTGAGAGCGTTACAATAACGCAATCAGAGGAGTCTCTTAAATCAGGACTTGCTTTGTCCAAAAGGTTTTGACGACGTACAACACCTGTTGGGATTTATGAACGGTGAGGAGTAGAGAAATAGCAAAAATCTATCAGGGTTTGGAGCTTTGAATAAAGCTTCTTAGGCATCGGAATCGGCACCGCCTACACGTATAGATTGAGGAGAAAAGGAATATGGTGCTAGTCAATTGCTGATTGCCATGGAAAACGAAGTGAAGGCGATTAGTCCTCGATAGTCCACGCCGTCTGCCCTTTCGTAGTTGAGAGCGATAGCGAACGATGAAGAAATGCAGGAGCGGCTATAGTGGGCGTAGTGTGACGAGGAACGATGTCATACGGAGACGTAATATCCCGCAGGACAGTCGAGGGTAAAGGAATTAACTGTCGCGTTGGCGAGTTGATTTTTGGCAAGGAGGTCAAACAATCGTTTATCTGTATTCATTGCAATTTGCTTATACATCGAAAGATACACCCAGATTATCTCGTTATTTATGTCTGCTATGTAATTCTTTCTAATCGATTCGGCTCACAAAAGACAAGACTGATTAGTGTGAAAGCTTAAGGTTTCTTATTATATACAGTAAGTTAAAACTGTTTGGCTTTTAAAGGGGGGGTGATAGGTGGTGTATTCTGTGGTTATCTATAGCAGTGATGATTGAGAGTTTCGCCAACATATAGATTATAATCTATATGATCATAAAGAAAAATCGATTGGTAATGATTTTACCGTCTACATAAACTCCCCCTCAATTCGAAATTTTATCTCAGATTCACTTAACTTAATGAATTAAAGGAGCTGACCATGGCCTCAAAAGCGTACGATGCGGGCGTTAAAGAATATCGGGATATGTACTGGACGCCGGACTATGTTCCATTGGATACGGATTTACTGGCATGTTTTAAATGTACTGGACAAGAAGGTGTGCCACGCGAGGAAGTTGCAGCAGCAGTCGCAGCAGAATCATCTACCGGCACATGGAGTACAGTATGGTCGGAACTATTGACCGATCTTGAGTATTACAAAGGCCGCACATACCGGATAGAAGATGTTCCTGGTGATCCTGAAGCTTTCTATGCCTTTATTGCGTATCCAATCGATTTATTTGAAGAAGGTTCAGTTGTCAACGTACTGACATCTCTTGTTGGTAACGTGTTTGGTTTTAAGGCTCTGCGTCATCTTCGTCTTGAAGATATTCGTTTTCCAATAGCCTATATTAAGACTTGTGGTGGTCCACCAGCAGGTATTCAGGTCGAGCGTGACCGCTTGAATAAATATGGACGTCCTATGTTGGGCGCTACTATCAAGCCTAAATTAGGACTGTCTGCTAAGAACTATGGTCGTGCAGTATATGAATGTTTACGTGGCGGTCTTGATTTAACTAAAGATGATGAGAACGTAAACTCTCAGCCATTCATGCGCTGGCGTGATCGTTTTGAATTTGTTGCAGAAGCAATTCAAAAAGCAGAATTGGAAACAGGTGAACGTAAAGGTCACTATCTCAACGTGACTGCTGCAACACCTGAAGATATGTATGAGCGCGCTGAATTCGCCAAAGAGGTTGGTTGCCCCATTATTATGCATGACTTCCTGACTGGCGGATTTACTGCAAATACAGGTCTTGCTAACTGGTGTCGTAAGAACGGTGTGCTGTTACACATCCATCGTGCGATGCACGCAGTAATCGACCGTCATCCTAAACACGGCATCCACTTCCGCGTATTAGCTAAGTGTCTACGTTTGTCTGGTGGTGATCATCTCCACACAGGTACAGTTGTAGGTAAGCTGGAAGGTGACCGTAACTCTACTTTAGGTTTTGTTGATCAGCTTCGTGAGTCTTTCGTTCCTGAAGATCGTTCACGTGGAGTATTCTTTGATCAAGATTGGGGTTCAATGCCTGGCGTATTTGCTGTTGCTTCTGGTGGTATCCACGTATGGCACATGCCTGCATTGGTTACGATCTTTGGTGATGATTCTGTGTTGCAGTTTGGTGGCGGTACTCAAGGACATCCATGGGGTAATGCAGCAGGTGCTGCGGCAAACCGTGTGGCACTTGAAGCCAGTGTTAAGGCGCGCAATCAGGGTCGAGAAATTGAGAAAGAATCTCGTGACATCCTCACTGAAGCAGCTAAGAGCAGCCCAGAATTGGCTATCGCTATGGAAACATGGAAAGAGATTAAGTTTGAATTCGATACTGTTGATAAGCTGGACGTGTCTTAAGAGCTTACACCCTAAATTAAAGAACTAAATTAAGAGGACAAAGCAATGCCTATGACTAATCAGCAAGGTGACTATCAAACTTCGCAAACTCTGGAGACTTTTGGTTTCTTGCCTAAGTTTTCCCAGGACGAAGTGTATGAGCAGATTATGTATATGATTTCACAGAACTGGACGCCATCTATTGAGCATGAGCATCCAACAGGTTCAAGTAACCACTATTGGACCATGTGGAAATTACCAATGTTTGGTGAATCAAACCCTGAACGCGTGATGGCAGAACTCGAAGCTTGTCGTCAAGCCTATCCTGATCATCACGTTCGTTTGATCGGGTATGACAATTATACACAGAGTCAGGGCGTTAACTTCGTTGTTTATGAAGGGCGTACTTAGGTCTAATATTTAAGAGAAATATGTGCTTGTATTCGGTGGTGACTTTTAAGAGTCTACAGTGTAAACGAATAATGAAAAGGCGGGATGAATATGTCACAAGTTTCAATGGCAAATCCAAATAGTAGTCGAGCAATCGCACTTAAGCGACGCAAGGCATTGTCGAGCAGTGGTAAAGCGGCAATAAAACCTGCAAGCCAGAGTGTCGGTACGTCCAGCAATACAAATGGAAGTGCAATTACGACACGACAAGCCACGCCTGTGAGAAGTGTCTCTTCAGGCGGTAACGCCCGCGCAGCTTCATTAGTACGTCGTAAAGCAATGTCTAGTAAGGGCAAAGCAGCTGTTAAGAGTAGCGATAGAGTAAACACAAGCGCAAAGCACACAGGCAAAAAGGCTAAGCCAGCACAGCAAAGTGGAAGAGAAACAGATAAAGCTTGTAGCTGTGGTGGTGCTAAAAAAGATTTAGCCAATATCGAAACGAGTTCAGCTGCGAGCAATGAGTCACGTAAGTCGCGTGCCTATGTTGCTCGTCGCCCTCAGCTTGCTTCGAATCCTGCTAAAGTGGCTGCATTAGTCCGTAGAAAGGCGTTGTCATCATTAGGAAAGGCAGGCTTGAGTTCTAATGCAATAACAGAAGCGCAGGTCGCTCGAGTCAGTAATCCAAAAATTTCAGGACGCGAACTTGCCAAAGTGTTGCGCGATCAGCGTAGTAAAAAAGGCAGTGCAGGCCAGAAGAAATCAGCGCCTTGTGGTCGTCAGCGAAAATCAAACGATACGAATGTCGGCGCGGCACAAGATGCACCTTGGAAAGTTGGTGCAAGCGTAACAGTAAGTGGACAAACCGTAACCGGTTCGATGGTGGGGCGTCATGAGAGCATGACCGGGGATGAGCCTAGCACCTGCCGAACTATTACGGGTACTGAGTACTTGGGTGCAGATATTTTTAATAAATTTTGTCAGAGCGACGCGAAGGCAACGACTGCAGGTAAGGTCACAGTTACCTCAACTTCCCATGGTAATCAGGTAAGCGGAAATCGTATGGGACGTGGTGACAATGTCACAGGAAATGAGCCTGGAAGTTGTAAACGCGTTACAGGTAATGAGTACACTAGCGTTGAGCAATCTAAGGCTTTTTGTGGGGATGCTACAGCTAAATCGCCTCGTAAAGGTTCGATGGCTGAGACTATGAAAGGTAAATCGGTGACGGGGAATAATGTTGGTCGTTCCGAGAATGTGACTGGTAATGAATATGGTATGCGGAAGCTATTGACTGGAACACAATATACAAAGTCGGAGAATATCGGCATTGCCCCTTTAAAGGTTGGTGTCAGTGAAACTCTGCGCGGTAGCAGTGTTACTGGCACAATGGTTGGCCGAGGTGAGAGCGTGACCGGCAATGAATCAGGTACATGTCGTAATGTTACCGGCGATGATTATTTAGGGCGGGAACAGTTTGGTAGTTTTTGCAACTCAACACCACAACCAACAGATAACAAAGTAGCTGTTTCCCAAACGCTGGCCGGACTTAATGTCACCGGTGACTTGGCGCAACGTTCGCAAATTGTTACTGGCAATGAAGCTGGTACCTGCAAGGCATTGACCGGAACACCTTATGTCGGTGGAGATCAGTACCAGGAATATTGTGATTCATCGCAAGTCAATGCTGCGAAAGCTCGTATGGAACCTGCGGCACGTAAATGGGGTAAATCTGTAACAGGTCAACAACCGGGCGTTAACGGCAAATTAACAGGTGCCGGTAAAGGTGCATGTGAGCCGATTAGCGGAACACCCTATGTTGGCGCTGATCAAGTGGTCGCGGCGTGTCCTGCTAGTGCGGCTGAACCAGGAAGTGCTGACTATCCCCAATCGTTGAGTGATACGCCATGGGGAGACTTTAGTGTTAACGCTCCTGTTCATGCCGCGCAACATGATGGATCACATTCGCATGTTACCGGTTCACGGTATGAAAGTGGACACATTACCGGATCTTTTGATCTGGCGTCAGGAAAATTGACCGGCACAGAACAGGCGCGTTTTGATCGTCAAGAAGAGCCAGTTCAGGTAAACATGCCTGCCACTGTCGAAAGCATTGATGGCCGAGTGAAATCTCGCGTTACCGGTGAAGGTATGGAAGCAGGGCTAAAGATAACTGGTGATGACTGGGATCGTGGTGATCATGTTACCGGTACAGAGGGCGCTTCGGCCAATCAACGTAACCAGACTCGACGTGGTGGTTTAATGAGTGCTATGCAAATGAGAGCGGACATGACACGAGCAGAAGATACTCCTGTGCCGGTTAGTAAAGTCACTGGTGGTAGTGGAAATACGGAAAAAGGCTCATTGATAACATATTCCGGTGGCGCACGCGGCTGAAGCTAAAAGAGATCTAAGGTAAAAGATAAAGGTAAGCAGGGAAATGTTACACACAGCACGAAAAAATAACGTGTTAAGTAATCGGGCACGAGGAACGGCGCCTTTGCGCCGGCCGGGTGCGGTTGCGCTTCGCGATCGTAGCGAGGATTCTTGTGTTAGTGCTGTAGCAGATAACAATGCAGGTAATAGTGGTCTTCGTAACTTGAATGTTGGGACTCAGCATCCATTGTGCAATAAGGATGAAAATGCGCGACTTTTAAGTTACGAGGATAAGAATAAACAGGCTTTTGATAGCATCGTTCCGACACTCAAAATGATTTCAGCGATTCAGCATGACAGCGATTTTGAGAGGCGAGCACAAGGCATGGCTCGTGAGCGATTAGGTTTTGAACTGCCCAAATCAATTTTAGCAGATGCTTGGGTTGATCAGCTGGATATGCGAGGTTTGTTTGCCTGGTGTGTATTTAATACATATAAACGTTTTTGTGATGCGTTTTTTGTTTCGCACACTTCATCGGGTTTAGCAGAACAGGATTTTGATTCTTTTTTACAATCTTGTGGCTTTCATACGATGGACATAACACCTTGCGCAGACGGACGGCTAGCTCATTTGGTACGTTATGTATTGCGATTGCCGCCACGAGCAGTGCGTCGCAAATCGTATGCCGGAGCAATGTTTGATGTGGAAGATAGTTTAGAAAAGTGGATGGAAATTGAGTTGCAACGTTTTCGTGAAAGTAAACCTAATTCTGTGGATGCGCCAACACGCTATCTGAAAATGGTGGCTTATCACTTCAGTTCCAGCAACCCGGAACAGGAAGGTTGTGCTGCTCATGGATCAGATACAAAAAAGGCTGCACAGGCAGCTTTGGAACGTTTGATTAATTTCCGTCAGGCGATTGAGAATAGTTTTTGTTGTGGTGCGTCGATTGATCTGTTGTTGATTGGTGTTGATACTGACACTGATTCGATGCGTGTGCATGTACCTGATAACAATGGACAAATGGATATAGCCCGATTTGTTGATACACAAATAATATTTGCCGAAACGTCGCAATTGGATGTGAATGGAGCGAAGCGCTTTGTCGAGTCAGCTATACAGCAGTGTTCGGCCAATGTGACTAAAGGTATGTCGAAGTTAATCGCATGCTTGATTGAGAACAATCTATCGCAGATTGCATACGTGCTTGGTTGTCACAACGAGCGCTATCCAGATATTGGCCATGCGGAACGGTTTATCGGTGCTGGGGTTGGGTTTGAGGATATTCAGCTGCGTAACTTAATGTACTTTGCATACCTTAATACATTGGAAGAAAGTGCAGCGGATCTTGATGTTGGTATTAAGATATTTAAAGGTTTGAATGTATCGCATGGTTTGCCGGTACCGGTTGTTGTTCGATTTGATTACCACGGCGATGTGCCAGGCGCACGGGATCGTGCAGAACAGCGATGTGGACGAGTAGCTCAGGCTTTATCAGAACGTTTTGATGATTTGTCCCAGCAAGGTTTATTGCATGTTTTGCAGGTGGCGCGCGATTGTGATGGCAACAGTCCTTTGGAAGTATTTGACTGTTCTGTTAATGCTCGAGAAGTGGGGGCTCACTGATGAAGATCTGTCAGGTAGAAAAACCGCTGGTAGCTACCAATCGTATTGCAGCAATGGAACATAAGCATTTACAAGTGGTACGAGATGGTAGTGCTTCACTGGTGGCAGTTGATGCCGTAGGTTGCAAGCCGGGTGATTGGGTGATTTGTGTAGGAAGTTCTGCGGCACGCGAAGCTGCGGGTAGTAAAGAATATCCGAGTGATTTTACGATTGTCGGTATTATCGACCAGTGGAATCCAGAAGCCGGACAGCCCTGATGGAGATATTGAAAGTCGAGTCAGCGTTAGTTTGCACACAGCGCATACCGGGACTTCATAAAAGCAGCTTGCGAGTACTACGCTCAGTGAGTGGAAAAAAGCAGGTAGCAGTGGATCCAGTCGGTGCACGGCCAGGCAATTGGGTATATACCGTCAGCGGTTCTGCAGCACGATATGCAGCCGGTGATTTCGAAGTGCTAACAGATCTTACTATTGGCGGCATTATAGATGTTTGGCCACCAAATGACTAAATCGTGAAGGAAATCAGCATCGCTGGTAAACAATTATTTTAAACACTTAAGTAAACAGGAGATATGAAAATGGCAAGTGATAATTATGGTATAGCATTAGGTATGATCGAGACGCGTGGTCTGGTACCAGCTATTGAAGCAGCTGATGCAATGACTAAAGCTGCTGAAGTTAAGATGATCGGTCGGGAATTTGTTGGTGGTGGTTACGTTACAGTTATGGTTCGTGGCGAAACTGGTGCCGTTAACGCAGCGGTACGTGCTGGTGCTGATGCTTGTGAACGTGTAGGTGATGGTCTAGTGGCAGCACATATCATTGCACGTCCACATCACGAAGTTGAGCCAGTGCTCGACAGCAAATAAATTAACACGACTGTGCCACAGTCACGTGATTAATTTTTTCTTATACGCTTGGAGATAAAAAAATGGCTAATGAAAATTATGGAATTGCCCTAGGTATGATTGAAACGCGTGGTCTGGTACCTGCAATTGAAGCAGCAGATGCCATGACCAAGGCTGCAGAAGTTCGCCTGATCGGTCGTGAATTTGTCGGCGGTGGATATGTTACGGTTTTGGTTCGTGGTGAAACCGGTGCCGTTAACGCAGCGGTACGTGCTGGCGCAGATGCTTGCGAACGTGTAGGTGACGGTCTAGTGGCAGCGCATATTATCGCACGTCCACATAGTGAAGTTGAGCCGGTTCTACCAACAGGTGGCAACGCTAAAAAAGCTGCAGCTGCATAAGACGAGTTGTCAGTTTAGGCAGATTGTTAGATAGATGTTAGTGGTGCGAGCTGATGAGAAAGTTTTAGGTTATCTGGGTAGGGCGCTCAGTCTGGAGCTTTCTGCTGTGCAACAATATACCACCCAGGCGCAGTTGCTGGCGACCTGGGGGTTGAGGGATGCAGCGGCTAATTTTCGCAAAGAAGCGAAAGAAGAGTTGCAACATTCGAATCGAATTATTGAACGAATGCTGGCGATTGGTGTGGCTCCCAATGGTTCCCAACTAAGACCTGTTAAGCTCGCTAGTGACTTGTCTACATTGTTAGGGTTTAATCAACAATTGGAAGCCGATGTCATACAACTCTATCGTTCAGCGACACATCATTGTGCCAGAGTGGGTGACCATGATAACCGCAGTTTTTTTGAAGAGTTACTCGTGGAAGAAGAGCAGCATCAAGCAGAGCTTGATGCGTGGCTAAAACGTTTACAACAAGCACCAAAAAAAGATACGCATAGTGTTCGCTAGTTTACAAAGGCGGATATGCTCTGATTTATATTAAATTACAAATATAAAGGCGGGAGGAAAACTCTATGGCATCAAAGAATTGGCAAGAACGTAGCCGGCCGTCACGCCTGGAGAAGCGTTACGAATTTGAGAATTACGACGCGCTACGTATTTTTCTTGATGCTGCTGCAGATCTTTCTGAGCAAAAAGGAGTGTTTCCAGACATAGGTTTTGGAAAAACGTATGCAAATTTCAAAATACATGCTGATGAAGGTGATATGGAGCTGACCGACATACAACGTGAATTTGCTACATTACTGGATACACTTGAAATTGCACGTCAGTCCTAGGATCTGCTCATGTCTGTAATAGCCGTGGTCGGCAATAAAGGGGGGGCAGGTAAAACAACCCTCAGCATCAATATCGCGAGCGGCATGCATCGCCGTATTCCAACGATATTATTGGATTCCGACCCACAACGATCCTCTCTTCAGTGGCGTGAAATTGCAGAGCGTGAAGACCTGATTGATGTTATAGATGGAGTTGATGATTTAGCAGGAGCGGTCAAGCAGTATCGAGATCGTTCTGGTTGTGTAATGATCGATTGCCCGCCATCGGTGCAGTCCGAGCAGACACAGGAAGCATTGACCTGCAGTGACATCGTTATTATCCCCGTATTGCCTTCGCCATTGGATCTGTGGGCTACTGTGAATGTAGTAGAAGAGATTGAGTCGGCACGGTCTGTAAACCCCAAAATAAAAGCGCTAGTGGTGATAAATCAACTTGAATCTCGCACAGTTTTGTCAAGATTGATGAGTGAAGCTCTTGCTGAAATTGAGTTACCTGTTGCGAGTACTGTGATCACACGACGCGTGGCCTATCGCAATGCTATACTGCAAGGCTGTAGTGTGCTGGATGCAGGATCCTCTGCAAGAACTGCAGCACAAGAAATTAATCAACTGGTTGACGAAGTGGTGACTTATTTATGACAAGCAAAAGCAAAGCAGGTAACAAACTGGCAGCCTCGATACGAAAGAGCAAATCTAGCACCGTTGCGCGTAAAAACTCGCTAGGGACTGATAAAGAAGAATTGACAGCAAAGCCCAAAGTCACTACTGTCAGTTCAGCCCTAAAATCAGGGGGAAACCAGGCGCGTAAAGATATCCTTAGTCATGGCTGCCGAGTGTGGCCGGATTGATCTGTATAGAGAGCAATCATATTTCACTTATGGTTAAAACTTATTAAGTTTACATACTAAAATATTGTCAAAAAATAGCATTATTAAATTTGGCATTGCGCTATGCGTGACGGTTTCGTTCTACATATATAATTAGTTATATAATTAGAGATTAAATACTGTTATGGCACCACCCTTCAGTGAACCCGGGTATACGCCACCCTCATCGATGCCTGAATACCTAATCAGGTATGCCACACTTAGACAACTGCAAATTTTCGAGGCCAGTGTCCGCTTAGGTAGTTTGTCTCGCGCAGCTGAAGAGCTGTTTGTCACTCAGCCCACTGTTTCCATGCAGATAAAAAAACTGTCTGAGGCCCTAGGGGTTCTTCTGTTTGATCAGGTTGGCCGCAACGTGCGACCAACCGATATGGGATACGAGTTATACGAAACCTGCCGTAAAATTTTCGAGAGCCTGGCCAACCTTGAGATGAAGGTCTCTGATCATAAAGGGATGAAGCGTGGCCGCTTGAGACTTGGCGTGGTCACCACGGCTAAACATTTTGTCCCTGAAGTACTGGGAGAATTCTGTCGCCAATATCCGGGTATTGATGTTGGGTTAAAGGTGTCGAACCGTGACCGCATGACAGAAAGGCTTAATGCGTATGAAGACGATATTTATATCGTCGGACAGACTCCCACTGATGCGATGGAAATTAAATCATACCCATTTTCACCCAATCCTTTAGTTGTGCTAGCACCGCGTGATCATCCTCTGGTGGGAGTTAAGAACATTCCTTTGTCTCGCATAGCGGAAGAAGCTTTAATTCTGCGTGAGCCTGGGTCAGGAATACGTGATGCTATTTTGCGCCGATTTCAGAAACATGGCCTGAAAATCAATGTGCGCATGGAAATTGGCAGCAATGAAGCCATTAAACATTCGGTTGTTGCCGGATTAGGGATTTCTATTCTTTCATTACATACGTTGTCCCTTGAAGGACCAAATGGTCCGGTAGCGATACTGGATGTAGAGGGGTTTCCAATTATGCGTCAGTGGTACCTGGTTCACCCAAAAGGGAAAGAGTTGTCATTGGTTGCTGACGCATTTCTCCAGTTTGCACTCAATAATGAATCGCGAATGCGCCAAAAAATGATATCGCAGTGGCCGGAAATGGCTGAAACGTTGGCCGCGGCACAACCAGCCGCTCGTATTGAGAAGAAGCAGGATAAGAACTGACTCAAATAGCAGTGCGTAGTCGACGATTCTTCTCTAGCATGCGGTAGGTTGAAAGGTTGTTGTTAAATCGGCTCACATCTTTCAGAGGTACCCACAAAACTTCATGAGATTCATTATTCCCCGGAATGGGTAGAGAGTCATCGATCTCAACGAGAAATCTGATATCGTAGTGCATGTGCTTTGGTCCACGCACACTCGCCGGAATGGCATGAATGTCTACATCAAAGATGTTGCCATCGACAGGCTTGATTGCTTCAGGCGATAGTCCTGTTTCTTCCTGTGCTTCGCGTAATGCAACTCGAAGAATGTCGGTGTCGCCGTCGGCATGGCCGCCAGGCTGAAACCATTGATTATGCTTACGATGATGAAGTAATAGAACTTTTTCGCGCGTTGAATTTACCACCCAGACGGAACCTGTTAGGTGTCCTGCATATTGGTTTCTGTGGAAACAATTTTCATGCTGTAGCATAAAATGTTGTGTTCGGGTGACGTATCCGGCCTCTGTATTGAAAGGGGTGCGATAGTTGTTTAGCAATGAAAGTAGTTGCGCTCGATGCATAATTGTCTTACCAAGCTTAAGTTACCGATGGGTTTTTTACTGCTGCGATGGCTGCGGCCGCAGCTTCGTCGACATCACTTTCACGCCCAGAAATTATTAAACGCCCAAATGCACCGACTGCTCGCACATCGATAATCGTAATATTGGCAGCTTTTTCCGCCTGGTTGGCGGCATAGATAATATAACCTGCTGGTTCAGTTTCAAGGATGAACATACTTTGCCCTGGTAGAATCATTGATCCACGTCGATCCTGGCGATTAATAAGTACGGTGTGGTCGGGCGTCATACCACGAATGATTTCACTCCAGGCGAGACGACAGGTCACCCGATCATGAACCGTGGCATTCATGTTGGATAGTATGATATTGCCTGCTTCCCGCACATCACTCTGATCTCGTTGGTGTATTACCATTGAACCATAGGCACGCTCTACTACCTGTTGGGCAAGGTGCACACGCGTGGCTTTTAGCGCAATGTCTGTAAGTCTGTGTACCGCCATGCCCGGTGATACTTCTACCCAAAGACAGGCATCTCCAGGTATCGGTAGAAAGCCCTGAGAAACTGTTGCCATGTAAGCGGCAAGCTGTGGTTGCAGCGCATCGATATAGACGTAGGTTCTGAGTGAAATCATCTAATTTGCTATGTTAAAAAATTTATGTGTATTTTTATCGCAGTAGCTGAGATGGTATGTGGCGCTCAGCTATCATTCGCCAAGATCATTTATAGAGGTTTTTACCGCTAATTAAAAAGAGAAGTTTCTGATCCTTTATATAGAGTAAAGTCTATATATTGAAATGGCTTGGTTTATTATAAGTTTTTAGATAATTATATACCTACTTTGCTAAAGGTTTTCTACAACCTATAACCTATAGCTGATCTAAGCATTAAGCAATATTGAGTAGTTCTTAACGTTATTATTTTCGATACTCGCATGTTATCTTAAATCAAGAGGCGTGATGCTTTTTTATTTGTGATTATAACGTATGTTAAGTCAGGATAATATTTTCGTCACGTATTTGTTTTTGCTCGACAAAAAGGGGAAAGTCCAGTGAGAAGAGGAGCTGTTTCATGCAGAAGCTGATTCTTTTGGTTATAGCATTACCGATTGTATCGGCCGTGCTGACACAGCTATTTTCGGCTGGCCTGGGATGTCGTCGTGCAGTGAGAATAAGTATCGTTACTGCGTGGCTAACTTTCTTATTTTCGGTCTTGGCACTTTGGTCCGCATTTTATAGCACTGAAGTTCACGAGTACGCTTTATTTGCTTTCTGGGGCATCATTCGATTTGATTCATTGAGCGCGTTAATGTCTGTGGTGATAGCCACGATTAGTCTCATTGTGCATCTATATTCTGTGCGCTATATGGTGGAAGAGCCTGGTTATACACGCTTTTTTTCTCTGCTAAGCGGAATGACAGGCACTTTATTTTTAATGGTTTCAGCAGGTGACCTTATTACCTTGTTGATTGCCTGGCACCTGGTCGGAATATTTCTTTATTTTCTGCTGGGTTTTGACACTCGTAGTCGACCTGCTTTTCGCTATGCATTTTGGACTTGGATAACTTACCGGTTTGGAGATCTACCCTTATTACTTGCCGCAGTTTTGTTGTATCACGCTTTTGATAGTTGGTCCCTTTCTGTTATCTTCGAGCGCCTAGCGGCTGCGCCCGATATGCTGACGGTTTTTCAGCTTCCTCTCGCCGAAGTGGTTGGCTCGCTAGTCGCTATCTCAGCATTTGCCAGGTCTGCCCAGTTCTTTTTGCATAGCTGGTTAGCCTATTCAATGAGTGGACCGACGCCCGTGTCGGCGCTAATGCATGCTGGCATAGTGAATGCCGGTGGATTTCTTATAAATCGTTTTGCGCCCGTATTTGTTGAAACCAGTAGCGTACTGAATTGGGTGTTTGCAGTTGGTTTAGCTACCGCAGTGTTTGGTTCGATACTGATGCTAGTCCAGAATGATATTAAGAAAGCATTGGGTTACTCGACCATGGGGCAAATGGGTTTCATGATCATGGAATGTGGAGTAGGTGCATTCTCATTGGCGATTTATCATTTGATTGCGCATGGGTTCTTTAAGGGGACGTTGTTTCTTGGCGCAGGTGGGGTTATTGGTGATGCTCGTAAGAGTTACAACGTGCCCAAGGATCCTCTTTACAACTTTGTGGTGGAAAAAAATCCAGCCAGAGGGCGTAAACCCTGGTTGCTAATGGCAGCAATGACTCTCCTGGTGCCTATTGTCATTCTGTTTTTTGCCCACTGGTTGGTTGCACAGGATTTTTATCAAAAACAAGGCGCTATTGTTCTGTTGTTTTTTGGTTGGATAACGGGGGCACAACTAATTTTTTCGACCTATCGAATGCGCACCGATAAACCCTGGCGCTTAATCAGTCAAGTCATAATTTCTTTTGCTGTGGTGGTGCTTGGTTACATTTTAGTAAGCCATGCTTTTGATCTTTTTCTGTATCCGGATGAAGCATTCCGTGCTCGCATTTATGCAGCGGCAGCGATTGATATGATCTGGTTTGATGTGATCGTTGTTTTAATTACTGTTGTTATTGTGGCGGGTTGGTTACGCACCTACTACAAAGAACGAAACGATCAGAGAAATGATAAAGTTTTAAGACCTTTATGGCTTGGGTTTTACGCGCTCATCTCTCGAGAATTTTATGTTAATGACTTCTACACCCTGTTCACGCGAAGGCTGGAGTCGCTGGCGACAAGGATAAATGTATGGTTGAGGTGGATTTGATATGCAGGATTTGAGCTGGATAGTTGCCGCATTGTTTTTACCTCTGTTTCCAATGAGTATGGTCTTTAATGCTTTGTTTCAACGAGTACAAAATGTTTGGTTGCGTGTGGCCCTGCTACTGATCTGGCCGCTGCTAGGTGTATGGATTCTGCAGAGTGCAGCTCCTATAATTCCTGGTTGGGTTGCCTACTGGGCGTTACTAAGCGCAGTGTTATATGGCTTTCGTGCCGTGGTTATTAGTGAGTTTGGCGTGTGGATTGGCTTTCTTGCAACGTCGACCTGGGCGTTAAGCTGGATTGCTCTGGCATCGGGGGTAGACCTGGATCAGCTGATATTCCATACGCTTGCCTTTAGTCTTCCACTGTCATTGCTAGCTATCCTGACGGCTGAACTGGAGCGTCGTTACGAGTCAGCTTACACCGGTGTTGTTAGTGGTTTGGCTCAATCGCAACCCAGATTGTCTGGTTTATTCGTGATGGCTATGTTGGCTGTTATTGGCAGTCCATTGTTTCCAGCTTTCTTTTCCATGTTGGATACGATTACACACTCAATGATAGTGTTGCCAGCGATCACGATTGGGGTAGTAATAGTATGGCTGCTATGGAGTTGGTCTGGCATACGTTTATTGCAAGATCTTTTAGTGGGTTCTGCCATGACAGTAGCACATAAAGATATTAGCTACAGCGTCACGATGACGTATGGTTTGTCGTTAATAGTGCTGATTGTCGTCGGTATATATATGTCGGGAGTACTGCTATGAGTCTTTCTCTAGGAAAGGAGGCGCAGATTCGATCAATGGTGTTTGTGGCGGGTGAGCCGATTCCGTACTTCTGGCCGATGAGAGCGTTTATCCATCACAATCCATTGCACGGTCTGGAACGCATGTCTTTTGAAGACGCAGTCGCTGAAGGGGAACGGTTGTTTCATGGTGCCGGTTTTCTGCCACGAGCAACTTACCAGGAATATTGCAGACTCAAAAAAATTGATATTCAAGCGTTGTCCGAAAATGTGGCTGATTTCCTGGAGCCGCATGCATCATTCGAAGGTATTGATCTTCATGGCTGGTTGATGTGCTTGCTTACCGAAACCGATTTGTCGATTACAGCTCCGGATAGTTTGGCGAGAGTGTCCGATATTAGCGCTGCATTAAAAAAGCAGCCTTCACCTGAAGCTCAAGAAGTAGAAAATAAAAATCTAGCGAGTCAGTTGATTGATTCATCGATGACTCAACGTCCTCTTTATGAATTGTTGGATAGTTTATTTGATACTGGTATTGGTGAGGAACTCGATGACTTAGTTATCAAGAGCTGCCTGGATTATTTTGATGAAGGGCAATCTGCATGGGAAATGCCAGAACGAGAACAAGGTTTCTTTCCCGCCTGGCGTGCAGTGGCTAGATGTAATGCGCGGTTATTTTTACGTGGCCGTCAAATTCATGAGACTCTGGCCATTGATGATGCCCCGGAAGGAATAATTGTGCATGTCATGGAGCGCCTGAATATTCCTCAAGACGACTGGATGAAATATTTCCGCAGCGAACTGGCTCGATTGCATGGCTGGGCTGGGTTTATCCGTTGGCGATCTCATGCAAGACATTATCGTCAGGGTTGTGAATATCCCGGTGACCTGGTGGACTTTCTTGCTATACGGCTTACTCTGTCGCTGGCGTTGATTCGTGAGCGTGGAAAGAATGGTATACCAGATAGCGCCGAAAAATTAGAACAGTTTGTTCGCCAAAACCCTGCGGAAGCTTATTTACGTCAACAACTTTATGGAAAAAATATAATTCCCTCCTGGGCACAACGGGTGGAAGCTGTGATTCTGTCAGCTAATAAAAATCATATTGAGAAAGAATGTCGCGCATATATCGAGGAAAAAAAATTAAGAGATACAAAGAAACAAACTGACTTTTTGTCTGAACTTGCTGAGCTCAATAATTCAGGCGATGCGATTGCCGCTATTTCTGATGCTGAATTGACACGACTACTAAGCCTGTTAAAAGAATTTGAAAAGCGTGAAGGCATGATCTGGTTGGAGGCAATGGAAGCAACGGCTATTAATCAGTTATTAAAGAGCATAAGCAGTCCCCCGCCTTCGCCAGATGGTAAACGTCCCTTTGCGCAGGCCCTTTTTTGCATTGATACGCGTTCGGAACGTTTGCGACGACACCTGGAAAATGTTGGCGACTACGAAACATTTGGTATTGCCGGATTCTTTGGTGTGCCAGTGAGTTTTATGGAGCTAGGGAAGGGCAGTGAAGTCCATTTATGCCCAGTATTGTTGACACCTAAGAATCTAGTGATGGAGATGTCAGTCAATAATACACAAAATGCCACCGCTTTATCCTTAATGGAAAAAGTCTTACATGAATTAAAAGAATCGGTGCTGACACCCTTTGTGACAGTTGAGGCGATTGGTCTGCTGTTTGGGTTTGATATGGTGGGTAAGACCTTAGCGCCGCGATCCTATAATCGTTGGCGGTCGCGACTAGATCACCAAAGTCATAAGGCAAACACTCATCTATTGATAGACAAGCTAAGTCGGGAGCAAGCTGATTCTATTGTGCGGGCAGTCCAACGTGCCGTTATCGCTAAGGCCATCGAAAACGAATTTGATGTTCCGCAGGAAAAGATTAAGGATGATTTGGTTCGTGAGTTGCGCGAGGTTGCAATGAAGAATGCTGGTTCCTCGCTGTTACTGCAGAAACATCTACAGCTGGATACAGAACGGGTGCGAGAGTTTATTGAACTATTGCAGGATACATATCGCATCAATGCATCGGATGCACGTTTGCAAATGACACGTTTGAGTCGAATTGGGTTTACATTGGAAGAGCAGGTCGGCTTTGTTTCGCAAGCATTGAGTGCGATTGGTTTGATAAATAATTTTTCTCGCTTCGTTCTAGTTGTTGGTCATGGCAGCCAATCCGAAAACAACCCTTATGAATCTGCGCTTGATTGTGGCGCATGCGGCGGAAATCTGGGTGTGTTCAATGCGCGTATTTTTTCTCACATGGCTAATAAGCCAGCAGTTCGTCAACGACTTTTGGAGCAGGGTATCACCATTCCTGATGATGCCTGGTTTGTGCCTGCATTGCATAATACTACGACTGATGAAATTGTGATGCATGATCTTGAGTTGCTGCCATCTTCCCACCCTGTTTATTTTGATCGATTGAAAAACGGCTTGCTTGCTGCGCGCCGGCTTTGTACCCAGGAACGCATCCCTGAACTTGATTTTATATCTAAACAACCCAGTTCCGTTGACGCTGACAAGCGTGCATTGCGCAATGCCATGGACTGGTCTCAGGTAAGGCCGGAGTGGGGGTTGTCGCGTAATGTATACTTTATTATTGGGCCTCGTTCCCTGACTGAAACATTCTCTCTAGAAGGGCGTGCCTTTCTCCACTCTTATGATTATCGAGTGGATAGAAAGTTGCGCTTGCTTGAAAATATCATGTCTGGACCCTTGGTAGTCGGGCAATGGATCAATATGGAGCATTATTTTTCCGCTGTTGATAACGAACACTACGGTAGTGGTAGCAAGGCTTACCACAATGTTGCAGGACAATTTGGCGTTATGACTGGTAACTTGAGTGATCTGCGCACAGGCTTGCCGGCACAGACAGTATTAGCCAATGGGCAGCCATATCATGAACCGATGCGATTAATCACTGTAGTTGAAGCGCCGTTAGAGCATGTGCTTGCAGCAATCGCCCAGGTTTTAGTTGTGCGTAGATTACTGAATAATGGTTGGATACGGTTTTTGATTGTAGACCCGGAATCTGGGAAGACACATATTTATTCAAAGAACCAGTGGCAAGAGTGCGAGCAACCAGTTAACGCCGATCACGTGATATTTAAGGAGACAAATGTGTCATGACGAATTTAAATTTTATTCCGCTTAAAAAGCTTGAAATTATTCTCGAAGGGGAGTACCTGCAGTTTGCCGGTGATCTTCTGGATCGACTCGGCGTCAAGGGTTATACCGTCGTTAATAACTTATCAGGTAAGGGAAGCCATGGTTTTCATGATGGCCATCTAATGTTTAACGAAGATGATGTGCTGATCATGATTATCGCAGCTGTACCCGAGCAGTTGATCGAACCCATACTGCAAGGGTTTTCCCCGTTCTATAACGAGCATTCTGGCGTTGTGTTTATTTCAGATATACAGGTAACACGTTTGGTGAAATTCAGTGACTGATGGGTGAAACCGAGAAAGACTTTGTATGAAGATACTTAATGTTACTCATTTCTTTCGTAAGATCAAAAACTCTGCCAGATGCCACAGCATCTGGCAGTTAGTGTAATGGTTGGTTCTATATTAAAACTTAACCTGCCCCTGCAACCACAATTTGTCGGTATCCACTTTCCAAGCGTCCGCTGAATAGCTGGCATACTTCAGCAGGGCTGAGTAGTTTTTGCCGAACTTTTTCGCTAGCAAAAAATCGGTCTCCGTGCCGTAGTCGGTGCTGCCCTGGTCGGAAGAGAAGTCGTGGTAAACAAGCATCCATTTAGCGCCAGTAACTTTTCCGCTTATTGTGATGTAAAAGTCGGTTAAACCATCCGCAGGCGTGGCCAGAAACTGATCACTCCAGCCGTTGAAGGCGTGTTTGGTGGCCAGCGGTGTGGAGAAGCCGTAAGTGCCGTCGCCGCCCAATACTTCGTAACTCAGCTTGGTGGTAATGCCATTAAGTGATGCGCCCAATTCACCGAGCAGGTAGTCAGCATCAATGGTGGCTGCACCATCTTTGTAGTCACTTTGAGTGGCATACTCAGCGCTATAGAGTAGTTTTACGCTGTCATTCACGGCTTTTGCACCAGTGAAACGCAGGCCCAGTGTTTTCTGGGAAACGTTAGGTGTGTCGACAAAATCGAGAAAGTAGCCGTAACCACTAAGTTTGCCAATGCTAAGACCGCTGTAGGCCAGATTGAGCACATGGGCTTCCACATTGGTGTCGCCCGCCGTAATGCCGTTGACGTTATAGACATAGGCGTAGGTCGTCTTGGTCTCCGGTAGCGAGTTGTTTATCACGGCAAACGCGTCCAGTGTTTGCTCGTTTTGGCGCCAACCGACGTTGCCAACAAAACGCGCGTTATCGAGTATTACTCGTTGCCGTCCCCATTTGAGCACGGTGTCACTGACACCGGTATAGCTGAGATTGACCTGATTCATCTCCGCACCAGTGGGGTCGGCGATAACCGAGTAAGTGCCTTTGCCATTGCTTGTGCTATTGTACTCTTCATCAGCCAAGGCCGAGATGCTTTCCATCTCAGCAGATGCGCTAAAGTCTTTATATTCAGCCGTGGTATATCCCAGCCGGGTCCGAACCGTTGTAGCACTGGCATCTTCAAGGGCGTTATTTTGCTCCACGCTTTCGTAACGTAAACGGATATCCATGTTGGCTTTGCCACCTGTTAATGCTTCTGTAAGTGTCATCGCAGCATGGCCGTTTAAGGGCAGGGTCAGACCGCTTAGACATAATGCGACAGATGCCGCTGAAGCGCTCAGGCGAGAGGGGATTGAAGTTAGAGTTTGCACAAGTTTTCTCCTTTGTTGGTTTCAATTAAAAAATAAAAAATGGATTAGGCTATTTTTTCGTCCGGCTTACGTTGACGCTCGTAAAGAAACGCCAGCACTTCATGGCGAAAATGGTTGTATTCACGGTTGCCGGAGAGTGCGACACGATTGCGCGGTCGTTCCAACTCAACTTTTAGTATTTCGCCGATAGTAGCTTCGGGACCGTTGGTCATCATGACAATGCGATCAGAAAGCAGCACGGCTTCATCAACATCGTGAGTGATCATGACCACAGTGTTGTTCAAGTCGCGCTGTATCTCCATCAATGAGTCTTGTAGGTGGGCACGCGTCAGAGCATCCAATGCACCAAAAGGTTCATCCATCAACAGAACCTTGGGTTGCATCGCCAATGCGCGAGCAATGCCGACACGCTGCTTCATGCCGCCGGAAATTTCGGCAGGCCGTTTTTCCTGAGCGTGAGACATCTGCACCAGCTCTAGATTGTGTCGTATCCACTCGTCCATCTCCGATTTATTTTTTTTGTTTTTGAAGACTTGTTTAACTGCCAGCTCTACGTTTTGATAAACGGTGAGCCAGGGCAGCAGTGAGTGGTTTTGAAAAACCACGGCGCGATCCGGCCCAGGGTCATTGACCTCTTTCCCTTCGAGCACCACACCGCCCTCAGTAGCTTGTAACAGACCGGCGATAATATTCAGCACCGTCGATTTACCACAGCCAGAGTGGCCGATGAGTGAGATAAATTCACCTTTGGCAATTTTTAAGTTGACTTTATCGAGGGCCTTAAAAGAACCGTTCTTGGTTGGGAATTCGATAGAGACATGAGAAATGTCGAGATAATTCTCCTTCGGCAACGGGTTCGTTACGACTTCTTTGGCACTGTGTGTGCTTACTCCTTTCACGTCACTCTCATTGATAAATAGTGGCTGTATGTTATCTGCGGTGTTCATTTTTATTCCTCAAGTTTGATGTTTGTTTAGCGAGCGGTGCTTTTGTCGTAAGAGACAAATTTCTGCAATGTCACCATCACCCAATCAAGCACAAACCCGATAAGCCCGATGGTGAGCACAGCTACCATGATGCGTCCCAGGGAATTGGAACTGCCGTTTTGAAACTCGTCCCAAACAAACTTACCCAAGCCGGGATTCTGTGCCAGCATTTCGGCAGCAATTAAAACCATCCAACCAATGCCGAGTGAAATACGCAGGCCGGTAAATATCATGGGCAGTGATGCGGGCAGTGCGACCTTAAAGACCTGTGCCGTCCAGTGCAGACGAATCACGCGACCCACGTTGATCAGGTCTTTATCGATAGAGGCCACCCCCATCGCGGTATTGATCAACGTCGGCCACAGTGAACAAAGCGTCACGGTTAATGCCGAGGTGACAAACGCCTTCTCAAACATTGGGTCTTTAGTGACGTAAACCGCGCTCACCACCATGGTGACGATGGGCAACCATGCCAGCGGTGAGATCGGTTTAAAGATCTGAATCAACGGACTCACTGCGGTGTAGAGTTTGTCGCTTAAACCACAGGCGATGCCCAACGGAATGGCAATGATGCTCGCCAACAAAAATCCAATGAAAACCGTATAGAGACTGGTTAATATCTGGTCGAAAAAGGTCGATTTTCCGGTATAGGGGCGAACCTTGATTTGTGCGTCCGGGTCCTTTTCCAGTTTCTTGGCGTTGCGCGTTTCCTGGCGCTCATAAAAGGCCACCTCCTTGGCCCGCTCCTCCTCATGTTCGGCGTAGAGGTTAACGGTTTGTTGCCACACCTGGCTGGGGCCCGGCAACGTACCCAGGCTGGTTTTAACTTGGGCGGCCGTTGCGCCCCACAGAGCTAAAAAGAGCATGATGGCGATGAGCGGCAAGCCAAGTAGTTGGAACAGCTCATTGCCCTGTTCTTTTGGGTTTTCACCCGCTGCCAGTTTGACGACAGGCACCGCCCAGCTAAAGCCAATGGTTTCTAAAAAATTAATGATTTTGTTTTTCATAATATGATCAACTTTTTTACTTAGTGCGCGCCCCTTCTTCACCGAAGGGGCGCGTCAATAACGAGAGAGCTACTTAACAATATCCTTACCTTTTAGACCGATGGAAAATTGGCTCAGATAGTCGTTGGGTTGACGGCCGTCGTAAGTGATGCCGTCGATGAAGTGCGTTTGGGGAGCACGGAACCCTTCTTCATTGGCAAAGTCAGGGAACTCAGACGCTTTCACATGGCCTTCCGCAATCAACTCTTTGGCTGCGACGGCATAGATATCCGGGCGATAAACTTTTTTTGCGATATCCATGTACCAGCTATCCGGTTTTTGCTCGCTGATCTGTCCCCAGCGACGCATTTGCGTTAGATACCAAACCGCATCCGAGTAGTAGGGGTAGGTGGCGTTGTAACGGAAGAAGACATTGAAGTCCGGCACTGAACGTTTGTCGCCTTTTTCATACTCGAACGTGCCGGTCATGGAGTTGGCGATGACATCGTAGTCCGCGCCCACGTACTGACTTTTTGATAATATTTTCACCGCTTCGGGACGATTGGCGTTGTTGTTTTCATCCAGCCATTTCGCGGCCCGGATCATCGCTTTCACAACACGAATATGCGTATTGGGGTTTTTCTCCGCCCATTTTTTACTGACGCCAAATACTTTTTCCGGATTGTCTTTCCAGATTTCGTAGTCGGTGATGACAGGTACGCCAATGCCTTTGAATACGGCCTGCTGGTTCCACGGTTCACCAACGCAATAGCCATGGATTGTGCCAGCTTCCATGGTCGCTGGCATTTGTGGTGGCGGTGTCACCGATAGCAACGCATCGGCATCAATTTGGCCAGAGGTATCGCCCTTGTGCGGCGCATAAAAACCAGGATTGATTCCGCCCGCCGCCAACCAATAGCGCAACTCGTAGTTATGGGTAGAGACCGGGAAGACCATGCCCATTTTGAATGGCTTGCCTGCGTCTTTATAGGCCTCAATGACAGGCTTAAGTGCGTCGGCTTTGATGGGGTGAACCGGTTTGCCCTCTTTGTGAGGCACATGTTTTTTCATCTCGGCCCAGACGTCATTCGAGACAGTGATCGCATTGCCGTTTAAGTCCATACTAAACGCGGTGATGATGTGGTCCTGGGTGCCGAACCCGATGGTCGCGCCCAGTGGCTGGCCCGCTAACATATGGGCACCGTCCAACTCACCATCAATCACGCGGTCGAGCAGCACCTTCCAGTTGGCTTGTGCTTCCAGGGTGACGTAGAGTCCTTCGTCCTCGAAATAACCTTTTTCATAAGCAATTGCCAGTGGCGCCATATCGGTTAATTTGATGAAGCCAAACTTGAGATCTTCTTTCTCCGGTTCACCGACTTCGGCATACACTGTGGTGCTCATCACCATCACGGCGGCGGCCAGCGCTGCCCCCGCCTTTTTTATAAAAGAACCCTTGGGTTTAAATTTCCTATTAGTACACATCGTTTTGTGCTGCATTAGCCTGGTCTCCGTATCTAAAAGTTCAAAAACAAAAAAAGGTGTTCATCCGCACAGCAACTCTGCTGCGGAATGAACACCTTTGTTCGAGTCAGGCCGCCGTTGGCCCAAAGTATTTATTTGTAATACCTGCTGCCTGCCATAGGCAGCAAGTAGAAAATATCAGCCGATAAGATCAGCCATCGCGAGTATGTTTTTCGCTATCTCTCCTATTCTTTTATTCTGTTTCATCGCCATCTTTTGTAGCAGACGATAAGCTTCGTTTTCATCGAGCCTCCGTTTTCTCATAAGCAAACCTTTGGCACGATCAATATTTTTTCTCTCATCAAGCTTTAAGCGCGTTTCGCTTAGCTCTTCTTTTAAACGCTGCAATTCTTTAAATCGTGCTACGGCAGCATCCATTACGGATTTAATACGATGGCTGCGAATGTCATTAAGTACATAGGCGCTGACCCCGGCTTTTGTTGCTTTTTCAATCGTTACACTATCGCCATGTTCGCTGAACATCACAATTGGGCGAGGTATATTTTGGTTAATCGTACGCACTATATCCAAGGTATCCCCACTTGGTGAGCTCGTGTTAATAACAATAATATCTGGACTACACTCTTCAATACGTAGATTGGCGTTTTCACCGCACTCCAATTTCTCGGCTAACAGAAAACCATTTTCCTGTAATGCCGCTTCTATTGGCGCTGAATCAATATTTTCACTATTGATGAGCATTACCTTTGTTGTCATTACCATATCTGGAGAAAACTTATAAACATAATGGCTGTTAATGCAATAGGCATGCCACTGTCGATGAATGGTAATAACATATTGAATAACAAGAAAATAACCAGTTCTTTACATATGGAGTTGAGACGGCGTGTTGTTAAGAATGGTGCGCAGATTAGTGCTCGAAACAGAAGAGCGCACTTGTTTTGCACATAAAGTATGAGATGGTAACTAGCCTTGAGGCATGTCGTTACTGTTTAATTCTCCTTTTCTATTATTCCCCAGTGTCCTGATCTTCATATCACGAAGAAAGCCTGCTTAGTTTATTGAGCTGCCACTTAGACCGACAGCCCAAATGGCCGGAGTTGGCCGCTTGCCGTAGTTCAGCCATTAAAGGTCAACATCAAGTTTCGCGACATTTGTGCACAATGGAAGTAAGATTTATGCTGGTTCGTTTTACGACTTTATTCTCACCAAATATTCGGAGATTTCGGCTTAGTATCAAAACAAAAGGCCGGGTCTTCTTGCTCGATTCCTAGCTTACAGGCACTGAGTTATTCCTCCGTTTGTCGCAGGAATTTCCTGCTCATACTTGACTTGTGCTGAGCTCTTGCTTCAGATCTTTATAATGAAATACTTTAACGTGTTTTTATAAGGCGACACCTTAATTCAGCGTAAAGACAAGTTAAAGTGATTAACTCATACGTCGATACTTCTACAAAGTGGAGAGAATAATTAATTGCCGTGCCACATTTTGCATGGCCAGGAGAAAGTAGATGGGAATGCCAGTCCTTGTCCGATTGTGTCGCTATCTCGTGATTGATTTTATGGCATCCTTGCCAACAATCGACTCGTTTACGCGACAGTTAATTCCTTTCTCCCCGGCCGTCCTGCGGGATATCACGCCTCCGTATGACCTCGTTCCTCGTCACACTGCGTCATGATTCCCACAATGACTCAACGCCCACTAAAGCCGCTCCTGCATTTCTTCGTCATTCGTTATCACTCATAACTACGAAAGGGCAGACGGCGTGGACTATCGCGGACTAATCGCCCTCGCTTCGCTTTCCATGGCGATCAGCGGTGGATGACTCCGCCTTATCGAGAAAGCTCGTTATTCGTGCTTTACCCCCATCCTGGGAGATTGATATCACGCAGGCCAGTAATGGGCTTGAGGCGCTTGAAGCCTGTCGCCAGAACAAGGCGCACGTGATGTTTCTTGATCTTACAATGCCTGAGCTTGATGGCATCGGTGTGTTGCGAACGTTACGTGAAGAACGGCTGAAATCCATGGTCATTGTTATTTCTGCTGATATTCAGCCTGAATCCCAGAAGCTTGTTGATTCACTTGGAGCGATCGCGTTTATAAATAAACCGCTCGATCCGGAGAAGCTGCAGCATGTGCTGAAGGAAAATGGCCTAATATGAATAATACAGCTGGATACACCGAGGAGCAGAATGATGCGTTGAAAGAGTTGCTCAATATCGCAATGGGGCAGGCTGCTGATTCGCTGGCGCGCGCTCTGGGTGCTTACGTGCAAATATCAGTGCCTAGAATTGATGTTATTGAGGCGCAACAGTTATCCGAAACACTGAAGGGCATCAACCTATACGACGATAAGGTAATAGGAATAAGACAAGCATTTTTTAGTGATTTGAATGGTGAAGCCATTGCAATATTTGGTTCCCATGACTGTGATCAGGTTGCGGATCTGATGGGCTATGATGAGCTTGACGACATCGAGGGGCAGGAATTGCTGCTTGATATCGCCAATGTTCTGATTGGTGCTTGTATGACAGGGTTTGGCAGGCAGATTGATGCAAATATTGGTTTTTCGCCGCCGAAGATCATGGCTGAGAATGTTGTATTGGATAAACTATTTGCTGATGAAAATCCCTTATGGGATAACTCCTTGATGATGGAAATTCATTTCGGCCTTGCAGACCGATCATTTATGTGCGAATTAGTGTTTTTTATGTCTGGGGACTCGATAGAAAAAGTGCGCAATACCATTGACCAGTTTTTGGATTCTCTGTGAGTGCTCAGAATATCAATGTGAGTGCTCAGAATATCAATAATCTTGATAGCGCCATCCTCGAAAACATTAATAGTGGGGTTTTTGCAGTTAATCAAGATATGGAGGTTGTAGTATGGAATCGCTATATGGACGTCAATAGCGGTCATCGTGCAGAAACCATCATCGGTCAAAATCTTTTCAAGAGTTTTCCAGAGCTGCCTGAAAAATGGTTGACGCGCAAAATAAAGAACATTTTTCTGCTAGGGAATTTCTCGTTTACTTCTTGGGAGCAACGTCCCTATCTGTTCAAGTGCTCACATAATCGTGGTTTCTTGACTGGCGTTAGAAATATGTTGCAGGACAGCTACTTTTTCCCGCTAAAAGATCAAAAAGGTAATGTCGAGTACGTTTGTATTTCCATACATGATGTTACTGATACGGGTATTTTTCAAAACAAGCTTAAACATACTATTGGCGAACAAAATAATCTGATCGACGAGCTCGAGAAAGCAAAGAGTCAGTTGCAACAGTCAGAAAAAATGGCGGCCATTGGACAGCTCGCGGCGGGTGTGGCGCACGAAATCAATAATCCGCTTGCTTTCGTCGCATCCAATCTTAAAACGTTGAATAAATATGCTTGTGATTTGCTCACGGTGGCAGATCATTACGAGGCAGTTGAATCGGAGCTTGGGCCTGAGAATGCGGTGCTTGTCGATATCGTAAAAACTAAGCAACAGACTGATTTCGATTATATTAAGGAGGATCTTTCTGGTCTGCTTGAGGAAAGTGAAGATGGTCTTCAACGAATACGTCAAATTGTGAAGGATCTAAAAGACTTCTCGCGCCCAGACGAGGGTAGCCGTGGCTGGGCTGATTTGCATGATGGAATAGACAGCACATTGAACGTTGTTAATAACGAAATTAAATACAAGGCGGATATCAAAAAAGAATACAGTGATATACCGCAGGTAAATTGCATCATTGCCCAGCTCAATCAGGTTTTCATGAACTTGATTGTCAATGCGGCTCAAGCCATCGAAGAGCATGGAACCATTGTCATTAAAACTGGCGCTAATGACGCTATGGTCTGGGTTGAAATAAGCGATACCGGAAAGGGGGTCGAGCCTGAAAATCTTAAGCGAATATTTGATCCTTTCTTTACAACCAAACCTATAGGCCAGGGAACAGGCCTGGGACTTTCTGTATCTTACGGTATCATTGAGAAGCACCAAGGCCAGCTTGAAGCCAAAAGTGAGCTTGGGAAAGGCACCACGTTTAGAATCAGTTTGCCCGTGAACGCAGAAATAGAAGATAACAAGAAACTGTGATGTGTCAGTTGATAACAATCCCGATTGTTTTGGTCGAGGCTTTATAGTACTGCGTGGTGTGCCGATTAATGCTGGTGGTGATGCGGAGAGCGATAGCGATAGCTTCCATTGGTCGGCCGAGATTGGATTGGATACATGCGGAATATTATCGAATAAATATCTAGACGAATCCTGCAAGACAATGAAGCACATCTTGAATGTAAATATTCAGGAAAGCGGTAGTTTTAGTTATAAAGGCAATATTTTTTAAAGTGTGAAGTGCTGTTCACTGCTTATCTTCGATAAATAGGAAATACGTCGTATTGGTTTTAGCAGATAGCATTTTTATTTTGTTAATTAATAGATCATCGATAGTATGACCTTTCGAAAGTAACAGTACGCCACTTTTTGTCATAACTTCTCTTGATAACACCATGCCCGCTTCCAGCTCAAAGCAATCGATACGCACCTCGTTTTTTGCTTGAGGCGTTTGCTTGTTATTGATCAGACCAAAAAAAATATCGACGATCTGAGGGTCATAACGGATGCCACTGTGCTCCCTTATATAATCTTGGCTCTGTGATTTAGTCAAAGGCTGTTTCAGTAGTGTGCCTGATTGTAATGCATCATATTCATTGGCTAAAGATAGTATCCGGGATCCAAGCGGGATGGCTTCACCCTTAAGTCCATCTGGATAACCACTCCCGTCATAAAGTTCATGATGGCTATGGATTAACGCTGATGCAGCATGTATGGGTTCTAGAGACATCAGAAATGCCTCACTGAGCACCGGGTGTTGCATTAATTCGCTTTTTTCATCATTGTTCATGACTTCGAAAGGTTTTTGTAGGATAGAGTCGGGAAGTGTCAATTTGCCCAAATCATGCAGTAGTGCGGCATAATGCAGGTCTTGTTTTTTAAAATCCATCATATTCATTGCACTTGCTATTTGCAGAGATAATTCAGCAACTCGTCGTGAATGCCCAGCCATACTCACAGAGCGTGATTCTGCCAGACTGGAAAAAACTTCGACCGTGGCTTGGTAATGATCTTTGAGAGAGTCATGAGATTTCTGCAGCATATCGGTGATCTGCTCAAGTTCAGCAGTGCGTAACTCGACTTTCTGTTCCAGATTTTCGTTGAGATCTTTTAATTCTTCATTTTGTTTGTTTATAAGCGCTTCAAGGAGGCGTCGTTCTTGTTCGATATTTTTTTGTTCAAGCGCTCTGAGAACGGTGAGCTTGATATCATTCTCATCCCAGGGCTTGCTGATATATTTATAAATACTGCCTTTGTTGATAGCATCAATGGTAGACGAGATGTCCGCATAACCGGTCAACAGAATTCGAATCGTGTCAGGCCAGTTTTTTGCTACTTCCGTAAGAAATTCGGCACCATCCATCTCTGGCATACGCATGTCGGAAATGACAAGATCAATCGATTCTGCTTTCATTTTCTTCAGGCCTTCCTGGCCACTCGATGCGGTAATGATGTTGTAACCCGCCGGACGAAACAGGCGTCGTAGTGACGATAGAATGTTTGCTTCATCATCGACGAGCAACAGTGTCGCCTGTTGTGTTTTGTGATCAATTGCTTCTATAGGGCTGTTCATCGTACTTATACTCTTATGTTATTTCGCGTCATTTAAATCAGTCGCCAGCTTTGAGTAGTAGCCTTGTTTTGATTATGATGTACAGGAAGCGAAACAGAAAACGTTTCAAAGATCGCAGAATATTTTCTTTGTTATCTACTAACAGCTGTACTCGTTCCATGTTCCGACCCTTTAGTATCTAAAGTTTGTATCGGCAGACAGCTCAGGCGGTTTAATGAAAGAGTTTGACATTCCGTGAGTAGTTTTTCAGAGACAGGATGTTAATAGATGTCTTATAGCGCAGTATTAAAAAAATACTGAAATAGAGTGTTTTAGCAGGGAGTTTATAAATAAGTTACTAACATCAGGGGCTCGATTTGAGTTGTCAATACACAGGTTAAGCTGAGTCTTGGCATCAAATCTTTGTTAGAGGGATAATGCAATCCCATAGCATTCTAGCGCTTAGGATTCTTCCAGCCACCGTTCGCTTTAAAACTTACTATCTCGGAGGGCGAAACTAATGCCACATAAACGTGAAAATATTTTTCATTTAAAAAAACGAGCAGTAAGCTTGCCTGCTTATTATTGTGTTGCTCACCTTATGTCAGGAGCGCTGCAGAGGCTGTTGCTGCTTCATCAATTTCCACAAGGCAATTTTCTATATCGGTAATACTAAGCCCAAGTCGTTGCATTGATAATGGTTCAAGGGGTGGGATCAGTGAGTCACCGGCATCACCAATTTCTAGACCACGACATACAATATTGGCAACATGAACCAGATCTACCAACGGGTTTTTATTTTTGACATTCGGTTGGGAGAAATTCTTCACTGTTTCAACAATTTCATCGGGCAACTGCCAACGTTCTACCAGCAAAGATCCGATGCTGCCGTGGTCAACGCCTAACACGACCTTTTCCGCTTCAAGAAGTAAGCAATCCTCAGAGTCACGATACTGAATGACCTTGTTGTATTCGTTTGTTAAACAGGCATCCAGAGTCATTCTTCCAATGTTGTGTAACAGCCCTGCTATGAGTGCTGTTTCCGCATCATGACCGGTATGTTTGGCCAATATTTTTGACGTTACAGCCGTGCCAGCGGCGTGTTGCCAAAGACTGGTTAGATCGAGGTTATGACCTGTTTTTGGTGGGAAGGCTCCAACTGCACCAGCTGCTAAAACAATATTACGAGTAGTATGTATACCTAGCACCATGAATGCTTCGTTCAGGTTGCCTACCTTGAATTTCATACCATAAAAAGAGGAATTGGCTACCGACAATATCCGCCCGGCGATAACAGGGTCGGTTTCAATAGTTTTACGCAACAAGCTCATGTTGAGATCATCATTATTTAGTAGCTCCAGCGCCTTGATCACAACTACTGGCAAACTTGGTGCCTTTATTATGGCTTGCTTAATTTCTTCTTGTGTCAGCATCACAGGACATCTTTTAGCCGATGAGATAGTAAGATTTGTTTTAATTCCTGCATTAATGGTTGGTCATTTGATTTACGGAAGCGGGATAAAAGTTGTTCTTCAATTTGTTGGCGCAATGCTTCCCGTTGTTCATTTGAATAATTTTCCTCTACAACAATGCAAATACTTTGTTCTCCACGGGCTTTTAGTTTATCCAGTATAGCTTGACTAAGTACTATCGACGCGGGGAGTATAAGTGAATCATTGCTATCTTTAAGATCAGTGGCCAGTATTGCACCCACTGCAACCTGGTCAATGCTTATTTCTTTAGAGGTGTTCATGAGGCATCCTTGTTCAACGGGCTTAACACCACTATCGACCCGCGAGCATCTGATCCTTGCCGAAAGGGGCAGATAGTCACTTCTATCACTTCTCCTTTTGTTAGCTCAATGCGCGTTGCCTGCGAGTCACCATTCACAGAATATGCCCTAAAACATTCAATAAATTCATTCGGTAAGATTTCGCTGGCAATCATGCCAACAAAGGTGCCGCATTCAGGGTATAACAACTCATGAGCCTTGTGGTTTGCTATGGCTATCATCCCGTCATCACCTATGCCGAGGACACCGAGAGGGAAGCTTTCTACAATCTCCTGGGTTATTTTCAAGGCATGAAGGTTGATTTTTGCATCGTGGCTTTTTTGTTGAATGTCCTGCTCTAAATCGACATTTGTATTAGCTAATTTTTCATTAGCTTCTTTCAGCTCGGTGGTTAAACGTTTGTTTTCATATGAAAGTTCGTAGTGTTCAAAAGCATCTTTGACATTTTTGCACAGCAGGTCATCTTCCCAGGGTTTAGTCAGAAACTTATAAATAGCGCCTTTATTGATGGCATCAGTGACTGAATTAAGATCGGTGTAACCACTTAAGACAATTCGAACATTGTCTGGGTATTGTTCTTTAACTTTACTTAGGAACTCGGCACCGCTCATATTCGGCATACGTTGATCAGAGATGATCACGCCAACCTTGTGTTCTTTGAGCAATTCGAGGCCTTCTTGTCCGCTGTTAGCCGTTAAAATCGTATAGCCTTCCTGGCGCAGCAAACGTTTCAAAGACCGCAGAATATTTTCTTCGTCATCGACTAATAGCAGTACTCGTTCCATGTTCAGGCCCTTTAGTATCCAACAATTTTATCGGCAGTCAGCCGTGGCTGTTTAATGTTTGGGCCACATTGTTCAAACTGCCCGGTTCCATAAGAAATAGCGAGCAACAAGGTACTTCATGGCACAGCATAAACAAAATATGGCATATGTCGATATATCTGAAATAGAGATGTGTTCTTGCAGAAAATTGCTAAATAAATTATTTACATGTAAGGGTTCGACAAGCACACAGTTAATTCACAGCTTAAGCTGAACGTCGTCAACCTTAATTGGGAGGTTTCTATGAGACTCACTTCTTCAGGATTTTTAACGCAGACATTTTGTCTGTGTCCACCGTTATTGGCACAAGGCACCTCGCTGAGCCGAACATATAGTAATGGCTAGATTTTCAGTATTATTGAGTAATTATTATGCTGATTAATAGAATAAGCATCAGGTTCTTTCTTTTACTTTCGGCAATTGTTGTACTGACACTGGTCACAGTAACTTATTTTTTATCTAGAAATAATCTTGATCGTTTAAATCAGCATAACGAAGTTGTAAATGCGTATCACCAAGGTGAAATGGGTCTGTATCAGGTCATGCGTGGCCTTAATCAGGCCTTTCTTACCGAAGGGTCAGCCTATTCAACCAAAATTATCAGAGATGGTGTTATTAGTTTTGATGGCGCGCTCATAACGTTAAGAGCAATGGATGATCGCAATAATTTAAAGTACAGTGAAGCTTTCTTAGATAGTGTTCATGCTTCGTGGCAGTCAATCAAGCAGCTGCTCGTACCTTTTCAAGTAGAAACAAAGGTTGATGTTGAAAATTTTAAACAGTTGCGTGATTACGTAGAGCTGAATAAACAGCTGGGTGCAATTATTAGTGTATTTAGCGAAGCAGCCACCAATGTCGAATTCAAGCATAAACGTGAAGAAAAATTATTAAGCAATACCATCGTATTATCAATATCAATTCAGGTTGCTGGGACAATATTTTTTATCATATTTTTTTATTATTTATTGGCTCGCCCTATAAATAAACTTCACAAAACGGTATGTTCAATAGTTGAAAATAAAGGGAATATATCTGAAGTTGATATTCAAGAAAATACCGCGTTACTGAAAGAGTATGGTGTTGATGAATCCAGAGAGAATCGTAATGAGATAATGTCACTTGCAGTTGCTTTTAAAAATATGTCGAATGCTATCATTGATAATCATAAGAAACGCGAAGAAATGGAAATGGTGTTGCGTAAAGAAAAAGAAGAAATGGAACTCATGGCTGAGAACCTCAAGGCCGCTAAAGGTCAGCTGTTACAATCTGAGAAGATGGCATCAATTGGGCAATTGGCAGCCGGCGTCGCACATGAAATTAACAATCCGATAGGTTTTGTGGGTTCTAATATCAGCACGCTGAATAAATATATGGAAGATATTGGGAAATTACTCGAGGTCTATGCTCAGGTCGAGGATCAGCTAGAGAATAAAACACTGAGTGCTAGTATCCTAAATATGAAACATGATATGGATTTCGACTATATTCAAGAGGACTTGAAGGGCTTGCTAGAGGAATCAACGGACGGCATTTTACGCGTCAAGAAAATAGTCCAGGATCTTAAAGATTTTTCACATGTGGATGAAACAGAATGGAGTTACGCTGATCTTCATCAAGGTATAGACAGCACGCTGAATATCGTTAACAATGAAATAAAGTATAAAGCCGAAGTCGTCAAGGAATATGGTGATTTATCGCAAGTGGTGTGCAATAGTTCACAGTTAAATCAGGTGTTCATGAATTTTTTGGTTAATGCAGCGCACGCTATAGAAAAGCGTGGCACTATCACTATTCGTACTGGTAAAAAGGATGATGAGTTGGTTTGGGTCAGCATCAGCGATACAGGTTCGGGCATAGAAAAAGAACACCTGAAAAGAATCTTTGATCCCTTTTTTACTACCAAGCCGATTGGCACCGGAACAGGCTTAGGCCTATCGCTATCCTACGGCATAATAAAAAGCCACAATGGCTGGATAGATGTCGACAGCGAGCTGGGGAGAGGAACTACCTTCACTGTATGGCTGCCTGTACAACATATAGAACAAGCACTAAATCAGGATGGTGCAGCCTAATCTGCATTGGCTTCGCAATAAAGATTGGCTAATTCTTGTTGGTTAATTAACTTCAATGTGTCGTTGAGATAAGATGAAAGGAAGGTTGTTTTTTTATATTGCGTAGTTTAATCAATAAGCAAAACCGGATGCTGAAGAGATGGTTGGTCAGAATCATAAAAATCGCCCGTTAATATTTGGCGAAGTGCTGTTCGATAATTTTCCTGATGGTTCATCAGTTATGGGCGGCGCACCTTTTAATGTCGCTTGGCATTTGCAGGGCTTTGGTTGTCAGCCGTTGTTAATTTCATCTGTTGGGAAAGATACTTCGGGTGAAAAAGTTTTAAGTAAGATGAATGCTTGGGGTATGGATGTCTCGGGTGTTCAAGTTGATGAGCAGCATCCTACTGGTTCTGTTCAAATAGAGCTTGTTGATGGCCAACCATCATTTTCAATTCTTTCTGATCAAGCCTATGACTACATTGGCTCTGAATCAATCGATCAAATTTTAAAATCTGTTCAACCTGCGCTTCTTTATCACGGTTCTTTGGCTGTTCGAAATAGAGACTCGCAACAAACACTGTTCTATCTGCAAGATAAAATTGACGTGCCTGTTTTTGTTGATATTAATTTGCGCCCGCCTTGGTGGGAGAAATCATTGTTGGATGCGCTGCTGAAAAATGCCACGTGGGCAAAGCTTAATGAAGATGAGCTGTTAGAGATGAGTGGAAACTCATCGAATGGCAATGTAGATTATCCGTCAATGGCAGAACAGTATCGAGAAAAGAAAAACTTGGACATGTTGATTCTTACTTTAGGTGCTGAGGGCGCGCACCTAATTTCTAAAGACGGGATGGTGCACGGAGAGCCCGTTATCGTAGAAAATATTGTTGATACGGTAGGTGCGGGTGATGCCTTTAGTTCAGTTATCTTATTTGGTTTGCTATCGGGTTGGAGCAAACAACTCGTTTTGCCGCGTGCGCTTGAATTTGCATCGTCAGTTTGCGCTAACCGCGGTGCGGTAATCAATGATCGAGATGTTTATCAGTCATTTCTTGACAATTGGCAGTCGTAAATTATTTTTAATGTGTGTGAGCGTTGAAGCTTAATTTTTACTGAAAAAATAGAGGTTAAATACATTGTTTCGTATTTTGGCTGGTGCTCAACTGATATTAATTTTAACTAGCACAGGTCGTCGCCATGGCTGAAAAAAAAGGCATGTACATTGTATTGGTCAGTGTGCACGGTTTAATGCGTGGGCACAATATAGAGTTAGGCCGTGATGCGGACACTGGTGGCCAAACAAAATATGTGATTGAATTAGCACGTGCGCTGGCATCGCAGCCGGATGTTGATCGCGTTGATCTTATGACACGCCAAGTTATCGATGCCAAGGTGGATAGTGATTATGCTGAACCTTTGGAAGAAATTGCCAGCAATGCCTATATCGTAAGATTGCCTTGTGGCCCGCGTCGTTATTTACGTAAAGAAGTACTGTGGCCACATTTGGATAGTTTTTCTGATCAAGCATTGAAACATGTGCGACGAGTTGGTCGTGTGCCTGATGTTGTTCATGGCCATTATGCCGATGGGGGTTATGTTGCCGTCCAATTATCCGGGCTTCTTGAAGTGCCGTTGATATTCACCGGGCACTCATTGGGTCAAATTAAACGGCAAAGATTGATGGATCGTGGCATGAAGACGGCATCGATTGAAAACCAATATCATATTAGTCAGCGCATTGAAGCAGAAGAGCAGATTTTGGATAATGCGACTTTTGTAGTGGCAAGCACGCAGCAAGAAGTGGATGAGCAGTACAGTGCTTATGACAATTATAACCCAAATAATATGGTTGTTATTCCTCCCGGCATAGATCTTCAGCGTTTTTACCCGCCCAAACGCGGTTGGCAACAACCGCCTTTTTACGACGAAGTGACACGATTTTTTAAAAATAAAAATAAGCCGATGATTTTGGCTTTGTCACGTCCTGACGTAAGAAAAAATATAAGCGCGTTGATACGTGCTTATGCAGAAAACCCAAGTCTACGTGAGATGGCTAATCTTGTTGTGATTGCTGGCAGTCGTGAAAATATTATGACGATGGAAAAAGGCCCGCGACGTGTGTTGACTGAAATAATATTTTTGATTGATTACTATGACCTTTATGGGCATGTCGCTTATCCAAAGCATCATCTTCCTGATGAGGTGCCTGATATCTATAAAATTATTTGCAAGAGTCGCGGCGTTTTTGTTAATCCTGCACTAACGGAACCTTTTGGTTTAACACTTTTAGAAGCTGCGGCCAGCGGTGTACCCATTGTCGCAACGCAAGACGGTGGGCCGCGAGATATTATTGCCAACTGTAAGAATGGAACCCTGGTCGATCCATTAAATTCCGATGCGATAGGTGATGCGTTAGTAAAAATGCTGAGTGATAAAACCAACTGGAGTAAATTATCAAAATCGGGCATCAACGGGACGCGTCGGTGTTACTCATGGAATGCCCATGTTTCGCTTTATCTAAAAGAAATTAAAAAAGCTATTGCTAAGTCGGGCGATAAAAATAAGCCGCGTGAATATTACAAAAGCCGTTTGCCCACGGCAGATCGAATGTTGGTCTGCGATATTGACAATACATTGATTGGCGATGAGAAGGCTTTAAAAGAGTTATTGTACCTTCTAGAACATGCGGGACAGCATATCGGTTTTGGTGTGGCAACAGGTCGTCGCATAGAAAGCGCTAAAAAAATTCTGAAAAAACATGGCGTACCGATGCCGGATTTTTTTATTACCTCTGTGGGTTGTGAGATTCATTATGGCCCTAAGTCAATAGAAGACATGAGATGGAAACGTCATATCGACTATCGCTGGGGTCCTGATGCACTTTGTAAGGCGATGAAAGGCATTAAAGGGTTGAAGTTACAATCCACTGAAGAGCAGCGCCAATACAAAGTAAGTTATTTTATTGACCCTGATAAAGCTCCACCAATTCGGGAAATAGTGCGTGATTTGCGGAAAAATAATATTCATGTCAATGTTATATATTCTCATCAGGCATATTTAGATTTTCTACCCGTGCGCGCATCCAAAGGAGCGGCTTTGCGCTACTTTGCTGATAAGTGGGACATACCGGTCGAACATATTCTGGTGGCAGGTGACTCGGGAAATGATGAAGAGATGCTGCGTGGTGAAACATTGGGAGTGGTTGTCGGTAACTATTCCTCAGAGTTAAAACGATTGAAAGGTCGTGAACGGATACATTTTGCTGACGGTGATTTTGCTAGAGGTGTTGTCGAAGGCATTGAGTATTATGATTTTCTTGGTGACATTAAGGTTCCACAAAATTAACTGATGGACTGAAAAATAATGGAAGAAGCGCTTCAGGAATACCTGCAGCAACATCGTGAAACATGTTATATGATGTTGCGTCGATATTTTTCGAAGAATAAATTTTTTTTATTACGATCAGAATTGTGGGACGAATTTAGTCTCTTCAGTCAGGAAAACCCCGACGCCAATCTAGACGGCTCTCCGCTGTTTAATGCTATCCGTGTTGCACAGGAAGCGGCTGTTCAATCCCCCTGGTTATATTTTGTGATGCGCCCCTATGTTGCTCGAAGGAATTACATTCGTATCCATGTCGAAACGATGCAACTTGAAAAAATTTCTGCCTCACAATTTTTTTCATTTCAGGAATATCTTGTTAATGGCAGCCAGCCAGAAACTAATTGGACGCTGGAGTTTGATACAGCGCCGTTTGCACGTGAATTTCCTAAGCTGCGTGAATCACGTTCTATTGGTAGAGGCGTTGAATTTTTAAATCGTTCATTATCGAGTGAACTGTTTTATGAGATGGGCAAGGGTGATCAGCGCTTGCTTGAATTTTTACAAATACATCAGGTGCAGGGTAAGCAGTTGATGCTGAACGAAAGAATTAAAACGTTAACAGATCTTCGCAAGGCGCTTCGGCATGCCAATGAATACCTTGAAAAACAGAAACTAAAAGCACAATGGGATGAAGTTGGTTTTTCCCTGCAGTCGCTAGGCCTAGAGCAAGGCTGGGGGCGCACGGCAAAAGATATGCGTGAAATGCTATCGTTGCTAATGGATATTATGGAAGCACCTGAGCCAGGGAATCTAGAGCGTTTTCTTACTCATATCCCGATGATTTTTAATATAGTGGTTTTATCACCACACGGGTATTTTGGACAAGCAAATGTATTGGGGCTTCCCGATACGGGTGGGCAAGTGGTTTATATTCTTGATCAAGTGCGTGCCATCGAGAAAGAAATGCGCTTGCGAATCTATGAGCAGGGTTTGGATATTGAACCGAAGATTTTAATTGTTACGCGCTTAATACCCGATGCGAAAGGAACCACCTGTGATCAGCGCCTTGAAAAGGTTGTAGGTACTGAGCATGCGAAAATATTACGCGTACCCTTTTCTAATGAAGACGGTGAGATTGTCCATGAGTGGATATCAAGATTTGAAATTTGGCCCTATCTTGAACGTTTTTCACGTGATGTTGAAAAAGAAGTGCTGGCTGAGTTTTCATCGCGACTGGATTTAATCATTGGTAATTATTCCGATGGTAATTTAGTCGCAACAATGCTCGCTCATCGTTTGAAAGTGACGCAGTGTAATATTGCTCACGCATTGGAAAAAACTAAATATTTACTGTCAGACTTATATTGGAAAGATAACGATGATCAGTATCATTTTGCTTGTCAATTCACTGCTGATCTTATTTCAATGAATGCATCGGATTTTATTATTACCAGTACCTATCAAGAGATAGCAGGCCACGAAGATGATGTCGGCCAGTATGAAAGCTACAGCGCATTTACCATGCCGGGACTCTATCGCGTTGTGCATGGCATCGATATGTTTGATCCAAAATTTAATATTGTTTCGCCAGGCGCAGATGCAGAAATATATTTTCCTTACAGCGAAACTCCGCGACGCTTGTTTGCATTGCAGGGTGAAATAGAAACATTGATCTTTGGTGACGATGAACGAAGCGACATGAGAGGTGTTTTATCGGACAAAGAAAAGCCGCTTATTTTTACCATGGCGAGACTTGATCGAATAAAAAATATTGTCGGTTTAGTTGAATGGTATGGAAAAAATGAACGTTTGCGAAACAGCGCAAATCTATTAATTGTTGCAGGGCACGTTGAGGTTGAAAAATCTTCTGATAGTGAAGAGCAACAACAAATTGAGTTATTGCATGAATTAATAAATCGATATCAATTGGATGGGCAGTTGCGCTGGTTAGGCGTTCATCTTGAAAAAAACCTTGCCGGTGAGCTTTATCGATATGTTGCAGACCAGCATGGCATCTTTGTTCAGCCTGCGCTGTTTGAAGCATTTGGGTTAACAGTGATTGAAGCGATGAGTTCGGGTCTGCCCACTTTTGCAACTCGATACGGTGGCCCACTGGAGATAATTAAAGACGGTGTTTCTGGTTTTCATATTGACCCCAACCATGGAGAGAAGGCAGCAGATATTATGGCTGATTTTTTTCAACGCGCTCAGAATGATGAAGGTTACTGGGAACAAATATCGAGCCATGGCTTACAGCGAGTGGAAAGTCGATACACTTGGAAATTGTACGCTGAGAAGTTGATGACCTTATCGCGGGTATACGGTTTTTGGAAATATGTGACGAATATGGAGCGTGCTGAAACCGGTCGCTATCTTGAAATGTTCTATGGTCTTCAATATCGACCGTTAGCGGAAAATATTTCTCGTAAAGCATCTAAGTAATCGCGCATGCTGAGATGTAGCAGTAGTTTGCGATGGACTCAGCATTAAATGATAGGTATCCTTATCCCCCCATTCTATTACCCATTGCGCCCTTAGCTCAGCTGGATAGAGCGTTGGATTCCGATTCCAAAGGTCAGAGGTTCGAATCCTCTAGGGCGCGCCAATAAGTCATTATATATCAATCGCTTATCCCCAACCGAATTTCCTATTTGTGACCTGAATCGCCAGTGGGCCCTCAGTGGGCCCTGAGTGGGCCTCAGATGATAAAGTCATGTTTAAGATCCCCATAAAAGTGACCTTTGGAATCACTGACCTTTAGAGATGTGGACTTAAGGTCATTGACTGTCATTGACCTTTAGAGTTTTTGATTTAGAGTGACGTGGATCAGATTTATTGACCTTTAGAGTAAATGAACTATATGTGGTGCCTTGTCGCTTGAAAAATAATTATACTTTCTCAAGGGTAGAAAATGTTGACCTAGTCATTGTTCGTAATGAGTAGGGCAACTTTTTAGCCACAGCAATCCACGCTAAAAAGCCAGCTCCCCTGGTTTCATTTGCATCGCTAACTTAATGATCGGTGCATGATATGATTGAATGATCTATTTAATGGGGTGGATGCGTGCATGATGTGTAAAGTTCACGGGGTTAGTGCCACTCGCTTTTTAGAGTTTTCCCGCGCTGAGTTGGCTGTATTTTCTGACCGAACATGAACGCTGATTTTGATGGGAAGGGGTTTGCTTAAAAAACAAAATGCTAAATGATCAATCCTAACCCTGATAAATCACTTGTTGAAGTTGATGAAAGCACTCGTATGGTTCCAGCAAAATATTATTACTATTCTAGCCTTTGCCATCAGCGACATTTTTTGTCGCATAATTAAATGCTTATGAAAACTACTGATAAGGATTTCGACATAGTAAATCCAGGTGCTTCAGCAATGATTGAATCTTTGCGGGCATATGGTTATTCACTGAACTCGGCTATAGCTGACTTAATAGACAACAGCATTACAGCGCATGCTAAAAATATTTGGATACATATGTACTGGGATGGTGAGAATTCCTGGTTATCCATTACTGATGATGGTAACGGCATGGATGAAAAGGCACTGATTAATGCTATGCGACCAGGAAGTCAAAACCCATTAGATGAACGAGAAGAGGACGATTTAGGTCGTTTTGGTTTGGGCTTGAAAACGGCGTCTTTTTCACAATGCCGTAGCCTAACAGTTTCTTCTAGTATTAGTGGTGGTGAAATAAATTTTCGCAGATGGGATCTTGATTATGTTGGTAAACATAACGAATGGCGGTTGTTAAAAAAACCAAGAGCTGGTTCGGATAAATTGTTTTCGAAATTAGGAGAATTAGAACACGGTACTATTGTTTTACTCGAGCATATGGATCGGATTTGCGAGGGACAAAATAATATTGATGAATCATATAGGCGTAAATTCATGGATAGAATATCTAGTCTGCAAGCTCATTTGAGCATGATTTTTCACAGATTTATGGAAGGTCGTGACGGTATAAATATCTATATTAATGGTCATGATGAAGCCCATATGATTAAACCATGGGATCCGTTTCTATCAAATCATATCGCAACTCAGAAACAGCCTGCTGAGCGAAAAACATTTATTGATGGTGTTGTAGAAGTTGAAGGATATATTCTCCCTCATAAAGACAAATTAGGTCAAATGGATCATGGGCAGGCTGCGGGACCGAACGGTTGGAACGATCAACAAGGATTCTATGTGTATCGCAATAAGCGACTACTTGTAGCCGGTTCTTGGTTAGGTTTAGGTGGCCGTCGGCGTGGCTGGACCAAAGAAGAACACTATAAACTTGCGAGAATAAAAATTGATATCCCAAATCGTATGGATTCAACATGGCAAATTGATGTAAAAAAATCTATGGCAACACCTCCTGCATTAGCTGATAGGTGGTTAGAAGAATATGCGGAGAATGTACGTAAAGAAGCGCGTGGTGTATTTTCACATAGAGGACAATATGGTCGAAGACAAAAAAATAATGAAATGACGAGATTATGGTTGTCGAGTAAACGTAGTGGGAGTCAAATTTATAAGATTGATAGAGATAATGAGCTGGTTAAAAATTTATTAAATCGTTCAGCTGATTTAAAACCTGAAGTTGAAGCTATTTTTCGTTTGCTTGAAGAAACTGTTCCTGTACAGAAAATTTGGCTTGATATGGCTGAATACTCTGAAAGAAGTAATGAACCAATGGGTGGTTTAACTGAAAAACAAGTTATGAACCTAGTTGAAACTACAATAAAAAGTCTGGCTGGGTATGGAAAAAAGCCAAGTATTACTACAATTGATATTGTTTGTAATATGGAAGCATTCATGAATTTTTCAGATATTATAAGAGCCAAATATCTGGGAGTAGAAAGTTGAGTAAAGAAGCAAACATTAAAATAATCGCAATGGGATTAATTGATGATGAAAAAGAAGAAGCTGGCAACCAGTTGACACTCGAAATGATCCAGAACTGTGTAGATAAAGCCATGTCTATAATACCTGGAGCTTCTGATGTAGTTGATAGAGATTCTTTAATTGCTCAATTTGAACGTGAATACCATACCTATGTTAGTGAAGTGTTAACGCTTCAAGTAGATGAAGATGGGTGGGAACCATGGTTAGAAAAGGCAGCGACAGATACATGGAATTATTGGCCAAGATACAGGGCTTATATGTTGCAACAAAATTTTCCTAAGCCAGTAGTTGATGCTGTTGATGAAGCTACAGACGAAACGTTAGGTAATCTCACTAATCCTAAAGCCGAAGGAGCGTGGGATAGACGTGGTATGGTGCTAGGTAATGTTCAATCAGGTAAAACAACAAATTATGCAGGACTAATTTGTAAGGCTGTAGATTCGGGTTATAAAGTTATCATTGTGCTGACTGGGTTTCATAATAACCTAAGAACTCAAACACAAATAAGGCTTGAAGAAGCATTTATTGGTTATGATATTACTGCATCAAATGATGAGAATGCGCGCGTACCAATAGGTGTTGGAACAATTAGTTCTGATCCGTCTCTACGAGTAGATACAATAACAAACCGTTCTGAAAAAGGTGATTTTAATCGATCAGTTGCGAATAATTTTGGAATGAATCCTGGAGGGCGACCACTTGTTTTTGTAATCAAGAAAAATGCATCAGTTTTAAAAAACTTAGTAAAATATCTTGAGTCTGTACATAGTGATAAAGATAAAGATGGAAATTATTTTATAAGTGATATTCCATTGCTTCTAATTGACGATGAAGCCGATCAAGGTTCTGTTGACACAAAAAAAATAGATATAGATATAGATGGAGCACCCGACCCGGACCATGATCCAACAACTATAAATAGGCTTATAAGGAAGACTTTATATATATTTACGCAATCTGCTTATGTTGGTTATACAGCAACGCCATTCGCAAATATATTTATTCACGATCAGGCTAAGTCTAATAAATATGGTGAAGATCTTTTCCCGAGAAGCTTCATAACAGTAATGCCAACCCCAAATAACTATATTGGTCCTGATAAAGTATTTGGCTTGACAGATGAGGGTGGCGAATCAAGGGAAAGTGGGTTGCCGATAATACGTATCATTGATGATTATGCCGAAAGTGAAAGTCTTGATGAGCGTGATGGTTGGATGCCACCTAAACATGGTAAAAATCATATCCCGCTTTATGCCGGTAAAGTTCAAATACCACCTTCCTTAAGACAAGCAGTTATTTCATTTATTATTGGTTGTGCTGTTCGAGTACTTCGAGGTCAAGAATATAAGCATAATTCAATGCTTGTTCATGTTACACGTTTAATTGATGTCCAAGAAAATGTATATCAACAAATACGTGATATTTTAAGAGATTTTCAGCAAACGTTATTGTATGGAGAAGAAGGATCTAAAGATGATTTATTACAAGAAATGGTTAGGTTATGGCAATCTGATTATGTAACTACGAATCTATCAATAAATGATGAACAATGCCCATTATATACTTGGGCTGAAGTGAGTGAAAAAATATTATTATCTGCTCAGTCGATCAAGGTAAGAAGAATAAATGGTTCAGCAGGTGATGTGCTAGATTACGAAAAATACAATAAAACAGGCCTAAATGTTATTGCCATAGGTGGAGATAAGCTTTCTCGTGGTTTAACACTAGAAGGATTAATCGTGAGTTACTTTACGCGACCAACAAAAATGTACGATACATTAATGCAAATGGGGCGTTGGTTCGGATATAGAGATGGCTTTATTGATGTTTGTCGACTTTTTGCACCGAATAAATTAGTCGAATGGTTTGAGCATATTACAGATGCTAGTGATCAATTAAAACGTGAATTCATCTTGATGTGTGAACTGGGTGAAACTCCTGCATCGTTTGGGCAAAGAGTTCAAACACATCCTGTATTAATGGTAACTTCACAAGTCAAAATGCGTTACACAACAGAATTAACATGTAGTTATCAGGGGGCAATATCTGAAACTATTGTTTATTCGCGTAAAAAATCAGATATAGAAAAAAACTATAATACTGCACAGTTATTAATTAAGAAAATTAGTTCCTATGCAAAATTAACTGGAAGTCCGTCGCGTTCAGATGGATCAAAAGATGTGGCTGGTAAATATATGTGGTGTGGCGTTTCTGCAGATGATGTGTTTGATTTTTTAAAAGAATATAAAACTCCCTCTAAGCATGTACGCACTGTGAATACGAGCTTGCTAGCTTTGTATATCGAAAAACAAATAGATAATGGAGACCTAACTAATTGGAGTGTCCTTATTGCAGGTAAAGCACCAGATAGTGACGTAAAGGATTTTTCTGGACATTTAACTGAGTCATTAAAACGTGCGGATCATCCTTTGATTGCTGAAAAACCTAAAATTGAGCCACAAGTGTATCGAATACGTCGGTTAGTTAGCCCTACTGATGAATCGTGGGACTTGTCAAAGGCTCAGTATGATAAAGCACTGGAGCTAACGTTGCGAAACCCCGATAGAAAATCAAAAACAGGAGCGGATCCTAAAAGGCCCGGTGGTGAAGAGTTGCGCGTTGAGAGAGAGAAGTCTAATGCTCTGTTAATAATTTACCCACTTAAAGCAAATGATTGGACAGGGTCTGATGAAAAGACTGATGCATGTTATATAGGCTTCGCGATCAGTTTCCCTGGTAATAAAAAAGCTATACCAATTAAATATCGCGTGAATCAGGTCTATCAAGGACAGATGAATGAGTAGCGGGCATGAAAATATAAAATCGATTTTTGATGAACTTTTACAAAATAGCGGTAAATCTGGCCAGAGGGTTCATAAACGTATTGATCTAACAGCCCCTATTAAAATACATGCCGCTTGTATATTCCCTCATAAGAGCTTGATGCTTGAAATAGGTCCTATTAAAAATGCCTGGTTACCCCAAGGTTTTAAGAAGCCACGTATAAAAGGTTTAAGCATTGCCTTAAAATCTACTGATAAAATACCGGCTAGTGATGTAACACTTTTAATGCAGTTGCAAAACAACGACGCTATTGATGTATTTTCAGTGTTTGTCGCTCGTGTATGTGAAGAGCTTGATGGGATTACAAAACCAGAATTAGCAGTAAAGGCTACGATTGCGATAATCGAAAAATGGAAAGAGTTTTTTGCTGGAGGTTCAGATGTTTTAAGTGATGAACAGCAGACAGGACTTTACGGTGAGCTTTACTTATTACAGTATTTATCAATTTCTGGTTTAGATTTAGGTAAGTCAATTAAAGCATGGACAGGCAGCAAGAAAACAAGTCAGGATTATGAATTTGGTTCTGTAGCGATTGAAGTGAAAACATCTGCTGCTGTAGATGCGACAAGGGTAAATATAACGAACTCAAGACAACTGGATGATACAGGGTTAAATGGCCTTTATCTTTCACGTATCTTATTAGATGTAAGGCAGGGTGAAAAAAACACGTTACCGTTACTCATTGAATCACTAAGAAATAATATTATAAAAAGTTCGCCTGAAAGTAGTTTGGATTTTGAAGAAAAATTATTGGCAGCAGGTTATCAAGATAAACATCTTGATCAGTATAGTAATCGTGCATATTCTGAAAGGGAACTTGTATTTTATCAAGTGATAGAAGGTTTTCCTCGTTTATTAGTGAAAGATCTACTAGAAGGAATTACCAAAGTATCTTATGAAATATCATTAGATGCCTGTTCTGATTTCAAAATTGAGAATAAGAAAGTAATTGATTCTGTGAGGCTATATTTTGATTGAAAACTTGGAGTTTGAAGAGTTCTATAGCTCTGTTCGATCTGAAATAAATGATGATACGAGCGAATCACTTGAAGACGGTTATCGAGTTGATCGATTCACACAATTATTTATTAATCATCTTGGTGACTTTGGTGTTATTACGGATGCGAATATCTGTACAATAGATAAACCGATGGGCTCCGCTCGCGTTATATCAAATGCATGGGATATAGACGAAGAGGAAGGGCGTCTATCATTATTTGTAACAGATTTTCGGGATACAGATAAAATAGAATCAGTTGCAAACCAAAATGTAGAAAAAGCTGTTAAGCAAGCTGCTCGCGTATACTCATTTGTTAAGAAGGTTGATATTGAAACTTTAGAGCCAGCTTCTTGTGAATACACAATGCTTCGTACGATTAAGGAGTTACTAGATAGCATAACTCAGATAAGAATTTACTATATAACAGATGGCCGGTTGAAAAAAACAGGAGATGGTCGAGCTGCAATGGGCGAACTCCCTGTTTATTACAGTTATTGGGATATAGAACGTTTATACCGTCTCATTTCTTCAGGTCGAGAATATGAATCAATAGAAATAAACTTTAAAGAAAAGTTTGGAAAAAATATCAGTTGTTTGTCGATGCCATCTGATACCGATGAATATAAAGGTTACCTTGCAATTATTCCTGGAGATATATTAGCTTCATTGTATGAAGAATATGGTTCTAGATTAATGGAGTTGAATGTACGCTCATTTTTACAGCAAAGAGGTAAAGTTAATAGAGGTATTCGCGAAACTATATTGAATGAACCTTATCGTTTTTTAGCATACAACAACGGAATATCTGCAACAGCCGAAGAAATTCAGACAGAACGGACACCTGAAGGTGATTTGATTATCCAAAGTATTAAAGGCTTGCAGATTGTAAATGGAGGTCAAACGGTTGCATCTATCAATCGTGCTAAGAAAATTGATAAATGTAGCTATTTGGAAAAGCTATCTGTCCAGGCAAAAATCAGTGTTGTTAATGCGAATCTACTTGAAGAGCTTGTGCCAAAAATCAGTAGATATTCAAATACACAAAATGCTGTAAATGAAGCAGACTTTGCCTCAAATGATCCATTTCATATTTCAATTGAAAAATTAGCGAACAGTATTTGGGCTCCTGGGGAACAAACAAGATGGTTTTATGAGAGGGCCAGAGGGCAATATGAAGTGGCTCGAAATCGTGTGGCTGGTACATCAGCAGCTAAACGTCGTATTTTTGATGGGCAAACACCAAAAAATCATAAATTCACTAAAACTGACTTGGCTAAATATTATAATTGCTGGGAACAAAAACCACATATTGTGGGGCTAGGAACCCAGAAAAATTTCGTTAATTTCATGACTTGTATTGCAAAAGATCATCCTAATTTCATACCTGAAAGCTCCTTTTATAAGAGACTTATTGCAAAAGCGATAATCTATAAGTCAGCAGAGAAAACCGCTCGAAAGCATAAGTTTCCAAATGCAAGGGCAAATGCGGTTGCATATACCGTTGCAACACTTGCATTTAAAACCGTGGGGCGTCTCAATTTAATGTCGATTTGGGAAAGGCAGAGTATAGATGAAGAAGTAGAGAATCTGGTTTTTGACTGGATGCCAATTATTTGGGAGAGAATGGTAGAAACAGCAGCTGGGAGAAATGTTACAGAATGGGCGAAAAAAGCAGACTGTTGGGAAGAAATACAGCTTTTGGACTTAACGATACCTGTAGCTTTGGAAAAAGAATTCAGCGAAGGTGACCCATTGCCTACAGTTGGTAGTTCGGTAAAAAATGGAAAGGTTGTTAAGTTGTCAACTATTGATCGTCAGAATATTAACAGAGTTATACAGCATGAAGCTAACTTCTGGTGGAATTTAAGTTTATGGGGTAAAAAGACTGGGGCATTGAAAGACCTTCAAATAAGCATAATACATACTATTGCTTCATATGCTGCTGGTGAGTGGGAAAAGATACCATCTGCTAAACAATCGAAACATTGTGTTGCTGCGTTGGATATAGCGAAAAGAGAGGGCTTCAATACACAAGACGTGATAAAAACGGAATTAGAAACGAGATAAGCTGTAGTAGCGATTCCCCCGTTCTACTATGTTGGTTTGAAGTTGCCCCAGTCGTTTTTAATTAATTTACTTTTTTAGCTGATTTATTACATTGTAAACAATCTTTGCTACTTGTGTTGCTAGGTATGGTGGCACAGCATTTCCCACCTGTACGTATTGTTCAGTTCGTGTACCCTCAAAAAAATAGTTATCCGGAAATGTTTGAATTCGTGCAGCTTCTCTCACTGTAAAACTTCTGCATTGTTGAGGGTCGTAATGAATTGATTTATGACCATCTTTAGATAAATGGCAGGTTATAGTGCTTGCTGGTTTACCTCTTACTTGAACTTTAAATCTATCGTTGTGGTCACCTGATTTCCAATTTTTATGTTTAGGTGCTAGAAAGTTAGGGAAATTTGAGGATTTTGGAGATTCAGAGTTTAATTCGCCATACGTTGATATCCAAAGATATCGCTTCAAATCATCTGCCATGTGAGCTTTGGTTTCATGATTTGCGAATCCACCAAGTTTAGCATCGTAAATCCATTTTTTTAATGATTTAGGACAATTTTTTTGGAAACCATCATATTTAGAGGGGACAAAGCGAGAATTCCCTCGATCTAGATCATCTTTGAGATTTTTCAAGTGTTTCATTATTAAATTAGCTAAGTTTTTCGAATTTGTTTTTTGTAGTCCTTTAATTAATGAATTACCTACGTTTTTAATTTCTGAAGCCCATTCTATGCTCCCATCACTCCCACCTTTAGATAAACCACTTCTTAATGGCGGGATTTCATCTATAACTGCTTCTACAGGTGTAGGTGATACTCTACTTTTTAGTATCTCAGGTGAGATATCGATATCTGCTCTTACACCAAGAAGTATCACTCTATGCCGTGTTTGTGGCACGCCATACTGTTCGGTTTTTATTGTGAATGCGTTTTTTTTATATACGGGTTCCCCGTTATCATCGTATTCAACAGCTGGCTCAGCAAGTGAATATATCCGGTATTTGTGTTTCGATCTTTTTTTTAGTGCTTTGCCAGGGTCACGTAGATCTTTTAGTATTTCTGCAAAAATTACTTTGCCATTAAGTTTTGCAGAAAGAATGCCCTTTACATTTTCCATAACAAATACAGAGGGCGATACTTTATACAGTATCTTTAGGTATTCTTTATAGAGTGATGCACGGTAATCATTCTCAATTCGGTAACCTTCTATCCCGCTCATTCTTGAGCGGCCAGCTAGAGAATAAGCTTGGCAGGGCGGACCTCCAATTACAATAAAATGTTCGTCTCTATGTTCTTTGAGAAGCTTAGAGAGTTTTTTGTTGATAGCTTTATCGCTAGTAGGATCACCAAGTGTTTGGGGGGTTTCGAGTGTTTCGGATATAGCGGCACTTGACTGTTTGCTGTAGTTATTAAATAACTTTTCTCTTAATTCTTCTAGTTGATTATTTTTATAGTTATTTGGATTTCTGATGTATTCGTAGTATTCAGTCGGTACTTTAGCTTCTCTAAACTGCCTGTAAAATGCACGGAGTTGCAGTGTTTTATGAGCACTGGCTTCTTTTTCTACTGAAGCTTGGATTTTGAATGCGAATTGTTTTTTTGATGTTTTAAATGCAGAAAAGCCTTCACCAAGCCCACCTGGTCCCGCAAACAAGTCAATGATATTTATTTTTTTCTTCATATTACAATTGGCTGATAAATGATTTGAAAATGATACTAGGTTTTGTAATTAAAACCAGGTGCTTTGGGGTGGTTAATTGATCGATATCGTAAATAAAGTAACACGTAGCCGGATGATGTCTGGTATACGTAGTAGCAACACAAAGCCAGAAATTCTCATGCGAAAAGCGCTACATAGACTTGGTTATCGTTTCAGGTTAGATAGCAAGGTTGGTAGAATTAAACCCGATATAGTTTTGCGCAGATGTAAGGTGGCTATTTTTGTTCATGGTTGCTATTGGCACCAACATAAGGGCTGCAAGTTGGCTTATTCAGGTAGAGAACGAACTGATAAATGGAAGAAGAAATTCAGTGATAACAAGGCAAGAGACCATAGGGTAACGGAGCAACTGCTGGAACAGGGTTGGCGTATTGCTGTGATCTGGGAGTGTGCAACGCGCGAAACTGAGGTCTTTTCTTCTGTTGTTGAACAATTGCATTCATGGGTTCGATTAAGCTCAAGTCAGTTTTTTGAGTCCAGCTATAGAAGAATCTGAAACAGGGTTGCTAAATTAATAACTGTAGAAAAAGCCGATTGCATTTTCTACAGTTTTCTAATAATCCTTTTTTGGGATCACCATGGTCTCGGTTCCTCTTTTATTCTTTATCTTTTTCATATTCCAGTAAATCCGTAACTTCACAATCAAATAGCTGGCATAGCTTATTCAGCGTATCGATTTCTATACGTGTTGCCGTCTCTTTGTATAAAAGTGTAATGGTGTTGCGATGAAGGCCTGTCTCCCGGGCAACATCGACTATTTTCATTTTATGTTTGCCCATTAGGCTTGAAAGATGGCAGTGAATCATAAAAATCTCATTTAAAGCGTTAAAAAGATATTCTAGATGAAAAAAAGGCTTGCTCGGTATTATTATTTGGTTATAATATCATTCAGGACGACATAATTGCGCCTTAAGTAATTTGTTGCCGCCCTGTATATAAAATAATTTTATAGGAGAAATGCCGCTATGTCACAAACTTATTTAACAACGATGGAACTTGCAGATCGTATTAAGTATGACGCCCGTACGATACGCGATCGCTTGAAGGATTCAGTCTTATTGGAGGGGACTCATTATATTCGTCCTTTTGGGGGCAGGAAAATTCTCTATCTGTGGGAGAAGATCCAGCAAGACATGATGGTGTATTCAAAAGAAGAATGCGCCGTTGTGCCGCTGAGAAAAGGAGGGGTATGCCATGGGTAGCATTAGAAAGCGAGGGAGTGGGTATTTATATTTTGACTTCAAGTATATGGGCGTCAGGTGTCGAGAATATACGGCATTAAAAGATACGGTGACTAACCGCAGGAAAATGAAAAAAGTGCTTGAAAGAATCGAGGCTGAGATTCTTCTGGGAACCTTCGATTACAACGCTTACTTCCCCAATAGCAAACAGGCATTGAAATTTATGCCCGAAGATGAGGTGGCCAGAAATACCCCATTGTTTAAGGATTTTGCTTGGGAGTGGTTCGATGAAATGCTGGTCAGCTGGCGTGAATCGCACGCAGACAGTGTGCGAAGCACGATGAAATCGCATGTGATTAAACGATTTGGAGATATGAAGGTCAGCGACATCACCAAACCAGATATCCTGAAGTTCCGCTCAAGTCTCGCCAAAGCCCCGGGTCGGAACAACAAAGAAGGGTTAACTTCTCGACGCATCAACCAAATCATGCTGGTCGTCAGTATGATTATGAATGAAGCCGCTGACCGATTTAACTTTAACACGCCTTACCGTGGCATAAAACGCTTGAAGATCCAGCGTGTGGATATCGAGCCATTTACTATCAATGAAGTGAACCTAATCCTGGCGAATATTCGCCCAGAATTCAGAGACTATTTTCTGGCGAGATTCTTTACAGGCATGCGAACTGGCGAGGTTGATGGGCTGAAATGGAAGTATGTTGATTTCAATCGACAACAGATATTGATTCGCGAAACGATTGTTAAAGGCAAGATGACCTATACCAAAACAGATGGGTCACAACGCGAAATTATTATGTCGACGCCGGTGATGGAGGCCTTGCGTCGCCAATTTGATATAACGGCGGAGTCCAGTGAGTTTGTATTCTGTACCAATAAGGGTACGCCACACGAACACAACAACATCCGCAAGCGGGTTTGGTATCCCTTGTTGAGGCATCTTGATTTAACAAAAAGGCGGCCGTACCAAACCCGTCATACTGCGGCGACATTGTGGCTTGCGGCGGGTGAGAATCCAGAATGGATTGCTCGGCAGATGGGGCACAGTTCAACCGAGATGTTATTTCGGGTGTACTCACGTTATGTCCCAAACCTGACCCGTCAGGATGGCTCAGCCATTGAGCGCCTTTTGCAAGCTAATCAGATGGGGGGTGCAGCATGATGACCACCCAGCAAAAACTGACCACGGTTGGTTCCCTGCATCCACAGGTTCCTCACCACCAAGTAATCCACACTTTATCCGAGGCCCTGGCCGCCAGCTTCAATCCACATGAACGTGTGATTCTCAATCGCGTATTGGACGCGAATGATGCTCATGACTTTCACCAGTCGATGGAGCGCTGGGTGAAGTCTTGCCTTAATGATCCCGACTGGCAACTGGCGCAACGAGTATTGCCCTTGCTGCTTTCACGACTTGAGGCACGCTTAATGACACGGAGGATAAACGCATGAAAATGATCAAACAGTTAATCAATGAAGATATACAGGAAACCACCGGTGCCTATCGCATTCGTAATCTAAAACGTAAACAAGGTAAAGACGATCAGTGGTATCACGCGTTTGAATTGGAAGATGCTACGGGCAGCCTGCAAGGCTTTGCCAAAATAAAAGAGGGGCTGACCAAAGATGCCTTGCTCGACAACAAACGAATGGTCTGTCGAATCAAAACCCATCAGCGACAAGATGAAGTCTATATAGAAGTGCTGAGCGCGGCAGCGTGGGTCGCAGGGATGTCCAGTCCTATTGATCTTTTGCCTGTTAGTCAGTGCCCTTGCCTGGATGCACTGCAAGCCTTGATGGATTTTAGAAATGCATTAACAAATTCACATTTAAAACACTTTGTTGATCGTGTGTTCAGTAACGATGAGCTGGCGTTACTCTTTATTGCCTCACCGGCCAGCCTTAATCACCATCACAATCTGCCCGGCGGTTTGCTCATCCACAGTCTGGAGACGGCTGAGATGGTGGGCCGGATGGGCGCAGAGCAACCTGACCGTGTTGAGCTGGGGCAAGTGGCGGCACTATTTCATGACATCGGCAAGGTACGCACGATGACAAAAACCATGAAGCGCACCTCGATGGGATTCGTGATTGACCATGATGCTCTGACGTTGGAGATCCTTGCCCCTGCCTTATCCATGCTTGAACGCAGATGGTCTGATGGGGCAACGGCGCTACGCTATCTGTGGACCTGGAACCATCAACCCAAACCCGGCACCCCCATGATGGTGATGGCGGAAGTATTGCGTGCGGCGGATCGCATCAGCAGTGGCATTGATGTTGAGCAACAAGCCTATGACGGCGCGCCGCACTGGAAGCAGGGGGCGCAGTTACCCACGCAACCTTATCCGCAACGATTCTGGCGACCCCGTCAGCAAGCAATGTTGGCGATACGGCCATGACCGATCAAGCAAAGTGCATTGCCCTGGGTACCGTGGGCGAATTTCAGATGTTGAATATCACCATGCCGGGGTTGGATCTTAAAAGTCTTGGCCCGGAACAGATCATTAGGCTGAAGTGGGCGGGTGGCATTCAGATTTTATTAAGGCAGCTGTCGAAGTGGGGCGTCGAAGAAGAGGGTCAAGCCCGCATGCTGGGTACTACCTGTGAATCAATAAAGGCGTGGCAGTCTAGAGAAGACGCGCCGGTAACCGATGACGTGGTTGACCGATGCCGGTCGTTGTTTCGTATCCATATGGCGTTACGGGTGATCTTTCCAATACGCCCCAATACAGATGATTACGGTAATCACTGGCTGCATGCATCCAATCAACATTTTAAAAAAATGTCACCGCTTAACTACATGGTCGAGAACGGTCCCACGGAAGTGAAACGGTACCTGTTTGCGGCGATGCAGCACTGAACGATAACAAAACGGTTAAACAAATTCGGAGACCCCTATGAAACTAAACATTACAGTGAGTAAACGCGCCATCATGATTGGCGGCTTAGTGGTGCTGGCGATCCTTTCGCAGACTCAAGCACTATCAGAGTATCCTTTTATCGATGCCCCGCTGAGCGATCGGGTGTTTGTTCTATTCCTCTTAGGTCTTTTCGCCATTCTTGGTGAGGCGCGCCTGGGATGGCTTACGTCAAAATTAAAGATCAATAAACAGCAGCATGATCAGACCCAGACCCTCGCGCGTATCTTAACCACGCTGCCGCCCGATGCGTTCCATCACCGCTTTATGGAAAGCTATAAGCTTTGCCGCGGACGTTGGGAATTACTGATTCCCATCAACAAACCTGTCGACATGAGAGGAACAGTCATTGCTCCTGAACAGCTCACCGCATTTCATTACAGTGTCATAGAGGAAATACTTAAACTGGCGCGCCTGTGGGACGGTGAACAAGGCACTAAGTCAGAAGGGTATGGTTTTCAGGTGTACTGGGAACACGGTATGAATAACAGGTATGCCAACACATGGATACCCCAGGCCTGGGAAGACGGCTGGTACAATACGCCGTTGCAATACCCCCGATTCATGTTGAGTGAAGCCCAGGGTGTATTGGTACAAGACCTGGAACTTACCCAGCCAAAGGAAAAACCAAACGCCCGTCGACGGATCTATACCTATAGCGGTCTTCTTGGTCGCCGCGAAATCATCAACCTGCCTGGCCTTGCAAAGGCCTATGCAGAAAAACGACCGCAGTATATTGCGGACACCCATGATTTAAAGGCGTTGTATCAGACCATGGGCGGGCAGTCAGACTACAGCGAAGAAGTCATCAGTTGTTTTTTGAAACAACACCCTGACGTGCGCAGCATGATTGCACTGCCTATCCCCGGCAACCATTGCAAGCAGGACACGCATAAATCCATGGGTGTTATTTTACTGACCAGTGAGTCTCCGAATTTCATCGGTGAAAAGCAGGTCAACGCCTTTGCTCATTACATGTTGCCGTTTATATGGTTCTTAGCGGATGTACCGCCCACACAAGAAGAATACTTGCGTAAAGCAGGTAGAGAGTCCAATGAAAAATAACCGTACCAAGTAAAATAAAAGCTTACTGAGAATGATGATGTGAGCAAATCGGGGTCCCGATTTGCTTAATTTGATATTAAGGTGGAATCGCTATAATCTTTTAATAAGTCATGTGAATATGGGTGGGCAATGGAAATTCAATATATTAACTATACGGACCAGATGGGTCCGTATAGTTATAGTTATGTGTAAAAAATAATGAGTGAATTACTATCAAAATATGATGTGGTTATCGCTAGTGATGTCAGTGACCGAGATGGCATTGGTATTGAGGTATCCCTCAATGATGAGCTCGTATTAGAAATATTTCGAGATGACACAAAAAAGAAAAGAGAAGTAACTTTATACAAAAAGGATCTACAGTTAGAGTTAATCGAGGAATCAATCGAGAAATTCAAAAAGGACATTCCTTGGGAGTTCCAAGATTAAGTGGCTAAGCACCAAACACATAACAAGTCATTCGAGTGCGCGCAAAAAACGCGGGCAGGACGCGCATACAGCGCGCGCCTCTCAATTCAATCGTTATATTCAAAAACGAGGAAACTGCCATGTGGCAAATTGAAAATGAGTTCTCAGTAAAACTGGGTGGAAATACATACATAAACACACCCAACTTAATCGTGGTTCAAGGCGAATCACTTTTCAAAATTTATCGCTCCGAGTCAGACGGAATTCTAGGTATAGATTTTGATGTCTATAATTCCAGTCGCGCCAAAGTCGCCACAATTAGGAAAGGTATTGTTGTAAGTGGTGATGAGGCTGCTTACGAAATTTCCAGCAGCCATGAAAAGTATTCGGTAACGGACAAATCGTCTGGCAAAGAAATAGTTTCGGTGCAACGGCGCAATGTCTCTGGGGCAGAGCTTGAAGTGTCGGTGGAGCTATATACCAAAACAGGCTTCCTTATAAATGCAACTCCAACGAGTACAAACGTCGGCGGCATGATGATGACGGGTAATGTTTTCAAAGATTGCGGAGCAGGTTTAGTAATCGAGTAACGTGAATATAACAATGCCTTGCAGCCGACCCACTTTCCGCTACTTCCCTTCGGTCATCCGCTCCAAGTGGTCGGCTGAAGGCAGGCGTTATGCAACAACGATTTAAGTAGTGAAATAGATAGATTACCAAGGTGGCAAGCATATGAGCGCACGCTTAACAATTGATAAAGCTCCGTATTTGTTAACAATATTTGTAGCACTGACCGGTTGGACGCTTACAGAAATAACGAAAGATTTAGCTGCTATTCCAGTTATTAGTTACAACCAAATACTATGTAAAAGCCCGGGCTATCGGTGCTTGATGTTTGAGAACATTTCAGGGCACGTTGCTTTTAAAAAACTTGAGATTTCAATCTTTGATAAAAGTATTAAGTGTAAACCAGCACCTCGAACCAAATCCTTGAAAGGTGTTGAGTTGTCACAGGGCTTTTTGCCTAAATGTGAAGAAAGCCGCTCAGTTCTTCAAAAGCTGGAGAGTATGCAGCCAGATTCAAGTATTTTGATTGCATACTACGCACCAATGCCCAAGCATCGGTTCGACGTAGCTGCTGATGCGAATGGTGCTGTTAAATTATTGAAAAAAGGATTCTGGACTTTTCTTATAAATTATAAGCGCGGAATTCTGATCTTTTTGTTGTTAGCCTGGGTTGTGGGTGTAACCTGGATTTGGTGTAAAGTAAATCATTGCGAAAACATGGAGCCTAAAGATGAACATTAAAAATGGATGCCTTTTGGTCCTGTTTTATGTGCCATATATGGCGTGTGCTAATGATCAATGGCGGGTAGTTGATTTTGATTCTCCAGATACCGGGATTCCTGCAGAACTATATTTAAAAAAGGGTTCATTAGGCAATGGCATATTGGTAGCCAAGTCTGATAGTAATGGGTACGCGTCCCCCTCCTTCGAATGTCCTGAATTAGAGACTCTTACGGTTTTGCCTAAAGAGAATTCTGGATATTTTCGAAATGTAGTAGATTGCCTAGACGCGAACAATCCAATTACACTACAAAATACAGATAAGTTGGCAAATTTGTTAATAAATTCCAAAGTAAATATTAATAGAGGAAAATTCGGAAATGCAGCTTTAGCTTTGCGAGAAGCATCTGTTCGACTAACAGCGATAGGCATAACCCCTGATATTGCTACGGCACTTTCCAATTCATCTACGCTTTCAGCAGCGAAAGCAGTAAATGCGACCGGGGTAATTACAGTAGGGAGTAGAGGTGCAAAGCTTTCAGAAAGTGTTACGTATTCAATTGCTGCGTTTCAGAAGTCGGCCAATATTAATGCAAAGGAAAAAATAGGTCAGCCAACGTATGCAACAGTTAGAAAGTTGTCTGACGTGACTCCTTGGGATCTTGTTTCGAGAGCATCTAATCAAGATGCTTCCTTTACTGCAATATTTAAGTCTGTAAACGATGAGAAGTCACTTCGAGTAGCGGTCGAGAAACTATATGAGAGTGATAATCCGAATGTATTTGCCATAGATAAATTCAGGGAATTTGGTTTGCAATAATCAGTACATATTGATTCGCTGTGAAAAAAATAGATTACATTTAGTAAAAGTAGGTTAACAAGTATGCGCATAACAAAGGGTTTCAAAAGACGTCAAAAAGTGTTACATCAATTCTTTAGCTTCAGTTGTTAAATCAAGCAATGCATACAAGGCGCTGCACCGGAATTTTGCTACGCTGATCATAAAATCCGGTGAGCTGAGTCGTATGCATCAGCATATCTAGAGTAAAACAAAAAAAAGAAAATGAACATTATTCAAGATATGTCAGAGAGTTTATCTGAGCCTAGCAAGGTTGGCTGGTTCTATTTTTCAATATTTGTATTTCTAATATTCTTTCTCGGAAACCACTTACTGGAAGCTGTTCAGACATTACAAATACCTAATATTAAAACAACAGATAAAATTTTATTTGCTCAATCACCCGTATGGTTCATGTTAGTAGTTGTATTTAAGCTTTTATTTTTGTTATTTAGCATTCTCGTCACATATAAGTTTATTAGAAAGGTTGCTAAGTAATTATGCATAACAAATCATTTGAAAACGCAGGGCAAAATAACGCCCTGCTCGGACGCCGCAAAAGGCGCGGCGCTGACAAGTTAACTCAAGCGTTAGGCAAATCAATGAATAAACGAGCACCAATACAAAAGCAACACGAACGCTCAGTTATGCTTAATTTTCTTGAATGGTATAATGATGAAAATAAAACATCATTTGTTATTTACGCTGAACCAGAACCACCCGAAGCATTAATTAAAGACGGAAATAATAAATCATGGTTAGAAGTAACTGACACATTTTATTCGGCTGAGTGGGCTAAAACAAAATTATCCTATGCCACGCCGGGGGAGAAAAATCACCCTTGGAAAGGTGGTTTGCAAATAAACATGGATGAACACTTTGCTAATCAGTTTGTAGAAAACCTACACAAAAAACTAATAAAAAAATCATACTCACCTTTTAAAGAACAGTATGGTGCTGGAATATTACTTATAAATTTAGAGTATCCTTGGTTAGATCAAAATACATTTGATGATATAACTAAATGCTGTGAAAATACTGATTGGAGTGAAGACCTATCAAACTTTTCAGAAGTTTATATAGTGTATCCATCAATGAATAAAAAGGCATTCGCTAAACTACAATATGCCTAACAAGAAAATCAACTTCGCGTGTTCCACACGCCGGACGCCGAAAAGCGGCACCGGTTATTAAAAACGTTAGGCCTATTAGCAGGCAGCAAGGAGAGAAAACTTATTTTCCAGTAAAGAAGATATTTCAGGATGTAAACTTACAATTAATACATAATTTGAAATGGAGGTCTGGTTTTGTCGAAAAATATTGATAGTTTTGAACAGTACTTTAGTGAATATTTGGTTGATTTGTATGAGGCATTTCCATTGCCAATTGATTTTATTACCATTTCTCCTGACCTAGATGACTACTCATGGCAGCGACTTCTTTATAGAGGTGAAAACCACTATAAAGACGAAGGAGAGAAATTAAAGAATGATATATCTGCATACAAAAAGAGATGCGAATCAAATATTGCTGAAACAAATATACGCACCGCTACAGTTAACTGGTTGTTTGAAACGGGATATTTCACTGGAGATAGAACAGAGAATCATAGAGACTTGTTATTTGAATATATTGATGAGCACGGCGAATTTATAAATCAATACGACCTAACGGGAAGTAAAATGTTTAGTGTGTACTCAGAGTCTTATGGGGATGCACGTCTAAGTGCAAAAGGACTTGCGGTTCTACATTCTATACCTGTTTCAATAGCAATGCATGATAATGAAAAGCCTGCCAGCTTTGGTGATAAGTTATCCAAGCATGTTAAAGAGGCAGCAGGTGAATTGAGGCAGCAATCAATTAAGCGAATTGTGGGGGAGACAATCGGGTATGCGGTAAAGGCCATGAGTACATAAATAGAATGTCATTTAGTAGCCGTGGCCTAACAATAGCATCCATTGGACAATGAAATCATTGCCGCTGATGCAAGGCGTTATATTTTTAGGTGCGAGGCATGTGGCTTTTAAACAGACTTTTTGATCAGGGTGATCAACCCACTCCGAGGTTCGCATTTCAAGGAACAGTTAACTGGCTGCGTGCGCTTTCAATTTATTGTGATAGCAATGAGTTCTCACATGAAGCCTTGCGAAACTATTACTTAGCGGTTCAGCGTAGACCAGCTAATACAGCAGGAGATACCTTGGCCTTTGAATGTTTAACTATGGCCATGCACAACGTGAGCGCATTGGACTCTATGGATGGTGTTGAGAATCCATATCCAGTTGTGCGGTCAGCAATTGTCTCTTGGTACTATGCAACATATTACAGCTCAAAAGCTATGTTAGCCGCTTCTAGTGGAGCAGACCCACAAACACATGCATCAGCGGGTAAAATATTTCAATCTGAAATTGTTGATCATGGATTAATTGGGTCGCCATTTAATCTAAGCATTACAAACCTTATACCATCTAATATAAAAACAGAGATTAGCTCCCTTAGAGATGGCAATACTCACGATTTAAATACATTACCTGAAGACGAGGAAATGGCATTTGGAGCGCTATGCTCATACCTCAAAGGAACTGCTGAATATGAGCAGTGGCGTTTGGAAGAACAAGTAAAAAGCGGCTCTGAGTATCGGCGAGGCGGGTTTAATAGCTTTCGTACAAATGCAGCCAAAGCTTTGCGAGATGCCAAGTTATCCCCAGCAAAGGTAAATTATTTGGTTCAAGCTTTTCGGTATCGTGGGAAAGCTAACTATCGTGATGCTATTTATCTTTCGTATGGAAATGACCAGTCAGAACGACTAAAGCAATTTATTACTGATTTAGGCATGGTAAGTGAGGCTTATACATTAATGGCTGCACATTACATAGCAAGGCGGGTTGTCCGGTTTGATTGGGAGGCTTTTGTTGAAGATTTGGGTTCTTATGCCCAATTCGATTTGCCGTTTGAGCTAAATGAAATTTAACCATACAAATCGTTCAAGTTGACACATTAGTTGTGAATGGAATAGAGCAACAAGACCGAAATTTTTTTTTGTTTATCTCTATTTTAACACTCGTAGCTGGTGTAGCTTTTTATTTTGTGTTAGACGTTAGTATTGAGAGAACCGTATTTGTTGCTGGCGTAATTGCGTTGTTCGGTTCGATAAATTATTGGGTTAAAAGGAAGCGATTGTATCTTCGCGCGAAGATAAGAAAAATAACTAATGATGAGGCGTTGCCAGGTTCGACAGAATTGGCCATGGTTCGATTTTTCTACGGAAAAGAAAAAGAGGCGCTAGCATCTCTTTATATTGAGCTGCACTCAAACCCAGATAACTTTGTACTTCAACGGGTGATTTCTGAGCTTGAGGAGTTTGTAAACGACAATGGGTAAACCAGCATCTAACCAGTCGCTCGTTCGGACGCTCCTTACGTCGCGCCGCACAGCTTAAAAGTTATAAGGCACTAATGTGATAGTCACTAAAAAGAATTTTCGCATTTTTATAGCTGCACAGTTTGCAGCCATAATTGTAGGGGGGATTGATTTCTACTTCGACAACACACTCCCTATTGAACTTAGTAAATGGATAGAGAAGTCATACGAACAAGAAAGCACTTTACTTGATCTCATATCTCCAATGATTGGTGTAATTGGTCTTGTTTCTATGATTGGTTTACTTTTTTTAAAATATGGGCAAGAAATCTATTTCTAGGAATATTAGTTGTTTCATATTTATTGACCTATTTCGAAGGCCCACTTGTACTTTCAGGAAGAATGGCATTCTACATCGACATGTATTCAATGCTTACAGGTTTTACTCTGGCATTATTGTACTTCTCAAACCTAAATGAGTTTTTCAGAAAAACGCAAAAAAGTAATGATTGATCAAGAGCCTTATAACAATCGCATGCGATCGGATCAAAATGTTCGCTGGGCTCCAATTTTGACCGCTGATGCGGGACGTTATGTTTTTATATGAAATTTAGTAATAACCAAAGAGTTCATAATGTTTTGCGAAGTGCAGGAGAATGGTATGACGTATTAGTCGGTCTAATTCTTGCGCTTTTTCTCATGTGGTTTGTGGTGATGATGGCTTATCACTTTAATGATAAGCCGGGTAATGTAGCAGGGCTAATTATTTTTGGTTGGGTATTTGTAGGGTATGGGGTGTTCTTTTTTAGAAAGTACACCTATCTTCTAATAGGGAAAATTTTATATGGATCATGTGATCTAATTCTGGATCCATTTCCTGTAAGAATAGGTGAAGTTAGTAATGCTGAGATAAGAACAAGAATTCCATTTAACCCTGAGCTTAAATTCGATATTAGAATTGATACATATAATGGCCAGCATGTGGTCTGGTGTAGAAATGTTCCAAATAAAATAATTGATTCAAATGGAAAAACAATAATTGTGTTTGCGCTAAATATATCGGAGAAACTTATTGAGAAAACAAGAGGTGGGCATTGGGCGATTGAGATGAGAACAAGAATCGGTTGGTTGAATGTGGAGCGAGTCTATAATCTTTATATGGATGATCAGGTTGCAAAACATAACAATGCACTTCAGTCGGCGCCAAAAAACGGCGCGACTGAGTTTTAACGTTATCAAGTATGTTTAATTTAGTCTCGCTGGCTCTATTTACACTGCTTTTGTTGGTTTTGTTAGCTTTTACCAATGAGTTCGAGTTTTACGACATAGCAGGATTGGCTGTTGCTTTTTTAGGTGGGAGAAATATCGTTGCATACCACTTTAATCAACCTTATTGGTGGTGGTATGGCAATCGCGGAGATCTTAAGAATAATACCAATTTCCAAAAGAAAATATATATTTCTAATTACGCGATTTTCTTTATTGGAGCAATGTATATGTTTTCAGAACTATTTCCTTTTCTATACAGTGAAGGGTAAAAAACATAACAATCGGGTTGAGTTCGCCTCCGGTTCGGATCTCACTAGCCGTTCGGCCGCTCACCCAAGGCGTTGAGGCTGTCGAAAAACCCTAAAACCTGGAAAGTATTTGCTACAATGACTCAACGTGAAAGGAGTCATGCAAATGCCAAATTTTGTTCCTTACGACTACAACTAGAATGCAATGGTTGTGATTAATTACCAAGATCAACTTCAGCCTGGCACGTTCGAACATGCCATTCATTATTTAATCGAAAACAAACTCGACCTCTCTGTTTTTTATCCCGAGTACAACAACGACGTGACCGGCCGACCGGCGTATGATCCCGCGATTTTGTTGAAGATCATATTATTCGCGTATTCAAAAGGCATCACCTCCAGCCGTGAAATGGAGTGGTGTTGTAAAACGAACATTGTCTTTAAAGCGCTGTCATGCGATACGGTGCCGCACTTCAGTACGATCGCGGGGTTTGTCAGTGGCTACAGCGATGCGATAGCATCGTTGTTTGAACAGATTGTATTGGTCTGTGATGAGCAAGGTTTATTAGGCCATGAATTGTTGGCCATTGATGGCTGCAAGATGTCATCGAACGCATCAAAAGAATGGTCGGGCACCTTTAAGGAGCTGGAGAATAAACGGGCAAAGATAAAGCGTTACATTCAACACCATATTAACGCACATAAAAATATGGATAAGAACGCGCCGCTTGATGAGGCGCACAGTCGCCGAGCGCAGCAAGCGACTGAGACCTTAACCCACGCCTACGACAAGATTGATCACTTCCTAAAAATGTCGAGCCCAAGGATGGGAAAAGGACGTCAGCGCAAGGAAGTGAAAAGTAACATCACCGATAATGAAAGTGCCAAGATGACCACCAGCAAAGGCACACTGCAAGGCTATAACGGCATTGCCGCCGTGGATAAAAAACATCAAATTATTGTCGATGCACAGACCTTTGGCGCAGGCCAGGAGCATCATACCTTGCAGCCTGTGTTGCAAACCATCAAAGCACGCTACCAGCGCCTGGGGCTGAGTAAAAACATTTATAAAAAGAACATTGTTGTCACCGCCGATACTGGTTTTGCCACTGAAGCCAATATGAGCTACCTGTACACCAACAAGATTAACGGATACATCCCTGATAACAAATTCCGCAGCCGTGATCCAAAGTTCATCGATCAAAAAAACAAGCATGGGCGACGCCGCTCCATTACAGGGAAAGCAAAGAGACGTCAAGCGTCATCCCGGCAAGCGCATTTCACTTTGATCCGGTTAATAAACGTTGTCGCTGCCCAGCGAACGAAGACATGTGGTTACGCAGTGATCTCATCGATCAATATGGCCATACGAAAATATTCTTTGAAGGCCGTTTAAGTAAATGCCGAACATGTGAAATTAAGAACACGTGCATGCGCAACCCATAATCCGCCAATACCCGTAAAGGCCATGGCCGACAAGTTTCATTCATCATCAAAAAAAATCAGCGTGCAGCGAACTATACTGATTGGATGAAACATCGCGTGGACTCCGAAAAAGGTAAGCTTATATACAGTCACCGTATGTCTGTTGTGGAACCGGTGTTTGGTAACATCGGCACAAATAAAAAGCTGAATCGATTTAGTTTTCGAAGTCAAAAGAAGGTACAGTGCCAATGGCAGCTTTATTGTATGGTACATAACATTGAGAAGTTAGCGAATTATGGAAAGATGGTAAGCTAATAATGCGGAACACGCGGTATAGTACTTTGAACGTGAATTAAAACTGTGTGTGTTGAAACAAAATAAAAACACTGAAACATTGATCGGTAAATTAATTATAGAAAAGGCTGAGAGAAAATGACTTTGAATTGGGTTTTTCGACAGCCTCGTTATACGTAAAAAATATGAGAGACAAAATAATTACATTCGGTTGGGTTTGGGTTGTCTGTTTCTTGCTATCTTGGGGCTTAATGGCTTCTATCAAAGTTGCCGATCAACATGCTAGTGTAAGTGGGTGGTATTTAGGGCTAGTTTCAGTTGGTGTAAGTTTACCCATAGCTGCTTTAATTACAGTTTTTCTAAATATATTTCGTTCCTCCATTGAGGGAGCAACCTATGAAAAACGTTTAGAAAAGGCAAAAGGTATGAGAATAGGAATTATATCGGTTCTTATTGGCTTTTTAGGTGCTGGTGAGGCTGTTGCTTTTGGCACGGGAGTAGGCCAAGTTGTATTTTTCCTTGCTTTTATAGGCGTTATTATTTCTATGGGTATTCACTTTTATGAAATGTTTGGCGGTAACAACGCATAACAAATCGTTAAACCAGATCGGCACAAAAGACGCGCCTCCTGGTTAACTCAAACGTTAGATTCCAATAAATATGAAAAAAGATGATCTACAAAAGTTTCGACCGCTTACAGAAACAGAGCTAGCGATTTCCAGTAATATATGGACTGTAAAAAAGAAGATTCTATTTGTTCTTGGCTTAGCAATAGCGGCGTTTGGTATATGGGTTATGTCTTACAGCTCTAATATGTATTACTTTCTTTTAGGTTTGTTTATGGGAATTGGTGGTGGAGGCTTGGTAGGTGCGGCACGCGGAGTGTATAAGTTGTGAAATCTACAAATACATCAATTCGTTCGCTTCGCTCACTGGGATGCTTCGCCGCAATGCGGCTCGCACCCATTATGTAAACCGTTATGTGTTCATTAAGGCATGAGTTATGAGTTTTATATCTTGGAGAAGCTACTCGGATTTTAGTAATTCTGTTAGGTCGAAACAACGCTATATCTTAGATGATGAGTCAAAGAACTTTTTAGATGCAATAATCGATACCTGCCAAAATCGCATTACAACGTTAAAAAAGGATAAAATTGTTTGTCGTGCACAGAACGGTCATTCATGGCGTCCTTATTATCAAACTGATCCTGAAACTGAAGAAGATACATATGTGGATGACCTACCATACCCTTATCCCTTGGAACGAATGAAACCATTGGTGGATAGTGCACCTGAAGGAAGAGCAAACCCTAAAGGTATTCCATGCCTATATGTAGCCTCAGATAAAGAAACAGCAATGTCTGAGGTTCGACCATGGCTTGACTCAATTATCTCAGTAGGCTATTTAAAATTAACAAAGGACATCAAAGTTCTTGATTTTTCGGTCGGGCATGGAAAAAGTAATTTTTCCATATACTTTAAAGAACAACCATCGCAAGAAGAAATTGTTAATGCTGTCTGGCTTGATATTGATAACGCATTTTCCAAACCAACAAAGGCTTCTGACTCGAAATCAGATTATGCCCCAACACAAATCATCTCTGAATATATTAAGTCAAAAGGTTACGATGGCATTGCATATAAGAGCTCCTTGGCAGATGGGTACAATATTGCGTTGTTTGACCTTGAGGTAGCGGATGTCGTCAGATGCTCAATTTATAAGGCATTGAAAATAAAATTTGATTTTGAACAAGTACAGGAGTACTAGTCATCCATATTTTCACAGTAGTTACACCTAACAAGCGACTGTGGTGTCAACCTTCCCAATAAAGATTAGTAAGCCCATAGGCAATTGTCCCTCACCATGGCGTTTAGCATGGTAATAAATTTTCTCATGCATGCCGTAATGGCCACTTTTTTATGTTTTCCTTGAGCGACTAATTTTTTATAGAAGGCTTTAATTATTGGGTTGCATAAGGTTGCGCTGAGTGTTGCCATGTAAAGCACAGTACGGACGCAGGCTCGACCGCCCTGGATGCGTCGCTTACCTCTCATTTTTCCACTGTCGCGATTAACAGGCGCAACGCCCACCAATGAAGCAATTTCTTTGTTATTCAAAGAGCCGAGTTCGGGTAGATCAGCAAGTAATGTATAGGTAAGCGTATCGCCAACGCTGGGTGCGGATTTAAGAAGGGTTTGCTTGTCAGACCATTCTGCTTGTTCCTCAACGTGCTTGGCAAGGCGTTTCTCCATTCGTTTTATTTCCATATCGAGACAACGAATAATACGGCTGCATGAAATCTCAAAGGCCTTACCCATGATCTTAATACGATTGAGTTCTTGTGTTCTCAGCCCCATGAGTTGGCGTCGTCGCGCAATCAAGTCTTTGATGGCGATTAGATTTTTACTTTTTCTTGGTGTGATCGTGGGTTGTACGATAGCCGCAAACTCGGCAATAACGGCGGCGTCTATTTTGTCAGTTTTAGCGAGCTGATTAATCGCGCCGGCATAGCGACGAATCAACAGTGGTTTGACGATGCACACGGGTACCTTCTTGCTGTAAGCGGCCTGCGCTAAATTAAACTCATAACGCCCCGTTGCTTCCATGACTAAGCGCTCGACCTGATAATGGGCAAGGCGTTTTAAAATGCGCATAATCCCTGAGGTGCTATTTTCTTCCTGGAAGTGCAGGGATTTCTCATAGATCCAAACATCGAGAAACTGTTTGCCTACATCAACACCGACATTAACGATAGTTTTACTCTTCTTAAGGTTTGTCATAGGGACTCATCCTTGCTAAATTCGAGCTTGAAGCTCATTCGACTGTTCGAGTTAAAAGATCGGGTCGGTTCAGCGTCCCCGCTTGTTAACGGTCTGTAAGACCTATCGCTCATCGGACTGCTGAACCGGTAACTTGCTAGTAACAGGTTACGGGCTTCACCATACATTGAGAGGGAACATTGGGGAAATTTAACCATACAAGCAGGTCAAGTTCGCTTCGCTTGGACGCGCAAAAGGCGCGCGCCACTTACCTGAACGTTATATTAAAAAAACATGATAGAAATTCTTCTCCCTAAATACTCCAAGCAACTAATCATACTATGTATAGTTGCTTATCTACTCCCTACACTTTCTGCATCAGTTGTGCATGAAAAACACCTTCCAGTATTAATCGGCGGCTTATTATCAATATTGCTATTTCCAATCGGGTACTTAATGGGTCAACTTGTACTCAGAGTGCAAGTCATTAATCCTTTTTGCCCCGAAAAATTTTTAGACTTTTTCTGTATATCCACAATATATTTTTTCGGTGGATTTTCGTTAATTTTTGGTCTTATATATCCAATATTATTAGCTTTCCATTTGTCATCCCCAGAAGAAATGATAATAAACGGAATACCTGCCGCATTGGGAATATCGTATGCGGCATATAAAATAAGAGAACAATTTGCATACTCTCTGGTAGAAAAATCTCGGGGTAAAATTAATGTAGATGATATTTTTATTATTCAAATTAGATCATGGGTGAAAAGAAAAAGGATTCTACTATCATGTTTGACCATTGCAGTACTTCTATTCGTACTGTTAATCAATTATTCGTTAAAAAATAGTGACGCATACAAACTAGCCTTAAGAACTGCACAAAGTAACACGCAAATAACAGAATTATTAGGGTCACCAATAAAACCTAACTTTTGGGTGCAGGGGGAAGTAAGCACAGTAAACCAAGAGGGTTACGCTAAACTAAATTACAAAATATCAGGCACAAAAAACACTGGGGAACTTTACGTCATAGCAGAAAAAAAGAATCGTGATTGGCTGTTAAAATCTTTAAAATTTACATCTAGCAATGGTGAAACTATAAATCTTGTTGGTAATGAATAAAAAAATATAACCCTCTGCTGCACTGGACGCGCATAAACACGCGCGCCCGTGAGCAGCAACGTTATATGTGCAATAAGGGATACATTTATACAAAATGAAAACCGTAATCATTATAGGTGCTGGTGCGACAAGAGCAGAAGCTGAAAGTCAAAGTGCTTCTCGCGAACAGCGCCCACCCCTAGATGGTGATTTCTTTGAATTAGCAATGTTGCGCGATGGTATGAAAACGCACAGGGACCGCATTCATGGCTTTGTAAAAGAACATTTTGATGTTGATATTTTTCAAAGCCCACGCCCTGGAATGGAGGAAATATTTGCATTGGTGTACAGCAGTACATCAATTACACCGTTACCAGCCGGTGTTAAAAACGCATTTTCATCTTTGTGCAGAATATACGCAAAGGTAATTGAAGAAACAACAAATTGGATTGAGCCAACTACAAGGGGTCCGTTATGCAGGTTAATCAGAAGCACTGTTAATTCAGGACAAACATCCATTATCACCTTTAATCAAGATATAGTTATAGAAAAATCTCTTGATATTTTAACAAAAGCAGACTGCCCAATATCATGGCAACTGGACGGCGGCTATGAACTTTCATTTGCAGGCATAACTAGTCCTAGCGGAGAGCTAGATGGTGAGCATTATTTTCTTCCTAATAAGAGTTTAACTGATATAAATCCTGTACTTTTAAAACCACATGGTTCTCTTAATTGGTATGCCAAAACGTTAAAAAAAGATACGGTGCTATCACAATTGCAACCAACACATAAAATTAATTGCACAAGACGAAGAGAGTTGGTCACTACAATGCAATACACCTCTGAAAATAAAAGTGGCAGAACAACATGGTATACATGGCCAATAATTGTTCCGCCTATCCTAGAAAAAGGATCATTTCTTGGTAATGCGCTAGATAGTATATGGGATGCAGCATGGAACGCTCTTGTAGATGCGGATCGAATAATTGTTTATGGCTACTCATTCCCAAACGCTGACGCCCAGAGTCAGACATTCTTTAAACGAGCTTCTGCGCAAATGAAAAAAAGGCCTCTACTTATCTCTATAAACCCTGATCTCATGGCTAGTTATCATGCTGCGAATATATTCCATCCTGCTGCACAAATGTCATGTGACAATGTTCGCACTTATTTATCAAATAGAATAAAAAGTGGAATAATCATATAACGTTAGTTACCCGAGGGAATGATGGAGCAAGACCTAACATTTATACAAAATCAATTATGGGCTGTTATAGCTCTCTTTATAATATTAATAGGTAGCAATGTTGTATGTTACTTCCTAAGACAATCTGACAAAGATAATGAGCCTCAATACGGAGATATGTGGGAAAAAGGAGAAGTCGATAAATTAATTAGTAAAACCAATGAGCATTTGTTGTCTCACCCAAATCATGCGGGTGCTTTATACTTTAGCGCAAAAGCTTTTGTGTCAAAGAAAGAAAATATATCCGAAGCAGTAAGGCGACTTAATATACTAAAAGAAAATGAGCCTACTCTAAAAATTTCAGTACAGGAGTTACTAGATGAAATCCAACAAATTGAAAGTAACTAACAAATCATTCAAGCGCGACGGTCGAACCTGTTGTTTGTTTCCTGCCACAGTTTAGTGCCGCCGCTTAATTCAAACGTTGAGGCTGTAGAAAAACCTCTGATTTTGAAAAATATTTATTAGAGCCTCTGTAAGCGTTTAAAATAATCTTTCTAATGGAGTGTTAAAAGAAATGAAAGCATCTTGTATACAGTCTTAAATGAGCTTATGTGAAAAATTAACAAGGCACCAAAGAATATCCTGATAATTACAAAAACTGAAAAAGAGGCTGTTTTAGGAGTTTTTCTACAGCCTTGTATGGATAATATCCCCTGGTTTAGGGTAACGTGAGACCCAAGCCTTGGCTGCAACCAAAGCTTTCTTATACAACAGTTCGACTACAGCTTGGCTCCTCAATTGAGAGACCGTTAACGAGTAAGAACGTTGTGTAAGACTCCAAGCATTAAACTCGGATAGTCAACGGGGCCTCGAGCCCGAATTAGCAAGGCAGAGTCAGCTTATTATGAATAGCCAAAATAATCAAAATGAAATTAATGTAGGTGTGGATACAGGTAAACATCAGCTGGATATCCATATTCGTCCTTTGGATATATCTTTCACTGTTTCTAATGATGAGAAAGGCATCAAAGAAGCTATGGTGGTGATTGGAAAGCATTCGCCAACCCGAATTATCATTGAAGCAACCGGTCGTTTAGAACATGAATTTATAGCGGCTTGCTCCCAGAAGGGTTTACCCTTTGTTGTCGCTAACCCTATGCATATTAAAAAATTCGCAGGCGCAATCGGTCAGCTGGCGAAAACAGACCGGCTAGATGCAAGATTGATTGCGCATTATGGTGAAGCAATCCAACCCTCACTGTCTCAGTTAAAACCTGAGGTTATGCGTAATATGAGCGATCTTCTATCTCGTAGGCGTCAACTCATTACGATGCAAACAATGGAAAAGAATCGCGTGCAGATTATGCCTAAGCAAATCACGGGGCTGATTATGCCAATACTGACCGCCATCAAAAATCAATTAGACAAAGTAGATCAAAAGCTTCTGAAGTTAATTGAAAATTGCGATGAATATAAAGTAAAAAACGATATCATTCAGAGTATGCCGGGCGTAGGAAAGGTTGTTTCTTTTAGCTTACTAAGCAATATGCCAGAGCTGGGTTATTTAACCAATAAACAAGCGGCAGCATTAATCGGTGTTGCCCCAATAAATAAAGAAAGTGGTGTTTATCAAGGGCAAAGGAAAATACACGGAGGACGTCATCAGGTTCGAACGGTCATGTACATGGCGATGATGTCAGCTATGCGATGCAATCCTGGATTTAAAGCGATGTATCAGAGATTAGTAGCAGCAGGCAAACCAAAGAAAGCGGCCATCATTGCGTGTGTTCGAAAGATGATCATTATTTTAAATTCTATGGTTAGAGACAGCGTCTCCTGGAACCCTGAAATGGGTAAATAAATAAGTGATTGACACCATAGTCACTCGTTATGCGCAGTAAATATCGAGGAAGACAGTGAATAATTGGCTTGAAGTAGCAATATCATCTTTAGCAGACGCACTTGAAAAGGCAGAAGAAGGTGATGTTCCTCTGCAAAATCTATACATGCTGGCACCAATACTATACTCAGAAAAACAGAATACTAAAAATGAAGCCTTAATCCAGGAGATGATTGAAGCCACCGATCAGCAAGTGGCAGCGGACTGGTCTCTTGATGAGAACTCAAAGAATCAATATAAATTCCACTATGTATCATCTTATCTCTATTGTTACGTAGTGGCTGGAAAAATTGATGAAATGAAATACGACAGAATCATGGAATATGTATGCAGCGAAATGGAATTATTCACAGATGATTACACCGGCGAGTAATGCGCATAACAATCGGTCCAAGAACGACGCGCAAAAGGCGCGCGTCTTACCCTAGTCGTTATGTGTAAGGAAGAAAAATGAGCAACAATAAACGTCCTGCATGGGTCTGGGTGATATTTATATGGTTTACATTAGCTGGATTATTAGCAATCTATAAGTTTTATACTGTCGCTTCCGGTTTAGCCGTTATGCTAGAAGGCGTAGAAAGGCCTACAGGTGCTTTCTATTACATAAAGGCTTTTGGGTTTCAGTTTCTGGCCATGGCAGCTGCAATATTGCTTTTTATGCGCAATCATGCATCAAAGTGGTTATTTGCTATCTTTCTGGCTGGGGCAGCTGCTTCAATTTTATACACACTTATATTCGGTAGCATCCCAAGCCAAAATATAACGCTAGTAATCGTTATTATTTTCGGTACTTTTCTTATTTACAGTTTAATAACATGGTATGCGTTTAGGCTAACGAAGTCTGGGTATTACATTGATAAAAACACATAACAACTCATTTAAGTTCGCCCGCAATAAGCGCGGGCTGGACGCTGCGCATAAAACGCGCAGCGCCCCTTAATTCAACTGTTAGGCAATAAAAGATAGGGCATCGAAGAATGGTAAGAAAAATATCAATGTCTCAATTCCGCAGTAAAGTAAGGCAAGCCCAGAATAAACAAAAACAGGCTATTGCTAAATACAATCGCGAGGTTAAACAGCATAATCAAAAGATTAAGCATGCTGTAAATAAATATAACAGCGAAGTCAGAAAATATAATACAAGGGTGCGTGCAAACAGACAAAAAATATCATCTGAATTAAGAAGAATGCAATCAAATAGTACAACTATTAATTATCAAGCGATCAGAACCTCGGCTATTTCATTAAACGCGCAGTATGAGCACCTTGACTCAAGAGAAAGTGAATTTTTAGATGCTGAAAATGGGGCAAGGTTTCTTGATTTATCTGAGCAGGAAAACGCAAATAGCTTAGAAACATCTAACATATTAGAGTCCGAAGATTCTCCGGCTAAAATAGATTCATCACTACTTCTAAAAACAGAAATCGGGAACATCCTAGAGTCTATGTCACCCGATTTAAATAACCGGTGGAAGGGCGCATTATTTTCATTAAGTCCTAGCAACCCTGATGCTGCACGTCACTTTTGCACTAGTGCTCGAGAGGTATTTATTCAAATATTAGATATTAATGCACCTGATAGCCTTGTTATTAATTCAGATAGAAATTGTGAAAAAACTGAACGAGGTGAGCCAACCAGAAGAGCTAAGATCAAATATTTGCTACATAAAGCTGGAATCCTTAGCAGTGCAGCGGTTGATTTTGTTGATGAGGATGTTAAAAATGTACTTAGCCTGTTCAGGGTCTTTAATGATGGTACTCACGGCTCATCAAGTAAGTTTAGTATTGAGAAACTTATGGCTATAAAAACAAGAGTAGAAAGTGGTATTTCTTACCTGTCATCAATATCAACACATGCCTAACAAACGCATAGAGTCCGACATATTTTGTCATTGTCGTTCCAAAATATTCGGCTCATGCTAAACGTTATATGCAGTCAGCCCATGAAATATTGACAAACATTTAAGTAGATCCAGCATATGAAAAAAGTAGCTGTATTTGGGAAGCCAGGAGGAGGCAAGTCAACGCTAAGTAAAGAATTGGCAGCAGTAACAGGCATTGAGCTATATCCGTTAGATTTAATCGAATATCAGAAAAACGGTGAAAGAGTACCAAGACCTGATTACTCTAAGGCCCATGAAAAACTTATATACTCTGAAAATTGGATTATTGATGGCCTAGGTTATTTGGACTCGTTTTGGCGTCGTATAGATTCCGCAGATACACTCATTTACGTTGATTTACCGTACTATGTGGGCTATTGGTGGGTTACTAAAAGGCTGCTAAAGAGCTTATTTGTAAAACCGGAAGGGTGGCCAGAAGGGTGTTCAGTTTTGAAAGGTACATTTGCAGGCTGGAAATATCTGCGATTATCGCCCAAGTTTTGGACTCCCGAGTTCTTCGAAGAGATTCAGCTTCGTGGTAAAGGTAAAGATATTTATAGAATTACATCGGTTAAAGAAATTAACAATTTCGCAAGGAAATTTGATAGTACCGATGTTCGCATATAACAATTGGGTCAAATCGTTCGCTGCGCTCACTGGGACGCTGCGCCGCTATGATCTAGCACCACTTTACCCAAGACGTTAGCCAGGCAATCGATAGGGGTTATATTTTTACATGAAGGATTTAGTTCGTTTTACGCAGAAGCATTCGACAGGAAAGGTTGTGATTTCCTTTTTTGTATTAACTATGGCTGTGTATCTAACAATGCTATCTTACTCAATTCCAGCTGTTACCGCGTTTGCTCCTCAGTTACCGATATTTGATTTGTCTCCCTCTGGTTATTCATTTAGTTACGCCAATGAGTTACTTGATACCTTGGGGGACGAGGGACGTAATCTGTATTTACATACTCAGCTACCATTAGACTTTATATATCCCGGCTTGTTCTCAATTACTTATTCACTACTACTAGTCTGGCTTTTTGGCAAAACCTTCAAAGGGGACTCCAAAGTTTATTATTTTGCATCAGTACCGTTTTTAGCTGGCATCTTTGATTATGCTGAAAATGTGTTCATTATAAAGATGATAAACTCATTTCCCGATCTACAAATATCTACAGTTAAAACTGCGAGTATATTTACTCTTCTAAAAAGTAGTTTTACTTTAATCTTCTTTCTTTTGTTAATTTTAGGCTTTGTACTGTTACTTAAACAAAAATTTTCGGGTATTCGCAGGTGAATTGGCTAACAAGCCTATCAACCCGACACAATTCACTACGCGACTTTTGTGCACTCGCTGCGCTCATTGTTGCACAAAAGCCGCTCCGTAAACTGTGCTGGTTATAGCGGCGTTAGCCAAAGTAGGGATTTATAAAACCGTGCAAAATTCTTATACATTTAAAATGAGGGCCCTCCCTTTATTTGTGTGTATTTCAATTATCGCAACTTTAATATTTACTGGTTTTATTGTTGTTGAAAACGATGCCTCTATTAATTGGAATGCATATGTAGTTGCGCTTGTTAGTGTTGTCGTGTTTTCGATGGCATGGTCTTTTTTTATGGTGCTCTATTACAAAACAACTTTAAAAAACGAAGGAGTTAAAAGTTTTAATTTTTGGGGGAAGTCTCGATTTGTGGAATGGGAAAATATTTCAAAAGTAAAACCTGTTAATTTTCTAGGTTTAAAGTACTTGCGAGTTTTTACTGGCAATTCAGGTTTAGCTTTATGGGTACCATTATTTATTAAAAACATAGAGAGTTTTGCAAAGCAAGCGAGTACTTTACCTCCTGAGGGGAATGTTTTTCGTGAATATTACACAAAACAATATGGCTAACAAAGGGCTCACCGGATTCGCTCACTTCGTTCGCTCTCCAGTGAGCCCAGACGTTAGGCTTAGAAAAAAGGTAATCCATTATGTATGTCAAAGTCTTAAATATTAACAACGGTGACGCTGGAGCAGTTGTAACCACCTGTCCTGTCTGTGGGAATGGAGGAACATTCGATAGAGTTAATGTCCCTGATTTAATGTTGGCTGAAGCCGGGCATATCACATATTGGCTAGGCCACCGAAAGTGCCCAAATCAAGACTGTAACGCACATATATTCTTTCGGCGTAACCAGCAAGGTGAACTCACCACTAATCCATCGCTAAGAATCAATTTCGTCACGGACAATATTCCAGAGCAGATCAGGTCATCTCTTGAACAATCTATTACATGCCATTCAGAGGGGTGTTATGTGGCAGCTGCAATAATGGTGCGCAGAACACTTGAAGAGTTATGTGATGATAAAGCTTCAAAGGGTGACAACCTAAAGAAACGAATAGAGAATTTGCAAGGCAATGTTCTTTTACCGAAAGAGCTTTTTGAGGCTATGGATGAATTAAGGTTGCTTGGTAATGACGCTGCCCACATCGAATCCAAAGACTACGACAATATTGGATCTGACGAGGTTGAAATTGCCATTGAACTAACGAAAGAAATACTGAAGGGCGTATATCAAATGGATACGCTGTTAAGCAAGTTAAAAGGTTTAAAAAAGGCCTAACCATGCGCTCCAGCTGACGCCAAACCGCTACGTGATCTAGCACCACTTTGGTAGACAGTTAATCACTGAGCTTCTAGCGGCCGCCTTCTAACTAATTGTTGTGGATGATCTGTTTCGGCAGCAAGCTACCGCTATCAGGAAAGAATTTTTAGGCCCTCAGCGGGATCGATTGAGAGGGCTTTACAGTATTGAACATACTCGAACACGTCTAAGCGCCGCTCTCCTGACTCAATTTTCCCAATAAACGAGTGGGGTTCACCGATCATATCCCCAAGTTCCCGCATCGTTAACCCCCTAGACTCCCGTGATTGACGAAGCCATTGTCGCAATTCTGCATAGGAATGAGAAGAGATTGATTTTTGCATTGTTCCTATTATCGGAACAAGCTAGTATTGTACCCAAAACAGGGACATGCTTGGCGTCGCAATAATGCGATGAAGGCCAGATGCTCATCTGGTCGTTGTCAAAGTCGTATTCCAAAAAACACTGTATAAAAATTAGGGGAAATCTTCTATGCGTATCAACGCACTGCGAACGACAGTCATTACTTTAATAATCGTATCAATGGCAGGGTGCATCGCTCAGCCTGTTCGCCAACCCCTCACAGCCGAAGAGTTGCAGATGCGGCAAGAGATGATCGCTAGGTTTCAGCAACGGATGATGGGTGGGCAGCAAAATCAGCAGCCTGTTCAAAAACCTCAACCTCAGGTGCAGCAACTACCCTCTATAACGGAGCAAGAGATGCAGGCAAGGGTTCAGGCATTACCTACTGCATCTCAAGGCGTGGCTTTTATGCGTCAGCGTGATGGATTTGAATTTAATGGACAACGCTATCTCGACCCTGAGGGAGAGATTGGAAACTATGCCTATAACTGGGAAACAGGGGATGTCACCTTCCTGGTTAAAGTGGCACCCAAAATGTATACCTTAAAGTACACGCGTGTCACAACCGGTTCTGAACCCATCAACATTGGCACCGTTACCGCTCGCGATGGAAGTTATTTACTTCAGACTGTAACGGGCAAAAAACTAAGTGGTTCTCAGTTTATTCTTTCTTCGACGGGTGTAGCCCTATCTCGGGGTGATTCAGCATTCATTTACGCTTATGGTCAGCCTATCAAGACCCTGGTTACACCGGACGGATGGCATATTGCTCAATTTCAGAATGGGGATATGATGTCGACAGGTTATATGTTGCTTGAGCGAACGGTGGTACAGAAAAGAACATCCGGTTTAGGCGGGTTTTTTAGCTCTGTTTCCGAGCTGGGTAATAAGATAGGCATAGGTAAAAAAAGTGACTACACATTGATGAGCATCAATGACGCTTCAAAGCAGCACTTAATCAATGTAACCCTTGGTGGGAAAGACGTTGAAACGGCGGCTTACGCCTGTCGACCAGCTCTAAATGGGCTTGCACAAAAGTGCGCCGCTTTCGATTTTTCCGAAGCGCTGTATCAAAAAAATGGACGACGTAATCAAAACCACTACTTTTGGGGGATTCGTTGGTTTTCAACTAATCAGGGACCCATTGCCGTTGCTCATGAGGGTGGGGGTCGAAAGATTGCAGTGTATGACTTAAACACCGGTAAGAAGTCACTCGCCTTTGATCGTGCGCTGGGAATTAATGAATATGATGCGGTTCAGGCAGGTAACGGGCAAATTAACGTTCAAGCGAAACTCGGCTTCTCTTCTGGACAGATTGAGGATCTTGCCGACTGGCTTCAGAGTGCACCTGCTATTTCAGATGATAAAGAACCATCGTAATGATACTCACTGAAACGTTACATAAAATCGAGGGTACATGAAAATAATCATTGTTATTATGGCGGCACTGTTGGTTCTTTCTGGCTGTGCGAGTTCAAAGGCCTTGCAAATCAGTGAAGCGGCAGGAATTGGAAAAAAATTAAACGATTTACCTTTGGTGAAAATTAAAAAAGCAGGCGTGAAATTCTCTCGTTCCACATTTAATGATAAAGCCTTAGATGTGGCTGATTTAGGTATTGCGGCAGGGGGTGCAATGGGGTTCCCTTTATTTAGTGGTCTAGGGAATATGGGTAACGTTGCGTTTGGCTTGCTTGATATGATGACACGTACAACACTCCCAATGGAAAATACACGTATTCTTTTTTGGATGCCAGCTGAGCTGGCTGTTGTCGATGAACATAATAAAGCGCGTTCAGGCAACATGTCTCGGGAAAAAACAAAGCTGTATGAAAATTTAAATCAATTTGTGATGCCTGCTTTTGAAAAAGCACTTCCACCTGGCTGGGAGCATATTGTTAAGAAAGAGGTGGCAAAAGAGAAGGATCTAAGAACGATTTGGATGAAAGGAATTGATAAGGCAAGAGGTAAAGAGCATAAAACAATTTCTTTTGCATACGATAAGCATTATTTGAGAAATGAAAAGGAAAACTTAGATGTCTTCATCAATTTAGGCATTTATAGAAAGCAAAAATTTGGCGGCGCACCGGATATTCTAGACCTTTCTGGAGAAAGAATGTCTTATGATGAGGGCGTACCTCTTGGGTTTGTTGTTCCTGAAAATGCTGAACTTTACAACCTCCCTGGTTTGAATATATTGAGTCTCTACCAAGACGTTAGCGTGAACCTACCTGATTGGGCGTACATCTATGTTGCGCCAAGGAATGGTCTGACCTCTATCCCTCTGATGTTTCATAAGGGCAAGCTAATGCTTTTTATGAAGCCTAGTGACGAAAAAAAGCTTAAAACAGCAATGAAAGAATAAGGTGTTATGTGGATGATAGATTCATCTCTCATCCTGACTTTCTGAAACATCCATGTGTTTTCTTTCCTTTTTCTTAATTAAAAATCTTTCTAGATTGTTCATTATATGCTTCCGTTCATATTGAGTGAACAAGGATTAATATTGAACAAAATAAGGGAGGAATTATAACTATTTGTATTTATTGGGCTTATAGCTCTTGTACAATATTTTATAATGTTCAGCATTAATGTACAATGTTATTAATTGAACAACGTTGTGGTTGAACAGTGATGACATTAAATCCAAATAAAACAGTGCTACTGAAAAAAGCCATGGATGCCTTTTATGGTGCCACAGGACTATATCTTGATGTGACCAAGCGTGAAAACGTTATTGGAACTAATGCGGGCGCATTAGTGCGGTTGAAAGCTCATGGGTGTGAAAAAGAATATGAAGTTGAAATCAAGAGGGGGAATCTTGGTAATGCAGAAATCGGCGCTATAGCTCACAAGCAAGAGAAATACATTCAAAAGAGATTGCTTGTTACTCAATATGTAAACCCGAACATGGCAGACAGGCTCAAAGAGATGAATATTCAATTCATAGATGCTACAGGAAATGCATACATAAATGAGCCACCTATATTTATTTTTGCAAAAGGTAACAAGCTAAAGGAAAAACTTCAGGCCCAACAATTAACGCGCGCATTTCAACCAACTGGACTCAAAGTGCTTTTTACATTTCTATGTAAACCAGAGATGATAAATACGCCATATCGCAATATAGCAAAAGCAGCAACTGTTGCATTAGGTACGGTAGGCTGGGTGATCAATGATTTAAAAGAGCTAGGCTATTTGGTTGATATGAGGGCGCGAGGACGTAAACTGGTTAATAAGGAAAAGTTGCTAGAGCGCTGGATTACCGCATACCCTGAGAAATTAAGGCCAAAGCAGATAATTGGCAAATATACAGCTAATGCTTTTGATTGGTACAAGAACACCCAACCCAATAAATTTGAGGCATATTGGGGAGGGGAAGTGGCGGCTGCTAAAATTACAAAGTATTTGAAGCCAGAAGTTGCCACAGTCTATATAAAAAAAGATGCAAGCAAGTTTCTCTTACAGCATAAATTAAAAAAAGATCCAAACGGTAATGTGGAGTTATTAAAAACTTTTTGGGATTTTAATGATCATTTTGAAAGAGATATGGTGCCGCCTTTTTTGGTGTACGCGGATTTGCTTGCAACAGGTGATGCAAGAAATATTGAAACTGCGAAAATAATATATGAACAAAAACTTACTGGACTTATCGGGAAAGATTAGCGAAGTATTCATTGATGTATATGATGTTGTTGACAGTATATCGAATGAGTTAAACATTCCCTTCTGTGTAATTGGCGCTACTGCTCGTGATCTGATTCTTAGTAAAGGATATGGGCAAGATATCAGGCGCGGAACACTGGATATTGATTTGGCAGTTAGTGTCCCAGACTGGGAAATGTTTGAGGAATTATCCTCACGATTGATTGCGACAGGAAAATTTATCCCTAGTAGTTCAGTGCAGAGATTACTTTATGAGGGAGATGAGCATCTTCCATTAGATATAGTACCTTTTGGTTTCAACGAGAAGAGTAGCCAGATTAGTTGGCCACCAAATCACGAGGTGACTATGAGTATATTAGGCTTTGAGGAAGCAATGGAGAGCTCACTAAAAGTCAGGTTGAGATCGGAGCCAAATCTCGACATTTCCGTGGTCTCACCGGCTGGATTGACTATGCTAAAACTGGTTGCATGGAGTGATCGCCGTTCTCAGAATAACAAAGATGCTATCGATTTAAATTACCTTATGAAGACATACATGGATGCTGGAAATAGAGATCGTCTCTATGGAAAAGAAAGTGATTTACTTGATGATGATTTTGATTATGTAAGGTCTGGCGCAAGATTGCTGGGGAGGGATGTTGCCCGACTCAGCACGCCTAAGATAAAACAAGTCTTGTTAGTGATATTGAATGATGGTCGATTAGCGGAAGATATGATGAAGGGTAATCATGTGGATGCATTTGATGAAAAGATTTTGTTGTTGGAAGCCCTAAAAAAGGGCGTTGAAGAAACATAATATGTTTTGATAATAAAATACGAACTTCTTTTTCAAGCTCCATAAAATTGAGTAAAATTATTTTTTGTAGCAGTTGCCATAATCATGGTAAGCAGTGATAAAATTATTTATTATGATTGTTGAGTCGTCAATATTTATAAATTTCATTTGTTTCGTGTGGTGATCATAACCGTTAAAATTTTTTTACCATCTCCTGTTGTTCGCTGATTTCAGCGTAAGTTTTTGAATTATATGGTTCCATAATTATGGAAAGTAGTTCGTTGATTTCAATTGTTTAGTTTTTGTCTGCGATTATATTAGATAGTAAAAAAGTCATACTTTCGGAAGTTTTACTGGCAGCAATAAAATTATTTGCTGGGTTGTAAGTTAAGTTCAAATTGATCGAATAAAGGTGCTGGACATTCAGATGGATACATTATTTTTTTTAAAAAATAATCAGTGATGCTGCCATGGCTTGAAATCTTTTTTATAATAATTATCTCTGCGACAAAGTAGTCGCAATTTTTTTCTACGTCATAAAATTCATTTGATCTGATTCGCCTAATGATAAGTTCACCTTCATATGACGCCGTAGGCGTCATAGTTTTAAATGGCTCGTTAGACTGTAATATCTCGAGAAATATAATTTTCTTCCGTGCATAATGGCCGCAATACTTAACCAATGCAAAGGCCGGAGTTGAATCATCCTCTGGGGCAAAGGTTTTCTTAGGGGGTTGTACTATTATGTCTGGGTCATATGGGAAAATAAATGTAAATAAATCGCAGTTATGACTGTTTAGTAATGCTAAATCTGTAACAATTCTTTGGGAGAGTTTGTTGGAGGCAATGACAGTTTGCTCTGGTTTTTTGCAATGCTCTGATTCTGTTAGGATGAAACATTTATCATGTGATTCATGAATTATATTTGCATTAGCTGAGAGTCGATTTGCCTCAGTGAGGGCGCATCTTAAATCAGTATTTATTCTATCTAATATTCCTTTGAAAATTGATTTTTGTGAGTCATCAAATATGGCGTATATTGCTACTCTAATGCATGGCTTGGATAGTGTGTGCGCCTGTATTTGTAAATGTGTTTTGAATTCAATAGGAGTGCCAGTATAGTTATCATTTGCGTGAGATTTTAATGCGCGACAAATATTGGATATTCTTTTTTTAATGTCATTGTATTTTATGTCTAATTTTTCTGAATCAGTCGTAATGTAGTGCTTGTCCTCGTTCTGATATTCGCCAGGAATATCTATATAAGCAATAGTGTGCGCGCTGTTATTGTTCATGATTCACCTTCAATATTGAAATGATGATTTACATTCATAATTAGAAATAGCGATAGTATGAAAAGTGCTCGATTTAGAAGGTATTGATATGGGATTAATTTGTTGCCGCGAGCTAGGTATAGTGCGCATTCTGTGTGTTGATTGTTTTCTGGTGATTTTAGTGCGTTTATAGAATTAAACTTGTATAGCCTGGTTATTGATTCGGGTTCGTTTGATATATATAAATCAAAATGGTGAGTGCCAATATTGAGTTTCCTTAGAAATTGAATAAATTTTGTTAGCAATTTATGAGAAGAAAAATATAATTTCCCGGCTTTACTCTTTTTCAAAATTGTCCATATTTGTGTTCCAGAATAAAGTGATTGTAAGTCCTGTTCTGAGTAATCCTTAATTAACAAGGACCATTTATGTATTAGATTGATGGCGTGGTGTTGACCTTTTGAAAGCCTGTAATCTTTAATGTCGTAGTTGATGGTCTGATTTTGTAATTTGAAATCAAAAATCCTTGATGCTTGTTCAAGAGTCTGTGCTTCATCAAATATCTTGTTTAAGATTGTGATCGGAATTGAATAAATGGTCGACAGTTTTGAAAGGTCAACGCCGCCATGGTTGAATAAAATAATAGAAATTTCAGAAATCGACAATACGGTTTGTTTTTTAAGTATTGGAATAAATTTCGAGATGGTGTTGGTTGGTTTATCTTTGATAAGTATTTCGCTAGAAATTTTGTGCTTAAGTAAATCAATATTAGATTTATTTGCGCCGGTGATTTTGTTGTGTGATCGCCGTTTGCGTATGCTGCTGCATGATATTCCAGATAAGTGAGAATAGACATGATCAGAAAGTTTATGCGTAAAGATTAGAGTTGATTGGAATGCGTGATAAATAGAGATAACGTGTATGTAGCTAAAAACCGTTATTTTTGGAGTAGCCTGCCCCATGGCAGCTGAAAGTGCATATAAATCATAGGGACCGAGTGATTTATGTAAGTGGAACCTTTCCCTCGGTAAATAATGTGGTGTGTTTGGGTCGATTATTTTGTTTAAATATTTACCGAATGGGCTATTAAGTATTTCCTGGCCGCAAATATATACGTACATCCGATTTGCATATGAATGCCGTAAATGATGGGTTGTTAAATTACTGTCGCTTGTAACTGAGCGCATTGTTGACTGTAGGGAGTCTCGAACGGTATTTTGGGCTATTAAATCTGTTGATACGACACTTGTAGTGAATAATGCTCTGTCACGTTGCCTGTTTGATGAATAAAAAGGATTATGCATCGTGTAATCTAAAATACTGATTTCCAATTCAGATAATATTTCAGTTAGGGGTATTTGTCTTCTAGCATTTAATGTTTTTAAATTATCTCTATTTTTATTTTTTCGTATGTGAATAATTACATCATCGAAACAATCAGAATGTTGAATGTCTGAAACTCTTAAACCTATTGCTTCGTCAATTCGAGTGCCAAATCGATACATAATTATCAGTATCAAACAATACTGATATCGCTCCCTGATGGTTAATGATTTGTTGTTGAATAGCTCACTTAAAATAGAAGTGTATTCTTCGTAGGTAATTAAGTTGCTACTGACTAATTTGTATTTACCGCGTCCATTAATTAGAAGCCATTCGGGAGATTCGATTTTCCAATGGAATTGAGTTACTGCATGAAAATGTGATAGATGTGCCCGTAACTGATTTAATGAGCTAACGTCGGCAACATTAAGAATGTTGTTATAAAGGTCAGTGAGTGCGGCTTCATTCATTTCTAGGAACGGTCTGTCCAGCACATGCGTGAGCATTCGAGTTACGACGGAGCTGATGTATGATCGAACTGTACTGACAGCAGGTTGTACAGTGTCTATTACACCCGCGTTGCAAATGTGATGAATCCACGTGACAAGAGCTGCTTGAATGTGATTGAGGTCTTTATCGAAGAATTCTGATTTGATATTTTTTGACAATGCTCGTCTAAACGCTGTGCTGCTATTTTCTCCGCGAGATCTTTTAACTGATAGAGAATGATTAACTAGTTGGTGTATCTTTTTTTTGAACTGCTTAGAGTTACGGTGAGGTTTTTTGTTTATGCAATCTTGAGCAGTTGCTCTCCATGTGTTATTTGAGTGTTCAACTCTTACGTCTGAATCATTATCCAATACATTCGATACATTAGTGTAATTACATGACCGCAAAAAAGATTCGAACCTTAATGGGGAAGTGCTTGAAGATGTTAATGCATCTCTGATGTGTCCACTCTGGGTTATGGTTAAGTATGATTTTGATAGTTTAGACAGGAATCTAAAAGGATTTTGATTATTTTTAAAGCTGGGATGAATGGTTTTAATGATGGTATGTAATTGTGTGTAAACTCCGCTAAACGATATGTTGCTATTATCATTTTTATTTTTATGGAATGTGTTGATTAGGTATGATGAAATAGTGCCTGGAAGCCAATGCCACAATAGAGTGTTAGTAGCATTAGATCGTATGAAAATATGGTAAACACCGTCATGCCTAACATCGAACATTAGTTGTGCAATACTTTCAGTGAATTCAGTGTTCGCAATACAATCAAAAATACTGGCGCTGATGACCAGTTCGGCAATGCTATGTTCGGAGGAATATGGCTGATTCTGCTTTCCACAGTCGTCTAAATATGCAATAAATTTAGATTGAAAATCCACGCAAGCTCTAAAGTCAAACAACGTTAATTCACTGAATGGCGATTTTGGGAAGCGAGGCAGTTTATGTGTTTGAGAAATCCTGACGCCTGTATGTGATTTGAAAAGTTCGGTGAGGGTTTCTTGTAAAATGACGAATCTTTTATGCAGTCGTTCGGAATGATTCTTCGATTTAATTATGATGTCAGCCCTGATTAGCTGTATTGTATTTTGCGGTTCAGCAAGTATTTGAGATGTTGTGAATTCTGAAATCGCATTGTTTATGATTTCAATATCAATTATGGTCATTTTTTCTCTGGCTATCTCTCGTGCATGATGGCCCAGTTTCTTGGTTGTGTGTATTTTTTCAATTTTTATTTTGGATAAATTTAAGCGGGTTGGTGATTTTCTAATTCCCGGTATAACCTTCCAACCTTGTTGCCGTATTAAGTTGTCTATGGGTAATGCAAGGTAGGTCGACGCCAGATGGGGTGAATAGAGGGAGTTTCCATCATACTGTTGCGCATTAATTGTGTGATGCCCAAGCTGGGAACTAGCTAGTTCTGGGTGAAGCTGTTCTGGTAAGTTACTCGCAAATAGGTCGCGAAAATAATTTGCTGGTAAGGGTAAATATTTTTTAATATTTTCCTTAAGAATAGTTAAGGTAATGGATTCGGTTGTTTTAAGATTTTTAGAAAGTAGAAAAAAATACGGAACATTAATCTGACTCGGCTTCCTATTTGTAGCTAGATTGTAGCTAATGGCCCGAGCAATATTTCTTGTCTCAGGCTTTCTAGAAAGAATGTTTATGAGTCGATCAATGTGTTTCTGATACTCAATAAGTTGCTTGCACGCGAACGGTGAAAGTATAGCTAAGCGCCACTTGTGGGCGGCTGATGATACTTTATCACTGATCAAGCAATAGCCGCTGCTATTCACATCATCAAAGTAGATGTGTGAAATACTGCTAAATGGATCACTGACAGGACGGTGCGTACTTGCTGCCTGAAGCAGCGATAGTGTATAGAGAACGAATGAATTGTGTTTTTCTGCTAAGGATAATTTATCATTCGTCATGTTCTGATGAGCTGAATCAGAATAATTACTAATTGAATTTGTTAGTATGTCATCGTGTAGTTGCTTTTTCTTTGATATGTAACCGGTGTTTTCAAGTTTGCTATTTGAGTTACTGTTTATATTAAAGGCTTGCCGATATTCACATTCAAGTTTCTTCGTGTGGCTAACTTGATAATGGCTGCCAGATGGCCATATAGTCTTTGGCGTGCTGCATAGAAAAAATGTATTAATTTGGTTAAAACAAGTATTGAAAACTATGTTTTTGAATGTGTTCTGTAAGCGATTAATGCTGGCCGAACTCAGGTCATATTTATAGACTAAGTGGTTTAGCTTAGCTTTTACATGTTCATTTATGCCATCATTATTGATGTTAAGTATGCGTTGAAATGTTCCAGTGCTATTTTCATCGATTCGAAGTCTTGATAGAAGAAGGCGTGTTAATGGAGAAAGTGGTAAGTTGATAAAAGATTGTCTGATTTTGAATTTATTGTCACAATTAATAATTATTCTGTCAGAATTTTCATTAACTTTTCGTATGATATGGCTGTCTGGAAAAATATCTTTGTTTATCGATAAATCAGAAAAATCACATATGTTGATGTCAGCCTGAATTGATAAACAGATAGCTAGGGCTGTGATTAATTCTAATGTTGTTGAATCATGAGAGTATGCTGTTTCGTTCAGGGCAGATGTAATTATATTCACATCAAGCGGGTTATATGCCATATATGCATATCTGATCCCTTTGCCTGGAGACATATGCCAGCGATTATAATCATTTAATCGAATCGTTTGTTGAACATTGATTGCTTCAAGATCATTGGTTTTGTTAGAAAAGATAGGCTTTATAAGTGGTATTGCATCAATACTCAAGTCGCTACTATTGTTTCTATTTTTTAGACTGAGTTTTTCAAAGAGAAAATTAATTATTTTTATTATTGATCTTAAAAATATTTTATTTGTAAATGGTTTATTTGTCGTAGTGAGTTGATTTTTTATGCTATGTAAGTCGCGGTGATTGTCGAGAATTGTTTTTACTTTTGATAGGACTTGATTGGCAAAGTTTCGTCGTTTATACGACTTCAACAACTCTAGGTGATAATTAACAATAAGCTTGTTTGACTCAGTGTCATCAGAGTCGTTGAGTAAAACGGCAATAATCCCAATCTTAATTAAAACTAAAATTGTGCCGTATGAAGGGTCAGTCTTAGGGAGATCCTGTGTATAAGTAGCGAGAATTGGACTTGTTGCTATTTCATCGCCTGTAAGTGGGTTTGTTGAGTTTAATGCGCCGCGGGTATTTCTAATGAATATTTCGTCTTGAATTGCGGCAAGAATTGAAGGGTGTATGTTGCTCGAAATGTTGTTATAAATATGGTTTAATTCATTTGGTAATATGTCCTTACTACATATAATGTCATTTATATTCGAACACAGGTCGTAATAATATGAAAAGTATGGATCAACACCAATTCGGATAAAAAATTGTTGTAAAGCCTGTTTGCTCCTTTCGCTTGAGTTGATTTTTTTGATTTGAGCGTACATTTTGTTTAATCCTGTTTTCCCAGAAATATGTTCTTCAATTTATTTCAATATACACACCTCAAAAAAAGGTGAAGTCAGATTGGTGCCGAAAATGGGCACCTATAGAGCAAACCCCAAAAATAGTCTGAAAAAACTAAAATTTATTCGCTTAAATATTACTTCTGAGGCCAGAAATAGCTTGATATGAAATATTGAGTGCGCGTGAGGTGGGGAAGTTTCAGTAAGGTGGTGTGTTTTAGAGGCTTCTTTTTTAAGAGGAGGAAGGGCGTCGGATTCTAACTATTAAAAGCTAGAAGTATATGTTCCATATATATAGAGAGAGTAAGTGCGAACGTCTAATTTTCAGGGAATGGGGGTAGTTAAGGCACGCTACGCTTGTGGTGGCGCGAAAAACTCTATATTCACGCCAATAAATATTTTATTATGGCGTGAATAAGAGATATAATTGTGCCATGAAATGGATATGGGAACATCCTAGTTGGCCTAACTTTGAATACGACGAGAAGCTATTTCTTGAACGTAATAATGAGTTTCGCATTAAATCAGAGCGCCTTATGGGTAAATGTGAGGCGTTGCCTGAGCGATACCAGAAAGACGCAGTTATTGATTTAATGCTGTCTGAAGCCATCAATACCAACGAAATCGAAGGTGAGATTCTAGATAGAGAGTCGGTCAGATCGTCACTTCTTTCCTTAATGTCGTTCGATTCTAGGTCGGTTTCTTCTGATCAAAAAGCCACAGGGGCAGCCTCATTATTAGTTGATGTACGTAAGAGCTGGTTATCGCCTTTAACACATAAGCTTCTTGGTAAGTGGCAAACTATGGCGGTGCCGGAACAGCGCTTAAATTTAATTACGAGAGGGGCTTATCGAAGCGATCCATCCCCGATGCAAATTGTTAGTGGTCCTTATGGTCATACTAAAGTCCATTATGAGGCGCCAGCTTCGAGCCAGGTGATGGATGAGATGAATAAATTTATGGGCTGGTATAATAAAACAAGTCCATTAAATAAAGATTGTTCATTGTCTGGAGTTGTTCGAGCAGGGATTGCTCATCTTTGGTTTGAAAGTATTCACCCCTATGATGATGGCAATGGTCGTGTTGGTAGGGCAATTTCTGATCAAGCACTTTCTCAATATTTAGGCTACGCGACCACTGCGTGTTTATCTGGTGCCATAGAAATCGATAAAAAGAATTACTATTTTGAACTGGAGAAGGCCAGTTTTGCTGAGCTTAATATAAATAACTGGCTCGCCTATTTCTCTGACACCGTCAATCTGGCTCAGGATTTAGCAAAAGAAGAGGTTGATTTTGTTTTAAATAAAACACGTTTTTATGATGCTTTTTTTGACCAGCTAAATGAACGACAAGCTAAAATGGTGGCGCGTATTTTTCATGAGGGACGCAAAGGTTTTGATGGCGGTATCTCGACTAAGAAATATGAATCAATTACGAAATGCTCAAATCGAACTGCCAGTCGTGATTTATCTAACATGCTAGATAAAGGGATTCTTATTGAGCTGCCAGGAGGCGGTAGATCAACTCGTTATGAGCTGATTAATATGAACACGAACATGCGCGAAACACATTTTCCTTAGAAACGACTCGAGTGAGAGTCAGTAATTCTCCTACTGTAGTGCGTTCGAATATTCGAAACATATTTGTTTTTATAAAGTCTTCATGAATATAACTTAGGTTATCGATGAGCGTATCTAAAGGTCATTTGAGCGCTTAAGATTATGGACGAAAATGTGAGGAAATAATTTTATTATGTCTACATTCTTTGTTCTTAATGGATGTTGTTGGGATTATTTAAAAGCATTTAACTGTTTGTAATGAATTACAAAATCAATATTATTGACGATTAATGCCTTAAGATGATATTTTTTCATCAAATAAAAACGACTTAAATTTTCGCATTCCGATTCCAAAGGTCAGAGGTTCGAATCCTCTAGGGCGCGCCAATTGTTTTCTTTTTTTCAGAGTCGATATTTTGTTCGTGCCAGCGTTTTGCAACACAATTTGGAACTAAAATATCAACCATTATCGGTAGATGATCAGACATCGTTTCACGTATAACTTCAATCTTATGAATGTTGATGCTTGGACTGACTAGAATATGATCGATATTTTTTAGTGGCCGCCAACTGGGGAAGGTGAGTAGGTCATCAGCAGGTTCACAAAGATGTGTTTGCTGAATTAAAGTGTCGATCTCGTGGCTGATCGCCTGACAATTAAAATCACCCATCACGATCACATGCTCGTATTGATTAACCAGGCTGGCGATGTATTCAAGTTGGCGTACTCGTGCGTTCTTGCCTAAGCCCAAATGAATCAACAGTAGTACGAGTGGGTCTTTTACACTGCCATAGCGCACTTCCATGACGCCTCTGCCAGGGAGCAGTCCGGGTAATTTATGTTCGGTAATTTTATCGGGTTTGATACGGCTAAGTAAGCCGTTGCTGTGTTGAGCTAATTTTCCAAGGTTACGGTTGACCTGATTATACCAAAAAGGAAAGTGTGCTTTATTTGCCAGATATTCAATTTGGTTAACAAAGTTACTGCGGAAGCTGCCTGAGTCAACTTCTTGCAGTGCGACGATGTCAAAGTGACGGCTAAGTTGGGCAATGCGATCGAGATTTTCGAAACATTTGGCATGCGGCAGAACATGTTTCCAGCTTTGCGTCAGATAATGTCGGTAGCGTGATGTGGCAATACCTACCTGTATGTTAAAGCTGAGTAATTTCAGGTGGGTATTGTTTTGGCCGTTGGACGGTTCGATTTTTTGCGACTTTTCAACGAGGCTCATTCTCTAGCAGCCTTTATATTTGGCATACCATTTCGCCTAGCCTGGCCGTCAGTTTTAAATTCTCATCGTAGTCGACCGGGCAATCAATGATGCTGACAGTGTTGTCGGTCAATGCTTGTTTTAAAGTAGGTAACAGCTCGGAAGTGTTTTTTAGGCGGTAACCTTTTGCACCAAAGGACTCGGCGTATTTAACGAAATCCGGATTATTAAAATCAACGTGAGCTGAACGTCCGTAGCTTTGCATTTGCTTCCATTTGATTAAGCCGTAACTGGCATCATTCCAGATTAAAATAACAAAAGGAGTTTTAAGGCGCAGTGCAGTTTCAATTTCTTGTGAGTTCATTAAAAACCCCGCATCACCAGTGACTGCAACAACCTTGCGTTGAGGATTAGCGAGTTTGGCAGCCAGTGCGCCGGGTACAGCAATGCCCATGCTGGCAAAGCCATTTGAAATTAGACACGTATTGGGATGCTCGCAGCGAAACATTCGCGCCATCCACATTTTATGCGCGCCGACGTCACAAATGACAATGTCTTCAAGATCCATTGCGGTACGCAGGTCCCAGATAATTTTCTGAGGCCGGATTGGGAAACTCTGATCGTCACGGTGTTGATTCATGTCTTCTATTAATGCATCGCGCAATGACCGCATGCGATGACCTTGATGTGGTGAGGTGAGTGCTTGGATGCGTACAAGGCTGTGTTTGATATCACCGATGACATCAATTTCAGGAATGTATTTTGTATCCACTTCGGCGGGAGACATGTCTATGTGAATAATTTTTCTATCGCCGCTTGGGTGCCAAATGTGCGGATGGTATTCCACCAGATCGTAACCGACACAAATAATGACGTCGGCACTTTCAAAGCCAACATTGACGTGATCCGTTGCTTGCAGCCCTACAGTCCCTAATGCCATCGGGTGCTTAAATGGAATGACACCTTTTGCCATGAACGTATTTGCGACAGGAATATTTAATTGTCTGGAAAATGCGCTTAGTTCATTCCAGGCTTTATTTCGTACGACACCATTACCCGCAAGAATAATCGGCAACTGTGCTTTTGATAACAGTTCGGCGGCTTGCTGAATGCTTTTGGCTGGCGGCTCCGGAGCAACGGGGGACTGAGGTCGCAGCGGTTTATCATCAACATCCATGACGGCGATGTTTTCAGGAAACTCTATAAAACACGCGCCTGGTTTTTCCATCTGTGCATTTTTGAATGCTTTGCGTACTACTTCTGGAATGATGTGCGGTGTTAGCAGGCTGGTGGTGTATTTGCTGACGGGTGCAAAAATACTTTGTAGGTTCAGTACCTGATGTGACTCTTTATGTAAACGGTCGGTGCCTGCTTGTCCGGCAATGGCAACTAAAGGGGCGTGATCGAGATTAGCATCAGCTACAGCGGTAAGCAGGTTTGTTGCACCTGGTCCGAGTGTCGAAAGGCAAACACCTGCACGCCCCGTTAAACGCCCGTAAACATCGGCCATGAAACCCGCGCCCTGTTCGTGTCGCGTAGTAACAAATGTAATGCTTGAATCAGTCAGGGCATCCATCAAGGGAAGGTTTTCTTCCCCTGGTATACCAAAAATATATTCGACGCCTTCGTTTTCCAGGCACTTTACAAACAGTTCAGAAGCATTCATTTTTTTTGTGTGATGTTTGTATCGAAAATTAAGTTTAAAATAGTTTTAGAGTGCTGCTTTAGTTTCTTTTTCGATTAAGTAATTAATGACGTCGATCAGTTTGGTAAAGCTCCCTGCCATACCCGGACCTGATGTGTATTTTCCGTTTACAACTACAGTGGGTGTGCCGCGTGTTCGGTAACGGCGTGTCATTTGCTTGGCGCGACGTACTTTTCCGTCAACCGCGAAGGAATGAAAGGTTTTTTTGAAATCATCGTTGTTAATGCCGTACTCAGCGAAAAAGGCCATTAATGCTTTTTCAGTAAATACTTTGCGTCGCTCTTCATGAATGGCGTGAAACAGTGCAGGGTGAATTTTATCCAGAACACCAAGGATTTGTGCGCTGTAAAACGCCCGTGCGTGCAGCGCCCATTCTTCATTTAGGATTGCTGGCATGCGAATAAAATTTACATTGTCGGGTTTGGTTTTTAGCCAACGGTCGACGTGTACCTGAAAGCGATGGCAGTGTGGGCAGCCGTACCAAAATAGTTCGACAACTTCCACCTTGCTTGGATCGGCGGTAGGTTGTTCAGGGCTGATTTTTTTGTAGGCGCTGCCTTCTTGAAAGTCATTGCTTGCTGCGTGCACAGAAAAACTGCCAGCGAGCAAAAGAAGCGTGACCAGTAGTAATTTTTTCATATTGGGTGTTCCGCCTGTAATGAGTAGCTAATAAGATTATCAGAGTTTGGCTGTGAATTCATTTTACAAAAACTTTTATGATGGTGATTATAGCTTGTCTTGCTTAAGTTTTATCCAGTGTTTGTTAAGATAGCGGTAATATTGAATGTGCTTATTTTTAAAGCTTTTGCTGTTATGTTTTGTTATGAGTAGTAATATGTCGCAGATTAATGTGCAAATAGCGTAGAGGTTTGGCTTAACTGAATGAGGAGGAATTTTAATGGCATCTGAAAAAAAGGATCTGACTCAATTTTTGAGCCAGCAATATCTGTGTGAGTCCTTAACCATCACAGAAGTACAGCAGTTGCTGGAGTACACCGAATTGGTTAACTGTGATCAAAACGAAATTATTGCGGATATCGGAGATGTCGGTGATGCGATTTATTTTGTCGTGAGTGGCGAGGCAGGTTTGCTTTTTGACGATAGTGGGCAGGAGCGCGAAATGGGTCATATGGCGTCAGGTGAGATGGTCGGCGAGATGTCTTTTTTTGATCGTCAGCCACGCTCATTGCGTATTCGTGCCAGAAAACCGGATACCGAACTATTAAAATTGTCTCGTGTTATGTACGAACGTCTGCGTATTGAACAGCCTTATATTGCTGTAAATCTGCTTGAACATGTGATTATTAGTCTTGATCATTTGGTGCGACGTGTCAGCTCAGATGAAATGAGTTTATCGCGTTATATGTTTGGAAAAGGTAAACGCTAGCTATTCAGTAGTTATTGGGTCAGTGGTTTTTTGGGGTGGTTTTAAGTTCGTTCTCCCTCTGTTTTTCATATTCTAATACAACCGCTGATGGAGGCGGTCATGTCTGCTCATATATATCAAAAAGCAACGTTTATGTTGGGTGTCGCTAATTTATCGCAGCTGCCTGAGGATCATGGCTTGGAAGTTGCTTTTGCCGGGCGCTCCAATGCAGGCAAGTCGAGTGCGCTTAATGTGATCACGGGGCAGCGTTCTTTGGCGCGCACCAGTAAGACGCCTGGGCGCACTCAGCAAATGAATTATTTTACGTTGGATGAAACGCGTTATCTTGTGGATTTGCCGGGTTATGGATACGCAAAGGTACCTGTTGCCGTAAAAGAGCGCTGGCAGAAAGTGATAGGAGAGTATTTGCGTACCCGTGAAGGGATACGTGGGCTTGTGATTGTGATGGATACACGCCGACCGCTGACACCGGATGACAGTCAGTTATTGGATTGGTGTTATCAGGCGAACTTATCAGTACATATTTTATTAACCAAGTCAGATAAGCTGAGCCGTGGCGCGGCGAATAATATGCTTCAACAGGTGCGTAAAGAGCTGCGGGAAATCTACCCTGTTAAAACTGAAGATGATGATGTCTCTATTACTGTGCAGTTGTTTTCTGCACTAAAGAAGATCGGCGTTGATGAGGTGCGTAAGCAATTGGATGGCTGGTTGTCGGTAAATTAAAGGCAAAAAAAAGCCCCGGTCAGAGAGGGAGGGAGTACCGGGGCTCAGCGTTGCGTCCAGCTTGGGGTTGCCGGACTTGTCTGCTCTTACAGGGAGGTTGTTCGAGCAGATTACTTCAAAATGTAAAGTGATCTACATACTAAGACTGTCAGAAATTAGATAAGTTCAATAATATTTAAAATTCTAGGTCAATTACTTTTATTTATATTAAACTTGTACTTTTAAAAGCAAAACCCCAGCGCTGGCTGGGGTTTTGTATTGTTTGGTCGGGGGAACCATTCAATGTGCTCTTTGGGAGAGAGCGAATTACATAAGCGATTATGTACTCTAAGACAGGCTTGAATGGCAAAAGTTCACAAAATGTGAACTTTTTTATAAAAAAATATTTTTTCCTTTAAAATCAATGTGCTTCATCCCAGTTAAGCCCCACATCGATATCCACTATTAGCGGTACAGAGAGCTCGCAGGCAGCGGACATGCTGTCGCGAATGGCCTCAACCGCTGTGGAAATATGCTCATTTCCGGTTTCAAACACCAATTCATCATGAACTTGCATAATAATGTTGGCATCGATGTTTTGTTGTTTGAGGTTTTTATCGGTTGCTAGCATTGCCAGTTTGATGATGTCAGCTGCGGTGCCTTGCATCGGTCCGTTAATAGCAGCACGTTCGGCATACTGGCGTCGCTGAGCGTTTCGATTGTTGATATCTGGCAAATATAAACGTCGTCCGAGCAGGGTTTTGACATAACCATGCTGTCTGGCGAATTCACGCGTGCTTTCCATAAAACCTTCAACGGTTGGAAAACGAGTGAAGTAGCGATCCATATAGTGCTGAGCATCTTTGCGGCCTACCCCGAGCTGTTTCGCTAGGCCAAAGGCGGACATGCCGTAGATGAGACCAAAATTAATGGCCTTGGCGCTGCGACGCTGATCATTTGTTACTTGATCGACGTCAATGCTGAAAATTTCAGCAGCGGTGGCTTGGTGTATGTCCATGCCCGCTGCGAAGGCAGCCGTTAAGCCGGGGTCAGCACTTAGATGGCTGAGTATGCGTAATTCAATTTGTGAATAATCAGCTGCGATCAGGCTGCGTTCTTGTGGTGCAATAAATGCCTGACGAATACGTCGCCCCTGTTTGCTGCGGATGGGGATATTTTGCAAATTTGGAGTGCTTGAAGATAGGCGTCCTGTTGCAGTGACGGCTTGATGATAGGAGGTGTGTACACGACCCGTGATTGGATTAATCTGTTCGGGTAGCCGGTCAGTATAGGTGGACTTCAATTTGCTCATACTGCGGTATTCGAGAATCAGCTTGGGCAGCGGATAATCAAGCGCTAGTTCTTGGAGTACCGATTCAGCGGTAGAAGGTTTTCCCGTCGGTGTTTTCTGTGTGACGGGTAGTCCAAGCTTACCAAAAAGAACTTCCTGAATCTGTTTGGGCGAGCCGATATTAAACGGTTGCCCGGCAATCTCGAAGGCCTGTGCTTCTATTTCTGCCATGCTTTGACTGAGCTCACCGCTCTGTTGCGTAAGTTTTTCACTGTCAATGAGAACACCGCGACGTTCAATTTCGCAAAGCAGCGGAACCAGTGGAAGTTCTATTTTATTGAATACCTGTTTTAATTCATCGTCATCTGAAAATTTAGGCCATAAGGTTTGATGTAGTTGCAGTGTTATATCTGCATCTTCAGCGGCGTAGGGTGCTGCGGTTTCAAGTGGTACTTGATTGAATGTGATTTGTTTTACGCCCTTACCTGCCACATCTTCAAAATGTATAGTTTTTCTATCAAGGTATCTAAGTGCCAGCGAATCCATGTCATGACGTGTAGCGGTGCTATTGAGAACGTAGGATTCGAGCATCGTATCGAACTGAATGCCGCGCAGTTTGATGTCGTAATTTGCCAGCACCGCCATATCGTATTTAAGATTTTGGCCGACTTTAAACTGTTTCTCATCTTCGAGAATCGGCCGCAGTTTTTCCAGTACATATTCGCGCGATAGTTGCTGCGGGGCATCAACATAGTCATGAGCAACAGGTATGTAGGCGGCTTCATTAGCGTTGACCGCAAGTGAGATACCGACGATTTCAGCTGACATATAATCCAACGATGTTGTTTCAGTGTCGAAAGAAAACAACTCGGCGTGCTTAATTTTAGCGAGCCATGTTTCGAAATCAGCTTCGTTAGTGATGGTTTGGTAATCAACCTGCGTAGCGGTCTGCGCAGCTTGCTTCGAAGTCGTACTAGCATTTCCATCACTGTTTTCTTCGTCAGCTAACTCGGTAGACCAGCGTTTAAATTCTAAATGTTCGTACAGCTCGCGCAGTTTTTTGATGTTTTTTGGCTGCTGTAATAATTCTTGAGGTGTGACATCCAGCGTTACGTCGCATTTTATGGTGGTGAGTTGACGTGAGAGCGGTAGTTGATGAAGGTGGGCGCGAAATTTCTCGCCGACCTTGCCTTTTATTTGCTCAGCATTGGCAATAATATTGTCGAGTGATCCGTATTGTTTAAACCACTTGACGGCCGTTTTGGGGCCAACACTTGGGACACCAGGAATGTTGTCTGATGTGTCGCCAATTAAGGCTAAATAATCGATGATGTGCTCAGGCGGAATGCCGAATTTATCACAGACACCTTGTGGGTCAAGAATGGCGCCGTTCATCGTATTGATCAACGTGACATGTTCATTGACCAGCTGTGCCATGTCTTTGTCGCCAGTTGAGATCAATGTAGATAATTTTTCATGGCTTGCCATAGTCGTTAGCGTACCAATGACATCATCAGCTTCAACGCCATCAATGACAAGGCAGGGTATACCCAATGCGTGGATGATTTCGTGAAGCGGTGCGATTTGGCTGCGCAACTCATCGGGCATGGATGGGCGGTTTGCTTTGTATTTCGCGTAGAGGTCATCGCGGAATGTTTTACCTTTGGCGTCAAATATTACCGCAAGGTATTGCGGTTGGTATTCAGCAATTAGCGTGTTCAGCATGTTGATGACACCGTAGATGGCACCCGTTGCCTGTCCTTTTGAATTACTTAAAGGTGGCATGGCATGAAAGGCTCTATATAGATAGGATGAGCCGTCAACAAGTATCAGCTGCGGCTTAGGCCTCAGTGCGGTGGCATTACTCATGTGCCGGTTTATCCCTGCGGGTTTAGCAGGTTTTTAACATAGGCTTCACTTCTTAAACGTCGTAGCCATGCTTGGTAGGTTTCTTCAATTTTTTGCTGGTAGATGGCTTGGCGTACTTTGTCGCGGTTGAAGCGTTCAGTATCGTCATGATTACGGCGTGCTTGCACTTGTAATAGATGCCAGCCAAATTGAGATTTTACAGCGCTGCTAAGTTCGTCGATGGAGAGGCTATCCATGGCTTTTTCAAATACGGGTACCATTTCACCGGGGCTTGCCCAGCCAAGGTCGCCACCGTTGGCGGCAGAGCCTTTATCGTCTGAAAATTCACGTGCCAGTTCGCTGAAGTCTTCACCGTTGACAATTCGTGCTCTGATTTCTAATAATTTTTGGTGAGCTTGTTCTTCGTTAATCAGCGCGTCGGGTTTGATTAGGATATGACGTATTTTAGTTTGTGCGATGACGTGTCGTTCACCGCTGCGATGATCCAATAATTTAATAATATGAAAACCACTTGGGCTACGTATTAGTTTGCTTATTTCGTCATTTTCCATTTTCAAAATAAACTTGCTAAACAGGCTAGGCAATTCATTTATCTTGCGCCAGCCAAGATCACCACCTTGTAATGCTTGCTGACCATTGGAATTTTTGATGGCGCTTTGAGAAAATTCGTCGCCGGAAAGCAGGTCATTGCGGATGGTTTCGGCACGTTGTTCAGCTTCAGCAATCTGGCTGGCAGAGGCGGCTTCGGGTATTGCGACTAAAATATGGCCAACCTGATATTCATCGCCGCTGTGGCCCTGGGTTTTTTGGTTGGCCATGGCGTTGTCAATTTCTTGCTCTGAAATGCTGACTTGATTATCGACGAAGCGCTGGCGCAGTTTACGTAGCACAATTTCATTGCGAATGTTTTCTCTGAAGTATTCAAAGTCCATTCCGTCGCTGCTCAGCGCATCATGAAATTCACTGAGTGACATGTTGTTTTGCTTGGCAATACCGAGCACAGTATTGTTGAGCGTCTCATCGTCAATGGCGATATTGTTGATGTTTGCCAGTTGTTGTTGAATACGTTTTAGTATCAGGCGCTCTAGCACTTGTTTGTTAAGGATGTCATCTGAGGGGAAACGCATTTGTGATTGTTGTT
>Ga0316204_10000698_pt1 | contig 113292 bp, 109 predicted proteins | sample 6monrhotite_MG_2_FD_205661 | JGI IMG/M metagenome (GOLD analysis project Ga0316204, IMG submission 205661) | Microbial mat bacterial communities from mineral coupon in-situ incubated in ocean water Damariscotta River, Maine, United States -... | ecosystem: Environmental > Aquatic > Marine >...
GAAAAACAACGCCCTCACCAATTGCCTCACCATTCTCCATCATAACCTCCTTCATCGAATCAGAGGTCACCAATCGATTCAGAACTTCACGGCGGTGTCACTAACTTTTTCACCCGATTGCCCTGGGTGCCGAAGCTGATTGAATAGCGGCATTCGTTTATTTATTATGGAATACGAATAATCAGAGAAATTTTTGAATTTGTATAATTGATCGATTCTCCCTCCAATATCCGCCTGGACTGAATTTATCGGCTTCGAGCCGGAAACATCTCAGGAGGATCAAATGGTCGGAAGAATTGATGCACGTCTTGCGGAAATGGGAATTGTTATTCCCGTCCCCCCCATTCCGGTGGCCAGCTATCTGCCGTATGTGGTGACGGGAAATCTTGTTGTCGTTGCCGGACAGGTAACGCTGGAAGACGGCAAGGTCAAATACGCCGGACGTCTTGGCGACGATTTAGGCCTTGAAGACGGAGAGGCCGCAGCGCAGTTATGTGCTCTCAATGTACTTTCGCAAGTCAAGGCGGCCTGTGGTGGTGATCTCGACCGGGTCAAGCAGGTCGTCCGCCTCAATGCCTTTTTTAACAGCACACCTGATTTCCTTGATCACCCGCGGGTAATGAACGCCGCGTCCGATCTTATGGCCGAGATCTTCGGCGAACCGGGCAAACATACACGTGTCGGCGTCGGCGTCAGTTCTCTGCCGCTTGGCGTGCCAGTGGAATTGGACGGCGTTTTCGAAATCGAATGAGTTCCGGAAAATAACAGGAAAAAGACCATGTTTGTACTATGCGCCCACTATTTGGGAACCGTGCCCGAAGAAAATCGCCAAGCCTTTGAAGAGCATGTGGAAAAAATCCATATGCCGATGGTCGCGAAATATCCGGGGCTTGTTTCGCTGCGCTATCTGAAGGGGGTGCACTGGAATGATGCCGCGCCGCCATATTTTCTGACGTTTGAGTTGGGTTTTGAGTCTCGCGAAGATCTGGACAAAGCCCTGCAATCTGAAACTCGCTATGCAGCTCGCGATGATTTGGGCAATTTCGTCCCCCAATTCGACGGAGAAATCCGTCACGTTCTTTACAACGTCAACAATATTACCGTGAGGAAATGATATCTGTCGCGGCGAGCCGGAGCCTCCTGGAAGAGCATTGCAACCATGTAGCACCAATTTGAGAGTTTTCTCAATTCCCCAGATCGGGCAATTTATGTGAGCGGTAAGAACATGGCGTTTGTCGACACTGTATCCGGCCTGGGTGGAGGGGCCTGTCTTTGCATCGCGCGTCTGGAATTTTCCGAATTTTAATTTCCCGGGCATGATCAGTCCAGTTACAGGGACCGGGTCCCAGTTACAGGGACCCGGTCATTTTTCAGTTCGATGACCGCCCAGTCATGGGTAAAGGCGGAAATTTGTCTGGTTCGGTTTTTTTCATAGCCCGGGGCCGGGTGAACAGCCCGAGCTTTTGTGGCGAACAGGTAGTCGCCTTTGCTCCATCCGGCGACAAAATACAGCGCCTGAGCAGACAGATTGTACCCAAGGCATAGGTAACACCTCCTACCCAAAACTTGATCCATCTTGGAGTTAGTATTTGCGCCGAACCCGGGGTTGCCGATAGTCTGCAAAAAAACAAGGGAAAGCGAGTCTACGGAGACACGCTTGCGTCAGGTATGATCAGAATCGCCGCAGTATTTATTTTTTTCGCCATCGTTCTGATGTTTGCTTTCAATCGTGCTGAACAGCACACGGAGGACGTGTTGTTGCCGCGCTATTGTGACGACCCTGAACTGCATGTGCGATTGGTGGGAGAAATATTAAGCGAAAAATCCCCCGCAGGAGACGCGTCACGCCGTCCTTATGTGATCGCGGCGAAATTGATTTATATCATACCCAGGCAAGCATCTGAACCTATAGGGTCATACCTTAATCGACTACGGCAACGGATCGCAGACAGCTGTCATTAGGATTTTTCAGAAAAATCAAAATAAGGGTTCCCTCATTCGGACTGCGGGGGCATCTGGTGCTGTGGGCTGCAATTGGCACGGGCACCGCCGTCATCGCCGGCGTAGCAATATTCTACATTGCCGGCCTGTCTTCTATTCAGGGTACACTTGGCCAAACCTATTGCCAGATCGCCAGCAGGGTTGTCGACCAGTTTGAAAACGATTTTGATCGCGAAGCAACCTATGTCGCCAATATCGCGACGGATGTTTTAACGACAGAGGTCTTGATCGAAGTTGATCAGGTCTACCACGGGCGGGATGAATACTGGATCACCCAGCGCCAGCGTACGCGTGAGCTGGAATGGGCCGAAGATTTCCCGCAAGGCACACTTGCCAGATTCCTGCATATCGGGTTATCGCGCCGACTCAATGTCCTGGCGGGTCTTAACCGAGACAAAGTTGTGCGGATATCCGTTTACGACGTAAATGGCATACTGGCAGCGACCAGTTCGTTTCCGCCGGAGGGCACCGCGTTGAAAGAACGCTGGTACCATGTCGCAGCCAAACAAAAAAAACATTTTCTGCTGTCGGATACAAAGTGGGTAAACGGTCGTCAGCAGTTGATATTTGCGACCCCGGTGTGGGGGGGCGTCGACATCGTTGGGTACGTTGTTGCAACCTATGATCTGAGTGCGCTCGCGGCAAAGGTCGAGAGCAACAGATTTGGTCAAAGTGGAGAGGTGTTTCTGGTTGATTACGCAGGCGTTCCACTGCTAAGGAATCTACGCCCTTTCCTGGTTTCAGCAATGAGCCAGAAACCGAAACCAGAAAACCAGATATTTTCCGAAGGGCGAAAATTCCCCGCATACTGGCTGACGATCAAGGAGGACGAGGAATGGTCCTCATGGGAGAGGCTGCTGTGTGTCGCACCGTTGAGCGGCATCAACGCCCGTCGCGTGCCGTTCGAATTGCCGTCATGGGCGGTTGTCATAACCCAATCTCCAGGCGAAAGCTACGCGGGGCTGCAAAAATCGCTGGGGTCTTTCGCCGTGGCTGGCGTCATCGGCGTTCTGCTTTCAATCGCCGGGGCCGCCGTTATCGCGTGGCATATTGCTTCCCCCCTGAAGGAACTTCAGGATGGTGTCCAGCGGTTTGCAAAAGGAGAACGTGATCATCCGGTTAAAGTTTCCGGCAGTGATGAAATCGGTGTGCTTGCCGAAGAATTCAACCGGATGATGCGCCGGGTGACGGCATCCGAAAATGAATTGAAGACCTTTGCACAGGGTGTCGATACGGCGGCTGACGCGGTCATCATGACCGACCTTGATGGGGTGATCTATTACGCCAATGCTGGATTTGAACAGATTACCGGATATTCGGCAGAAGAAGTTATCGGCAAATCTCCGGGAATTCTGCGTTCCGATGAAACTCCCGACTCAACCTACCAAGAAATCTGGCTAGCCATAAGGAAGGGAGATTCGTGGCGTGGTGAGCTGTCAAACAAGCGCAAGGATGGTCAAAATTACAGGGTTGACCTAACCATCAGTCCTGTCATTGGGGATGACGGACGCACTATCGCCTTTCTGGGCGTGCACCGTGACATAACACTGGCTCACGAATATCAGGATCGGCTGGAGCGCGAGGTTGATGAGAGAACCCGCGAAATTCAGGATACCCAGGGCCTGACGGCAATGGGGCGGATGGCAAGTATGGTTGCGCATGACTTGCGCAACGCCTTGTCCACAGTGAAGATGAATTTACAAATTCTCTCGCGGCGTCAAACCCAAAACGCAACTCCTAATGAACACGAACACTGGGACATGGCCCGTGATCAGGTATCCTATATGGAGGCCATTCTCAGCGACATGCTGAGCTACGCCCGTCCGGACAAACTGAATCGAGACTGGTGTGATCTTCCGCCGATTATCAACGAGGCCCTGATCGCCGAATCGCAACGCATGAGCGCCTCGGAGATCGCCTTTGTTTACGAACCGGGCCAGGACCTGCCGAAAGTCTATTGCGATCGTTCCAAAATTCTTGCCGTGATGAGGAACCTGATTGGAAACGCCGTACAGGCAATGCCGACCGGAGGGGAGCTGAAGATTGAATGCCGAATGGTAATTGGCGGGAATTCTCCGTCGGTTCAGATTTTGGTGTCCGATACCGGCGTCGGTATTCCAGCGGAAATCCTGAGCGATGTATTTGAGCCATTTTTCACGACCAGGGCCAAAGGCACGGGCCTTGGACTAGCGATTGTAAAACGGATTATTACGCAGCACGGTGGGAGTGCGGAAGTTGATTCAGATCAAAGATACGGGACGGCATTTCGGATTATCTTGCCAGCGAATTTGAATGAACTGTGATCCATGGCTAAAATCCTAATTGTAGATGATGACGAAAACAGCAGCCGCACGTTGCGGCTCTATTTTAGTGCTCAGGGGTACGACGTCGAGACCGCGTCGAATGTCGCTGATGCGTATTCGGTCGTCGAACGGGCGACGCCCGACATCGTTATCAGTGATATACGTATGCCGGGTGAAGACGGTTTGTCTTTGCTAAAACGTCTTCGCGACGGCTTTCCCGATATTCCCGTTATTATGATAACGGCCTTTCAGGATATGGAATCAACGGTTGCGGCCATGAAGGGCGGCGCCGCCGATTACATTCATAAACCCATCGATATCGAGGAACTGGATCACGCCACCGAGCAGGCATTGGCGAGTGCGCGGCATCATGAAAAGGACACGCTGATCCTCGATTCGAGGGATGCCACCGGAACGATTGTCGGACGTAGCCGCATTATGAAAGAGGTATACAAGGCAATCGGGCTGGTTTCCCAGAGCCGCGTAACGGTTTTGATCCGGGGTGAGTCGGGAACCGGAAAGGAACTGGTTGCGCGGGCCGTTCATAAGGCAAGTGACGATGCGGACAAGCCCTTTGTTGCGGTCAACTGTGCGGCCCTGGTGGAAACTCTGCTTGAAAGCGAGATGTTTGGGCATGAAAAAGGCGCGTTCACGGGCGCTGTCAACTCGCACAAGGGCAAAGTGGAACTGGCGGGCGAAGGGACATTGTTTCTAGATGAAATCGGCGAGCTTTCACCTCATCTCCAGGGAAAACTTCTCCGCCTCTTGGAGGAACGTGAGTACTCGCCGGTAGGCGGGGCACAAAACAAAATCAGCAAGGCCAGGTTTGTGACGGCGACCAATGCCGATCTGGAGAGCAAGGTGAAAAATGGAGAATTCCGCGAGGACCTCTACTATCGCCTTAATGTTTTCAGTCTCCGGCTGCCCGCGCTTCGTGACCGCAGTGAAGACATTCCGATTCTCGTCGAACATTTATTGAAGAAAATGAAGGCTGAAGTTCATCGTGAAATCCGCAGGGTTCCCAACGATGTTCTGGCGGCCCTTTCGGCCTATGATTGGCCTGGAAACGTACGCCAGTTGGAAAATGTTTTACTGAAAGCCGTGGTGAGTGCCCATGGCGGGACATTGACCATGGGAAAATTGCCTCCGGAAATTGTCGGTTCCTGGAAATCGAAAAAGACCGAGGATGAACCGATGCGTGCCGAAATTGATCATCCGGGAGCCACGGATAATTCAGAAATCAAATCGTTAAAACTGATTGAGCGCGAACATATTGTTCAAGTCCTCGACAGCACCGGTTGGCATAAGGGCAAGACCTGCGAAATACTTGGGATCAGTCGTCCCCGGCTGGACCGCCGCATCGTCGAGTATGGGCTGGTTGAAGGACGTCAAAGTCAGATGAACGTTTCGTAGAACTGATACAAATTGGTTAAACGAAATGACAATTTTTTTTCGCGATCGTTCGAAAAAATATTTTTTGACCATATAAAGTATTAAAAATAAACGATAAAAAATACTCAAATGTTGCACCGGTATTGGCATAACAATTGCTTCGATTGGTGAATTCTAAGATAGGGAAGGTGCCTTGGCCAAAGTAACGGCGCGTGCGCGGTCGGGTACGATGAAAATAGGGCGGTTACGTAAATGACAGAAATATTCAAAGGATTTAGGTGGGGGCCCGCGTTGTTCTGGCTGACTTTCGGGGCGGTTCTGGTCTTTTTCTGGTGGCTGCTAATTTATAGCCATGGCGTTCAGTCGGTCCATTAAAGAAGGTAAACATAAGGTGTTGAAGGTTTCTCAAATTGCAGTGTTTGCCGCAGCGTTTATCTGCTGGGCGGCATACTTCTACGTCATGGACCGATCCATTATGGAAGGGCAGGGGCTACCGGTCTCCTGGACCTTGATGCCTAAATGATTTTTCAGGGCAATCGACCTCTTATCGCGGCGCTGATTGTTGGTGCCGTATTCCTTTTTCCTGAGCTGGAGGCCGCAGCCGACGTTGCCCAGGCCGCCGCTGGCGACCTGTTGCCGGCTCCGAATCCAACCCGCGCGGATTATATGACAGTCAGCGGCGTGAGCAGCCGGACATTGGTCTGGGGGTTGGCGCAAATGCACCTGTTCCTGGCGGCTTTTGTGCTTGCCGTACCGTTTTTCGTGCTGTGCATCGAATTTACGGGGACCGTCACAAAGGATAACCGCTACGACTCGATGGCCCATGAATTCATGAAGATCTCCATGGCCGCCTACTCATTCACGGCGCTTGTTGGCGGCGGGCTGGCGATTGCAGTCTTTCTATTTTACCCGACGCTTATGGGCTATCTGCTCAAGGTGTTCAGAGGGCAGACCCTGATTTACGCGCTGTTGTTTCTGGCGGAATCGGTTTGCCTGTATATCTATTTCTATTCTTGGCACGCGCTTCGTTATGGCAACCGCAAATGGGCCCATATGTCGATCGGGCTGATTCTGAATACGGTCGGGTTGACGCTGATGTTTATCGCCAACGCCTGGGCCACCTTCATGATGTCGCCAGCTGGGGTGGACCCCACCGGGGCAATCACCGGGACCGTCTGGGAGGCCACCCGCAATCCCTTGTGGAACCCGCTAAACCTGCATCGATTCCTGGCGAACATCGCTTACGGAGGCGCGATTGTCGGAGCCTATGCCGCGTATCGTTTCCTGAGCGCGAAATCAGCCGAGATGCGCGCCCACTATGACTGGATGGGATATACGTCAAATATTATCGCCATCATTGGATTTTTGCCACTGCCGTTTGCCGGGTACTGGTTGATGGCGGAAATTTACGCCTATTCCCAACAGATGGGCATTACGGCCATGGGTGGCGTGCTTGCGTGGTTATTTATCATCCAGGCCGTGCTCATCGGCACCATTTTGCTGGGGGCGAATTATTATCTCTGGTGTGGCCTTGGCCGAACCGACCGCGGTCAGCATTATGCACCCTATGTCAAATATATTGCGACTGTGATCGTCGGCGGGTTTCTGGTCTGGGTGACACCCCACTCGTTGATCCTGACACCTCAGGAAGTGCAGATGCTCGGCGGCACCCACCATAAATTCTTGGGTCCCCTCGGCATTATGCCTGCCAAAAATATTGCCGTGAACCTGATGCTGGTCTTCACGTTCATGTCGTTCCAGCTGTTTTATCGTTCCAGCCGTATCGCCACGGTGCCGTGGGCGGATAAGGCGAATGTCTTTGTCGTCGCGCTTTATATTATCGGCTGCCTGAACATCGTGGGTGCGGGGATTTACGGTTATCTGACGCCGACGGTATACAAGGTGGGCGCTTCGGTGCCACAGGTGGCAAGTACGCTCTCAATTATCGTGCTCACTGGCATCATCGACTTTTTCATGCTCCGAGGGTCGACAAAGACGGAAGTCCACTGGGGCCGGATGTCAACCCGGTCGCAGTACGCGCTATTCGTTCTGCCTGTCGCATTCACATGGCTTATGGCGCTGATGGGCTACATCCGCTCCAGTTTGCGCACGCACTGGCATGTTTACACCGTGATGAAGGACAACTCTCCGGAAGCCTATATTCCGACCATAGGGCAAGCGGGAAATGTGATAACCGTTATTACCCTGGCCTTCATGGGGTTGATCCTGTTTATCTTCTGGCTCAGCCAATTGGGGGCGACCAAACAACCCGAACCGGCTGAACGTGCGCAGGCGGAGAGGTCCGCATGACATTATTGCGTGTACTTTTATTCAGTACTGCGGTGCTGCTCGCCTACACTCTGTTTGCCAACATTCTGCCGCAGGTACAGTCCAATCCGCCGCAAGAAGAAGAGCCGGTTTTTGACGGTAAAATGGATCAGGCCGGCCAGATTGCCTGGGGCGAAAAGCTGTTTGGAGGTAAAGGGACCTGCACCCTGTGTCATAACAGCCTGGGGCGCGCGCCTGATTTGCTGACGATGGATTTGAATTCATCCTTTGCGGCCCGTCTTGTCGATGAAAGATACCAAGGCGAAGCCAAGGGCGAAGAGGGGGCAAAGGGCGTGGAAACCTATCTGCGTGAATCAATGCATAAACCTTCGGCGTTCGTGGTCGCCGGATTTGGTAAAAAAGGTTCGAACGATACGGTCAGTCCCATGCCTGTAATTAGCGGACCACCGATATCGCTTTCAGAAGTTGAAATGAATGCACTGATCGCCTTTCTTCAGGACAAGGGGGGATATGATGTAACGGTGCCTCTCCCTGAAAAGGCAGGTGATGTTCCGGCAGGTGATGGCGCGGACGACGGTGGTGACGAGGGGCCTGCTGAAACTGCTGAAGCGGCGATTGAAAAATTCGGTTGTGCCGCCTGCCATGACCTCGGCGGGTCGGGAGCCGACCTCGGGCCCAAGCTCGGGGGTATCGGCAAACGCATGAGTGCAGCTGAAATCGAGACGTCAATCCTGTCGCCCAACGCCGTTGTCGCCAAGGGGTATGAGGCGGATATCATGCCGCCCGATTTCAAAGAGCAAATGAGGGTAAGTGAACTTCAAATGATCGTCGAATACCTGGGTAAGCTGCCTGAAGCGGAGGGAGCCCAGTGAAACGCCTGATCACTCATCCCTTGCTGTTGTCCATACTTGCGGTTTGCTTGATATACGTGGTCTTCGGCCATCTGGTGCAGCCGCCATTGCCAAAATCTCTGCTGATTCAATACATGGTAATCTGCGTGATCGGTGTTTTTCTGGTGGTCTCGTTCGCCGATGAGAAGTGGGACCGCACGATTGAGCCGGTTCTGGCGCTGCTGGGTGACCCCAAACTGGCTATCCTTCGCACGATAACGTTGGTCGTTGTTGTCGTCGGGGTTGGGGGATTTACCTATTCGATGATCAGACAAAATTCCGAACCTCCGATTGAATTGCGGACCGTACATCCGGCCCCGCCATCCAACATCAAGGTCTTTGGGAAAACCTACAATTTACTGAAACTGGAAAATCCGCTTCGTAAGAAAACTCAAAAGGGAAGCGAAGAATTCAAGACTCTGGTCAACGACGGCGGCAAGCTCTACTACGAAAATTGCATTTACTGCCACGGCGACTTGCTGGATGGGAAAGGTCATTTTGCTAAAGGTTTTAATCCCCGTCCGGCCAACTTCCAGGATGTTGGAACGATCGCCCAGCTTCAGGAGTCTTATCTGTTCTGGCGAATAACGACAGGCGGTCCGGGGCTGCCGCGCGAAGGCGCGCCGTGGGCGTCGGCGATGCCGGTCTGGCATGAAATGCTGGGTGAGGACGACGTCTGGAAAATCATCCTTTTCCTCTACGACTACACGGGGCATGTGCCGAGATCCTGGGCGTTGGAGGCGGCAGGCGCCAATCAGGATTCCTCTGCGGCGGTCGATACGGGTAAAAAGACTGGAGAGGGAACTCTCGATGATGAGGCCGTAACACAAATCTATATGCGTCGATGCGCCCATTGTCATGGCGAGGAAGGTGATGGCGAGGGGCCAGCCGCCAAGTTTATGTACCCATTGCCACGAGATTTCACGCTTGGTGTGTTCAAGTACAAGACCACGCACGCCGATGATGAGTTCCCAAGCGATAATGATCTGCGCAAGACCATCAGGGATGGTTTGCCGGGGACATCCATGCCGGCCTGGAAATCGATTTTGAGCGACGTCGAAATTGATGGACTGATTAAAAAGATCAAGCAGTTTGGTGAATGGGGTGAGGAAGACATCCAGCTCAGACCGATCAAGAAAGGAACCATTGTCGCCAGTTCACCGGAATCCATCGCGCGAGGTGAGAAGCTGTTCGTCAAGGCTTGTGTGCAATGCCATGGCAACAAAGGCAGGGGCAACATCACATCAGGTAAAAAACTCAAGGATGATTGGCAACACAGAATCTGGCCGCGCAATCTGACCCGCCCGGAAACCTGGCGTGCGACGAAAACATCGGAGGATATTTTCAATCGTATCAGCGCGGGCATTCGTGGAACACCAATGCCGGAACATACAACAACCATGAAGGAACAGGACCGCTGGGACATTGCGAACTATGTGATGACGCTTCGGAACAATGCGGTGGCGCTGGCAAAAGGGCAGACGGTTGTCCAGGCCGTTCGGATTGACGGCGATCTGCCAAAAGATCCGGTTGATCCGGCCTGGGATAAAGCGCCAGCGATTACTTTCCCATTCGTACCGAATGTCATCAAGGACCCGAGGATGTTCTTTTCGTTGAACGATTCGATTACGGTGCGTGTGCTGTATAACGACAAGGACATTGCCATCCGTACGGATGTGGATGATCGGACCAAGTCCGTTCCGGGCGGCAAGCTGGAACAGCAATACCGGCTTGCTGACGTGGAACCGACATCGGACGCAATTGCCGTCCAGTTCCCGGTGACAATCCCGACGACCAGCGAAAAGCCGTGGTTCCGTCACGGAGATCGCAAACATCCTGTCAATATGTGGTACTGGAAGGCCCCTGGGGTTGACCCCAAGTCACCTGAACTGAGTACTGTCCTGGACGCGACCGGACCGGATCATCCTCCAACGCCTCGGCATGGTGCCGCCAACATGTCGGCCCAGGGGCAGTGGCATGATGGCCAATGGAGCGTCGTCATGAGCCGCTCGTTGCAAACGGCCAATGAAGCAGACCTGCAATTTGAAGAAGGTCACTACATTCCCATTTCCTTTGGTAACTGGGATGGCGTGAACGGTGAAAAAGGAAGTCGCCATAGCTTCACTTCCTGGTATTGGCTGCTGCTTCAGCCCAAAGAAAATGTCGCCGCATTGTATGGAACAAGCGGGACCAGCGGAATCCTCGCCGGACTGTTGTTCATGCTTGCCGCACGGCGCCAACGCCGTCGTTATCGTTAAAATAGATTTTCCCGTAAAATTGATGTATATCAAGAGAGCGATTTAACGGTTCGTTTAATCATTGTGGCGGATTTGAACAGACTGTTCTGCTTTGCATTCTAGAAATTTTCTACAAATTGCAAAAAATACAGTAAGCAGCTGTAAATAAACGATAAAAATTAATAAAGGGAAGGCTATTTTTTGGCACGACCTTTGCTTTTAACTACCCGTGCCGCCGATCAGATGTCGGCGACTTTATTCACCCTTCAGGGAGAGACGCCTTGAAAAACAAGAGACTTCAAAAGACATCCCGACCCGGCAAAGTTGTTGTTGGCGCCGCACTTGGCATCGGCATCGTCGCAGCGGGATTTGCAGGAGTGACAGCTAGCGCTGTTCAGGCTGCGGAAGGCGGGTTTGGTCCCGTCAAACCTCTAAAATTTGACGCCAAGAAGGCAGCGCTGGGAAAACGGTTGTTTTTCGATACGCGTCTGTCCGGCGACGCTGCGTTAAGTTGCGCAAGTTGCCATAATCCGGAAAAGGGATTTGCGGATGGTTTGGCGTTGGCAAATGCCTATCCCGGTTCATCCGGTTTTCGTAATACGCCAACATTGATCAATACCGCAAAGCGTGCGGCATGGTTCCACGACGGTCGTTTGGGAACCAATCTGAACGATGTGACCCGTGAGTCGATTACGGAAGATTATTCCATGAACATGGATATGCGGCTCATGCAGGAACGGGTCAAACAAGACCCGGTCTATGTGAAAATGTTCAAGGATGCAGGTTATGGGGAACCTTCAAACGGTTCGATCCGCAAGGCGATCCCTGAATATCTGAAAACCCTGATCTCGAAAGGGTCTCCCTTTGATCTGGGTAAAATGTCTAAGGCAGCCAGCCGCGGATTTGAGCTGTTCAAGGGAAAAGCGGGTTGCGCCCAGTGTCATTCCGGCGAACGTTTTACGGATGACGCGGTCCACAACACCGGTGTTCCGGACAATCCTGAAATATGGAAAGACCCGGTCCGTCACACGACATATGTGGCTTTCGCCATGTTTATGGGGGTCGAAAATTACATGAACGTCCGCCGTGACGTGGGGGCTCATATCCGTACCCACAAGTCCGATGGTTCCGATATCGGCACGTTCATGACGCCATCCCTTCGTGAGCTCAAATACACAGCGCCTTACATGCACAACGGCATGATCAAGACGCTGGAGGATGTTGTTGAGTTCTACAACTTGGGTGGTGGTGACGATCCGGAGAACCGTGATCCCAAGCTGAAACCTCTTGGCCTGACGGACATCGAGAAGGGTGATGTTGTTGCCTTCTTGAAAGCCCTCTCCGGGGACAAGCTGAACAGCGACGCATATGTTTGGAAGGATAAATTCCCGGCCGAATATGTCGTGATCAAGAACTGGCGCAAAGCGCGCAACTAGGCCAGCAAGGGAGAAAGTAGAATGCGATTCAAGTCATTCCTCTTAGCCGCAACGGCGATTGCCGCCGCTGTCGCTTTGACACCGGGAGCCGCCAAGGCTACCGGTGATCCGGACAAGGATGCTCCGCTGGCGAAGTTGGGTAGCCCGACGATTCCGGCCGATAATCCTCAAACTCCGGCAAAAATTGAGCTCGGAAAACTACTGTTTTTCGATCCGCGGTTGGGCGGCGACGCCTCAACCGGTTGTGTGCAGTGTCATGAACCTGAACAGGGCTGGGCATTCGGCGACGCGTTGTCGCGTGGATACCCCGGCACGGTTCACTGGCGTAACAGCCAGACCATAATCAACTCAGCTTATCTGGGTAAGCTGTTTTGGGCGGGGGCTGCCGCATCGCTTGAAAAACAGGCGAAAGGAGCTGCTACCGGCGCTGTTGCAGGTAATGGTGAATCTGATGTTATGGAAGCCCGTTTGGCGTTCATTCCTGTTTACCGCAAGGCATTCAAGAATGTATTTGGCGACGAGTGGCCAAAAATCAGCAATGCCTGGCGTGCGATTGCAGCATTTGAGCGGACCCTCATTCAAAACGATACACCTGTCGACAAATATTTGGCGGGTGACAAAAAGGCCCTGAACAAGTCGCAGATTCGCGGCATGAAAATATTTAACGGTAAGGGCAATTGCATTGAATGCCACAATGGGGCGCTGACCACGGACCAGAAGTACTATAATCTGGGTGTTCCGGCGGCTGAACGTTGGAACGAGGACGGCGTTGCACAAATTTCGTTCCGTTACGAACAGTATGCCAAGGGCGTGACGCAGGACATGTATCGTAAAATCAAGGACGATGCAGGACTCTATTATCGCACCAAGCAAAAACGCGATATGGGCAAGTTCCGTACACCCCCGCTGCGCTACCTCAAGTATACGGCCCCGTACATGCATAACGGTTCATTCTGGGACTTGGAAGAAGTCGTCCAGTTCTACAATGCCGGTGGCGGATCAAATGACTTCACCGACGGCACCATGGGCAAAAGCAAGACCAAAATTCTGAAACCGCTCGGATTGAGCGATAAGGAAGTTGCGGATCTGGTTGCCTTTCTCGAAGCTTTCAGTGGACCAGAAATCATGATGGAAAAGCCGAAGCTTCCTCCGTACGCGCCGTTGCCTGACGTCGCCAACGCAAATTAAGGGAGACGAGAATATGGAAAGCATGACTCACCCCCAAGCCTCTCCGGTCACCAGCGTGCCGGAAAAAGCAGGGAGCTCGCACAAGTGTCTGATGTCACGTCGCCGCTTCCTGCTCAATTCCAGCGCGGCTGTGGCAACGGCAACTGTCGTTGTCACGCTGAACCAGGGGACTCCTCTGGCGAAGCAGGTGCCGGCTGTTGTCGCCTCCTATCCGAGGAAATTGATCGGTAGCCTGAGCAAACTGAAACAGGACAAGCCGCTTGATTTCCAATATCCGGATGAAGGCGCGCACTCGGAAAACATGGTGGTTAAACTTGGTGTCCCCGCCGGTGGCGGGGTAGGCCCGGACCGCGATGTTGTCGCGTTCAATTATGCCTGCACCCACCAGGGCGGAGATCTCTCCGGATCCTACAAAGGGCCAACAAAGTCGCTCGGTGCCTGTCCGTTACACCTCAGCACCTACGACTTGACCCGCCACGGGATTTTGATCTCTGGTCAAGCCTATCAAAGCCTGCCGCAGATATTGCTCGAACTCGATGGCGACAAGATTTATGCCGTCGGCGTTTTCGGGCTGATCTTCGGCCGCTACGACAACCTACAGGGATAAGGAGGACTACTCGTGGCTACACCATATTATATCCCCGACACGAACATTCCGCTGCCGCCAAAAGGCTCAGACGTTATTTCCACCGCTTGCGATTATTGCATCGTTGCTTGTGGGTATAAGGTCTACCGTTGGCCGGTAAACTCTAAATCCGGCGGCCCTCTTGCCAAGGAAAACGCGTTTGGCGTTGATTTCCCGGTTGATCCCCTCGGACCCTGGGTTGCTCCCAACCAGCACAATATCGTGCTGCACAAGGGTGATCCGCATCACGTTGTGATTATTCCCGATAAGGAAACCAAGTTCGTCAACACCGATGGTGATTCAAGTCTGCGTGGCGGCTGTATTGCTCAGAAGTGCTACAATCCACAGACACCGACCCGTGATCGCCTGCGGTCACCACTAATGCGCTTATTTGGAATTTTGCAACCGGTACCGTGGGATTTTGCTCTCGATATTGCGGCAGAAGTCGGCAAGCACGTGATCAAGACCCACGGCAGCAATGCTTATGGCGTAAAAACATACTCTTATCAGTATATCGAAAACACCTACGCCATCACAAAATATGCATTGCGTCATATCAACACGGCGAACTTCACGTTCCACGATACCCCGTCCGATGTTTCATCGACACCGGGGTTCCGGGATGCCGGGTTCGACAACTTCGGTCCGTCCTATGAAGACTGGATGAATGCCGAAACCCTGTTGATCTGCGGAACGGACCCTTATGAAACCAAAACGATCCTCTGGACCCAGTGGATCATGAAGGGCATTCAAAACGGTCAGAAGTGCGTCATGATGGTGCCGCGCCGGACTGCGGGTGTTGCCTACGCCGAGAAAAATGGCGGCATCTGGCTTGATGTTACTCCGGGTACCGATCTTCTGGTGGTCAACGCCATGGCGCGGATCATCGTTGAGAACGGCTGGCAGGATAAAAAGTGGATCAAGGATTGGGTCAACGACAAATGGGGTTCCAGCTCCGGGTTCGGTCAAGGCACGCGGAACACTCCGTGGCAGTGGCGGACGACGTGGGGCAAATTCCAGACCAAAGGCTTCGATGATTGGAAGAAGTGGTTGCTGTCTCAAGATGAATTCAAGCTTGAGCATGCCGCCAAGGTTTCCGGTGTCGACGCCAAGAAGATCAGGTTGGCTGCCGAATATCTGGCCAAGCCGGTCAATGGTAAACGTCCAAAAACGTCAATCATGATCGAAAAAGGCTTCTATTGGTCCAACAACACCGGCAATACGCAGGCAATTTCAGCTCTTGGGATTACCTGTGGATGTGGCGGTCGCCCGGGCCAGGTCATCGGTCGTGCTGGTGGACACCAACGTGGCGGTCAAGGGGGTGGCAAGTATCCTCGGAACAAGTCTCCGATGAAACTCCCAGGGCGTCGGCGTCGGGCGCTGGATACGGATACCTACACAATGTCCGGACATACGCGGTTCGCCCATGTGATTGGTACCACCTGGATTCAGTCCATGTGCGGATCACAGCAGCTTTCCGAACGGTTCAACGAACTGACCCGTGCAAATCCGCATCAAATCCGCTCGTATGACAAACAGGATATCATTGATACCCTGAAAAAACGGGCAGATTCCGGCGGTATGGTTGTGATCAATCAGGACATCTATCTGGTGGATCCGATTGGGGCTCAGTTTGCCGATATCGTGTTCCCGGCTGCAACCTGGGGAGAAGAATCATTTATGCGGGCCAACGGCGAACGCCGCCTGCGTCTGTATAACAAGTTCTACGATCCTCCCGGAGAGGCCAAGCCTGACTGGTGGATTATCTCTCAATTGGCCAAGCGCCTTGGCTTTGACGGGTTCGATTGGAAAAACTCCAATGAAGTCGCCGAAGAGTCGTCACGCTTCTCACGTGGCAGCCGTAAGGACTTCAACATGATCACGGTCGCCGCCCATCGTGAAGGCAAGACCCTGCATGAGAAGTTGAACGAATTTGGTACTGACGGCATCCAGGGACCGGTCTTGATGACGGATGACGGTAAGCTTATTGGAACCAAACGTCTGCACGATACAACACGTGTACTCGACATGAACGGGCCAGCCGGCGCGAACATGTTCAACAAGAAGCTGACGCACTTCAACAGTCAAACCGGGAAATGCAACATCCAAAAATCACCCTGGAATCTATTCTCTGACTATTGGGAATGGATGAAGCCAAAGGGCGATGAACTGTGGTGTACGTCGGGACGGGCTAACGAGCGCTGGCAGTCAGGGTTTGATGACCGTCGCCGTCCGTATATCGTTCAACGCTGGCCGGAGAATTTCGTTGAAATTCATCCGGATGACGCCAAAGCACGAGGGATCGAGAGCGGCGACATGGTTATGGTGTATTCCGACCGTGTCCCTGGTCTCAAGGAAACAATCCTTGGTGTTGAAGGAAGCGACTATTCCTTCAGTGGTCAGATGAAGAGTGGCAATGTCGTTTTCTCGAAAGCCGCTGTCACTGGCGTCGCGATCGTTGCTCGATACCTGAAGAAAGGGGTTGTGTATATGGACTTTTTGCATACGCAGCAGCCCGCGAACGCCCTGGAAGGCCGCATCGTCGATTGGATTAGCGGTAACTACAATTACAAAATGGGTGTTGCGAATGTCCGTAAAGTGGGGGTTTCACCCTACAAGCACACGTTCCGCTCAATGTCATTCGCCCCGCGCGATATCATTTAGGCGGTAGAAACTGGACGGCTGGAGAAGAGATATCTCCAGCCGTCTTTTTTGTCTTATAAATTTGATCTGGGTCAATGATTGTGCTGACCCATACAATCTAATTTCACAGCAAGTAAAGACTGCTTTGCCCTATTTTAACGGTACTGAAACATGAACATTTCCGATAACAAGGATCGAGTTTGCCAGAGCTTGTGCGACCTGCTGAGTAATGGCCTCGATATTCACCGCACAATCGCCGCCCAGGCTCTTGGTCATATGGGGTATAATGAGGCGGTGCCGGAACTTGTGGCGGCGCTTCTTGATGAAGACGGAGACGTCCGCACGGACGCCGCGGCGGCGCTTTCAGAACTGGGCGACCCGCGTGCGGCAGAACAGCTCATGGAAAACCTTTTAGGCGATCCCTGTCCCGAAGTGAAACTGGCGGCAATCGACGCCCTGACCAATTTTAAGCACCAGGAAGTTGTCCCGTGGCTTCGTCGGATGCTCAAAGGGCGCGATGAGGAAATTGTCTGGGATGAGGAAGAGTTCTATGAAACCGGATGGGACGACTGGGTAGACATTCAGGTCAAGGCGATTTCGGCGCTTGCCAAATTTGGGGATAAAGGCGCTGTCGCGGACATCGTTGAGGCGATGGAAGGCGAAAACGCTCACGATATTACGGAAGTTGTTTTTTCGGCGCTGGGAGAACTGGGTGAACCGGGTACGGAAGCGCTGGCCCGATACGTGTCGGACAAGGATGAACGCAAGCGCCGACGCGTGGTAAGCGTCCTTGGCTCACTTGGCGGAACAATCGCGTCAAAGGCCATTGCTAAGGCGTTACAGGATAAGGTCGCGGATGTACGCATGGCTGCCGGGCGTGCTTTGGCTGACAAAGATCCTCAGGACAAGCGCCTGGAAATGCTGTTGGTTGATAAGGACGCTGAAGTCCGTGCTGCGTTCGTGCCGATTTGTGGAAATCAACATCCTGCCCGGCTGTCGGCATTGCTTTTTGAACAGAGCCCGATTGTCCAGACCGCTGTTCTGCGGGAACTCAGGAACAATCCAGGCATTGCGGATGAAATGGGGTTAAGGGGGCGGCTCCTTGAAATATTTGAAGGTGCGGAAAATGCGCCGGCCGCGCTCGTTGCCCAGGTTATCGTGGCCGTTGCGGGCGATGAATTTGAGGGAGAGATTCTGGAAAGGCTCAATGATCCCCTTTGTCCGTCAGACGTCCGCTTGGGTGTGATCAAGGCGCTTTCCATGCTGGATACCGAGCCATCCCTTGAGACACTTAAGTCACTGCTTTCTGACGATCATCGCCAGATTCGCCTTGATGCCATGGCAGCAATCTCAGCACGGGCGAGCGGCGCGGGAACTTGGCCCAATCCGGCCGGCGAAATTCTTCTCGCCGCCCTTCGTGGTGAAGTCGTTCCTGAACCGGAGGACGAAGAAGCGGAAGAAATCGAAAAAGCGGAAGAATCAGACCCGGCTACCGGCGAGCACGCGGATACGGCGGGCGCTGAATCTGAGGTAACGGAATCGATTGATGCGGCTCAGCCCATGCTGTCCGAGGAAATGGCGGAAGGCGCCGATGGGGAAGACGCGTTCCCCAGTTCGACGATGGCGGCGCTATTGGGGGCTGAGTCTCCCAGCGTTGACGCCGTGCTTTCGGGCGAGGACAAGGTTGAACTCACCGACACGGATTTGGAATTTCTGGAGCTTACTCACCGTAGCCCAAAGAAGAGGAAGATCACTCCCCCAGAAGCGATCGTTGCTCCCCATCAGGATGTCCGGCGGTTTGCCGCTCGTATCCTTGGCGACTTTGCCCGCAATGACGTGGCGGTGGGCTTGGCCCAGGCGATGAATGAGACTGACAAGGAACTGACGGTGAGCGCCGCAGACAGCCTGGCTCACGTTGGCGCCGAACTGGGTGAATATCCCTATGAAGTTGTCGAGGTTCTGATCGAAAAGATCGACAGTACCGACGGCGATATCCGCTTCGGTGTCACAAGAGCATTGGCGCAGGCGGGTACGGAAGGCGCGGCCAAGCTTCTGAAAAAATGCCTGAAAGACCGTAGCAGTTTTGTTCGTACGGAAGCGATCCGCGGGCTGGCTTTGTGTGGAAAGGCCGATGCCGCCGTTGAAGCCTGTCTGAGCGATGAAATTCCGGCGGTTCGTCTGGCTGCGGCACAGGCCGTGTCACCCGGTGCGGATGCTGATCTGATCCGTCGTCTGGTGAACTTTGCCTTCGAATTTGAGGGCTACCACGGGCGCGACGTGGCTCGGCTGCTGCTGACCAACAATGTCGCGTTGGCACGGTCTCTGTTCCTGGATGTTTTAAAGGATACAGAACGAAAACGTGTGTGGAAGGTAGCGATTGAAGCCTTGGAAGAATTGGGGCGACCGCAAGCCAGCGAAGCTCTGGCGGCGTGAGTTCAGCGAATCGAATGTAAACAGAGGTAAGGATCAGAAGCGATGAAAATTTTATTGAATGCAATAATTGTTGCTGGTGCCATTGCCACGGCGGCGACCGGAGCCGAAGCGGCAAAATATAAGGAAATTACCGTTTCTGGAGGCGGCTCGATCATTGGCAAAGTTGCCGCGGGCAGTGCCAAGGCGCTGTCAAAATCCTACACCATTTCAAAGGACCCGGACATCTGCGGGACAGGCAATCGAGAAGTACCGTTTGTTCGGATTAAAGATGGCGCAGTCCTTGATTCCGTTGTTTACCTGGTAAAGGTTAAGGAAGGAAAAGCTTTTCGGGCGGGTCTCAAAAAATTGACCCTAAACCAGAAAAAATGCGAGTTTCAGCCCTATCTTTCCGTAATGGCTAACGAAGGTGTGCTGGAGGCGGTCAATTCAGATTCGACCCTCCACAACATCCATACCTATGAATTGATCAAAAAGGCGCGGCGCACGGTTCTTAACGTGTCCCAGCCCGAAGCCGGCAGTGTTGTCGAAAAGAAAATCAAGCTTCGCAAGGGTACGGCAATGAAGGTTGAATGCGACGCGCATGACTTCATGCAGGCTTTCGTATTCGTCGCCAAGAATCCGTATTTCGCCGTGGTCAATGACAAGGGGGAATTCGAAATCAAGGATGTGCCTCCGGGGAAATATAAAATCAACGTCTGGCACGGCACACTCGGGATCAAAAAAGGCAGTGTAGAAGTTAAAGGCGGTGCGGCAGCAACCGTTAACTTCTCGTATTAAGTCTGGAAAGGTCAAAACCATGCAGGGAGTATCACGACAATCGAAATCAAATCTCGGGTTGTTTGATTTTTTTGTGTTGGCCGGCGCAGGTGTCAACATCATTGTCGTGGCGCTCCTGTTTGGATACTGGCTTCTTCACTAACCGTCAGGAAACGATGTTCCTGGCTTGCTGGAGGAAATTATGACTGTTAGCGTGCGATCGACTGTGGAGCCGGGTATTGAAAATACCGCTCCTGTTTCGCTGAAGCGTATGCTGGTTGCCCTGGATGCTTCGGAACACGCCAACCGCAGTCTGGGTGAGGCGGTTCGTTTGGCCAAAGACGCTGGCGGAATAATCACAGGCATTCATGCCTACGCAGCACAGTTGCATGATCGCCGTTTCAAGATGATGGAAGGCGGGCTCCCGGAACGCTATCTCGAAGAACAGGAGATGGAATACCAGCGGGTTGTCCATGACGATCTGATCAGCCGGGGACTCGGCATTATCAGCGACAGTTACCACGATGTTGGTTTAGCGCGCTGTCAGGAAGCCGATATTGAATTCAGGCGCCTAAGCCCGGAAGGTAAGAATTATGCCAAGGTTGCCGACGCGGCAAACAGTGGTGAGTTTGATGTTCTCGTCCTGGGCGCGTTGGGACTGGGCGCGGTTCCGGGCAGTATGGTCGGTACGGTTTGTGAACGTGTGGTTCGCCGGAGCCGGATCGATACACTGGTAATCAGAAACCCGGATTTATCCATTGGCGACGGACCGATTGTTGTTGGCATTGACGGTTCGGAACGTTCAAACGGGGCGCTGATGACAGCCTTGGACATTGGTGCGCGGCTGGGCGCAGAAGTCCATGCCGTTGCGGCATACGATCCCTATTATCACTATGTAGCGTTTAATATGATTAACTCGGTCTTGTCTGAAGAAGCGGGCAAGGTGTTCCGGTTCCGTGAGCAGGAACAATTGCACGAAGAACTGATCGATGATGGCATCGCCAAAATCTATCAGTCTCATCTGGAGGTCGCGGAAACAATCGCTGGTGACCTGGGTGCGAAGATCAAAATCAAGCTGCTTGATGGCAAACCTTATCCATCGATTATCAAATATCTTGAAGACGTCAGCGCCAGCCTTGTCATTGTCGGGAAGACCGGCGTTCATGCTGATGCCGAGCTGGATATCGGGGGAACGGCTGAAAACCTTCTCCGTATGGCGCCATGTCAGGTCTGGTTGACCCAAAGCACTTACACGCCGCCACTTGAAATCGTTGCCGAAGAAACTGTGTCGTGGAGTATTGAAGCCGATAAAAAACTCTCACATGCGCCAGAGTTCGTGCGCGACATGGCGCGCCGTATGGTCCTCCGTCATGCTCAAAAGCTGGGCCATACGTTCATAACTTCGGACATCGTCGATGAGGTTATGAAGAACGTCATGCCCGGATTTGGGAAGTCAGAAGCAGATCCGGAACGCACGGTGTCGTGGAGTGACGAGGCCACCAAGTTGCTGGAAACGGTTAGCGATAGCGCGATTGCCGATAACATTCGTCTCCGCGCCGTAAAAAAGGCGCGGCGTGACAAGTCTGACGAAGTTGGGGCGCGCCATGTCCGGCCGTTTCTCGCGCAGGCAGAAGGTGGCGGTCCTCAATGGTCGGCTTCGGCGCTGGCGCGCCTGGCCCGTGTTCCGGAAATGGTCAGGGATGCGGTCAGGCTGGAAGTCGAAGACCTCGCTCAAGCGCGGGGCGTCAACCCTGTCACCCTGGAATTGGCGGAAGAAGCCATATCGGAAGTCCGCAAAACCATGTGTCCAGTCCTTGAACAGGATAAGTCCGGCGAAGGTATGGACGGCAGCTGACGCTATGGCGGATGTCGCACCCCCGTTTCTGGTCGCGCTTAATCTCACCCGACGCTGCAATCTTCGTTGTCAACACTGTTATCTGGATGCGGGAACCCGGTTCAACGGTGACAGCGGCGAACTGTCAACCGACGAGGTGAAGCAGGTTATCGACCAGATTGCCGACCTCAGCCAGGAATGTATGGTCGTGATGACCGGCGGCGAACCCTTGTTGCGGCCTGATATTGACGCACTTGTCGCCTATGCCGCAAACCAGAAGTTGATGGTGGTCCTTGGCACAAACGGTGTGCTTCTGACGGAAGAGCGTGTTGCGCGCCTTAAATCACGTGGTCTCGCGGGGGCTGGAATCAGTGTGGATTCCCTGGACCCGGCTTTTCATGATGATTTTCGCGGTTGTCCAGGGTCATGGGAAAAGACCATGACGTCCCTCGATGCCTGCCGGGACGCCGGTCTGGCTTTTCAGATTCATTTTTCTGTTACGGATGACAACGCCCATGAATTTGAGGCGATGGTCGATTTTGCGAAATCGGCGGGCGCTTTGGCATTGAATGTTTTTTTCCTTGTTTGCACCGGACGGGGCGAAAAGGTCACCAACATTTCAAGCGATACCTATGAAGATGTGCTGCGTCGCGTTACCGTGGCATCACACAACGAAACCGATCTGATGATCCGGGCAAAATGTGCTCCGCATTTCAAACGCATGGCCCTCGAACTCGACCCCAACTGGCCGATTACCCTGGCGCAAGGATATGAGGCCGGGGGGTGTCTCGCCGGGACCAGATATTGCCGTGTAACCCCGGAAGGCGGAATAACGGCATGCCCCTATATGGAAGCTGAAGTCGGCTCCGTCCGTGAAACAGGTTTCGCCGAAATCTGGCAAAATGCCGAACAGTTTAAGGCCCTTCGCGCACCAAAGCTGGAAGGGCGATGCGGTAATTGTGAATACACCAAAATGTGCGGTGGGTGCCGGGCCCGGCCGTTTGCCCGCGATGGCAATCTGATGGGGGAAGATTTCCTGTGCGGATATCAGCCGGGGCAGGGTGCGGTCATTGAGCCGCTGGGCGATAGCGCCGGAACCCTGGCCTGGTCCCGTGACGCAGAGATCAGGCTGAAACGTGTCCCTCCCTTTGTCCGCCGCATGGTTCGCCGTGGTGTGGAGGACTATGTGCGAGAACAGGGCCGCTCTTCCATTGAAGTTGGCGATATGGCGGCTGCTGCCAGGCAACGGTTCGGAGACGGTGGAATTTCATCCAGGTTTGGCGGCGGATTTACCCGCCCCGGAGGTGACGACGCATGATCGATGTTGCGGTCATTGGCGGCGGTATATCGGGGCTGACGGCGGCTCATGAACTCAGACGCCAGGGGCATAACGTGATGGTCCTTGAACGTCAGGTTCGATCCGGGGGCAACGCGATTTCCGAGAACATCGGCGGATTTCTGATGGAGCACGGGCCGAGTACGACCAATGCGGCTTTGCCGGAAGTTGGTGACCTGTCCGGGGCGCTTGGGCTAAATACCTCTCTGGTTGATCTGAGCGACAAGGTCAAACGTCGCTATCTGGTCAAGGGTGGAGAACTTGCCGGGATTTCCATTCATCCGCTTGGGTTCTTCCTCTCCAGCTATCTGTCTCCGGCAGGCCGGTTGCGCCTGATGGCCGAGCTGGCGGTTCCAAAACAACACAAAGACACGGATGAGACGGTAGATCAGTATTTTACCCGTCGATTCGGATCGGAATTTTCCACCCGCGTCATGGACCCGCTGGTTGGGGGGCTCTATGCCGGACGGGCTGATGAGCTTTCGGTCGAATCTGTCTTTCCGAAACTGGTCAACATGGAAAACCGGCACGGGTCCATCTGCAGAGCTGTGTTGAGCCGCCATCTGCGGGGACGATTGATGCCTTCCAGACGTCTGTCTTCCTGGTCCAAGGGTATCGGTTCGCTCCCGGCGGCGTTGTCACGGGCGCTGTCCGGCGATATTCGTACCGGCATCGCCGTCCGCGACGTGCGTGTTCGTGGTGCGGGGTTCGAGATTGATACGCACAATGGGGGTAAGGTCGCCGCGCGGGCGGTTTTGGTGGCGACCCAGTCACATGTTGCCGCGGTCTTGCTGGAGCGCGTGTCTCCCGACGGCGCTGAGGCGATCAGTGAAATTTCCGCCCCGCCCCTGGCTGTGGTCTTCATGGGATACAAACGCAAGGCGGTTGATCATCCGCTGGATGGCCTCGGTTATTTGGCCCCCAGTTCTGAAAACCGTGTGCTCACCGGGGTGCAATTCCCCTCTTCAATGTTTCCTGGGCGGGCGCCAGAGGGGTATGTATCCATGACCGGATATCTTGGGGGTGCTCGATATCCAGGCGTCGCGCAATTGACTGAAGACGACCTTGCCGCTCTGGCAAAGGAAGAATTCAAGGACCTGCTTGGTGCGCGGGGGTGTCCGGAAGTTTCCAGGGTTCGGTGCTGGCCCCGTGGAATTCCGCAATACCAGGTCGGGCATCAGAGTCGACTTCAGAAAATACAGGAAATCTCCAACGATGTGCCAGGCCTGTTTGTCACCGGAAACTATCTGGCCGGTCCGTCGGTCGGGGCCTGCGTCAGCAGTGCGCTTGAGGCTGCGGAAGATATATCCACTCACTTGAGCAGCGGACGCCCCGTGGACAAAGCTCTCACGGGGATGGTCAGGTAACTTTCCGATCATATACCGGGTTGTTGATGTCCAAAACTGGGAACGCGAGCACAGCATCACCCCCGTTGATATCTTCGAATAAAATTAATTTTAAACGTGGAAATATAACCGCGAATCACCCCAATTCATCAGGGGGTGTGCGACCTAGCGGCATTTCAAAAAAACAGGGACTTAGAAAATTAATTCTAAGTCCCTGTTTTTATTGGTAAAATTGGCTCCGGCAACAGGACTCGAACCTGTGACAAGCTGATTAACAGTCAGCTGCTCTACCAACTGAGCTATGCCGGATCAGGCATATTGGAGGCGCGGACCGGATTCGAACCGGTGTACACGGCTTTGCAGGCCGCTGCGTAGCCTCTCCGCCACCGCGCCGAACCATAATCCCCGTAAGCCTTTCGGCCCCAGCGGGCGTCGGGCCCCGGCAACGAGGCAAGGGAACTTAGACATAGTTTTTCGCTTGGTCAAGCAGCTGTTTTACACCTTTTTCAAATAGTTTTCACTTATTTAAATTAAGCAGAAAAACTGGTCCCGGAATGGAATATTTCATTGATTCTCCGGTCCGGAATTTGATCCCATGCGATTGAGTTCCCGTCGGGGAGGGCCTATAACTCTCGCAGGGTAGATTCTAAACCGTGAGGACAATATGGATTATGCTGCTGCGCGCCGGAATATGGTGGATTGCCAGATTTTGACTAACCGGGTGACCGATGAGCGGATAATTGAGGTTATGGGCGATTTACCGCGGGAAACCTTCGTGCCCAAATCCAGACAGGGAATAGCCTACATCGACGAAGCGCTGGCGCTGGGTGACGGCAGGTACGTCATGGAACCGATGATTATCGCCCGTCTGATGCAGGAATTGAACCTGAAATCCTCTGACGTTGCCCTCTGTATCGGTTGTGGGTCGGGATATGCGGTCGCCGCGCTGGCCGGGATCGTCAATACCGTTGTTGCGGTTGAGGCCAACGCCAACATGGCTCTGCACGCTTCAAAGACGCTCTCGGGCCTTGGGATCGACAATGTTGTCGTGGTCGAGGGGGAACTGAGCGACGGATACGTCAAGCAGGCGCCATATGATGTCATTTTCTTTGATGGTGCGGTTAACGATGTGCCCAAGACCATCCTGGATCAGTTGGCGGATAACGGTCGGGCCGCTGTTGTCGTCGAAAGCGCCGGTGGAATTGGGCGGGGGCGGCTGTATTTGCGAACAGGGACAAGCATTTCCGGCCGCGACCTGTTTGATGCAGGGACACCGGTTCTTCCGGGGTTCGAGGCAGATGCGGTGTTTTCATTCTGATCTATTGAGGATATCTTGTGTTTGATGCGAATCTATAAACACTTTTTCTTCGCGTTTATTAGGTGCGTTTGTTTTTACTGAGCGGCTGAATGTAGCAGTTTTCTGCGGTTTTTTTGTGTCTATTGACGTTGCGCACGCGATCTGGCTGATTTATCCTAATATATTCTTAATATTAAACGGGTTTTCTGGGCATGGCATCGACGTTTGGCAGTGAAAAAGTAACACGCGGGAAGCTTAATCCGCGTGTGACGGCATGTCTCGGGGCGTTGGTTTTTGCCACTACGATAGCGATGACCTACAGCCATCCGGTCAAGGCCGAAACACAAGCGCTTAGCGATGCCCTGACAACAGCTTACATGACCAACCCGACACTGCTGGCGCGGCGTGCGCGGTTACGCTCCACTGATGAAGGTGTGCCGCAGGCTCTGTCCAATTGGCGCCCGGATGTGTCATTGAGTATGGGCGGTGGATATTCGGATGTGCTCAATACCAACGGGACCGGAACCGCCCGTGAGCAGTGGCGCAACAGCACAGACTATTCCATTGATGTCACGCAACCATTGTTCCGGGGCGGACGAACGCTGGCCGCGACCAGTGAGGCGGAAAACAGCATTCGGGCGGAACGCGCGAGGCTGTTGAGTGTTGAGCAAACCGTCCTTCTGGATACCATTTCGGCGTATATGGACGTTTTCCGTGATGAAGCGGTTCTGAAGCTGAACATTAATAATGAACAGGTTTTGAGCCGCCAGCTTGAGGCGACCCGGGATCGGTTTGAGGTTGGGGAAATTACCCGAACCGATGTGCACCAGGCCGAAGCCCGTCGGGCCCAGGCCAAAGCGGACCGTATCCAGTCCGAAGGCGATCTTGAGGCTTCGCGTGCCGCCTATTTGAATTCGGTTGGGGAAGCGGCGCCCGGAGGCCTTAGTTCTCCGGATTTGCCGGAAGATTTGCCGGAAATGAAAGAAACAGCGCTCAAGATCGCGGCGGTGAAAAGCCCATTGGTCATTGCTGCGGATTTTGACCGGCTGGCGGCCCTTGATAACACGGATCAGGTATGGGGAGAGCTGCTGCCTGAACTGCAACTGACTGCCGGATATTCACGCGCCTTCGAAGGTGCCGCCGAACAGGGGCGTATCGACACGGCGAAAGTCGGTCTCAGTTTAGCCGTTCCGATTTACCAGCAGGGGGCGGTGTATTCGCGCCTTCGCGAAGCCCGCCAAAGTGCCGCCGAGCGGACGTTTACCGTTGATGAGCAGCGCCGGGTCGCGGTCGAGACCGCATCCAGGGCGTGGGAAGCCTTGCAGACAGCGAAGGCGCGTGTCGTGTCGTTTCAGGCGCAGATCGAAGCAAATGTTGTCGCCCTTGAGGGTGTTCAGCGTGAGGCATCCGTCGGCTCACGAACCGTGTTGGATGTTCTTGATGCAGAGCAGGAACTGCTTGATTCTCGTGTTGCCCACGCGCGCGCGCGCCGCGACGAATTGGTTGCAGCTTATGAGGTCAAGTCTGCATTGGGACAAATGACTGCCCGCGATCTCAAATTGCCGGTTACACTTTATGATCCGCGTGAACACTATCGCGAAGTTCGCGGTAAATGGTTTGGCGGACGCGCCTCAGGTGACGGCCAATAACGATGTTAGAGGGGACCGTGTTCTTCGGGGGGAACCATTGGAAAAGATACGGTCTCTCGACGGTTATGGTTACCGTTTGTTAACGGTATATTGATTACCATAATACGATCAAATGATCGTTTGGGTGGGGTATGAGCGAAGAAACAGCACAGGTAGAAGACGGGCAAGAGCCTTCGATGGAAGATATTCTCTCTTCCATCCGGCGTATTCTGTCGGAAGAAGAGGAAGAAGCCGCCGTCGAAGAACCGGTTGCCGAGCCTGCGCCGGTACCTGAGCCAGAACCGGTACCCGAACCCGAGCCGGAACCGATACCCGAGCCGGAACCGATACCCGAGCCGGAACCAGAACCTGTATTTGAGCCAGAACCCGAACCCGAGCCGGAACCTGTATTTGAGCCCGAACCGGAACCCGAACCAGTATTTGAGCCCGAACCGGAACCCGAACCAGTATTTGAGCCAGAACCAGTATTTGAGCCTGAGCCAGAACCGCAGCCGGTGTTTGAACCGCAACCGGTTCCTGTCCCGCAGCCCATGCCGGAATCGATCCCTCAGCCAATGGCGGAAATGCTTGAACTGACACCGGAAATGGTGGCCAGTGACATCATGTCACAGCCAACGGCGGCGGCGTCCGTGGATGTCCTGTCGGAACTGGCGTCCGCTATTCTTGATCGCCGGGACATGCAGGTTCACGCCGACGCCAAGGAACTGACGCTGGAGGGTATTGTCCGGGAAATGCTCAAGCCGATCCTGCGGGAATGGCTGGATCGCAATCTGCCATACCTGATCGAGCGTTTGGTTAAAAAAGAGATCGATCTAATGATCAACCGGGCCGAACGTCTGGACAATTAAGCAAAGCGCACGTTCTCGTCTTGAACCTGGCCTCCAGCGGGTTTAGAAAAACCTTTCAAAATTTTTCCATTATAAAGGAAACCAGCAATGCTGGAGAAAACCTATCGCCCGGAAGAGATTGAGGCAAAACACTATGCCGCGTGGGAAAAGTCCGGCGTCTTCTCTTGTGGCCGAAAACCTCAGTCCAACCCTTATACCATTGTCATTCCGCCCCCCAATGTCACGGGCAGTCTGCATATGGGGCATGCCCTGAACAACACGCTTCAGGATATTCTGGTACGTTACAAACGAATGAAGGGCTTCGATGTCCTGTGGCAACCGGGAACGGATCACGCGGGTATCGCCACTCAAATGGTGGTTGAACGCCAGATGGCGGAAGATGGGAAAACGCGCCATGACTACGGACGTGAAAAATTCATCGAAAAAGTCTGGAAATGGAAAGCAGAATCGGGAGGAACCATTACGGGGCAACTAAGGCGCCTCGGAGCCTCATGTGACTGGTCACGCGAACGCTTCACAATGGATGAAGGCCTCAGCAGTGCGGTGCGCAAGGTCTTTGTCGAATTGCACCGGGCCGGATTGATCTATCGCGACAAACGTCTGGTGAACTGGGACCCCAAGTTGCACACGGCGATCTCCGATCTGGAGGTGGAGCAACGTGAAGTCAGCGGCAAGATGTGGTACTTTAAGTATCCTATTGAAGGCCGGGAAGGGGAGTTTGTTACGGTCGGAACCACCCGCCCGGAGACGATGTTGGGTGATGTCGCGGTTGCCGTTCACCCGGATGATGATCGCTACAGAAATCTGGTCGGAAAGAATTGTGTTCTCCCCATCGTTGGGCGAAAACTCCTCGTCGTCGCGGATTCTTACGCGGACCCGGAAAAAGGCACCGGTGCCGTCAAAATGACGCCCGCTCATGACTTTAATGATTTCGAGGTGGGAAAACGCCATAACCTGAAGATGATCAACATCTTCGATGAAAACGCGCATCTCAACGACAATGTGCCGGAATCCTACCGCGGGCTGGAACGGTTTGAAGCACGCAAAAAGGTGTTGGCCGAAATGGAAAGCCTGGGATTCCTCGAAAAGGTCGAGGAAAACCCCATGACTGTTCCTTATGGCGACCGTTCCGGTGTCGTTATCGAGCCCTGGCTGATGGATCAGTGGTTTGTCGATGCCCAACAGTTGGCCGGACCGGCGATCACGGCGGTTGAACAAGGCGAAACCAGTTTCGTGCCCAAACAATGGGAGAACACCTACTACGAATGGATGCGCAACATCCAGCCGTGGTGCGTGTCGCGCCAGATCTGGTGGGGGCACCAAATCCCGGCTTGGTTTGGTCCCGACGGAGATATCTTCGTTGAAATGACGGCGGAAGATGCCCACCGCGTCGCCCGGGACGTATATGGAAAAGATGTTGAACTGGTGCAGGATCCGGATGTTTTGGACACCTGGTTTTCTTCGGCGCTGTGGCCGTTCTCAACCCTTGGTTGGCCGGAAGATACACCTGAGGTTCAACGCTATTACCAGACGGATGTTCTGATTACCGGTTTTGACATCATCTTTTTCTGGGTTGCCAGGATGATGATGATGGGTATTCACTTCATGAAGCAAGTGCCGTTCCATACGGTCTATATTCATGCTCTCGTACGTGATGAACACGGCCAGAAGATGTCGAAATCCAAGGGCAATGTCATTGATCCGCTGGAATTGATTGACAGCTACGGAGCGGATGCCTTGCGGTTCACTCTGACCGCTTTCGCCGCCCAGGGACGTGATGTCAAGCTGTCCAGGGCTCGTATCGAGGGGTATAGAAATTTCTGTACCAAACTATGGAATGCTGCGCGGTTCTGTGAAATGAACGAGTGCAAGCCGGTAGCCGGGTTTGATCCATCCGGGGTATCGCTCAGTGTGAACAGGTGGATTGTTGGTAAACTGGTTGAGGCTGAGCGCCAAACCGTCGCTGCGATTGACGCCTATCGCTTTAACGACATCGCCAATTCCATCTATCAGTTTACGTGGGGAACGTTCTGCGACTGGTATGTGGAATTTGCCAAACCCTTTCTGCAGGGTGAGGATGGGGCGGCAAAAGATGAAACACGCGCCACGGCGGCTTGGGTGCTTGACCAGATTCTGCATCTGATGCATCCGATCACGCCGTTTATCACCGAAGAACTCTGGCAACAGCTTGATGATAATCGTGAAACGCCACTAATTATTTCAAGCTGGCCTGAACTTGATGATGGCTGGATTGACGCAGATGTTGACGCCGAAATGGACTGGGTTGTCCGTTTGATCACCCAGATTCGCGGGTTACGTTCTGAAATGAATGTGCCGCCTTCGGCCAAAGTGCCGTTGTTGCTGAAAGACGCCGGTGAGGCCGAGCGCCGCCGCCTGCAGGCGCACCAGGAATTATTGAGCCGGGTTGGGCGTTTATCATCTGCGGATGTTCTGGTTGGTGATATGCCGAAAGGGGCTGTTCAGTCGGTAATTGAAGGTGTCACCATTGCTCTGCCCATCGCCGACGTTATTGATATTAATGCGGAAACGGTACGCCTGGACAAAGAGATCGCCAAACAAGCGGGAGAAATCGACCGCTTTGAGAAAAAACTGGGCAACGATAAATTTGTGACCAATGCACCTGAAGACGTGGTCGAGACTGAGCGTGGGAAACTGGCGGACGCCCGGCAGGTAAAGGAAAAGTTGAAAGAAGCGCGCGAACGGCTGGCGGGATTGGGCCGTTAGGCATACATCAACATGTATCTTTGTCCTTTTTGTGGGGAGATGACCGGTCGTAAAGAGGTCTGAAATTTGATCTGAAACGATGAAGGTTTCCTGTTCAGGTGCAGGGTGTCTCCATGCTAGTATTTCGGGAATGTGAAAATGGATTCGAATAAATTCTCATCTGGACCTCATCAATTGGATGGGGGGTTTGGTGACGAAATCGTACCATCCGAACAACTTCGCCGATATACCAGTATATCGTTTTCCAGAATTCGTGAACGTGAAAAACAAAGGCGATTGGTTGAACAGGATTTGCTCGACCAACAGCGTCAAGAATTTTTGGAAAGTGTCTTTTCGGAAACTGAAATCCGCCAACTGGAGAGACGTATTCTGAATAGCGCCCGGATGGGAGAATACAAAATCGACGCTTTCATCTTTCCTGCGCGTTATTGTCTGGATGGCGGGCGCGCCATTAACAACGTCGAGCGCGGTTGGCCCGAGACATTGTGCGGCAAAGCACTAAGTTTTTTTGAGTTCTGGAATAAAAATGCCAAACCCCGTGGATATAAACTGAGCGCCCATATCATTGATTTTCCAGAAGGCTTCCTGGGTAATGTTTGCCTGTCTCTAGATTGGTCATAGTTGCCGGGCTGTCAGGTAAGCCGTTTCAGACTCCAGCCGCCGCCGCTCATCTTTCGTTAATGCCTTATCAGGATAATTGATTCTGAAGGTTTGTTTCTTACACGATAGCGCTGTCACTGCCATGGCTCACAACGACGATTTTGAAGTTCCGAAACTTGGGAACAACCCGACGCCGGAAGAGCATGCCGAATACGTCATCATGCGCCTGGAACAGTTCATTCGTGATGGCCGAACGATTGATGAAGGCATGTCATTCAAGAAATGGCAGACCATGGCCAAGACCGAAATTGCGCTGGCCATTGCTGAAGCTGAGAATAGTCAGGATCATGATGAAATCACTTCCCGGCGCACCCTGTTTGTGTCCGCGGCCGCGATGATTACCATCGGCTTTTGGGGTACGGCGGTCAGCCTGCATAAAGTCGCAGAACTGGTTGGCGGGCTGGTTTGTTTGGGTGCCGGGATCATTATGCTGATTACGGCGGGCGGGTTTCGTTATCGCAAGTACAAAAACCGAAAAGATGGCCTTAAGCGTGCGCACAGGCTTACGCGCATCGAAAACCTGAACAAGCGCATCAAGCGCCTGGAGCGCGAGCTTGAGAAGGAAGAAAAAGAAAAAATGAAGAAGCTGAATAAACTCCGAAAACCCAATGGAGACTCGCTCTACGACATGTTTATGCAGGACACCTGAATGTCGTCAAGTTCGTCTATAAAGCCCTGTCCAGTGCACTGATCAGGCGATCTACCTCATCGGTGGTGTTGTAATGGGCCATGGAACAGCGCACCACTCCGTCTTCCGGGTCGGTGATGCCAAGCGCCTCAAGCAGCCGTTTGGCATAAAAATGTCCACTGCTGATCGCGACCCTGTCCTTCTGCACGATTTCCGGAATATCTGCGGATTTTTTACCCTCCGCCAGAATGGAAAATGTTGTGGCGCGCTGTGTCTTGTCGGCGGTGTTTCGACCGATCAGGCGAACCCCCGGCTTCGATGCGATAAATTCAATGAACTTTTTCGCCAGTTTTTCCTCGTGGCGCCCGGCGATGTCATAAACGCCTTTGACGCGATCAAACAAGCTGTTTGAACGTTCTGGAAAATGGTGGGCGGACAGGGTTTCGAAATAATCGGCAATGCCTGAGAGACAGGCGATGGACTCATGATTAGGACCCGCCGGGTTGAGCTTGTATGAAATCTGGTCCTCATCAAAGAAATAGTGATATTGCCCCCTGGCTTCCAGCAGGCGTTCACGCTTCCCGTATAGGCACCCCATGTGGGGGCCGAATACCTTGTAGAAGCTGAAGACATAAAAATCCACGTCCCAGGCTTTGACATCCACTTCGCGGTGCGGCGCATAGGCAACGCCATCAACGAAAACCATTGCTCCGGCATCATGAACCTTCCGGGTAATCAGCGCGACGTCGTTGATGTCACCGGTGATGTTGGAAACATGGGGAAAGGCGACAAGCCGGGTGCGCTCGTTTAACAAGAGGTCAAGAAGGTCGGTGTCGAGCGCGGCGGTGTCTGGATTGACGGGCCACTCGACAATTTTGATACCAAACTCCGCCAGCCTGCGCCAGGACCCGGAATTCGCTTCGTGATTCAGGTTGGTGACGATGATTTCATCGCCTTCTTTCCACTGATGGCGAAGCGCTTGCGCCATGACATAAACGTTCATGGACGTGGATGCGGCAATGGTGACTTCATCCTTGTCGGCGCCAATCATCTCCGCCATCAATTTGTGCCCAAGCTCCATGCGTTCCTGGGCCTTGGCCGAAGGACCGAAACTGGCGCCGGGCTGGACCTGGCTCTCGGTCATATATGACGTCATACGCTGGATGACGGACTGTGGAACAAACGCCCCGCCGGCATTTTCAAAAAAAGCCCAGTCCCAGCAGACGTTGGGGAACTGTGCGCGCGCGAAATGAACGTCGAATTCTGGTGTTTTACTCACGAAGTTGATCCTTGCCTGAGGGGAATGGGGCGGGGTTAACCGGCACCGAACATGGCCAGGGCCATGACGGCATCAGCAGTGCGGGCCGGGTCGTCTGTGAATTTGATACCAATTGTCCCATTGGAACACCAGACGATATTGGCCGTGAATTTCCCGATCTTGTCGAGATCGAGAACAATTTCAGTCTTTGATACCACGGCAGCACCGGATTTCAGCTTTGCCCCGCCAGGAGAGATATCAAGAATGGCGCAATCATGGGCCTTGTCACCAAAAACAAATTTGGCGCGAAAGGTGGTTTCCCTGCGTTCTTCCTTTCTGAGATTGCTATATTGGCTGGATGGCATGAGGCCGTGTCCCTATGGAATTGGAGCTGGGTACAGCGTACCGGTCGGTCGGGTGAGGTGGCAAGGCGGAAAGGCGGAAAGGTGTTTATGCAAGAACCTGCCCGGCATCCAGATTTTTCATATCGCGGTCAAACATTTCTCCCGGTTTTTTTAGCGCCAGCAGGTTGCGCGCCTTGGCATAGGCGGGATCATGCCAGAACATCAGACATCCGTTGCAGCCCTTGCCGCAACACCCTTCCATACCGATACGTGGTGTTTTTGGACGCCGCGCCGCGTCCTTTAGCGCCTGAGACGCCCGTAGCGCGTCCGTCCGCGCGTCATAGGCTTCTGTGGAAACCTTGCCCTGCTCGATCCTACAGGTTTCCTGGTCCAGCTTCAGGCGGCCCCACTGTTCCTGAGTCAGGGCCTTCTCCTTGCGCAGCACCGTCATCGGCGGGATGCGGTCCTTCAGGGTTGTCGGGTCTTCCTGATCAAACAGGGCGAACGGCACCCGGAACAGGGGCTCATGACCGGCATTGATGACGTCGTTTATTTTACCGCTGATGGCATGTTCGAATTCGTAAATCCTGAGCAATATGGGCTCAACCCCGTTCGGGGGCACGAACTCCAGAACGTCACCGGCTTCCAGTTTGTTTTTGCCCTCGACGATCAAGGCGTCTTCCTCGACGGATTTCACCAGTCCGGCAAATTCCCAACCGGCAAGGGTTGAGGTGTTCTCGTAGCCGTGCGAATGGTTGCTCAGGCGGCCTTCGTGAAAGGCGTAGGTGTAGCCGCGGTTGGGCACGGTCAGCAACTCTTCCATATATTTGTCGGCCGACCAGTTGTCCGGGTCTTCGTACCAATCATCGATGGCCATGCGGTAAGCCCGGGCGATCAGCGCGACGTAGTAGATGCTTTTGCCACGGCCCTCGACTTTCAGGGAATCAACGCCGATCCGCAGATAGTCATCCAGCTTCGGCATGATGCAGAGGTCCTTGGAATTGAGGATGTACGAGCCGCGCTCGTCTTCCTCGATCGGCATGAACTCGCCGGGCCGAACCTCTTCTTCCAGCAGGAACTCAAACAGTTCCAGGTTTTCTTCGGTCAGCGGAAGTTCCTTGGTCGTGCCGTCCTTGAGCCGCATGTGGACCTTGTACTTCCAGCGACAACTGTTGGCACACGAGCCCTGGTTTGCGCCGCGTTCGGCCATGAAGTTGGACAACAGGCAGCGCCCCGAATAGGTCATGCACATGGCCCCGTGAACGAAGGCTTCGAGCTTGATATCCGGGCATTTTTGCCGAATTTCAGTCAGTTCTTCGAAGGAGACCTCGCGGCCCAGAACGCAGAGTTTGGCCCCCTGATCCTGCCAGAACTTGACCGATTGCCAGGAACAGACATTGGCCTGGGTCGACACATGCAGTTCAAGCTCAGGTGCGCGTTCCTTGACGAACATGAAGACGCCAGGGTCGGCGACGATCAGGCCGTCAGGCTGAACCTTGCGCACGGTGTCGACGTAATCGGGAAGTTTGTCGATGTCCTTGTTATGAGAAAACAGGTTGAGGGTCAGATAGACGCGCCGACCATGGGCATGGGCAAACTCGATGCCTTCAACCACATCTTCCAGGGTGAATTCCGACTTCGAGCGCAGCGACAGGTCGGGGGTGCCCAGATAGACCGCATCCGCGCCGTACAGCACCGCCATTTTCAGCTTGTCCAGCGAACCCGCAGGCATCAGCAGTTCGGATCGTTTTTTGATGGCGGTCATTTGTGTTTCCGTTTAAATCTCTGGGCGCAGTCCTACATATAACGCTTAACTTTGTACATTCAATTTTCTAGTCAGGCCCCGGACAGTCCGGTATGGTCTTGGCCTTGAATTTTGATCATCCCGGAGAGACCAAATGCCTGAATATCGTTCCCGTACCTCGACCCATGGCCGCAACATGGCCGGTGCCCGCGGGCTGTGGCGCGCGACCGGCATGAAGGATAACGATTTCGGTAAACCGATTATCGCCATCGCCAACTCCTTCACCCAATTCGTTCCGGGCCATGTGCACCTTAAGGATCTGGGCCAGATGGTGGCTCGCGAAATTGAGGCCGCGGGCGGTGTCGCCAAGGAATTCAACACCATCGCCGTCGATGACGGCATCGCCATGGGCCATTCCGGCATGTTGTATTCGTTGCCGAGCCGGGAATTGATCGCCGATGCGGTTGAGTACATGGTCAATGCCCACTGCGCCGATGCCATCGTCTGTATCTCCAACTGTGACAAGATCACACCGGGCATGCTGATGGCCGCCATGCGCCTCAATATTCCGGCGATCTTCGTCTCCGGCGGCCCCATGGAAGCCGGCAAAATGATCATCGATGGTGAAGAACAGCACGTTGATTTGATCGACGCCATGATCCAGGCCGCCAACCCCGATACCACGGATGAGGAAGCGGAAAGGTATGAGCGCTCATCCTGCCCGACCTGCGGCTCGTGCTCCGGCATGTTCACCGCCAACTCCATGAATTGTCTGGCCGAAGCCATTGGCCTGGCGCTTCCCGGTAACGGTTCCATGCTGGCGACCCACGGAGACAGGAAAGAGCTGTTCCTGAAAGCCGGACGGCGCATTGTTGATCTGTGTAAAACCTATTACGAAGACGATGACGACAGCGTCCTGCCGCGTTCCATCGGTTCCATCGAAGGTTTCACCAATGCCATGACCGTCGACATCGCCATGGGTGGCTCGACCAACACCATCCTGCACTTGCTGGCTATGGCCCAGGAAGGCGAGGTCGATTTCGACCTTAATGTCATCGACGGATTGTCACGAAAGGTCCCGCATCTCTCCAAACTCGCGCCGTCGACCAACAAATACCACATGGAAGACTTCCACCGCGCCGGCGGCATCATGGCCATCATGGGTGAACTGGAACGGGCCGGGTTGATCATCCGGGACAACCCGACCGTCGATGCGCCGACCATCGGTGAGGCCATCGACACCTGGGATGTGCGCCGCTCCGACAGCGACGCGATGCGCCAGTTCTACATGGCCGCCCCCGGCAACGTGCCGACCCAGGAAGCCTTCAGCCAATCCAAGCGCTACAACAGCCTTGACCTCGACCGCGAAGCGGGCTGCATCCGCGCCGTTGAAACACCCTATAGCCCCGACGGCGGCCTCGCCGTGCTCTATGGCAACATCGCCGAAGCCGGGTGTGTGGTGAAGACCGCGGGCGTGCCGGAAAGCTGCCTGAAGTTTACCGGCAGCGCCTTTATTTGCGAAAGTCAGGATAAGGCCATCGCCAAAATCCTTGGTGGAGAAGTCAAAGCTGGCGACGTCGTGGTCATCCTCTATGAAGGCCCCAAGGGCGGCCCCGGCATGCAGGAAATGCTCTATCCGACCAGCTACATTAAATCCATGGGCTTGGGGCAGGACTGCGCCCTGATCACCGATGGCCGTTTCTCGGGCGGATCGTCCGGCCTGTCGGTCGGCCACGTGTCACCGGAAGCGGCGGAAGGCGGAGCCATCGGCCTGCTCGAAAATGGCGATCAGATCGAGTTCGATATCCCCGGCCGCAGCGTCAACCTGCTGGTCGACGCCGCCGAACTGCAACGCCGCCGTGACGCCATGAATGCCAAGGGTGCCGACGCCTGGAAACCACTGACGCGGGACCGACAGGTCTCACAAGCCCTGCAGGCCTACGGCGCACTGGCGACATCCGCATCGCGCGGCGCGGTGCGTGACGTGTCGCAAGTGCTCGGTGCGCGGGTTCGGGCGGCGGAGTAACTCGGTGGATCAAGGGCCGTCTGATCCTCAAACCTGCGGCACGACGGTATCGGGGCGGCTGAGCTGCAGCCGCTGGTTTGTTGATCGGCGCGTTCCTCGTCGTCGTGCTCGCCCTGTTTGGTGGAGACGTCGCAGCCACAGACCAGCCAATCTCACCCGGCCTGTTTTCCCTGCTGGCGTTGGGGTTCATCGTCTTCGCCAACACCGGACTGGCGTTTCTGGATCAACTATCCAGCCGGGAGTAAACCCGCCACCACCTAAATCCCTACAAAACACCACATTTACCTACAAAACCCTACGTTTTGACGCGGCCTGTGTTAAGGGCCTGAAAGACAGTAAATTGTGCGTTTTTGTGTGTGTTTTTTCAACGCCGCCCCCAAACCTTGTCGTCAGCCCAATCCACCGAACAACAATAAATCTTCACAAGGGCAAACAGGCACATCCCGCAGACAAAGCCCGTGGAAATGCCTGTCTATATCGCAATTATGGTTTTTATATGACGATATCGCCTAAGTGGCAAAAATTATCGTGGGGGGAGGGGCAATCCGAGTACATAGGTACCAGATTATTCCGGCAACATAGGTAACAGGACGTCAGGATGGCAGCCTCAACCAAACGCGGACAAGATGATGTCTATGGAGGGCGCTTCTACTTTCTCATTAATGGACGTTGATTCAGCGCCAGTGGCGGCGAAAAAAATGGCGCTAGTTCACTCCCAAACTATAATCATCGTGCTAAGAAAATGCAGTTCTTTAAACCATTATATTCCGACTATCACAGAAGAAGAATATGCGTAAACTAAGAGACCGCACTTCGGGACCGGAGAAAAGGCATACCTTGCAAGTCGTATTTGCGATCCTTCTCGCCGCCACGGTCCTGGCAATTGATTTGTCCTTGCCTCTCGGCATTGCTGGTGGGGTGCCGTACGTGGCCGTCGTTCTCATGGGCTGGTGGTTCTCAGACAAGAAATACACGATAGCGTTGGCCATCTTGTGTAGCGTGCTCACGCTTGTTGGATACGCCTTTTCGCCTGCTGGCGGAATTCCATGGGTAGTCGCTTCAAACCGCTTCCTCGCCCTATTTGCAATTTGGATTACAGCCCTGCTTCTCATAAAGATATTGAATTCTGTGGACGAGCGGATAGCCAGGAAAAATGCCGAGGCGGCCAACCGCATAAAGTCTGAATTCTTGGCTAACATGAGCCATGATCTGCGCACACCTCTCACAGCCATTGTGGGCTTCAGTGAAATGATGCGGGCAAAAACCTTTGGCCCGCTCGGCGATCCTCATTATGAAGAATATGCAAACGATATCTATAACAGTGGCTGCTTTCTTATTAGTCTGATCAACGATGTTCTTGATCTTTCCAAGATTGAAGCGGGTAAGCTTGAACTGGCAGATGAGCCTTTAGATGTTTCCTCGCTGATACAGGTCAGTCTTCGACAGTTGGCAACGATGGCTGAAGCAGCCGGTCACACCTTAACCGTCGAGCTGCCTTCCGACATGCCAGCCTTGCGCGGCGATAAAAGGGTAATGGTCCAGATACTCAACAACCTTCTTTCGAACGCCATTAAGTTCACACCAAACGACGGGAATATCAGCATCATAGCCAAAGTGGATGAAGGCAACAGAGTTGTACTCAGTGTAGCCGACACGGGCCTCGGAATGTCGAAAAAGGGTGTCGCCAAGGCGCTGCAACCCTTTGAGCAGGTGGACGGCACTCAATCCAAGAAACACTTAGGCACCGGCCTCGGACTACCCCTTTGCGTCAACTTCATGAAATTATTTGGTGGCACGCTTGAAATCGATAGTGACGCCGGCAAGGGAACAACGGTGGTTGTCCGCTTTCCGCCGGAACGCACAATCATCCAAATTTGAATTGGCTTATCCACATCTTGAGCAAAGAAGCTCAACAGGAAACCAGCAACAAAGTCGATCTTCGAAACGTCGAACGACTAGAATTTCAGTTGATACAAAGTTGGCGCTTAAAACATCTTCCACATATTGGGTTTTCTGTGTTTATTTTGCCTTGCCTTCTTTTTCAGCAGCCAATCTCAAGGCTTTCAACCTTTCGGTTTTCCCCCGTGCTTCTTCTGATCTTGCTTTTTTTTCTTTAATGAGTTTCTTGTCCGTGTTTTTAGGTGGTTTACGATCTTTAAACTCGTCTCGGTCACCGCGCTCAATAGCCGCGATCATTTTTTCATCGGCATTGTTTGGTCGTGTTGATCCTGATCCCATTACGCTACCTTCTCGGCTATATGTTGCAGACCAAGTTTAAGAGAATTTTCTACCCTAGGCAACTAACCCGCTTATTAGGCGGGGTTTTTGTTGGGAAAATCAATACCATCAAATGTTAGTTTGAATAACGGTTTGTTTGTATCAGACATATGTGTCTGGTGGTGGCCGTCATTAAGCGATTGGGCGCAGTCTCTTTGTACCGGGAATAAACTTCCTCCCCCTCAAGGAGGGAGGGGCGAGTTAGGGGATGTCTCGCCCACTTTTACCGGGGCTCAGGCATCTGTTTGCCGTTACAGCGAGCAGGGCGAGCAGGACCAAGCCAGCGGCGCCGTAGTAGGGCAGGATTGTTTGCAGGCTGGCTTCGCTGAGGCTTTCGGAACCGGGCGTCACCCGTGCGGCCAAAAGTAACGTGCCGCTAAAAGCCAGTTGGCCGATCAGATTTTGAAGCGACAGGTAGGTTGCCCGATATCCGCTTTCGATGCGCGGGTGAATGATTTCCAGCATTAAGGGCCGGGTCAAGGCATCCGGGATCATCCTGAGGACAAGCAGGAATATCGCTGCCGGGTGGACAAGGTAGGCCAGCGCCAGAATCAATCCGATCTGTAGTGACATGGCCAACAGCAGATTTCCCACTGTTCCGATAATTTTCCGCAGACGCAACACGAACATCCCGGCGATCACCGAGGCCGTCATCATGACTGCGATGACAATGCCGTAAACGATGGGTGTATCCGACGCATGTCCGGCTTTGCTTAGTGTTTCCTTTAAAAAAGGCTGGGCAAAGACATAAGGCACATGACCCAGCACATACGCGCCGACAGAAAATGCAAAGACCCAAAACAATGTATTGTCCTTGAAGCGCGACAGCACGACCGCCATCTGATGCCACGGATGCGCCGCCAGGGCGTCTGCCCGACGGTTAGGCGGTTCGCGGAACAGAAAGGTGATCACCAGTCCGGCAAAAAGCGCAATTGCCGTTATCAGATAGGCCGGTTTGAAACCTTCAAACGACAGATAACCGCCGACGACGGCCGAGATCGCCAGCGCCGCGTATGAAAACCGCCAGGCGCGGACTTCGTGTTCCACGACCTCGTCTTGGCGGTCCAGATGGTTAAGAGAGTCATATAAAAGGGCATTATCCGTGCCGGAAACGAACGCATTGCCAACGCCGATAAGCACCTGCGCCAGTGCAAACAGGGCAAAACTTGTGGAGCCGAAAAGCAGCAGGCATCCGGCCACGCTGGCCGCCATGCCAATGAGCAGGGTCGGACGCCGTCCCACATAATCAGAAAAATACCCGGACGGGACCTCCAGGATAACGGTGCTCAGGCTAACGATGGCAGCAAGAAGGATCGCCTCACTCGCGGTAACCACACTTTCGAAATAAAGGAACCAGATGGCCTGCCAGAACAGAAGGTTTCGAAAAAACTGAAAGTATGGATAAAGGGAAATGTTTCTGTTCATGATTTTTTCGTCGAGACTAAACTCCCTCCCCCTTGAGGGGGGAGGGAATAACGAAGTTGGCTAGACGTCCGCGACAAACTTACACATCCAACTCACACCACACCGGCGTATGGTCAGAGGCCTTTTCCTTGCCGCGGGGTGTTTTATCGATCCCGGCGGCGGTCAGTTTGTCGGCGGCTTCAGGCGACAGCAGTAAATGGTCGATGAGGTGGCCGTTATCCTTGGACCAGGCGCCGCGCTGGTAGTCCCAGTAGCTGTAGGTATGTGGTGACGGGTCGAAGGTGCGAAAGGCGTTGGTCAGGCCGAGGTTGTTGATGGCGCGAAAGCGGTTGCGGCTTTCCGGACGGCAGAGCGCATCATCGGCCATGCCTTTGGAGTCATAAGTGTCCGTGTCCAGCGCGCAGATGTTGTAATCGCCGCCCAGGACAAAAGGTTGGTTTAGGTTGAGAAGGCTTTCGGTGTGGGCTTTCAGGCGGTCCATCCAGCGCAGCTTGTATTTGAACTTGTCGCTGTCCGAGCCGTCTTCATTGCGCGTCGGGTTGCCGTTGGGAAGATAGATCGAGGCGACGCGGATGTTTCCGGTGAAGGCTTCGATGTAGCGGGCATGGTCGTCCTCTTCCTCGCCCGGCAGGCGGTAGTGATCGACCTCGATGGGGGTTTTTGAGAGAATTGCGACGCCGTTGTAGGACTTTTGCCCGGAGATCGCGATGTTGTAGCCAAGATCTTCGATCTCCAGGCGCGGGAAGGTTTCCTCGACCGACTTGAGCTCCTGCAGCAGGGCCACATCGGGCTGGAACTCGCCTAACCATTCCAGCACGCGGGGCAGGCGGGCCTTGATCGAATTGACGTTCCAGGTGGCGATTTTCATGGTTTTCCCCGATTGTATAAAGCTAAAAAAAAGACCCGCGATGCGCGGGCCTTGATAACACGGATTGGTATGCGATGTCAGATATTGAATGATGATCCGCAGCCGCAATTCGCCGTGGCGTTGGGATTGTCAATGGCGAAGAACGAGCCGCCGAGATCTTCCTTGAAATCCACCACAGAACCGCCCAGCAGTTCCAGCGACGTTTCATCGGTGATCACGCGCGTGCCTGAAAGTTCGAACGTCAGGTCGTCATCGTTGACCACGTCATCGAGGCCGAATTTGTACTGAAACCCGGAACAGCCGCCGCCAAGCACGGAAATCCGCAGCATCAACCCCGGCTTGCCTTCCATTTCCTGCAACTGAGCGATGCGCTTGGCGCAGCTTTCGGTCAGGCTCAGGCTCTGTTCGGTGTTTAGTGTGGCGCCATCGGGCATGAGAAACGTCTCCGGTTCAGGTCTCTGACTATTTATGTAGGTTGGTCCGACACAATGTCAACGATCAGAATGGATCGGGACCGGTTAATCCGGCTGAAAATCGGCCAATGCGGCTTCGGCACATTCCATATCCTGCGCCGCCTTGCCGCCACTGACACCGATTGCGCCGACGACTTCACCCTCAACACTTACCGGATACCTGCCGCCGACGGTGGAAAACCGCCCGCCGGACGAGGTGTGGATACCGAACACCAGTTCGCCCGGCAGATTTCGGCGTTGTACTCATGGGTTGGCCGTTTGGAGATGGCGGACGTATGGGCTTTGTCATCGGGCAGGGGGTGGATTATCTGCATGGTAATATCCCTGAATTTGCCGCTGTTGCTCATCATTATGCCCATCGGGTGCAGAACTGGAATAAAAATCGGTGGAAATGACGTTGCCTGTACCGGGCGCGGCGGTTAATTTGCCGCATGGAAAACGCATGGATTCCCCCGCATGATCGCGCGCCCTACGCCAGTTTTGAACGGGACAGCCGCGGCCGGCTTCACGCGGAAGCGGAAAGTGTCACGCGTGGCTGTTTTCAGCGTGACCGCGACCGTATCATCCACTCCGCCGCCTTTCGCCGTCTGGCTTATAAAACCCAGGTCTTCGTCAATCATGAAGGCGATTTTTTTCGCACTCGCCTGACCCACTCCCTTGAAGTGGCGCAGGTGGCGCGCTCCGTGTGCCGGTATCTTCGCCTGAATGAGGATCTGGGTGAAGCGCTGGCGTTGGCCCATGATCTCGGACATCCACCGTTCGGGCATGCGGGTGAGGATGCCCTTCAGGACCTGATGAAACCCTACGGCGGGTTTGATCACAATGCCCAGTCGTTGCGCGTGGTGACCCAGCTTGAGGCCCGCTACGCCCGGTTTGACGGTCTCAATCTGACGTGGGAAACGCTGGAAGGCGTGGTTAAGCACAACGGACCGTTGACGGGCAACCTGAACCCGCATCCTCTGCCCCGCGTGATCGCGGAATATACGAACATACAGGACCTTGAGCTCCATACGTTTGCCGGTCCGGAAGCCCAGATCGCGGCGATTTCTGACGACATCGCCTACAACAACCACGATATCGACGACGGCCTGCGGGCAGGCCTGTTTAGCATTGGCGATATCAGCGATGTACCGCTGGTCGGGCCGATATTTGCTGATGTCGCCCATGACTACCCCGATCTCGACCAGTCCCGGCAAATCCACGAATCCGTGCGCCGTCTGATCGGGGCCATGGTCAATGATTTGATCGCGGAAACCAGTTCGCGCATAGCTGACTTCGGACCACAAACGGCGCAGGAAATACGGGAAGCCGGAAGCGCCGTCGCCGGATTTTCCGAACAGATGCGCAACAACGACGCCGCCGTGAAGGCGTTCCTGTTCGAACACATGTACCGTCATTACAAACTGAACCGCATGACGTCCAAGGGACGCCGGGTGGTTCAGGAGCTGTTTCAGTTGTTGGTCCGTGAACCTGGATGTTTGCCCAGCGAATGGCAGGAAAAAGTCAAGGGGACCGGCGCAGAATCAACGGCACAGACGGTCGCTGATTTTATCGGCGGGATGACCGACCGTTTTGCCCTCGATGAACACCGTCGCCTGTTCGATTTGCAGTCCCGTATATCCTAGGTGCGGTCGCTGGCGAAATCATAGGCTTTGTTCGCGGGTGAAAATGGTATAATGACAGCGATTCGCAAGGCCTGCGGATATGATAATAAGGAAGGCTCCTGCCGATGGTTGAGCAAAGATCGGGAATCAAGGTTACGGCTTCCGATGCCCTGGAATTTGAGCCAGTATCGCCGAGAATAAAAAGAGCTGGTAGCGTGCTGAAAACCGTTGCGTTCGTGGTGCTGGCGATTGGCGGCGGCGCTGCGGGCTGGGCGTTTTATGGCGACCGTATCGTATCGCTGATGGGGGATGCCGATGCGGATGTGCCGATCGTTCGCGCCGAACTTGGTCCGGTCAAGGTTCGTCCGGCGTCACCGGGCGGCATGCAGGTGCCGGACCGTGACAAGCTGGTCTATAACCGCATTCAGGGAAGCGGCAATGAGGGAGGTGCGGCGCCTTCGGTTGAGCGACTGCTGCCCCCACCGGAAACGCCGATGCCGAAGCCTGAGGCAGCTTCCGAGGTTGCTCCGCCATCCCCATCCACGACCGCAGATACGGAAAATACAATTCCCATTCCGCCGGCCAAACCCAAACGCATTGATGAAACCCCTCGGGTTGCGGATGTCACCCGGGCAGAAAAACCGGTTCCCGCCCCACCGGCGCCGCCTGTGCCCGCCGTGACGAAAACCGCGAGTGCCACGCCACTGCCCAAATCACCCGTTGTTGCGCCGAAGGTGCCGAAAAAGGCGGTCGTGGCGCCGCGCACGGTCACCTCCTCGACCGCCAAGGCCGCCACCTCAGCGGCCCGGTCGCTGTCATCCACTCCTGTTTTAGGCAAGGCTTTTCAGGTGCAGTTGGCGGCGGCCCGGACGCCTGCCGCCGCGCGTAGCGAGTGGGATAAACTTCGCCGTAAGCACCTGGATTTGCTGGGTAATCTTGGGTTGGCCGTCACCAAGGTCGATCTGGGCGCTAAAAAAGGGGTGTTTTATCGATTGCGAGTCGGCCCGATCAAGGCCGAAGCCGAAGCCCGTACGCTTTGCAAGGCGCTGGCAAAACGCAAAGTCAGTTGCCTGATCGTGCGCCCCGGTAAATAGCATGACACCTGAAACCGGTTCCGGTCGCCCCCGAGCCGCCATATTCGGATGCCTAGGCACGGTGCTTGATCCTGATGAGCGCCGTTTTTTCCGGGATTGCGACCCCTTGGGTTTCATTCTGTTCGCCAGAAACTGCGATACACCCGAGCAGGTTCACGCGCTGGTCAGTGATCTGCGGGAGTCGGTCGGTCGCGACAATGCACCGGTTCTGATTGATCAGGAAGGCGGGCGTGTCCAACGGCTGAAACCGCCCCGGTGGTCCGCTTACCCAAGTGCCCGTAAACTGGTGAACGGCGTTCGGCATGCCCGGCCGCAACATCTAGCCGAAGCGATCTACCTGAACGCCAGACTGATCGCCCATGACCTGAGTGTTCTGGGCATTGACGTGAACTGCACGCCGGTTCTGGATGTGCCGGGTGCAGGCTCACATGAGATCGTTGGCGACCGGGCCTATGGTGATGACCCGTCGGAAGTTGCAAAAATGGGAAAATTCGTCTGCGACGGCATGCTGGCGGGTGGCGTATTGCCGGTGATCAAACATATTCCCGGACATGGGCGCGCCCGTGTGGATAGCCATGAAGAATTGCCTGTTGTTGTGGCCTCACGCGCCGATCTGGAGCGGGTCGATTTCGCGCCCTTTCGCCAGTTGGCGCATATGCCGTGGGGAATGACGTGTCATCTGATGTATCCAGAGCTTGACCCGGAATATCCGGCGACCCATTCCTCAACCATCATTGGTGAGATCATCCGCACATACATCGGTTTCGATGGCGTGTTGTGTACAGATGATTTGAGCATGAAGGCGTTGGGCGGTGGCGTTCGCCAGCGGGCCGAACGGGCGCTGGTTGCGGGCTGTGATCTGGTTCTTCACTGCAACGCAGACAGTAGGGAAATGCACGCCGTCGCGGAAGGGGTCGAGGTTTTGACAGACAAGGCCATGCACCGATTGCAACGCGGCGAAACCATACGGCGAGACAGCCTTGATACGGTTGATTTCGACGTTGACGCGGCGCGCGCACGATTTAATGAAATTATGGATGGCAGTTGAATGATGGATTTCGACATTTCTCAAATCGCCTTTACGGCGTCGATCTGGATATTACCGGTGTTGATTGCGGTCACCCTGCATGAAGCGGCGCATGGCTGGGTCGCCTGGCGATTGGGGGATGATACGGCCTTTCGTCTGGGCCGGGTTTCATTTAATCCCCTGAAACACATAGATACATTTGGAACCATTCTGTTGCCTGCCCTGATGCTGTTGGGGTCCGGCGGGCGGATGATGTTCGGTTATGCCAAACCGGTGCCGGTGAATTTCGGCGGATTAGGCAATCCGCGCCGGGATATGGTGCTGGTTGCCGCGGCGGGGCCGGTCAGCAACATCATTCTGGCGCTGCTGTCGGCGGTGCTGCTTCACGGATTGATGTTTGTTGATGGTGATTTGCGCGACTGGCTGGGATACAATCTCGTCAATTCAGTGCGTATCAACGTGTTGCTGTGCGTGTTTAATATGCTGCCTTTGCCGCCACTGGACGGGGGGCGCGTCGCGGTTGGGATCTTGCCGGCGCCACTGTCCTATCGGTTGGCCCGACTGGAACGTGCCGGGATGTTCATCCTGTTGGGGGTCATGTTTGTGCTTCCCATGCTGGGCGATCAGATCGGTGTTGATTTGAATGTCTTCTGGTGGCTGGTCGGAATCCCGACGGAATATCTAATGGATTTGGTTTTCACCGTGGTTGGGATACGTTAAGACCTTCGCTCCGGACTTTTTGTGGTGGTTTCAGGCTCAGAGATGGACGAAATAGAAAACTTTGAAGAAGGACAGGCGTTCGATACGCCGGGCGTGGTTGACGCCTTTGTCGTCGATCTTGAGGGCTATGAAGGTCCGATTGATGTGCTTCTGTCCATGGCCCGCAACCAGAAGGTCGATATTACCCAAATATCGATCCTTGCGCTCGCCAATCAGTATCTTGCTTTTGTAGAGGAAGTGCGGTCCCGCAATCTGGAACTGGCGGCTGATTATCTGGTCATGGCGGCGTGGCTTGCGTATCTGAAATCCCGCCTGCTGCTGCCTGATCTTGGCGAACAGGATGAACCCACCGGGGCGGAAATGGCTGCCGCCCTTCAGTACCAGCTGCGTCGTCTTGAAGTTATGCAAAACGCTGGCCGCAAACTGATGGGACGTCAACGTCTGGGGGTTGATTTCTTCGGTTGTGGACAGCCTGAAACCTTCCGGGCGCGAGTCAATACGATCTATGAATTGTCTCTGTTCGAGCTGCTGAAAGCCTATGGCGAGCAGAAACAGCGCAAAGAAGGCGGTGGCCCGCTGAATATAGAAGCGTTTGAAATTTATACGGTGGAGGAGGCGCTTGGCCGCCTGCGCCGTTTGCTTGGGCCGATCCCGGACTGGCAAAATCTCTGGAAATTTCTGCCCGATCAGTTAAAGAGTGGCCTGATAACGCGCTCGGCCGTGGCATCGACCTTTGCCGCCAGTCTGGAATTGGCGAAAGAGGGGCGCGCGGTGATCAAACAGACTGAAACCTTTGGCCCGATCCATGTACGCTCTAAACCGAAAGACGGCATTCCGGCCAATGATGATGCGAACGGCGGGGCATCGGGACCGCAGGGGAATATCCAGGAATGAGTGAGATTGATCCTCAACACCTGCGCTTGATCGAAGCGTATATTTTCGCCTCCGCTGAGCCGGTTACGGAACGCGCCCTGCAAAACCGTTTGCCCGAAGACACAGATTTGAAAATCATCCTGGAAGATCTTCGGAAAACCTATGAAGGACGCGGAATCAATTTGATCAAGTCGGGAAAGTCCTGGGCTTTTCGAACCGCGCTGGACATATCGGAACTACTGAACCGTGAAGTCGAAGTTGGCCGGGCGCCATCGCGCGCCGCAATTGAAACGCTGGCGATCATCGCCTATCACCAGCCAGTCACACGCGCCGAGATCGAGGAAATTCGCGGCGTCAGTCTATCCAAGGGAACGCTGGATGTTCTGTTTGAAGCGGGCTGGATCAGGCCACGTGGGCGGCGTCAGACACCGGGCCGCCCGGTCACCTGGGGCACATCTGACAATTTCCTGGATCACTTCGGTTTAAACGATATCCGCGACCTGCCCGGTATCGACGACCTGAAAGCGGCTGGTCTGCTGGATTCCAGCCCAGCAATCAATGCCTATCGGACGACGGGTGATATTGGTAAACCGAGCACCAAACCGGCGGACGAAGATGAGGGGGCCGAACCGGAAGATGCAGCCGCTCAGGCGATGGCGGACGAAGACGGGGCGAACCTTCCAGACGATCAAATGATCGAAGATCTTGATGACATGGCGGAGCCGCTGGACCCGGAGGCCATGTAGCTGACCGTGTTTGAAAAAATCTTCTGATATATACGCAAACGGTGCATTGCCCCTCCCGAAGCAATCTGCCATTATCCGCGCGCTTGAGCAGATAATAACAAAGGTACTCCAAACATGGGTGCATTTAGCATTTGGCATTGGTTGATCGTTCTCGTTGTCGTTCTCGTCCTGTTTGGCGGTGGCGGTAAGATTTCACGTCTGATGGGAGATTTCGGCAAAGGGCTGAAGTCTTTCAAGAAAGGCATGAAAGAAGACGATGACGATCAGGCAAGCGAAGAACCTCCGAAGGCCCTGAAATCAGAGTCAGCGGAAACCGTTGAGTCGGCGCCGGAAAAAGATACGGCGGCGAAGGGTTAGGCCGGGTATCTGTCGGGTCTGGAATTTCCCGCATTACCCATCCTGGACCGAATCGCCTGTTTCTAATATCTGAGCCTAACGACCGGAGAGTCATCCGCCATGTTCGATGTTGGCTGGCAGGAACTTTTTATAGTTGCCGCGATCGCGATTGTCGTTGTCGGCCCGCGCGATCTTCCGCGCGTTCTGAAAACAGTGATGTCCCTGGTGCGTAAAGCCAGAGGCATGGCGCGTGAATTCCAGAGCGGCATTGACGACGTGGTGCGCGAAGTGGAACTGGATGACTTGCGCAAGGAAGCCAACTCCATCGCCAATATGGACCTTGAGGAAGAAGTCAAAAGCGCCCTTGATCCTACCGGGGAACTCGAAAAAGACATGGATATGGGCGATGTTCAGCAGGCGATCCAGGATTCAGCAGATCAAATGAATAAGGCCCCGGCGAAAGATGAAGGCGAGGCTGCGGGCACGACCGAGACATTTGGCGGTGCTGGCCCTGTAGACCCGCCCGAACCCGTTAGCGAGTCGGTAGCCATGGCTGAAAAAACGCCCGAGAAAGAGGCGAGCAGTTAAACCGTGACTGATCACATGGAGTCGTATGAAGAGGCCAAGATGCCGCTGCTTGATCATCTGATTGAGCTGCGCACCCGTCTGATGTGGTCGGGCATTTCAATTCTGACGCTGTTTTTTGTCTGCTACTATTTTTCCGAACACATATATGGCTTTCTGGTTCAACCGCTTGCCGACATCATGCATGAAACGGGCCGTGATCGCAGACTGATCTTTACAGCACTGCATGAGGCGTTTTTTACTTACATCAAGGTCGCATTCTTTGCCGCCATGTTTCTGGCCTTCCCGTTTATATCCATTCAGCTATGGAAGTTTGTGGCGCCGGGTCTTTACAAACATGAAAAACGCGCGTTTCTGCCGTTTCTGATTGCCACGCCGGTTTTGTTCTTCATGGGTGGCTCATTGGTTTATTATTATGTGCTGCCGGTGGCCTGGAAGTTCTTTCTCAGTTTCGAATCTGTTGGCGGCGCCGAGGGCCTGCCGATCCAGCTGGAAGCCAAGGTCAATGAATATCTGTCGCTGGTGATGCGGTTGATTTTTGCTTTTGGTATTTGTTTCGAGCTGCCGGTCATCATGACCCTGTTGGGCCGCATCGGTATTGTTTCCTCAAAAGGCATGAAGCAAAAGCGTAAATACGCCGTCGTCCTGGCGTTTGTCGCCGCCGCCGTCCTGACACCACCCGATCCGATCAGTCAGATCGGTCTGGCCTTGCCAACGATAATACTTTACGAAATTTCCATCTTGTCCGTCCGCCTGATCGAAAAGAAGCGCGGGGATGAAGACGAGGATGAAGACGACGACGACAATGATGATGATGAAGATGACGACGAATCCGATTTGGAGTTTCCAGATGAGACGGATGCGTACGACGCGTCGAAACCATCGGACGACCACAAAACCTGATCGTCCAGTGTTTTAAAAATCAGACCGTGAAATCGCCAATGCCTCTTTCGTAAGGAGGGGTTTCGCCTTATAAGATCGTCAGCTTTTGATGCGTCTGGTTTTAAACCTTAACGGCGGCAGTAACGATGTACGATATCAAGTGGATACGGGAAAACGCGGAAGAATTTGATGTGGGGTTGGCGAAGCGCCGGTTGCCTGCACAGTCTGATTCGCTGATTGATCTCGACGCCAAACGCCGCGGTGCGCAGGGCCGGGCTCAGGAAATTCAGACGGCGCGCAATGCGCTCTCCAAGCAGATTGGTGCGGCCAAGGCCAATGGCGAAGATGCTTCTGACATCATAAGTCAGGTCTCCAAATCGAAGGCGGAGCAGGCCGCAGCCGAAGCCGAACAGGCGGATCTCGAACAGCAGTTGAACGATGCGCTGTCTCGTGTCCCCAACCTGCCGTGTGATGATGTGCCGGAAGGTGTAACGGAAGACGATAACATCGAGGTCCGCCGTGTCGGCGAACCGAGGGTGTTTGATTTCGAACCCAAGCAGCATTTCGATCTCGGCGAAGCCCTGGGATACATGGATTTCGATACCGCGGCCAAACTGGCCGGAGCGCGGTTCGTGCTGCTGTCCGGTCCGTTGGCCCGGCTGGAACGTGCGCTGGCGAATTTCATGCTGAACCTGCATACCGGCGAGCATGGCTATACGGAAGTAAACCCACCGGCGCTGGTTAATGATGCGACCATGTATGGTACCGGCCAGTTGCCGAAATTCGGCGACGACCTGTTCAAAACCGAAGATGGATATTGGTTGATTCCGACCGCCGAAGTGCCGCTGACCAACATCATCGCCGGAAACATCGTTGAGGAAGACTATCTGCCGCGTCGCTATACGGCGATGACCTGGTGTTTTCGTTCCGAAGCCGGGTCGGCGGGCAAGGATACTCGTGGCATGATCCGCCAGCACCAGTTTACCAAGGTGGAAATGGTAGCGGTGACCACGCCCGAAAACTCCGACGCCGAACTGGAACGCATGGTCGGCTGTGCCGAAGAAGTGCTGAAACGTCTGGAGCTGCCGTACCGGACTGTGATTCTGTCGACGGGTGACATGGGTTTTGGGGCGCGGAAAACTTATGATGTTGAGGTCTGGTTGCCGGGTCAGAATACGTACCGGGAAATTTCAAGCTGTTCCAATTGCGGAGATTTTCAGGCCCGCCGCATGAAAGCACGTTACCGTAAAAACGGTGAGAAGGAACTCGGGCACCCTCATACCCTCAACGGGTCCGGGCTTGCCGTCGGTCGCACCCTGATTGCGATTCTGGAAAACTGCCAGCAGGCTGACGGATCAATATTGATCCCCGAAGCGCTTCGTCACTACATGGGGGGAGCCGAAAAAATTGAAGCGGAGGGGTCCTGACCTGTTGAACTTGTCCAATGCCCGTGTACTGATCTCCAACGATGACGGCATCGCCGCGCCCGGACTCAAGCTTCTGGAACGCGCCATCAAACCGCTGGTCAAGGAAGTTTGGGTCGTTGCCCCGGAAACGGAGCAGAGTGCCACCAGTCATTCCCTGACCCTGCGTCAGCCGTTACGCATCCGCAAGGTTTCGAAACGCCGGTACGCCGTCGATGGAACGCCGACGGACAGTGTTCTATTGGGCATCTCCCACGTGATGAAAGGCAACCCGCCAGATTTGGTGCTGTCAGGCGTCAACAAGGGCGGGAACATTGGCGAAGATGTCATCTATTCCGGGACCGTCGCGGCGGCCATGGAAGGGGCGCTGCTGGGGGTTCCGTCCATAGCCTTCAGCCAGGTCTATACCAATAACCGGAAAGTTCACTGGGCTACGGCGGAACACTGGATTGGCCCGGTGCTCGATTATCTGAGCGGGGCTGACTGGCCGAAAAATACCCTGATGAACGTCAACTTCCCGCCGGTGAATGCCGGTGACGTAACTTCTATCGAGGCCGTCCGTCAGGGCCGGCGCAAAATCGGTGGAGCCCTGACCCCGGGTGTCGATCCGCGAGGCGAAGCCTATTACTGGATCGGCCCGCAACGCGAAGAAGACCGGGCCCGAAAAGGCACGGACCTGGAAGCCGTGCTGCGCGGGGCCATTTCGGTAACGCCGCTGACCCTTGATCTGACCCATGCGGCGGGTCTGAAAAAATTACAGGCGATGCAAAAATGAGTCTGGATGAGCGGGCTGGGCCGCTGATTCTCGAACTCCGTCAGTGCGGAATTACTGATAAGCGTGTGCTCGACGCCATCGAACGCGTGCCGCGCGACATGTTCCTGGCCGATCATTTTAAATCCCGCGCCTATGAAAATGTCGCCCTGCCCATCGGTCACCACCAGACTGTCAGCCAGCCGCTGGTTGTCGCCATGATGACCGAAGCCCTTGAATTGACGGACCGCAGCAAGGTCCTTGAAATCGGCACCGGGTCCGGGTACCAGACGGCAGTTCTGTCGCCGCTCTGTCGGCGGGTCTATACGATTGAGCGCCACAAGGAACTGCTGCGTGTCGCTGAACAGCGCTTCGAAGCGTTAAATATCCGCAACGTCACGGCCATGGCCGGTGACGGCTCCGCCGGGTGGCCCGAACAGGCCCCGTTCGAGCGCATCATCGTCACCGCCGCCGCCCTGGATGTGCCGCCCTTGCTGTTTGATCAACTGGCAGTCGGTGGCATCATGATCCTCCCCATCGGCGTCGATGAACACGACCAGCGCCTGACCAAAATCGTCAAAACCGAAGACGGTGCCGAAACCACGGACCTCGGCGGTGTACGCTTCGTGCCGCTGGTTGCGGGAATTGCATAACTTCAACTGCGAAGCCATTTCCCCGTAGACCGGCAAACCAAAATCAGCCAAGCTCTGGCATGGACACTTTGGGGAGGGGCTGAGTATGCGGTTTGTCGATGCTGGTGAGGTGCATTCGAATCTAACGTATCCGGCGTTGATGGACGCTTTTGAGCGGGCTCATCGCCAGGAGCCACCTCGGATTGGGCGCTCGTGTCTGGAACCGCCCACTGGAACACGTCCGGCGGGGGAGGGGTTTCTGGTCCACACCACGTGGGCGCCGGACCGGGCGTTTGGGGTGAAAATGGCCACCATCCTGCCAGATAATTACCAGCGCGATGAGGATCTGCCGACCATTCAGGCGGTCTATCAGCTGTTTGATGGTGAAACCGGTTCGCCGACACTGACCATTGATGGCACGGCGCTGACGCTGTGGAAGACGGCAGCGGATTCGGCGCTGGGGTCGCGGTTGCTGGCGCGTGAAGATTCCCGCACACTCCTGATGATCGGGGCCGGGTCGCTGGCGCCGCATCTGATTTCCGCTCATCTAGCGGCGCGTCCAAGCCTTGATCGTGTGATGATCTGGAACCGAACCGCCTCACGATGTGACGGAGTTGTCAGCCAACTCGATCAGGACATCGAGATCGTCGATGACCTGAACGCGGCAGTGTCCGAGGCCGATGTGGTCTCTGTTGCCACAATGGCGTCTGCCCCCCTGGTCATGGGGCGATATCTGAAGCCGGGCGCACATGTCGATCTTGTCGGCGGCTACACACCGACCATGCGCGAAGCTGATGACGAGACCATGCGTCGGGCCAGAATTTATGTGAATTATCGCGGGGCCACGGTCGGTGAAGTGGGAGACCTGACCCAGCCTATGGAGGCGGGTGTGATCGCCGAGGCTGATATTCTGGGTGATTTGTTCGATCTTTGCCAAGAACGCGTCGCCGGACGACAAAATGTTGATAACATCACCGTATACAAGAATGGAGGAGGCGGACATCTTGATCTGTTCACCGCCGAGCATCTGGCTAGCTGTTTGAATGGATTGTAACCCGTCATGTCCCGGAAATTTCCCCGTCTGTTCGAGTCGCTGACGCTGGGTCACAAGACGCTTAAGAACCGCATCGTCTTCGGGGCGCATACGGCCAACATGTCGGAAGACGGCCTGCCCGGTGCGCGGCATTTGGGGTACTATGAAGAACGCGCGCGCGGCGGCGCGGCGATGATCGTCGTTGAACCCATTCCGGTGCATAAGAGTGCGGTGCTGACGCGGGGCAATTTCCGCCCCGGTGATGATGCCGTTATCCCCGGTTTCCGGCGCATAACCGACGCCTGCCACGCCTATGGCACGGTCATGATCAATCAGCTCTACCATGTCGGTCAGCACGGTGATTTCGATAACTCCTACCATGCCAACTGGTCGCCGTCGGGTTTGCCATCGTACCACGATTCCGACGGTAGCCACGCCATGTCTGAAGCCGAGATTTTTGAGTTGATTGAGGCCTATGCCGCCGCTGCCGCACGTGCCCAGGACGCGGGTTTCGACGGGATTGAACTGTTTGCCGCCTATCATGCGCTGATTGATCAGTTCTGGACACCGTGGTCAAACCGCAGGCAGGATCAATGGGGCGGTTCGTTCGAAAACCGCATGCGATTTTCAACGGAAATTATCAAGGCGATTCGAAAGCAGGTCGGCGATGACTTTATCATTGGCCTCGCCATCAACATGCACCCTGAAATCGACGTTTCGCTATCGGTCAAAGAGATGCAGGAGATTGTCGCCTATCACGATGAAAACCGGCTGATTGATTACGTTACCTGCGGCACCGGGAGTTATTTTGATTTCTATCCGCTGATGCCGACGGTTCTGTATGGCGACAAGCTGGGCGCACCCTATGCAGAAGCCCTGAAACAGGTGGTCAAACACGCCCGCGTGCAGTGCGAAAGCCATGTGCGTACACCGGAAAACGCCAATTCGGTGATCGCGTCCGGTCAGGCCGATATGGTGTCTATCGTCAGGGGCCAAATCGCCGACCCGCAGCTGGCGGGCAAGGCCGAGGCGGATCGCGACGAAGACATCCGCCCCTGTCTGTCGTGCAACCAGATGTGCTGGGGACGACGATCACGGGATTACTGGATATCCTGTCTGGTCAACCCGTCCGCCGGGCGCGAGTTCGAATGGGGCGGAGACCGGTTCGTGCGGTCGGAACACCCAAAATCCGTGCTGGTCGTGGGCGGCGGCCCGGCGGGGCTGGAAGCGGCGCGGGTCGCGGCTGAATGCGGTCATAAGGTCACGCTGGCCGAAGCAGGCCCGGAAATTGGCGGACGCTTCCGTCTGGCCGGACTGCAGCCGCGCCGCGCCCAAATACTTGATCTGATTGATTGGTATGAACATAACCTCACCAGCCTTGGTGTTGATCTGCGCCTCAACACCTTTCTGGAGGCCGGTGAGGTTGCCGGGTTTGGTGCCGATGAGATCATTCTGGCGACTGGATCGCTGCCGACGGAGACCGGTTTCCAGCGCGCCCTTCCTCATGTTGAGCAAATGCCCGGAGCCGACAAAGCCAATGTCTGGTCGGTTGAGGACGTCATGGGTAAAGCCGCCCGCCCCGGCAACAGGGTGCTTGTCCTTGATGATATCGGCCACTGGCACGGTGCTGGTACCGCCTGGCAACTGGCGGAGGCCGGGCATCAAGTGAGCATCGTCACGCGCCTGCCCATGGTCGGGTTCGAATTGGCCCGGACAGCAACCGACTGGCCCCTGCGCCAGCGTCTGAAGCAGCTTGGTGTTGAATTTATCGTGGAGTCCGCCATTTCGGAATGGCATGGTGACGCGGCGAGCATCGTCGATTTTCTGGACGGTTCAACATCGCGAATCGAAGCCGATGCACTGGTTTTGGCGACGACCAACGAGTCGCAGACCTGGCTGGCCAATGATCTGTCGGAAAACCACGGTGATCTGAGTATCCATATGATCGGCGATGCTGTGGCGCCGCGTCTGGCGGTCATGGCGATCTATGAAGGCCGGGAACTGGCGATGAAACTTTAACCCGCAAGGCAAAAGGGACGGACAGACATGGGGATAAATGCTGCAGACGCTGTATATCGGCGCGGTGTACCACGACAACACGGCGCAATGGAATTTTCCGAAGCCCCGGCTGATCTTGATGAGGTTCGACTGTATCGGATCGGTCGAGTCAGAGACGAGTTGAAAAAACGCGATCTGGGTGCGGTCCTGTTGTTCGATCAGGTCAATACCCGATACGCTACCGACGCCACCAACATGCAGGTCTGGTGTTCCCATTATGAAACCCGCTGCGCCTTTATCGCCGCCGACGGTCCGTGTGTATTGCTGGATTATTCCAATCACCCCCATCTGGCCGAAGATCTGCCGGGTGTAGATGACTACCGGGTTATGCGGACATTTTATTATTTTTCCGCCGGGTCTGAATCCCAAGTTCGGGCTAAGGAATTTGGTGGGGAAATCGCCGAGCTTGTTAAACAGCATTGTGGGGGTAACAGGCGTCTGGCAGTAGACCGCCTGTCCCACATGGGAACGGATGCCATCCGCGGTCATGGTATCGAACTGTTTGATGGACTGGAGGTGATGGAGCACGCGCGCGAAATCAAATCCGCCGGGGAGCTGGTTTTGATGAAGCAGTCCATGGACGCCTGTGAGGCGGGGATGGCGGCGATGTTTAAAATTCTGGAACCCGGTATTACGGAAAATGCGCTTTGGGCCAAACTCCATGAGGTTAATATCGCGAAAGGAGGTGAATGGATCGAAACCAGACTTTTATCGTCCGGCCCACGCACCAATCCGTGGTTCCGCGAATGCTCCATGCGCCCGATTGAGCGCGGCGATATGGTCAGTTTTGATACCGACCTGATTGGACCTTATGGCTATTGTTCGGATATCTCGCGTTCCTGGTTATGCGGAGATGGCAAACCTGATGACGAACAGCGACGCCTGTATGCAGCCGCGGTTGAGCAGATCAAATATAATTTGGGGCTTCTCAAGGATGGTGTCAGTTTCCGTGAATTGTCGGAAAAGGCATGGCCAATACCCGAAGAGTTTCTGTCCAATCGCTATTCTTGTGTGCTACATGGGGTTGGACTTGCCGACGAATACCCCGCAATAAAACACGATGTCGACTATGCCCGCAGCGGGTACGACGGCATTTTCCGCGAAGGGATGACGGTCTGCGTCGAATCGTTTATCGGTGTCGAGGGTGGAAAGGAGGGGGTAAAACTGGAAGAACAGGTGCTCATTACCAAGGACGGGATCGAGATGCTGTCGAGCTATCCCCTTGAAGAAAGCTGGCTTTAACGGATATCGCGATAAACCGGCAGATCGCCTGTTGTCGAAAACGTCAACCTTGGCGATAATCCTGATATGAAAATGTCGGGCCTATTTTTGCGACAACTGGTCGTGTTGTTTCCTGTTGGACTTTCGGCGTGCGGATATGCCGAATGGCCACCCCGTGAAGAGACACCGCGTAACATCAATCGTCCGCAAAATGAAAATCAGGCATTTGTTGCTGCAACGGCTGTAATTGTCGGCAAGGGCGATACGGTTTATGCGCTGTCGCGTCGCCACAAGGTTCCTGTGCGAACCATTATCGAGCGCAATGGCTTGCAGGCGCCATTTTCGTTGCGGATCGGTCAGCGTATTATTCTACCGCGCGGCAAGGCCTATAAGGTCCAAAAAGGAGACACCCTTAGTCAGATCGCGCTCGATCACGATGTTGACGCCTATGAGGTCGCCCGTCTGAATGGCCTGCGCTCACCTTATATCATTCGCACGGGTGAAATTTTGACCCTGCCGGTTGGGGAAACAGCCTCGACACGAACTGTTGCTTACAGCCCCAATGCCGGAACCGCCGCGCAGACATCAACTGAGGCCCGCAGACCTGGGAAAAAGGCGCCAAGTCCCCCCCCGGCCTGGTCATCGCCGCCCAAACTCAATTCTAAACAGGCCAAAGCAGCTCATAAATCAGCAGCTCGGGTTGAGCCTGCGCGGGTGCCAGCACCGCCGCCAAAATCAGGAAACGGGTTTATCTGGCCGCTAAAAGGAAAAATCATTTCCGATTTTGGCGCCAAACCAAAAGGCCTGCGCAATGACGGAGTAAACATTCGGGCGCGGCGCGGGACGCCGGTGCTGGCGGCAGAAAACGGCGTTGTCGCCTACGCTGGGAACGAACTTCGCGGGTTCGGTAACCTGCTTCTTATAAAGCATGAAGGCGGCTGGGTGACGGCCTATGCACATAATCACAAGTTGCTGGTCAAACGTGGTCAAAAACTGAAGCGTGGTCAAAAAATCGCCACCGTCGGGTCAACCGGCAACGTCACTACACCACAGCTACATTTTGAAATCCGCAAAGGAAAAACGGCGCGTAATCCACGCAAATACCTGCGAAACCGGGCCTGAAGTTTTGTCAGCTGCCGGTACAGTTGAGCAGCGCCTGAGTGACCGATGCACCTGTTGTAACGGCCGCAGATGACAGGTTAAAACTTCCCTGACTGGAAAGAAACTGGGCGAGCGCCGCCGCCGGTACCGTCTGTGCAAGTTGCTTGAGCGTGCACGAGCAGGTGCTTTCCGTGGCGCTTTTTGCACCTGTGCACCAGTCCATGAACTGCTGTTGCTCCTGTGGGGAATAGGCTTCAAGCGCCGCGGCTGGTCGAGGTTGGCTGATGAATAATAATGCCAAAACCCCCATGACAGCAGATATAAGACTGATCTTCATTGAAATGACTCCTGAACCCGATGATCTGATCGCCAAAGTATCAACATCACAAACCACATGGTCAACCATTTGCCATGTTTTGTTTCCGCCAGGACTATTAAATGTTTAATTCGCCGGATTGACCATATCCAGACCGGCTTTCAGCATGATGCTCAGGATTGCCGGTGATGCGCCTTTTCTGACGAAGTGTCGGGCACCATGTTTAATGCACGAATCTGCTATATCCGTGTCCGTGACCGCCGTCAGCATTACGACAATCGCATCAGGGTCAATTTCTATAATATCTTTCAATGTCTCGACACCGCTTTTCCCCGGCATTTTGATGTCCAGAAAGGTGGCGTCGGGTTTGTGTTCCTTAAAAGCCTGAATACCTTCTTCGCCGCTTTCCGCTTCAGCAATCACCCGTGCCCCCAGTGTTGACAGCATTGGCTTTAAGGCGTCCCTCATCATCTTGTTGTCGTCAATGATCAGAACCCGGCACAGACCATCAGTTTCCATCGATAATACTCCGAAGAATAAAATTTTGCGGCTTGAACCGGCGGTAATTTAACTGGCCCTAACATAAGGGAGTTCTATTACCATAACATGAACGAATCGTTTGATTGTGGCTATTGATGAGGGGGCACTGCGCCGCTGTGTTATACATGGCGGCAGGAGGAAGCTAGGGGATGAAAAATCGACTAAGGCTGAGGCCCTTATCAACAGTCGTATTTCTCGGGATCGCCCTGCTGATTGTCGTGACCTGTGTGGTCATGGCGGTTCTCGGCTGGTTTGGTATGTTCCTGATCGGCATTACCGGGCTGCTGATTTCCTCACGACTTGAACTGCATAACGGGATCGCCGTACCGGATTTTGATTACGGCTCCACCTCGGTTGGCATTATTGCACGACAGAACGCTGAGCGGGACCGCGCCGACTGGCACGATCAAATCGAAGAGAAAAAACGCAAAGCCCGGCAGGACTTTATGATCTACATCCAAAACACCGTCTGGTTGGGGATGATCGCACTGGGACTGGTGATGTTTTCAGTACATCAAGTCTAACGTTGCGGTGGCACCAACAGGGTATTCTGGGGCGGGCGGCTGGTATCCGGTTCCGGGTGATCCAGGGTGTAATGCAAACCTCGGCTTTCGGTGCGCATCATCGCCGAACGAATAATCAGGTCGGCGACCACGGTAAGGTTGCGTAACTCCAATAAATCGCCAGTAACACGGTAATTGCCATAATATTCTGAAATTTCTGAGCGCAACAAATCGACCCGGTGTTTGGCCCGTTCCAGGCGTTTGGTGGTCCTGACAATGCCGACGTAATCCCACATGAAACGGCGAAGTTCATCCCAATTATGCGAGACGATTACGTCTTCATCAGAATCCCGGACCCGGCTTTCATCCCACTGACGTATTGTTGCGGGCATGGGCGTATCAGTGAGCTTGGTTGTGATATCTTTGGCTGCTGCGCGTGAAATTACCAAGCATTCGAGCAGCGAATTCGACGCCATGCGGTTGGCCCCATGAAGGCCCGTGTGCGCCACTTCGCCAGCCGCATACAGGCCGTCGATATCCGTCCGCCCGGCAAGGTCCGTGACCACACCGCCGCAGGTGTAATGGGCGGCCGGGACCACCGGGATCGGGTCGCTGGTAATGTCGATACCGAATTCAAGGCATTTTTCCTGCACGGTTGGAAAGTGTTCGTGAATAAAGTCCGGTGATCTGTGGGAAATATCCAGAAACAGATTTTCTATGCCGAGACGTTTCATTTCATGATCAATAGCCCGCGCAACCACATCGCGAGGCGCCAACTCGGCCTGTTGGTGGAAGCGGTCCATGAATCTGGAACCATCCGGCAACAGAAGTTTTCCGCCTTCCCCTCGCACGGCTTCGGTGATGAGAAAGGATTTGGCTTCCGGATGATACAGGCAGGTGGGGTGAAATTGGGTAAATTCCATGTTGGCGACCCGGGCGCCGGCGCGCCAGGCGATGGCGATACCGTCGCCGGTCGCACCATCCGGGTTGGACGTATAGAGATAGACCTTGCAGGCCCCGCCACTGGCCAGGACGGTCGCTTTAGCACTGTAGGCCTGGACATGTTCGTTGACGATATCAAGTGCGTAGGCGCCAATACAGCGCCCCCGTCGACCCTCGGCATGGGTTTCACGGATCAGGTCAACCGCCATATGATGTTCAAGTACGGTGACATTGCTGAGTTCACAGACCCGCTCGATCAAGGTGGTTTCAATCTCCCGACCGGTGGCGTCGGCGGCGTGAACGACCCGGCGGTGCGAATGCCCGCCTTCGCGGGTCAGATGAGGTGCGGTTTCTCCATTGGCCTGTTCTTCCTGCGAGAAATCCACACCCAGATCAATAAGGCGTTCGATCGCCGCCCGTCCGTGTTCGACAATATAACGAACCGCATCTTCATCGCATATACCGCCGCCGGCCTTCAGAGTGTCGGCAACATGGGATTCGGTGGTGTCCGTTTCATCGAGAACGGCGGCGACCCCGCCTTGGGCAAAGTAGGTATTGCTATCGGCCGTCGCCCCCTTGGTCAGCAGGCCAACGCGAACATGGCGAGGCAATTCGAGCGCAAGGCCCAGTCCGGCAGCGCCGCTGCCGATAATGAGAACGTCGAATTCGTGGTTGCTGGTCATTCCTGATCCAGTCGTTTACCGAGACGCCCGGCGAGGTCTTGAATATATTGCCAGGCGACACGGCCAGAGCGCGACCCCCGCGTAACCGTCCATTCGATGGCTTCGGCACGGACATCAATGTTGGGGTCCGATAGGCCGAAACGTTCCACGTAGCCATCGACTATGGCGAAATAGGTGTCCTGATCACAGTTGTGAAAACCCAGCCATAAGCCGAACCGGTCTGACAGCGAGACTTTTTCCTCGACCGCTTCAGAGGTATGAATGGCGGTTGAGCGCTCATTCTCGATCATATCGCGGGCCATCAGATGGCGGCGGTTGGACGTGGCATAAAACAACACGTTTTCCGGACGGCCCTCAATGCCGCCTTCTAGAACGCCTTTCAGGGATTTATAGGTGTCGTCCTGGCTGTCGAACGACAGATCATCGCAAAACAGCAGGAACCGTCGCCCGGCGGAACGCAAAATGGAGAGCAGTTTAGGCAGGGAAGGAATGTCTTCACGATGAATCTCCACCAGCACAAGAGCCTCAGGAGCCTTGTTATTGATTTCCGCATGAACGGCTTTGACCAGAGAGCTCTTCCCCGTCCCTCGCGCGCCCCACAACAGGGCGTTGTTCGCCGGAAAACCATCAGCAAAGCGTTTGGTATTATCAAACAATAAATCCGTCTGGCGGTTAATTCCCTTCAGCAGTTGAAGTTCAACCCGATTGATTTTGTGGATTGGCTCCAGCCATCCGCCTTCGGCGTGCCAGACAAAGGCGTCCCCTACATCCAGCTCCAGCGTCTGGGGTGGGCGTGGCGCCAATCGCTCAAGCGCTTCGGCGATCCGCTTCAGTGTCGGCAGGTATTGATCTGATTTTTCCACTGATTTTTCCATGGACCGGAGAGTAGGGGGGGCGGGGGCTCAGGTCAATTCCATGGCGTACAGAATAAGATATTTATCGGCCAACCAGGAAAGCGATTCCTATCGTGAAATTTAATAAATCCAGCTAAACCATACCGGTCATGGCGTTTGACAGTTAGTGGGCGCAAAGGACAAGGTATCCCAATAGAAAATTTAAATCCGCCTTGGCGACACCGTGTCGGAGATGATGATGAGAGACTATACGCGACTTGAGGCTTTTCTGAATGAAAGGATCGCTGAAATTTATCCGGAACCGCTGGGAAATGTGACTGAAGATATTATTACGAAAATGGTGCCTAATCTGATTTCTCATTATCAGATTCAACCAGGCGCCAAGGTGCTTGATGTTGGATGCGGGAATGGGCTTGCCTTAAAAGCTTTTCGTGACGGTGGGTGCCAACCGGTCGGTATCGGGTTCGGCGAAGAAGCCGAAATGTGCCGTTCCGAGGGGTTTGAAGTTTTGGAAGCGGATATGTCATTCCTGGATTTTCCGGATGATACATTTGACGTCGTCTGGTGCCGTCACGTGCTCGAACACAGCATCTTCCCGTATTTCACCTTAAGCGAGATGTTTCGCATTCTGAAGACCGGTGGTGTTTTTTATATGGAGGTGCCAACACCCGGAACCTGCTGTAAGCATGAGACAAACCCCAATCACTACAGCGTTCTAACCAAGGAGATGTGGTTGAGCCTACTGATGCGGGTCGGGTTTGCTGCAGTTCGTCCAAACAATATTTCGTTCGCGGTTTCGATTGGCCCGGACGTATATCATGCGTTTGATGGCCGCAAACCCTGAACCCGCCTTTTCGCGTCACAGAGGCCCCCGACACCATCAACACAATAAAAACCGGGCGATGCGTCGGCATCGCCCGGTTTCATTAATATTGAAGTTCCTGTTCAGTGAACCTTGACGGTTTTGAACTCACCATCCTTGACTTCAACCTCTTTGTAAGTGCCAAGCACTTCACCAAGTTTGTTGAACTCAACATTGGTTGCGCCGACATAATCAATGTCGCCGCCGTCTTTCAGAATTTTCAAACCTTTGGCGATTTCGCCGGGCATGATTTTTTCGCCGGGGGCATTGCCGACCATCATCAATTTGGACTGGATGGCGGCGCGGTCAGATGACCCCGCGGCCTGCATTGCCAATGCGATCAAAGCGCCGGCATCATAGCTTGAAGCGGTGTAGGGGCCATCCTTCTTGATGCCGCCTTTTTCCGCCATGGATTCGAACAGGGTCGCCCCCTCGGATTGAGACCCGGGCAGGGTGCCGAAGGTGCCGTTCAGGTCCTTGCCAATCGCCTTGGGCAGGGCTTCACCGATCATGCCGTCAGCCAGAATGAAATGTTCAAATGCTCCGGAATCAATTGACGCCTGAATAATGCCTTTGCCACCTTGGTCAAGGTAACCAAAGACCGCCAGGTATTTTGATCCGGACGCGGACAACGCACCCACTTCGGCGGAATAATCGGCTTTGCCATCTTCATGGGCGGCGGAGATGGACACTTTGCCGCCAATGGCCTTGAAGGCGTTGCCGAAAGATTCAGAAAGGCCCTTGCCATAGTCGTTGTTGGTAAACGTGACAGCCACGTCCTTGATGCCGCGACTTTTCAAGATGGAGGCCAGGACTTCGCCCTGACGCGCATCCGAGGGCGAAGTGCGGAAGAAATAACCCTTGTCCTTGAGCGCGGACAGCCCCGGAGAGGTTGCCGACGGTGAAATCATGGGAACACCGTTTGGAACCGCAACGTTACTGGCGACGGCACCGGTTACACCGGAACAGTCAGCCCCCATGATGGCGGCTACTTTGTCGGACGTGACCAGTTTCTCAGCCGCGGTTGTTGCTGCGGCGGAGTCCGTACAGGTCGAATCGGCGCGCACCGGAACGATCTTTTTGCCGCCCAGCAGCAGACCCGAATCCGACGCTTCCTTGAAAGCCAATTCCGCCGATGCCGCCATGTCCGGCGTCAGGGATTCAATCGGGCCGGTGAAACCCAGAATGACACCGATTTTTATATCTTCGGCCAAGGCGGGTCCCGCTGTCAGGGCCAGAACTGTTGACGCTAAGAGTAGTTTTTTCATTTGATCCTCCGTTGTAGATTTTTCTGTATTTTATAACTTATTTTTACTTCGAACTTCGATGTAATGTTTCGGGTAAGATTCCCCCTGGATTAAACCGCATAACCAGCAAGAGTACCAACCCCATTGTGAACAGGCGCATGTGCTGCGCCGAGTTCATCAGATGCAGACGAATTGGATTCGAACCATCCATCCAGCTTGTGGCGAAGTCGATTAGCCAAACACCAACCGGTTCCGCTTCAACCCAGAAGAACCATATCAGAAATCCACCCAGGACTGCGCCCAAATTATTGCCGGACCCGCCAACGATAACCATCACCCAGATCAGGAAGGTGAACCGTAGCGGATTATATGAGCCCGGCGTCAGTTGACCATCCAGGGTGGTCAGCATGGCCCCGGCGATGCCGACGACGGCTGATCCGATAACGAAAACCTGAAGATGGCGGCGGGTTATATCCTTGCCCATGGCGTTGGCGGCCGTTTCGTTATCGCGAATGGCCCGCATCATTCGGCCCCATGGGGAATTCAGTGCCCGCATGCTCAATGTGAGGGCGATCAAAAGGACAATCGTAAACAGGCCAGAATAACACAACTTAACAAAAATACTTGAGTGTTCGATAACCAGTTGAGTCAACAGGCTGGCGCGTTCGTTTGTGGACACGGCCGCCAGCGCGCCTTCGTTCAGCCACTCAACCCAATCGATGAACGATGCTGAATTTTGCAAATCCACTTCGTAGGGGACCGGTCTGGGAAGGCCTGACACGTTCTTAACGCCACGGGTCAGCCAGTCTTCATTTTTGACAACGGCGATGATGATTTCGGCAATCCCCAGGGTTGCGATTGCCAGATAATCGGAGCGCAGGCCAAGTGCGATCTTGCCAACAACCCAGGCCGCACCTGCTGCAAATATCCCACCAACACCCCAGGAAAACAAAATTGGCAGACCAAGCCCGCCGAGATACCCGGCATTCGCCGGGTTAATGGATTCGATGGCGGAAACGGCGGGATCATAAAAAGGACGGATGAGCGCAAAGCCAATAATTATTGCAGCCGCGATTCCAAAATTTCTGATCGGCCCCTTGGTTGTCTTTCGATAGGTCACAACCACGACCCCGATTGTCAGCAGGGTCATCAGGGCCGCGATCATGAGGTCGCTGCCACCCGCCGCCCAGGACTCCGTGATCGGGGCTTTGGATACCAGAACGGCGGCAACGCCCCCCAGTGCCGCAAACCCCATGGTTCCGACATTGAACAGCCCGGCATAGCCCCACTGAATATTGACACCCAGCGCCATCACCGAAGAGATCAGGCAGAGATTGAAAATCGACAGGGCGACAGACCATGATTGGCCAAATCCAACGGCCAGAAAAAGCATCGCCATCACGGCGAAAGACAGGAAGGTTCGGACAGGCATGCTCATACCACCTTCCCCCGGATGATACCGGTTGGCCGGATCAGCAGGACGACCACCAGAATGATGAAGGAGACGGCGAACTTGTAATCCGTTGACAACAACTGCACCAGTCCTTCTGGAGCCCAGTCGTCAGGCACCAGATATTTCAGGAATTTTTTATAGGCGTAGGTTACAGAGACTTCGGAGAAGGCAATTACATATCCACCGATAATTGCCCCCACGGGCTGGCCGATGCCGCCGACGATGGCGGCGGCGAAGAACGGCAGCAGGAGCTGGAAATAAGTGAACGGCTTGAAACTTTTATCGAGCCCGTACAGGGTCCCGGCAATGGTCGTCAAGGCTGCGGTAATGATCCATGTCACCAGCACAACCCGTTCGGGGTCAATACCCGAAAGCAGCGCCAGATCTTCGTTGTCCGAGTAGGCCCGCATGGCTTTGCCAGTGCGTGTCCGGTTCAGAAACCAGAACAGAGCGGCAACCAGAATGACGGCTATTCCCACTGTCAGTCCTTGGGAGACCTTGATTGCCAGACCTTCGTTCAGGCCGGTCATGTTTTTGAAAGCCTTGGCTTTGATGATGAAGCGCTCTCCGTCGGCGAAGTGCTGATCATTCGGGCCAATAATAAACCGCACAATGCCGTTCATGACAAACATCACGCCGATTGAAGCGATCACGAAAATCGCCGGTGAACTGCGCTTGTTTCGATAGAATTTGTAAACTGCCCGATCTACAAACAGGGTCGCGGCGATGGTGATAAGGATGGCCAGCGGCAGAGCCAGCAACGCCGTTGGCAAGGGACCCAGACCGATTCCCATTGATTGAAACCACCAGGTAACCAGAACGGTCGACATGGTGCCGAACGCCATCATGTCGCCGTGGGCAAAATTGGCAAACCGCAGGATTGAGTAAACCAGTGTAATGCCGAGTGCGCCGAGCGCCAGTTGCGACCCGTAGGCTAGGCCGGGAACGATAACAAAATTGGCCAGCAGGACCAGTGCGTTGAGAATATCAGAAGCCATGACTCTATCCGCCGAGGAACGATTGTCTGACTTCGGGATTGGCCAGCAAGGCCTTTCCGGTGTCAGTAAATCTGTTTTCACCGGTCACAAGAACATATCCCTTGTCAGCAATGTTCAGGGCCTGACGGGCATTCTGTTCGACCATCAAAATGGCGATTCCGGTTTTCTTGATTTCGATTATGCGGTCAAACAATTCGTCCATAACGATGGGTGACACACCCGCTGTCGGTTCATCCAGCATCAGGACTTGCGGATCGGTCATGAGCGCGCGGCCCACGGCGACTTGCTGGCGTTGACCGCCCGACAGTTCACCGGCGGGCTGACTGCGTTTCTCTTTCAGCGCCGGAAACAGATCGTAAACATGTTCCATGGTTTCGGAGAAATCGTCTTCACGGATGTAAGCCCCCATTTCCAGGTTTTCCTGTACGGTCATCCCCGAAAAAACGTTGCTGGTCTGTGGAACGAAAGCCATGCCTTCCTTAACGCGATTCTGTGGAGACAGGCGGGTGATATCGCGATCACCCAGCATGACGCTGCCTTTCCTCAGGTTCAGCATGCCGAACATGGCTTTCATGGCGGTTGATTTGCCGGCCCCGTTGGGACCGACAACAACAGCGATTTCCCCTTTATCGACGGCAATTGTGCAGCCCAGCAATATATCGGCGCCGCCATAACCGCCATACATATCCACGCCGGTCAGATAACTCATGCGATCGCGATCCCAGGTTGATTTTTCAGGCCGGTCCCGAGGTAGGCCTCAATGACATCCTCGTTGGATTTGATTTCTTCCGCCGACCCCTGGGTCAACAACTTACCCTCCGCCATGACGATCACCGGATCACACAGACGCGAGATGAAATCCATATCATGTTCGATCATGCAAAATGTATAATCGCGTTCGGTGTTAAGGCGGACGATAGCGTCACCGATTTCTTTCAGGAGTGTGCGATTGACCCCGGCGCCGACCTCGTCAAGCAGAACGATCTTGGCGTCGACCATCATCGTGCGGCCGAGTTCCAGAAGTTTTTTCTGTCCCCCCGACAGCGTTCCGGCGGGGGCATCAGCCAAATGGGTCAGGTTCAGGAAATCAATGACCTCATCGGCTTTCTGGCGAAGCTGAGCTTCTTCGTCAGCGACTTTGGCGCGACGGAAAAAGGTATTCATCAGGGTTTCGCCCGATTGCCCAGGCGGAACCATCATCAGATTTTCGCGAACACTCAGGGAAAAGAATTCGTGTGCGATTTGGAATGTCCGGAGTAAACCCTTGGAAAACAGCTGATGGGGTTTTAATCCCGTAACATCTTCGCCATCCAGCGTCACGCGGCCGGCAGACGGAGAATAAAGCCCGGCGACAACACCGAACAATGTCGTTTTTCCAGCACCGTTTGGACCGATCAGGCCGGTAATCGTCCCTCTGGTAATCTTAAGGCTAACCCCATCAACCGCTTTTATTCCGCCAAAGTGCAGGGCGAGGTCTTCAACTACGATCATTTGGTGCCATCATTCATTCGGCATTCCCCAAACGCAATTTTGCATACGATGACCGAGGTTCTAGCCTGTCATATCGGAACAGGCAATCATGTGGGATAATTTCATTAAAAAAATCCAAGGCCCGCATATTGCTGTAAGGCGCTGGTGAGTTACATTATCAGTTACACTATCACGGAGCGTGCGAATCCGAACGCCGGACCTTACTGCAAAACCATGTGCTGTTGCGCTTTGCGATTGCAACTCTGGCTTTGGCGAGTATAGTCCCGGTGATTTTCTGACGGGGCCTTGAACTGGCCCGAAACTTGGGAGTTTTTGATGTTCGTTTCACCCGCATATGCGCAAGCCGCAGGAGGTGGCGCAGGAGGTGGTCTTGAAGCCATGCTGCCCCTGGTCCTGATTTTTGTTGTATTTTACTTCCTGCTGATCAGGCCTCAGCAAAAAAAGATGAAGCAACACAAGGATACGCTGTCTGCGATCCGACGTGGAGACAAGGTTGTTACGGGCGGGGGTATCATCGGAACGGTCACCAAAGTCGATGATGAGTTCCAGCTGACGGTTGAGATTGCCAAAGATGTCAAAGTAAAGGTCCGTCGCGAACTGGTCTCTACTGTTCTGTCGAAAACCGATCCCGTAAAGGGAGCTGCTGCAGCCAATGACGATGGCCCGAAACAGGGAGGATTTTTGAGCTCGCTGTTTGGCGGTGGTGGACAGAAGAAGGTTGATGCAACTCCGGAGCCCTCGGAAGAACCAAAATCCGCGGGGGGAGACGACAACACCAAAGGCACCGCGACGTCTAAGGCGTCCAGGAAGTCGGCAGATTCTGAAGATTCCAAGGGTTAAGAACTAAATCAGTCAGGTTCAGGGACGGCATAATGGTTGATTTCGCCAAATGGAAAATCGTGATGGTGTTGCTGGTCTGCATTGGCGGACTGGCTTTCGCTGCACCCAATTTCATCAGTGACAAAACGGCCCGGTCATTGCCGGACTGGCTGCCTCATCAACAGGTGAGCCTCGGCCTTGACCTTCAGGGCGGATCGCACCTGTTGCTGGAAGTGGAAGTTGGCGCGGTCATTCGCGAGCAGCTTGAGGCTTTGGTCGATGAGGTACGGGTCGAACTGCGCAAAGCGAAAATCAGGTACGGCGGTTTGGGTGTGGACGGGACAACAGGCGTCAAGGTCACAATTCGTGAACCCGCTAAAACGGAAGACGCGCGAAACTTGCTTCGCAAACTTGAACCATCAAGCACGACGTCAACAGAAGGAAGCACCATCCGGATCACGCTTTTGGATCGCGCCATTAGCGACCGCCGCAACGCCGCCATGAGCCAGTCTGTCGAAATCGTGCGCCGACGTATTGACCAGACCGGAACGCGCGAACCGACAATCCAGCGTCAGGGTGATGACCGAATTCTTGTTCAGCTTCCTGGCGTTAAAGATCCGGACCGGATAAAGCGTCTGCTTGGTAAAACGGCGAAAATGACCTTCCGGCTGACCGATGATCGAGGCGCCAACATGGACCCGTCACGCCCCGCCCCGGCCGGATCGCTTTGGCTGCCCGCGGCAGAGCAGAATTCCGGCAGCGGCAGCCCAAGAATGTACCTCATTAAAAAGCGGGTCATGGTATCGGGTGAAGATCTGGTTGATTCGCAGCCGGCCTTTGATTCGCAGACCGGTGAACCCGTCGTAAGTTTCCGTTTCAATACGCGCGGAGCCAAGAAATTCGGCGCGGCGACAGCCGCCAACGTCAATCGACCGTTTGCCATTGTTCTGGATGGCAAGGTGATTAGCGCACCGGTAATCCGTGAGCCCATATTGGGTGGGTCGGGACAAATTAGCGGTAATTTCACGGTTCAGGGAGCTAATGATCTATCGTTGCTATTGCGCGCCGGTGCGTTGCCCGCACCTCTGACAATACTTGAGGAACGTAGCGTCGGGCCTGGCCTTGGCGCGGATTCGGTTGCCTCCGGCAAGATAGCCAGCATAATCGGTATGGCTCTTGTCATCATCTTTATGGTCGTCGGTTACGGGCGGTTTGGGGCGATGGCGGATTTGGCCCTGGTCGTTAACATTTTTCTTATCCTGGCGGCACTATCTGTTTTGCAGGCGACATTGACCTTGCCGGGGATTGCCGGGATTGTTCTGACTATTGGTATGGCTGTCGATGCCAACGTTTTGATTTTCGAACGCATTCGCGAAGAAGTGAGGGCAGGAAATTCTCCTATTAAGGCAATTGACGTCGGATATAGCCGGGCGCTGACGACAATTATTGACGCCAATGTGACGACCCTGATTGCCGCAACCTTGCTTTATATTTTGGGTTCCGGCCCAATTCGTGGATTTGCCGTGACGCTGGCGATCGGAATTGTCACGTCGATGTTTACGTCCGTTATGCTGACCCGTTTGATCGTGGTAACCTGGCTTCGCCGGGCTCAACCCAAGGAGCTTCCCATATAGGGATGAATTGATATGCGTGGACTACATCTCATCCCGGCCGGTATTAATCTGGCCTTCATCTCGAAAAAGAAGGCGTTTTTTGTCTTTTCAACCCTGTTGGTTCTGGTTTCGACCGGCATGTTTCTGAGCAGAGGATTGAATTACGGGATTGATTTCAAGGGCGGTATCATGATTGAGATCCGCACGGACAAGGCCGCAGATATCGGAGAGATGCGCAAAACCTTGGGCTCCCTCGGTCTGGGGGAAGTCGCCTTGCAGGAATTTGGTCAGCCAACGGATGTTCTGATCCGTATTCAACGCCAGAAAGGTGGAGAAAAAGCCCAGCAGGAAGCCGTTGAAAAGGTCAAAACCGTTCTTGGTTCAGGTGTTGAATACAGGCGTACGGAGTTTGTTGGTCCGAAGGTATCAGAGGAACTGTTCTTGGACGGCGTGCTGGCGGTGGGGTTGGCGATTATGGCAATCCTGGTTTACATCTGGTTCAGATTTGAATGGCAGTTTGGATTGGGCGCTGTTATCGCCCTCAGCCACGATGTGATCTCGACGATAGGCATCTTCGCCCTCTTGGGGCTGGAGTTTAATCTTTCCACGGTGGCTGCGGTGCTGACCATTGCGGGATATTCCATCAACGATACGGTGGTTGTCTTTGACCGGGTTCGCGAGAATTTGCGTAAATACAAAAAGATGCCGCTGCCGGAATTGCTGAACAATTCCATCAATCAGACACTGTCGCGTACGGTCATTACGTCTCTGACAACCCTGCTTGCGCTGATGTCGCTTTATTTTCTTGGCGGCGCGGTCATCCGCGATTTCAGTTTTGCCATGATATGGGGCGTTATTGTTGGTACTTACTCGTCCATCTGTCTTGCCGTTCCGATGCTGCTCTACATGAAGATTAAAAGAAGCGGGGCTCTGGTCGGTGAGGTTGATCAGGCCGTTGTCGACGCTCCCTAAGGGTTTCCATTGACCATTGACATAACCCCCGCCATCCCCGGGCGTCAGCTGGTCCAACGTTATGGTGATGGGGGGTTTCGGGTAAATGGACAAGATTATCCGGGCTCGATCATTGTGCTTGCTGAAATGGTCTGCACCTGGAATGTATCTGCGCTTGATCTGATTACCCTCGAAAGCCTGTCACCCGTTATCACATCCTCTCCACCGGCTGATATTCTGCTGATCGGGTGTGGTGTCCGTTTTACGCCTCCGCCCCGGGAGTTGCGGGCCAGCCTGAAAGAAAAGGGCACCGCCCTTGAATGGATGGATACGGGAGCCGCCTGTCGCACATTCAATATCCTGTTGGCTGAAGGCCGTTCGGTGGCGGCTGCGTTGATGGCGATTAGCTAACCAATCTGAAAATCAGGTCGGAAGCTATTTGCGGGCGACCTGTTCGCCAGCGTATAGCCGTCGGCCAGCCCACCGGGGCCAGGTTTTATCGTCGGCTTTAGAGACCCGATATCAGTCGCCTTAAATCTGAATTATGGCATTTCACGCCGGGCGCTGCTGTGTGACAATACCTGCATACTTCAGTCCCGCTTTCGCCATCAGAAGGAAACCCATGGTTGCGACGGATGAGATTAGAACGCCGACCATAGACTTCATGGCGAAGGCCCATGAGCTGTTGCCGGACAGCGCCAGTTATGATTCGTGCCTGGCGTGCGGGTTGTGCTCGTCAGGGTGCCCGGCGTCGGGTTTCGACGGCATGGACCCGCGCCGTTTTATCCGTATGGCGATGTTGGGTATGAATGAAGAACTTTCGAATACGCCGTGGATATGGACCTGCACTCAGTGCAAACGATGCGCCTATGTCTGCCCCATGAACATTGATGTCTCCATTCTTGTCGGTTATGCCCGCAGCATATGGCCAAAGGAAAAGAAACCCCAGGGAATAGTTCGCTCCTGTGAGGCGCAGATGCGGTTTCCCAGCACCAGCGCCATGGGCGTCATGCCAGAGGACTTTATCGAGATTATTGAAGAGACCGCCGACGAACTGCGAGAACACGATGGGCGTTTTAAGGACATTGATATCCCAATGGATAAGAAGGGGGCCTACTTTTTCGTCAATCAGAATTCCCGCGAACCGGCTGTTGAACCCGAAGAACTTGGGCCTTTATGGAAAATATTCGATTATGTCGGGGCTGACTGGACATATGCATCGACCGGCTGGGCGGCTGAAAACTTTTGCATGTTTACCGGGGATGATGTGGCATGGAAAGAGATGGTCAGGCAGCGCGTTGACGCTGTCAATGATCTCGGTTGCAAGGTTTGGGTTAACACCGAATGCGGCCATTCTTTTTACACAATGTGGAAAGGTATCGAACGGTTCGACCTGAAGGCTGATTTTGAAACAGCCAGCCTGATCAGCTATTATGCCCAGTGGATCAGAGAGGGGAAGCTGCCGGTAAATGCTGACTGGAACACGACCGACATAAAATTTACCGTCCAGGACCCCTGCCAACTGGTCCGTAAATCCATCGGCGATCCAGTTGCCGACGACCTGCGCTACGTCGCTAAAAATCTGGTTGGCGCGGATAATTTTGTTGATATGCAGCCGTGCCGAAGCGCCAATTACTGCTGCGGAGGCGGTGGTGGATTTCTACAGGCGGGCATGACTGAACAGCGCCAAGCTTATGGAAAACGCAAGTTCGATCAGATTGCAACGACGGAGGCCAGTTATGTGTTGACGCCGTGCCACAACTGCTACACCCAGATCACTGATATTGGCGAACATTACGGAGGCCACTATCAGGTTGTCCATTTCTGGACGCTGATTTGCCTGTCGCTTGGGATTCTCGGGGAGGGCGAACGTAAGTATCTGGGGCCGGACTTGGCGGAAATTGGACTGTAGGACGGCCACGACATGAATGCCATTGATCCACCGGGAACCAAAGTTTACGAGACAGAAACCCTTATTATTGGTGGCGGAGTTACGGGCGCTGGTGTCATGCGCGATCTGGCGCTACGTGGTATCCATTGCCTGCTGATAGACAGCAAAGACCTGAACGCCGGTGCATCGGGTAGCAATCATGGACTTTTGCATAGCGGCGGCCGTTACGCCTCGACCGATTGGGAAACTGCCGCTGAATGCCGGGTGGAAGGAGAGATTCTCAAACGGACGGCAGCCGAATGCATTGACCCCTGCGGCGGCCTGTTCGTCGCTGTTGAAGGTGACGATCTCGACTTTGCCTCGGCCTTTCCCGACCATTGCGCCAGGGCCGGTATCGACTGTCAGGAACTGAGCCCGCGTGAAGCCCGCGAACTCGAACCGGAGCTTTCAGACAAGGTGGTCGCCGCCTACGCCTTGCCGGATGCCACCGTCGATCCATTTCATATCACACTTGGCAACGTCAACCATGCGCAACAACTGAACGGCAGTATTTATCTACCGCACACCGAGATCATCAGTTTTGAAATTATCGACGGCGTGATTAAAAATGCCTTGTGTCGCGACAATCGTACTGGCGGTACGGTGCGCATTTTCGCTAGGCAGTTTGTTAACGCGGCGGGGGCGTGGGCCATGAATGTGGCCCGTCTCGCGGGCTGTAGTGATGTCGCGGTGTTGTACGCCAAGGGGACGCTGATCGTCAGCAATTCTCGCATCTCCAGTGGTGTGGTCAACCGATTGCGCCCTCCCGGAGATGGCGACATATTAGTTCCCGGTGGTACGGTTTCCCTGCTGGGTACCACCTCGGACAAAGTCAGCAACCTTGATGATATACGTCCCACTGTTAACGAAATCGATCATATCCTGGCGGAAGCCTTGCCGATGCTGCCCTGCCTGCAGGGTACGCGCTTCATCCGCGCCTTTTCCGGTGTACGCCCGTTGCTGCAAGCGGCTGATGCCGGGATCGACGGTCGTAAGGCCAGCCGTGGGTTTCGACTCTATGATCATGAAAACCAGGGACTGGAAAACTTCGCGACGCTGGTTGGCGGGAAGCTCACTACCTATCGTCTGATGGCGGAAAAGACGGGAGATCTTGTCGCTCGGCGCCTGGGCAGTGATCAACCCTGCAAGACGGCAACCGAATCCCTGCCGTCAGGAGGTGCGGTTCGCTGGACTGAACCGGGGTTCGCACCGCGTTACTGGTATGAACGGGATGACCCCACGGATATGATTCTTTGTGAGTGTGAGATGGTTCCGCAGTCAGCGGTCGATGAAATCATCAACTCAGCGCCCGGTGCGGAGCAGCATATGGCGTTGCGCGCCATCGCATTGCGCAGCCGGGTCGGAAAAGGCGCGTGCCAGGGGGCGTTCTGTGCGGTCCGTGTCACCTCTCATCTTTATGATCGTGGCGTCTATGAAGGCGGCGAGGGGCGTGATCATATGCGCGATTTTCTCAGCGAGCGGTTTAAGGGGATTCGCCCGGTCCTGTGGGGCAAACAGATGCCACAAATGGAACTGGCGGAAGCCCTTCACTGCGGCCTGATGGGGCTTGATTTGACAGCGGGCGACGATGATGGGGCAGGTGGGTAAAATGAAGCAGCAGGCCCGTCACTACAAAACCCAACTGGTGGTGATCGGTACCGGTCTGGCGGGTTTCGCGGCAAGCATTTTTGCCCTTAAGCGCGAGATTTCCACGTCTCAGGTTGGTAATACGGGGGCGGTTGCCTATACTACTGGCTATCTCGACCTGCTGGGCAGCATCTCGGGGCGAGCGCTTGGCGACCCTTGGAAAGGACTCGACGCCTTGCGCCGTGACGAGCCCGATCACCCACTGTCTCGAATTGAAGACGCTGATATACGGACCGCGTTTCATCTGTTCACGGCCGCCCTCACGGAAATGGGGGTGGCTTATGAGGTTCCGGGTGAAGGTAACCTGATGGCGATGTTGCCCTCTGGTAGCGTCAAGCCGACGTTTTCCGTTCCTCGAACCATGCTATCCGGCGTTGAGGCGTTTGGGAGCGGGGCTCCGGTTCTAATCGTTGATTTTGTTGGTATGCAGGGGTTCAGTGCCCGTGAACTGATCGCCAACATCAAACCGGCATGGCCACACGTTTCGGCGGCTACCCTTGCGTTCCCGGATATGGACAGCGGCGCCGAGGCATATCCTGAAGTGATGGCCCGCGCACTGGAGGTTCCGGACACCAGAAAGCGGCTGGCTGAACGTATAAAAGAGGTTTTGGGCGACGCCAGCTGTGTTGGCCTGCCCGCCGTTCTGGGTATTCATTCACCCGATCTTGTACATGCGGAAATGGAGCACCTGGTTGGCGTGCCACTTTTTGAGATTCCAACCTTGCCGCCATCCGTCCCCGGAATCCGGTTGCGTGAAATGTTTGAACAGATGCTTCCGGCCAGGGGATTGACCCTGGTGGCGCAACAGAAAGCAAAGCGGGTTGATCTGGGCGCTGATGGCGTAACGGTTTGCCTGGAAGACAGTTTCGGGGAAGTCGTGATTGAGGCCCGGGCGGCAATACTGGCCTCGGGACGTTTCCTGTCGGGCGGCCTGAGCGCGGAACAGGACGGGGTTCGCGAGAGCCTGATGGATATTAGTGTTCACCAACCCGGCAGCAGGGCTGACTGGCACCGGCAGCATTATTTCGATCCCAGGGGGCACCCAATCAATCGTTCGGGTCTTGACGTCGATGATTGTTTTCGCCCGTTAAATGGCGAAGGAATACCGGTTGATGAGCGTTTGTTCGCCGCGGGCACTGTGCTGGCTCATCAGGACTGGGTTCGCCAGCGATGTGGCGCGGGAGTTGCGATCACCAGCGCCTATAAGGCGGTCGAGGGCGTGACAAAACTTCTGGCAATGTCGGATTGATCGAGGGTCGTTTGCATGGCGGTAGCGTGGAGGAGGTTGCTCAAACAAAAAACGGGACCCGAAGGCCCCGTTTTCCGTCAGTCCTGAATTCGGATCAGTACAGATTCTGTGCCGATATCATGGCGTAAAGCATGGGGAACGACAGCAATGTGTTGGTTCTGGAGAACAGCATCGCAGTACGGCCAGCCGCGGCTTTTGCGTCCGCATCAACTTCGACCATGCCCAGTGCTTTTTTCTGGTTTGGCCAGATAACGAACCAGACATTGAACCACATGATGATGCCCATCCACATGCCGATACCGATGGCGGTGTGTTTGGCGACGCCGTCTGAACCCAATGTCAACGCCTCAACCAGATAGCCGTTCATGGTCGCCAGAATCAATCCGGTGACAATGGTTCCCATGGCCCCCCAACGGAACCACCACAGGGCGGCGGGTGCGATGACTTTACCGATTGCCGGTTTTTGTTCATCTGGGATATTGGGCATGTTGGGAATCTGAACGAAATTGAAATACCAAAGCAGGCCAATCCACATGACGCCGCAAATCACATGAAGCCAGCGGAAGATAAATGTCCAATAGGCGTGACCTGCCGGGTTGCCTTCACCCGTGGCGCTCACCAGCAAGACGACCATCAGCACAGTCAATACCAGACCGGCGATTACTGTATTTCTAAGATTTGACAGAATAGCCGCCATAGCGGAATCCCTCCTTCAATTAACATTTAAACCTGAATTAAATTAGAATCTTTCTCAAGCGAATGCATGGTATATAGGAGGTTCGGTGATTTCTCCAAATGTTTTCACTTAACATTCGGGAAAATAAAGATTTTATTGAATCCAGATAAGATGGATACGCTCGGTAATCAGGTCAAATGATCAACGATTCGCCCGTCAGAGACGACGAAAAACACAAATATTGTTCGGATATGGTTCACCGTTACGACCGGGACCGTTATATATGCGGGCTTTTCGCACCTGAAGAGTTCCGCCATCATTTGACGGCTCTTTACGCCTTCAACATAGAAATCGCGGGTACCGGCGAGTCAGTAAGCGAGCCACTGATCGGACAGATGCGCCTGAAATGGTGGTTCGATGCGCTTGATGGTATTTACAATGGCGAACCTCCAGCTCATCAGGTTGCCGTTCCCTTTTCAAAAGCAATATCGCAAGGGTTTTTCCGTCGCGATCTGGTGGAAGATTTGATCGATGCGCGGATGGTGGACTTAAATGATACGCCGCTGCAAACGATGGATGAGCTGGTTGATTACGCGGACCGTACGTCCGGCACACTGTCCGAACTGGCGATGACCGGATTGGGCATCGATAATGCAGGGGCTAAACAAATGGCGCGCCAGACCGGTATTGCCCATGCTCTTACTGGTATGGTTCGCGCCTTGCCCTTCAATTTCCCCCGGCGGCGTGTGTTCCTGCCATCCGACGTCTGCGATCAGGCCGGGCTTGATGTGAGCGGGCTTCTTGATCGGGGCATGAAAGATGGAACGCCCCCGGCCATGATCAGGGCTATCGTTCGGGTTATGGATTGTGCGCGTACTCACCTAAGCGATGCGCGCAAGCTGAAAAAAGAGGTGCCGCGGCGTGGTGTTTCGGCGCTCCTGCCCGGCGTCCTAGCCGCGGGATACCTAAAGGACCTGAAGAAAACCGGTAGCAATCCCTTTGGGTTGCCCCTGCGCCCACCGGGGCCGGGCACGGGGAATATGCTGCGTCTGTTATGGGCGGCCGCGAAAGGCTCCATCTAGGCAACAACGTTACCGTGCGACCCAGCTGTCGGCGGTGTGACGCTGACGCATCACGGACGAGCGCGGGTTGCCGCAGCTTTGTAAGCATCACAATCGCTAATTTGTCACGGGTTGCTCATTTGGAAGGTTTTTCAGCAGATCGTTCGGGTCTTCTGTCGTTAACTGATCAAGAATATTGTCACTGGCGGGCTGTTCACTATCCTTCAGCAGTTCATCCAGGGCGGGCGTCTGGGTGTCATTGGTCATGGAATCGAGTATGGGATCAGCGGGAATCGCGTCAGATGCCGCTGGCTTGGCGGGGGCTCCAAACAGCTCGTCAGGGGCAACCTCGCTACCTGCGGGCGCGTCATCAATATTGGGTTTAGGGGTCAGTTCTGCTTCGGTTTCCGTTTTTTTAGCGACACGTTTCAACTGCATCAGTTCATGGGCGGAAACCTGCGGGAAAATCGGAGGAGAATTTACAAAGTACAGCATCACGGCCCCCCGTTTGGTATCGGGAAACCCGCCCCGTGTATCGTCAAATTTACGGATTTCCAGAATACTGATAGCGTTGGTTTCCGGGTCGCGATCCCGCCAGGAAACCGTCGGATTGTCCTGCCGGGGTTGCGCCAATGGGGCAATCGAACGTTTCCAAATCTCGGTCGGCTCTCCGAACCTTTTGCGGTAGTAGGCGGTTATTTTTTCGAAGTCCTCGGAATTGAAAAGAGAATGCAGGCGCGTTGCCGCCCCCTGATCAAACCGGGTAATTGCCATAGGTCCCGTATAGAGTATGGTCGTAACCTGGAATGTGGAAGTCAACTCATCCGGCCAGTCAACGGGCTCTATACAGAACTGAGTCGTCCCCCGGTTTTTTCTCACACATTGATTCCTGGAGTCCGTCCCTTCGTTTCCTGGCGGAAATGTGTTGTCCAGATTAACTGATTCACCCAGTGTCAGCACGACGCCGGAGAGCGACGTACGGGTCAGGGCATTGGGGCGGCGCTCAGGAACGGGGCTCGGTTCCGCTTTACTCAGTTCGGTGATCGGCCAGTAGGTGCGGGCCTCATCCAGATTTCTGGACGCCACCTTGACGTCTGACTTGAGTGCATCATGAGTCGTCGAAAGCTTTTCATCCTGTTCGAGAAGCAGCGATTCGCGCGGTAAACTGTCGTGGTCTTTGGGCTGGAACAGTTGGGTCAGGCGCGAAAAGAAAGCTTTCTTCCGGGCTTCTTTTTTACTGGGTGGTGACTTCAACGGGTCGCTGTAGGGGGCCCCCGCCATCATCCGGTGCTTATCCGACGCCACGTCGGCAGTCTTTGCAACTTCCGCCTCACCGGTGGGAATTTCCGTTTTACTCACCTTGATGACGGCCATGGGGCGACCTACGCCGATACTTAGTTTTGAAGTGGTGGTCCAGGGGGTTTGCTCCTGAGGAGTGGATTCTTCCAGTTCGCCCGGGGCGCCCTCACCGACATTTGCCTTGGCTTTCCACCCCTGTTCCAGCGCCTGACCTTCTTCATTAAACAGAACAGACAGGCGCTCGAGAAACTGTGGCGGAATGTTGCCGCGGACCTGCGCCGGAGCCGGTGGATTGACAGGCTTGGTCTCATCCGTTTTGTCAAAAGAGTCCAGATTGGCGATGTCTGACTGATCCATATCGACCGGAACACCATCACCGCTATCTGGCGCTTTCATATAATCCGGCACCTCCTTGAAGGGCGTTTTATTTTCCCGGGAAACGATGGGTGTGCGGTCTTTTCCCGTAAAAAACTCGATCATACGGTCAACCGTCGAGCCGCCCTGGTCGGCCTCTAAAGAAGCCGTAGTATCTGATTTTGCGTCGCCCGCCTTTTTGTCCGGCAGTCCATATGCATCTTCACGGGCGTTTTCCGTCCGGCGAATTTTTTCGATACGTTCGTTAAAACGGCCAGCAGAAGTTTTGCGCGGTTTTAGTTTTTTACCCTCAACCATCATTTTTTCAGCGGCAACGTCGCTGCGTGCGGTTGGCGTCTGTTGGGGGTCGCGAGGGACCATGTGGGCAAATCTCTTGCGGCCGGCATCAAGAATAGCATTGGTGTCGACGGTTACATCTCTGGATACCGCATCGCCGAGCCGTTTCAAACGGTTCCGCAATGCATCGGATACACGTGCCCGGCTTAGCCCCTGATCTTCTGCCGTGATGGGGTCGGGCGGGGGGCCGGTTTCGGGGCCGGGTTGGTCATCCAGATTGGGTTCGTTGCTTAATTGATTGAGCACGGAGTCGACGGCACCGGACTGTCCAGTCGCCGGAGTGTCGATGATCGGCAGCCCAAACTCATCCTCTTTTGGGGCATCCGCGGACAGCAGGCTCTTGATCCGGTCGAAGGTCCTGGCGGCGCTGGACTCATCGCCCGGATCGGTCCTTTCAGGAGGGCTGTCATTCACCAGTTCTTCCATAGACAGTGGCCCGCCGTTGCGTTCCGGCCCCGCGCTTTCGCTGACGGGAAGATCGTCCGTGATCTCCACGGTCTCGGGAGTTCTGTCAACTGTCGTGCCTTCCGCAGGGGATTTAGGTCCAATTTCCGCCCTTGGTGCCAAATGTTTATCAGGGTTTTCTTTGCCGGTGGAGTCAGCTATCCGCTCAGCGGTTTGTTTACGTGAAGACACGGGCGGGTCATCCGGCGTTACCAAGTTGACCAACGATTGAAAAAATGATTCGACCGGTCCGGGCTTGTCGCTGGAAGCTGTCGGCTTTTCGCCGCGCGCTACACGGTCTTTCCTATCGATCTTGTCGGCAACCCGGGGCATCTCAGTCCGGGTGCTTTCCGGAGGGGCGCTGCCGTCCGGCTGTTCCACACCGGGCCCCGGTCCGATGGCGACTTCCCCAACAATGGGTGGATGGGGTTTGTGGGGCGGTATTTCAAAGCGGTCGCGTTTAGCGACCCTCTTGCGTTTCGGTCGTGGTTTCTGAATCCTTTGCGGCGGCATCAGTTGGGTTATCCGCTTATTGTTCGCCGGGGCCACTGCCGCGGCAGACGTGCTGTCTGTCTGGGGCGTTTTCGGCCTCGGTCTTTTGGTCAGGTCAGTGGCCGTTAAGGGGGCTGCCTTGCGTTTTGCCGTCTTGCTTGCACTGCGCTCTGACAATAGGAAATGTGCGATAATAAAGTGTCCCTTGTCGACGGCCAAGTCGGCGGGGGTCATGCCATTGGCATCGTGGGCATTCAGGTCGGCGCCAGTGGCAAGGGCTTTTTTGACCGCACCAATATCATTGACCTCGACGGCCTGGAACAACAGTTGGGTTGGATCGGATTTTTGAGCGCCAGCGGGGTAGGTACAAATTACAAAAAACAACGCCGTTACAATGAGTTTCACGCAACCGCACACGTCCGGCAAAAACCGGCCTCCATCCCCAGGATATTGTCTGGAGCGTCGTCTTCGTTCCATGCCTGATTTTACGATCTTTCCACGCCTCCCGACACCCTGCCGAAAATTGTTACACGATCAACACACAATAACCGGGATTTATGGCGGTTTCAGGGCGGGTAAATAGCCAACCGAAAATTGAATATATATGAGTTTATGAAAATAAAAACGAATAAAAACAATTACTTATATGATATTAAGAGAAATTAGATCGAGATGAATTGTCGGGTTCTAGGGTGTTGGCCCCGCCGTCATTAAACAGCGTCGGACAGAGTGGCCTGACGGGGCTCTGGTCCAATCTGAGACGAAAACTGACGAATCGGAGTGAATCCGGGACTGTGAAGATGCTTGGCGTTACGGGGGTAAATAGGAGGCCTATACACGACATATGATTAGAATTCTTGACTTCAAAACCTGATCGGATGGCACGGTGCTTTAGTGGATGTCGTGGGCAAAGCTGTATGGAGACGTTCGCAGGCTCAGGGGATGGCGCTGTTGGTCGTCGCCGCGTTCCAGGAAGCCAGATCACAAAGGGCGCGTTCGCTCACTATTTTTTTTCGATCACGGCCACGTGGGCGTTCCTTTTTGGGCAGATGATCGGTATCCAGCGGTGGAAACAGGCCGAAATTTACGTTCATGGGCTGATAGGTGTCGGCCATGGCGCCACCGGAAATATGCCTGAGGATTGCTCCCATGGCTGTGGTTTCTGGTGGTTTCGGGATAGGCTGCGCCAGACGTTCAGCGGCGGCGAACAGGCCGGTCATCAGGCCGACGGCGGCGCTTTCAACATATCCCTCGCAACCAGTGATCTGACCGGCAAAGCGCAGACGCGGCATGGATTTGAGGCGTAGCGTTTCGTCCAGAAGTTTCGGACTGTTGAGGAAGGTGTTGCGGTGCAGCCCGCCCAATCTGGCAAATTCCGCCGTTTCCAGTCCGGGGATGGTCCGGAAAATGCGTTTCTGTTCGGAATAGGTGAGTTTGGTCTGAAATCCGACCATGTTGTACAGCGTGCCCAGAGCATTATCCTGACGCAACTGAACGACGGCGCGGTTGCGCACGGGATTGTTGGGGTTGGTCAGGCCGACCGGTTTCAGAGGGCCATAGGCAAGCGTTTCAAGACCACGCGATGCCATTACCTCGATGGGCAGGCAGCCTTCGAAGTAGGGGGTGTTTTCCTCCCATTCTTTGAAAGAGGTTTTTTCACCGTCGATCAACCCACCGATAAAGGTCTCGTATTGCTCGCTGCTCATGGCGCAGTTGATGTAGTCGGCGCCGTCACCCTTATCGTAACGCGACTGAAACCAGGCCTTGGAAAAATCGATACTTTCCTTGTAGACGATGGGGGCAATGGCATCAAAAAAAGCCAGCGAATCCTGGCCGGTAAGCGTGCTGATCGCCTCGGCCAGTGCGGGCGATGTCAGCGGACCGGTCGCCAGAATGACATTGTCCCAATCTTCCGGCGGTAAACCACGGATTTCACCGCGTTCGATACGGACCATAGGATGTTCTTCAAGGCGTCTGGTGATCTCGCTGCTGAAGGCGTCACGGTCGACGGCCAGCGCCGAACCGGCAGGAACCTTATGGGTGTCGGCGGCGGAGATGATCAGCGAATTCATGCGCCGCATTTCTTCATGCAGCAAGCCGACGGCGTTGTATTCGTGATCATCGGAGCGCAGTGAATTGGAGCAAACCAGTTCCGCCAAATGATCGGTGTGGTGGGCGTCTGTAGTTCGAACCGGGCGCATTTCGTGAAGGATAACGGGTACGTTTCTGGACGCAATCTGCCAGGCGGCTTCACTTCCGGCCAGTCCGCCGCCAACCACATGTACATGTTTCGGGTTCGACATTCGATTTTGTCCTGATATACAAGAATTCGCGAGCCGCCGGAACATAGTGACGAAGACCACATCTCGCAATGCAAAAAGATTTTATCATGAATCCGCGTGTGATTATGGTTCAAGGAAAATAGGATGTACGACCGCGACAGGATCGGAATTGGGCAATGAGCCTCCAGGACTCGTTTGACGTCGATAAGCAATGGAAGAAAATTTCCCAGAAGGAACTGGATGAAATCCTCGACAAGCATGAGAACTATGTTGTCGGTCGGATGGGCGGGGAACTGGCCAATCTGGGAATGCACGATCTTTCCTATCTTGATTTTTCAGATCGCGATCTGTCCAGGGTCGAAATGGTCGGCACCCTGCTGTGTCATTGCGATTTTCGCGGTATTAAACTTTCCGATTCCAATCTGTTTGCCGCTGACCTACGGTTTGCCATACTGGAAGGGGCCAATCTTGACCGGGCGGACTTGCGCGGGTCATGCCTTGCCGGTGCAAATCTGAGCGATGCGTCGCTGATTGACGCGGATATGCGTGACGGAGTGTTGCTGAAACCGAAAACCAAGGGTGGTGATCTGATTGCTGTTGTTCATGACGATGCGAGTGCGGGCATAGAAAAGGCGACCATGAAACGTGCCAACATGACCAATGTAAAAGTATCGGATTCAGTGATCGTACAGACGGATTTAACGGATTGTATTCTCAGGAACGCAAAATTCGTGCGTGCGAACCTGTCTTTGTCAAACCTGACCGGATGCGATCTTGAAGGCGCTGACTTTACCGATGCAACATTGAGCGGTGCGATCTTCAGTGGCGCAATATTCACCAACACCATTCTCGACAATGCCGACCTGTCAGGCGCAGACCTGATTGGCGCGATGATCGACAATGTTGATTTTTCCAAGGCCCGTATGGGGGATGCAAAACTGCCCAAGGGACTGAATGACCTTGACCAGTCCCTGCAGCAAATTCTGACCAAACACCGAGACTGGGTGATGAGCAACGGTAAGAAGGGAGTGCGCGCCGACCTCTCCGCCCACGACCTGACTCGGGTTAATCTTGACGGTGCGAACCTTTCTGCGGGCAATCTTTCATATTGCGTTCTCAAAGAGGCCAAACTGAAAAAGGCCGAGTTGCTGATGGCTGACCTGTCGTTTGCCGACTTGCGCGGGGCTGTTCTTGCCCGCGCTGATCTGCGCGGTGCGAAACTGGAACGCGCCAACCTCACGCAGGCCAATCTGGTCGGGGCCGTGTTCAGCGAAGTTAATGTCTCGAGCCGTGCGGGAGGGGGGGAGTGGCGGACAAATCTGTCGCACGCCAAATTATGCGGAGCGATGTTGAATGGCGCTGACATGCGTAATTCCGATCTGGAAGCTGTTGACTTCAGAGATGCGGATCTGCGCGATGTTGATTTTTACGGCTCGTTGATTATGGACGCGGATTTTACGGATGCTGATATTCGCGGTGCAAATTTCAACAATACCGACACTCGGGGCTGCAAGGGGTTGGATAAACCGGGTGAGTATTGATTTGCAGGCTGTTGACCGGTTTTCAGCATCGTGGCACCATAGCTGTATGCAAACCTTGAGGCGAGGAGCCTCTTAGGCAGATCGCGCCCGGCTCCCGCGCCGTTAGTGGTGAGAGGGAGAACGTCATGCACTTTCTTGTTTCATTGTTCGTTCCATTTTCCATTGCCGTTGTGTTTGGTATGACGGGCAGTGCAGCCGCGGCCCCACAGATTCTCGGTGTCAGCGCTGTTATTGAGCCGATACCCATGAAATGTGCGCAAGACACGTGCTCCGTTGAGTTGGCCAGTTTTTGCCTGCAAAAGAAGCGCGATGATCCCGATCCCGGGGTTGCCTATATGATCTTTAATGACAAAGACATACGGCTTCATTTGACGGCCTCGGATGGCCGTGTCTGGTCTGTCCCGGCTGCGGGTCATGTGAGGGTGACCGCTGAACGGAGCTTTACCGCCGTGAAGGTCGAATTGAGCACCGACGCCCTTTCGGCGCTCGGTGCCATCAAGGCAGGGCTTTCCGTTGCAGAAGGGGTGTCGTTGGTTCCGGTTCCCGTTGCCGGTGATCGCGATCCGATAACCGAACGAGAGCTGGCTTATGTAACGGATAATCTTAGGAAAAAGGCAGATCGCTGGATGACAGGCGACGCGGCCAAACCCCAGGCAATTCGTATTATTAACCGGATCGTCAACGCGACGCCCATAACCGGGCGGTTGGAAACGGCGAAACGCGAGAGCCTGTGGAATGATGTCGTCGGTGAATTGAGGGCGGCTCCGTCAAACAGCGGGGTTCAGAAGGCTCTGGAGATGTACGGCGCCTGCAAATTCCGTGTTGCCGTCGGGCGTTATTTCAATATGCGCTCGTGTCTGGAAGTCAAACAGGATTCGCTGATGCTGGACATGAATACCCATTACTGGCAGGCAATTGATGCGGGTAGTTGATACTTGCGTAGCCGAAGACTGGCCTCTTGGCGTTTATTGAGCAGCGGCGTATCATCAGGTCATGACATCGATTGAAACAGTTGAGCGACTGGCCGCCCGAATTCCCGATGGCGCATTCATTGCACTGCCGCCCGAATACAGTTACGTGCCGATGAAGTTGGTGCGCGCCCTGATCCGGCGCAAGGCGCGTGATCTGGATGTCCTTTGCGTTCCCATCGGTGGCATGGCGGTGGATATGCTGATCGGTGCGGGTTGCGTACGTTCTGTCGAGGCGGCGGCGGTCAGCCTTGGTGAAAGCGGACTGGCTCCAAGGTTTACGGCGGCCGTGCAGAAACGCCGGATTTCGATGAAGGATTCCACCTGTCCCGCCGTTCATACGGCTTTACAGGCTTCCGAAAAGGGAGTTCCGTTTATGCCCCTGAGCGGGCTGATCGGTTCTGATATTCTCAAACATCGTGATGACTGGAAAGTCGTGGACGACCCGCTGGGACAGGGCAACGGCCCGATTGCGCTGATTCCAGCCCTTCAGCCCCAGTTTGCGCTTATTCACAGTCCGCTGGGGGACCGGTCTGGAAATGTCTGGATTGGCAAACGCCGGGAATTGATGACGTTGGCGCACGCGGCCAAGGAAACGCTGGTCACGGTCGAACGGTTTAGCGACGATGACTTTCTAGGCTCGGAATCGACCGCCGCCGGTACCTTGCCTAATCTTTATATTTCCGCCGTTGCAGAAGCGTCGTCAGGGGCCAAACCATTGGGGATGCCGGATTGTTACGGGCGCGACAACGTAGCGATCAGCGCCTATGCTCAGGCGGCAAAAACTGAGCAGGGATTTGTGGAATATTTGTCTGTACAAGGTCTTTCTCCCATCGTTGAAGCCGCTGAATGAATTATCGTAAAGAAGAGTTTCTGATCGCGACCGTGGCCGGATTGCTGGATGATCCCGCCGTGGGTCATGTCGCCGTCGGGGCGGCCTCTCCGATCCCCGGCGCTGCCGCCTTATTTACTCAGGCTCGGACAAACGGCCGGTTGCGGGTATCGATCATTCATGGTGATGCCAATAATCCCTTTACCGACGGTGGCCGGGAACTTTTTGATGCTGCCGGACAGGGCCGTATAGATGCGTTTTTCCTGGGCGGCGTGCAGATTGACGGTGGCGCCAATATCAATCTGGTTGGTACGGGCTGCTATCCTGAAACCGAGCGGCGGTTCCCCGGCTCGTTCGGTTCGGCCCATATGTATTTCGTCATCCCCAAGGTGATTTTGTTTCGACCGGAGCATAGCCGCCGGGTATTTGTTGAAACCGTCGATTTTATCAGTGCGCCGGGTACAAGTGATCCGGGCGTTTACAGGCCGGGCGGACCGAAGGCGCTGGTTACTGAACTGTGTCTGATGTCTTTTCACGCCCAAACGGGGCGGTTCAGGCTGGAATCAGTCCATCCGGGTCACACTCTGGAAGAGGTCCATGACAATACCGGGTTTGACTTTGATGTTCCGGACCGGGTTCCGACAACGGCGGAGCCATCAGGCGATGATTTGAAACTGTTGCGTACGACCATTGGCGCAGAAATCGCCAAGACCTATCCCGCTTTTGGGGCACGGGTGTTCGGGATAGAAGTTGCCGCATGACATGAGAGATCAAGATGCCTGATAACAAACGGAGACACGAACGCATACCCGTCAACGAACCGGCTTCGGTCAAGAGCGGCGGAGACAGTTATGACGGAACACTAACTGACGTTTCAAAAAGTGGGGCTGCCGTTGAATTTGACTTCACCAAGGGAGAATCCCGTGTCCAATTTGACATCGGCAACAATGTTGAAGTCGATTCTTCAATTCTCGAGACCCGCCGGGGGCGGGTCGTGCGGCGCTATGACAAGGGTTTCGCCGTCAATTTTGAAAGAGATGATATCGCCGGAAATAATGAGGATTAATTTTTTGGATTGAGTTTCGATTGACGGGCCTGAACACGGGGCGGCCATTTACTTTTGATGAAGGAAAGAACGGCCCAGATGTCTCCATCAGCCAGGTCATCCTTGAACCCGGGCATGGCGCTTTTGAAACCATCCGGGGCCAGGGCCTGGCCACCTTGTTTAGTGTAGTCAAAAAGCAGTTGGTCGGGATGATGCCAAGTGTGGCCGCTGTCGTCGTGTGGTGGAGCGGGCAACTTGCCATCCGGCTTTCTAACGCGCCAGTTGGCCTGACCTTCCAGATTTCTGCCATGGCAGGAAGCGCAATAATCGGCGTAAATCGACCTCCCGCGATTGACCAGTTTGGGGTCTGCAGGGTCGGCGGCCGTGACGCCGAGGTGCGAACGCACCATGCCTTTGATAGATTTCCCCAAATTGGCAAACAACGAATTCGCTTGGGGCACCTCTTCAGGGTATAGCCATTGACGCAGCTGGGCTCCGCCACCAATGGCCAGCAGGCAAAGACAGATAAACGCAATGTACAGGAGTTTCTTCTGTTGCATGATTGAAGCTTATTCCTGCCAGCAAGAGGAAGGTCAAACCCTCAGGAGAACGACGCTATTTTTTCTTCGCCTTGCCAAGCAAAAAGAAAACAAACCAGACCGGGACAACCACCACGGCCCCCAGAAGGACATATTTCACTGCCCATTCAACGATGCGGGCGACGATTGCGAAGATCTCCTGAACCGTGTCGCCAAAATTCGCCAGCAGTTCTTTTGGATTAATTTCGAAAAAACTGAGCAAAACCCCAATCACAAAAGAGAAAACGAGAATTTTTATCAGGGTGTCTTTGATGTCTGCTGGCATGGTGTCCTCATTAACTGCTGTGGCGAGACTACACGATGAGGCCGGATTAGGGAAAGGCCGTTGTCAGGTGCGCGGCCACAAGATCATCTGTGTACAGCGAAAAAGCGCTACGGTTTTTTCCGTATCCGTATGGGTAACGATAGCGTCCCAGACCTGGGTCGTGCGACCGAGATGCTGCGCCGTGGCGACGCAGTGGAGCGTGCCGTCTCGGGCCGTACCCAGATGATTGCTTTTCAGTTCCACCGTGGTGAAGTTTTCCGCCCCCGCCGGAAGGTGGGCGATGGTCGCATTGCCGCACGATGAGTCGGCCAACGCCACCACAGCCGCCGCATGCAGGAAACCATTGGGGGCCATGTGGTTTGCAGTGATCGCCATATCGGCGGTAATTTGCCCGTCATCAACAGACAGGATTGTCACACCCATCCAGCCGATCAATGAACCGCTGGCGCGGTTATTGAGGAATTCGGGTGTGATCTCTGCGTGTCGGGTGATGGATACCATTGACGTCTTATTCCTAGGCGCGTTTTTTTGTTTTTGTTTTGATGCCCAGATAGGGGGCCAGATATTGGCCGGTGAAGCTGCCTCTAATCCGGGACACATCTTCCGGTGTGCCTACGGCGACAATCCGTCCACCCTTGGTGCCGCCGCCGGGGCCAAGATCGACAATCCAGTCCGCTGTCTTGATAACTTCAAGATTGTGCTCAATCACAATCACCGTGTTGCCCTGTTCGACCAGCGCATGAAGCACTTCCAGAAGTTTTTTGACATCTTCAAAATGAAGTCCGGTTGTCGGTTCATCGAGAATATAAATGGTTTTTCCGGTCGCTCGGCGGCTTAATTCCTTGGCTAGTTTGACGCGTTGGGCTTCGCCACCCGATAGTGTTGTCGCCTGTTGTCCGAGATGAATATAGCCAAGTCCGACCCGCTTCAGGGTTTCCATCTTGTCGCGAATTGTTGGCACCGCCTTGAAGAATTCGGCGGCTTCCTCGACAGTCATGTCGAGGACCTGGGCGATAGACTTGTCACGAAACCGGACTTCCAGGGTTTCGCGGTTATAACGCTGTCCCTTGCAGACATCGCACTGAACATAGACGTCAGGCAGGAAATGCATTTCAATCTTGATAACGCCGTCGCCCTGGCACGCCTCGCAGCGCCCGCCTTTGACGTTGAACGAAAACCGTCCCGGTTTGTAGCCCCGGGTCTTGGCTTCCGGCAACGCCGAGAACCAGTCGCGGATCGGCGTGAATGCGCCGGTGTAGGTGGCCGGGTTGGAGCGTGGCGTCCGCCCGATCGGAGACTGGTCGATATCGACGATTTTATCGACCAGTTCAACGCCTTCAAGTTTGTCATGGTCGCCTGGATGCAGGCGGGCATTGTGCAGGCGCCGCGCCAGCGCTTTGTAGAGCGTCTCGACAATCAGGCTTGATTTTCCGCCACCGGACACGCCGGTTATGCAGGTGAAGGTCCCGAGCGGGAATGTGACGTCAACATTTTGCAGATTATGGGCGCGCGCGCCTTTCAGAGTCAGGTGATGGCCGCGTTTATGTTTGCGCCTAATCTTTGGAATCTCAATCTGGCGCAGGCCCGTGAGATATTGTCCGGTCAGACTTTCAGGCGTCGCCATGACCTCTTCGGGGGTGCCATGGGCGATCACCTGTCCTCCATGGATTCCCGCTCCTGGGCCAATATCCACCAGATAATCAGCGACCCGGATGGCGTCTTCATCGTGTTCGACGACAATCACTGTATTGCCAATGTCACGCAGCCGTTTCAGGGTTTCCAGCAATCTGGCATTGTCGCGCTGATGCAGGCCGATGGAAGGTTCATCCAGGACATACAACACACCGGTCAGCCCGGAACCGATCTGCGAGGCCAGCCGGATGCGCTGGCTTTCACCGCCGGACAGGGTGCCGGATGAGCGACTGAGCGTCAGGTATTCAAGCCCGACATTCGAGAGGAAGTTCAGCCGTTCATTAATTTCACGCAAGATTCGATAGGCAATCTGGCTCTGTTTTTGGGTCAGTTTGTCGTCAAGTTTATTGAACCAGTCGCGGGCTTCATCAATTGACATTTCGACCACCTGACCGACATGCAAACCATCAATCTTGACGGCCAGGGCTTCCGGTTTTAGACGGTAGCCTTTGCAGGTCGAACACTTGGTAACCGTTTGATAACGCGACAGTTCATCACGTACCCAGCTTGAATCGGTTTCCCGCCAGCGCCGCTCCATATTGGGGATGACGCCTTCGAACGGTTTGGTGATTTCGTAGGCCTTGGAGCCATCGTGGTAGCGCATGGTGACATCTTCGCGTCCCGATCCAAACAGCACAATCTCACGGTGTTTTTTCGATAGCTTTGACCACGGCACCGTCAGCTCAAAACCGTAATGCGCTGCCAGACATTCAAGGGTCTGGCCGTAATATTTGGACGATGAATTTGCCCAGGGGGCGAGGGCCCCCTGATGGAGCGACAGGGTTTCGTTGGGAACCACCAGTTCGGCATCGAAATACATTTCCGTGCCCAATCCGTCACAAGCCGAACAGGCCCCAAACGGATTGTTGAAGGAAAACAGCCGAGGCTCGATCTCATCAATAGTGAACCCGGAAACCGGGCAGGCGAACTTCGCGGAAAATACCGTCCTGCCGTCGGGAACATGGTCTTTGATACCGGACTTTTTCACCGGTTTCTTGTTTTTGTCGGGTTTGGCGCTGGCGTCGTCAACGAAGGCGATTCCGTCGGCAAGCCCGAGCGCCGTTTCAAAGCTGTCGGCAAGGCGCTGTTCGATGCCTTCCTTGACGATGACCCGGTCAACGACAACCTCGATGTCGTGCTTGAACTTTTTGTCGAGCGCGGGCGCATCTTCAATATCGTACAGTTCGCCATCAATGCGGATGCGCTGAAACCCCCGCCGCGCGAGGTCCTGCATTTCTTTTCGGTACTCGCCTTTGCGGCCACGCACGATCGGAGCCAGCAGCAGAAGGCGTGTCCCGTCGGCCATCGTCATGACCCGGTCAACCATCTGACTGACGGTTTGGCTTTCGATGGGAAGGCCGGTTACGGGAGAATGGGGAACGCCCGTGCGGGCAAACAGAAGGCGCATGTAATCGTATATTTCGGTTACGGTACCGACGGTTGAGCGCGGGTTCCGGGATGTCGTCTTCTGCTCAATGGAAATGGCGGGAGAGAGGCCTTCAATCGAATCGACATCCGGTTTCTGCATCAGTTCCAGAAATTGCCGGGCGTAAGCCGACAGGCTTTCAACATACCGCCGCTGGCCTTCGGCGTAGATGGTGTCAAATGCGAGAGACGACTTTCCCGACCCGCTGAGCCCGGTGATGACCGACAGGCTGTCACGAGGGATTTCCACGTCGATGTTCTTTAAATTGTGTTCGCGTGCGCCACGCACGACAATCTTGCCTGTCGAAACCAACGTCGTTCCTCCAATACCCTGAACCGCACAGAAGTAATCCGGTTTGTTGCTGAGGTAAAGGTTTTGCATGACAGTGGGGACTGAAATATTTTGAGTATATCGGAATTATGGTGTTTTTGCGGGTGGCTCGAAATATGACACAAACCATGCTATACTTCGCGCCATTGAGACGTCTCTGAACCTTGGTTGCCGCGCGGCATTGAGAAAAGGAGACGAACATGACAACGGATGACAAGAAGACCTATCTGTTGACGGCGGGGATTCTGGGCATACTGGTTGTATTATTCGCCATAAGTTATGCAATGGGCTTGATCCCGACCCAGTCGCCATCGTAAATCAGGTCTCAGGACTTGGCGCTACGGGAAGCTAACCTCGTAGCGCCCTTTATTTGCCTGATTGTGAAAAAGGAAAAACTATGAGTGGTGATATGGACGCTGATTTTGATAAGGCGGATATCATTCTGTCTGCGGCTCTTGAACAACTTCAGGGGCAGGGCGTTAACCAGTATGTGTGGGGCATGGCGCTGGTTGAGGTCGGTGTTCTGGCCCTGGTCAAGCTGGAAGAGGACGACGAATCGATTCTTCAATCCGTGCGCCAGTTTATTGAAAAATCCCGGTCAACGCCGCCAATGCAACAAAGTTGAAATATTGAGCGACTTATCCACTGATTTGAGCCGCAGACGGGCTGGAACCGCTGTGGTCAAGACTGTAGAGTGCGGATGAGTTTTACAGCAGGGGGGCCAGATGGCAGGTTCAGTAAACAAAGTTATTCTCGTCGGCAATCTGGGACGTGATCCGGAAATCCGCTTTACTCAGAGTGGGGCCAAGATCGCCAACCTTTCCGTCGCCACATCGGAATCGTGGAAAGACAAGCAGTCCGGCGAACGCCGCGAAAAAACGGAATGGCATCGTATAGTTGTCTTTTCCGAAGGACTTGCGGGAATCGCTGAACGGTTCCTGAAAAAGGGGTCGAAGATTTACCTGGAAGGTTCGCTGCAGACTCGCAAATGGACGGGCAACGATGGTGTTGAAAAATATACCACTGAAATCGTGTTGCAGGGCTTTAATGGCACGCTGACCATGCTGGACGGTCGTGGTGAAGGTGGCGGCGGAGGCGGCTTTGACAGCGGCCCATCCGGCGGCGCCAGTGGCCCCGATTGGGGCAGCCCAGATAATGGCGGCAGTAACGGCGGAAGCGCGGGCGGCGGCGCCAGTGGCGGTGATCTGGACGACGAGATTCCTTTCTAGGATTGTTCTGATACATTACCTCGCTTGTCGGGTCGTTTGGCTGTGATATAGGTTGTTTGTTTCTGACAGACTCTTACCTCGCAGGCCCTTCCATGACGAACCCCTCTCTCCAATCTGCAGGCGACAACGCGGCTGCAAAACGTAATGTGCTGGTCTTGTCTATCTGTCAGGCCATGTCCATGACCGGTGCATCTCTGGTCATCACAGTATCTGCGCTGGCCGGCCAGATGCTGGCGGATGACAAGTCGCTGGCGACATTGCCGTTGGCGCTTCAGTTTACGGCGACGATGCTGACGACCATACCCGCGTCTCTGTTCATGGGACGCGTCGGTCGGAAAATAGGGTTTTCGCTAGGGCAAATAATCGGTGTCGGCGGGGCGGCGCTGGCCTCATACGCCATTTATCAAGGTGATTTCTGGTTATTTGCGGTGGCCAGCGCGATGCTCGGTTCACATAATGCCTTCTGGCAGTATTACCGGTTTGCCGCCGCCGATACCGCGACAGAGGAATTTAAGGCCAAGGCGATATCCTACGTTATGGCAGGCGGGGTTTTTGCCGCGGTTGCCGGGCCGCAACTGGCCAAATGGAGCGTTGATGCGTTTGAACCGGTTCTGTTTGTCGGCGGGTATGTGGTCATTATCTGCTTAAGTATGATCACGATCCTCATACTTCAGGGAATATCCATTCCCAAACCTGCCAGCGCCGGAATTTCGGTGCAGGGCCGACCGCTTCGTGTCATTGTTCGTCAACCGGTGTTTATCGTTGCCGTAATTTCGGCCATGTTCGGCTACGCCGTGATGACGCTTGTCATGACAGCGACACCTTTGGCTATGAAGTTCTGCGGGTTTGGGTTTTCCGATACGGCGACCGTGATCCAGTGGCATGCTCTCGCGATGTTTGCGCCCAGTTTTTTCACTGGGCACCTGATCAAGAAATTCGGCGTTCTTCAAATTATCATCTTTGGCACATTGCTGAACGCCGGGTGTATGGCCGTAAACCTTATGGGTATCGAATTTTACAATTTTTGGGGCGGGCTGGTGCTGTTGGGGCTCGGCTGGAACTTCATGTTTGTGGGCGGCACAACGCTTTTGACGGAAGCCTATCGCCCGGAGGAAAAATCCAAAGTCCAGGCCGTAAACGACTTTATCGTGTTTGGGACCGTGGCTGCGGCAAGTTTCTCGTCAGGGGCCTTACAGGATACGTTCGGATGGCCCGCCGTCAATGCCGCCGTGACTTTACCCATGTGCATCGCCTTTGCCGCCGCAGTGTGGTTTCGTCTGGTTCACAATCCGCGGAAAGCCAACGCCTGAGGTTGAGTTTCGTGCCGCAAACCGGTGATTTTCAGTCGATCCGTGTAGTTGTGTGCAGGCGCAAAAACTGCTAAATTCCTGAAAGGCGGCAGGAGGCTTTTCTCTGTCGTTTTGTTATTTTATAAACCATTGAAATTACTTGGTAAAATCCTTTGACATCACCTTCCGATACGGGGTCCGCCGCGGCGCCTGATTCTGATATTACTCCGGTTTCCATCGAAGACGAAATGCGCACATCGTATCTCGATTATGCGATGAGCGTAATCGTATCACGTGCCCTGCCCGACGTGCGCGACGGATTGAAGCCGGTGCACCGCCGAATCCTCTATTCCATGAAGGAAAGCGGCTACGAATATAACAAACCCTACCGTAAATCGGCGCGTATTGTCGGTGACGTCATGGGTAAGTATCACCCCCATGGCGATCAGGCGATTTATGACGCCATGGTGCGCATGGCGCAGGATTTTGCCATGCGCCTGCCGTTGATCGACGGACAGGGAAACTTCGGCTCCATGGACGGCGACAAGGCGGCCGCCATGCGATACACGGAAGCGCGTCTGGCCAAATCGGCGCATACGCTGCTCGAAGATATCGACAAGGAAACCGTCGATTTTCGCCCCAACTACGATGAATCGTTCAGTGAACCCGTGGTTCTGCCCGCCGGTTATCCGAATCTGCTGGTCAATGGTGCGGGCGGCATTGCGGTTGGTATGGCAACCAATATCCCGCCGCACAATCTGGGTGAAGTTGTCGATGCCTGTTGTGCCTATGTCGATAATCCCGACATCACCATTGAGGAGATCATCGAAAACTACGTTCAGGGACCTGATTTCCCCACGGGGGGACTGATTCTGGGGCGCCAGGGCATATTGAAAGCTCTGCACACCGGTCGTGGTTCCGTGGTCATGCGCGGGCGCACATCGGTCGAAGAAATTCGCAAGGACCGCTTCGCCATCATCGTGCATGAAGTGCCGTATCAGGTTAACAAGTCGCGCATGCTGGAAATCATGGCCGAAGCCGTGCGGGACAAGAAAATCGAGGGCATTTCCGACCTTCGTGACGAATCGGACCGTGATGGGGTTCGGGTGGTGATCGAACTGAAACGCGACGCCGAAGCGGATGTCGTCCTGGCCCAGTTGTTCCGCTTTACACCGCTGCAGACCAGTTTCGGCGTCAACATGCTGGCGCTCGATGGTGGTCAGCCCAAATTGATGAATTTGCGCGAAATTATTGTCGCCTTCGTTAAGTTTCGCGAAGAGGTTATCCGCCGCCGGACGATCTTTGAATTGGGCAAGGCGCGTGACAAGGCCCATGTTTTGGCCGGTCTGGCGGTTGCCGTCGCCAATATCGACGAGGTTATCGCCCTGATTCGCGCCGCCTCCGACCCACAGACGGCCCGTGCCCAGTTGATGGAACGCGACTGGCCCGCCTCAGATGTGGAAGCCATGATCCAGTTGCTGGATGAACCGGGGCATCGGGTAATTAACGGAAAATACAAACTGTCCGAAGCCCAGGCCCGGGCAATTCTAGAACTGCGTTTGCACCGATTGACCGGCTTGGAACGTGACAAGATTGGTGATGATCTTAAATCACTCGGCGATCAGATCATCGAATTCCTCACCATTCTAGGGTCGCGTGAAAAACTCTATTCCATCCTGCGTGCGGAACTCATGGAGATTCGCACGCAGTTTGCCACTGACCGTCGTTCGACGATCATCGAAAGTGAATTCGAGCACGATATCGAAGATCTGATCCAGCGCGAAGATATGGTGGTGACAGTGACATCCGCAGGCTATATCAAGCGCGTGCCACTGTCGACCTATCGGGCCCAGCGCCGGGGCGGAAAGGGGCGCTCCGGCATGGCGACCCGCGACGAAGATTTTGTTGAACAGGTCTTTATCGTCAATACCCATACCCCGGTTCTGTTCTTCTCATCCACCGGCATGGTCTATAAGATCAAGGTCTACAGGCTGCCTCTGGGTACGCCTCAGGCCCGTGGAAAAGCCCTGATCAACCTTTTGCCCCTTGATGATGGGGAAACCATATCGACACTTATGCCGCTGCCTGAGGATGAAGAAAGCTGGGCTGATCTTTTCGTGATGTTCGCGACGGCTAGCGGAAATATCCGTCGAAATTCCCTTTCGGATTTCACCAACGTCAAGGCCAATGGCAAGATTGCGATGAAGCTGGATGACGGCGACAGGCTGGTGCGGGTCAGGACCTGCACGGAAGACGAAGATGTCTTGTTGCTGGCGTCAGGCGGCAAGGTCATCCGGTTCCCGGTCACCGATGTGAGGGTTTTCTCTGGACGGACGTCTACGGGTGTGCGCGGCATCAGGCTCGCCAAAGACAACGAAGTGATCGCCATGTCGATCGTCCGCCATGTGGACGTAAGTACCGAGCTGCGTGACGAATATCTTCAGGCCGTAAATGCCCGTCGCAGGTTGACCGGAAGTGAATATGAGGACCGACCGGAAGACAAAGAACGTGATCTGCAACTGGCAGCCAAACTGGAAGACCCCCAGTTCCGGAAAATGGCGGAAGAAGGTGAGTTCATCCTGACACTGACGGAAGACGGCATGGGCAAGCGCACGTCGGCTTACGAATATCGCGTCGCCGGACGTGGTGGGCAGGGGATTACCGGAATAGAATTGGGACGGGCGAAAGGGAAATCATCACGAATTGTCGCCGCCTTTACGGTTGTTGATACAGATCAGATCGTGCTGGTTTCCGATGGGGGGCAGATTATTCGCTGTCCGGTTAATCAGATCAGTGTCGTCGGCCGCTCGAGCAGAGGTGTCAGTGTATTCAGCACGTCCGAAGACGAACACGTGGTGTCCGTAAGCCGACTTAGGGACGTCGTTGATGAAGATCAGGAAAGTGGCGAGGACGGCGAAGTTCAGCCGACTCTCGCTGACGATGCCGTCGAAGAGGTGGCGTCAGACGCCAGTGATCAGGGAGGCGAACAATGACTGAGCGGACGGCGGTATACCCCGGGACGTTCGACCCGGTAACCGATGGTCATATGGATGTGATCCGGCGGGCCAGCGGTATTGTTGATCGCCTTGTTGTTGCGGTCGCCGTCAACGCGGGCAAGGAACCGCTGTTCAACCTTGATGAACGAGTCGCCATGTTGCGTGAAGAATTGGAAGCGGGCGGCAATGGTCTTCCTTCCCGGGTTGAGGTTCTGCCCTTTGATACGCTGTTGATGGATTTTGTCGATGGAGTCGGGGCGTCAATTATTGTGCGCGGCTTACGGGCTGTGTCAGATTTTGAATATGAATTTCAGATGGCCAGTATGAACGGGCGTCTCAATCCCAATGTTGAGACTGTGTTCCTTACGGCATCCGAAAATCATCAATTCATTGCCTCCAGATTTGTTAAGGAAATCGGTGCACTGGGGGGAGATGTAGGGCATTTTGTTTCACCTCGTGTCAAGGCCTTGTTGCAGGCCAAGTACGAAAAATCCTGATCTTCGCCATTGCCTAAAAAGAATGCCCAATAGGTCATAAAAAGAGATTGACCCCTCCCGTATGCGACCTTATCTTCCCGCGCAGCTTAGGCGCCCGTAGCTCAGTTGGTAGAGCGCTTGACTTTTAATCAGGATGTCACAGGTTCGAATCCTGTCGGGCGTACCAATCAAGCCCCTGAAAACGAAAAGTTTTCAGGGGCTTTTCCTTGGGTAACGCTCGCCCTGGAAAATTCCTATATTGGTGGGACTAACGCGCAGTGCCGGGGAGGACCGCGCGGCAAAGCCTTTGGCGACGATAATATAGCGCGGCGAGCGATTTTGGACTTTTCGGCGCATGGTTTTAGACGGCCTTTTTGGGCGAAATGATTACTTCTGCTGCTTTTTTAACACCCGCCTTGGCGATTGAGTAGGTGGTTTCTATGGCTTCGATGTCGAAGTTCTGGAATATTTCCCTGATCTCTGGGGTATCATTCAGGCTCATTATGAACTGTCCCTTGATGTCGGCCAATACCGTGGCGAGTCGTTCGAAATCGGCCCTCTTGAACAGTTCCTTACCGTAATCGGATTCGCATCCCCAATAGGGTGGATCGAGATATAATAGGGTTGCCGGTTTATCGTATCGATTGATGAAGGATTCGAAGTCCAGGCACTCGATAACGACATCCGATAACCGGCTGTGCGCGGCGTCAAGCATCGGGCCGATCTTATTGAGATCAAAGCTCCCCGGACGGCCTGCCGAGACGCCAAAATTCTGCCCGGTAATCTTGCCGCCAAAGGCTGTTTTCTGAAGATAAAGGAACCGGCCTGCTCGCTCGAGTTCAGTCAGGGTCGCGGGATCGGTTTTCACCAATCGCTCAAACTCTGCACGAGAGGTAATCTGATATTTCAGGGTATCCATGAACTGCGGATAATGACGTTGTAGAATTCGGAAAAAATTGGTGACCTCCCGGTTGAAATCGTTGATCACTTCGACCTTTGGCTTGTAGGTGCGTTTAAAGAAAATACCACCCATGCCAACAAATGGCTCGGCGTAGGTCGTATGCGGGATGGCGTCAATTCTGGCAATCAGGCGCTTGGCAAGATTGCGTTTGCCGCCAAGGTACGGGGCGGCGGGTAAAACCGGGTCAACCGGCTGGAAATCATTGGACATGGATGGTTCCGATAAGCAAACTCTCCCCGCCTGTAGCTACAGGTGGCGGGACGGCCATTGTTAGGCCGATTGTGGTCGTGAGGGGTACCAGCCCTCGGTTCGGGCTGTTCGTGCAGCCCGTCCCCCGCCGGTTTCCCGGTGAAGAAAATCATCAATCCCATTTCCGCTCCAACCGTCCCGTAATTGGGCCGTTCGGTTGTCCGCGCTCCCAGACAAACCACGCGTGCGCCGTGGGTGTTGACCCCTTGCGTTTCCAGTCGGGAATATGGATTGACCAGCAAGAAGCGCGGGTTTCACAGACGTACATGCGGGTTGGCGGAATTTGTCCCCAGAACTCCCGGCGATCTGTACTTTCCCACCATGCGAACCGTTGAAAACAGACGACTTTGCGGGCACCCATAACGTTAAGCGCATGTTTGACAAACTCGACGGCTAATGAGAAGGGCGGGTTCATGAAGACTGAGAAATCGTCTTCAAACCCATCCGGCCTCATCTTCAGAAAATCGAAATGACCATTCGCACAGGCCAGGCCATATCCCCAATTGACAAGGTCCGTGGCGATGACCTCGTATCCCCTGTTAATGGCGGCCTCAGACAGCACGCCCCGACCACAGCAGGGGTCCAGAACCACCGGCGTCAACAACTCGACATCCAAGATGGACTCCGCCGCCCATTCGGGCGTCTCGTGCATCTCTACGGCCCGCCCCAATGCCTTCAGGTGCGCGAAAGGCCAGATGCGTTCGGGTTCCGGGAACATGTCGGGAGTTGTGTTCATCCGATCCCCATGGCGCGTTTGATGCGGGCGTCCTGAACGGCGGCGAAAAACCACCTGTTGCTTTCAATCCAGACGGATACTCGTGCTCTATAGGGAGCGAAATTTATGGACGCCCGGCGGTCATGATAAGGGCGCTTGCGCCGGTCTTTGCGGCGCATGGCGCGTTCGTAATTCCGGTGAGCCCGGCGTGCTGTCTTCCAGCTCTTCAGGATCGTTTTGTCGACACACTTCATGCATCGGCTGCAAATCCAGCAATAAAACCGGCCATCATCCTTGCAGGTTCTCTGGCACGAACCGACGACGCATTTCTTGCGGCCAAAAGGAACGGTCATTTTGCTTCGGCCTCCAGTGAGGTCGTGTAGGTGGAGCCGTTAAAAACATGCTTGCAACTGGTTACAATCCAGGTGCCGTTAACACCCTCGCGCACGCCGCTGACAACGAGCGGCGCTTCGGCGGCGATGGCCGGGTCGCCGGGCAGGGTCAGGGACAGCGTGGCGCGTTTGCGGTTCAATGCATCAAATTTCGATGCCGCCGCCGTCCGCGCATCTTCGGGGGTCGGGAAGCCGTGGCGGATGGTGAATACCGGCTGTCCGGCACCGGCAGTTTCCGTGACGCGCGCGCCGGTGGCCGGATTGTGCCAGTACGCCGTCACGGACAGATATCGCCCCCGATCCGGCAACGTCGCATGCCATGTGGTCAAATTTTCGCGGGTCAGAGCGACAGGCGTCAGCAGTTTCCCGGACGCTGATTTGACCTGTCCACGCGGTACGAACAACAATCGCCCGGCGGCGGGTTTGGCAACCGCGCCATGCTGTCCGGATAAACGGGTCAGCAGGTGGATGTCGGATTCCTCTGTCTGGTCGATCTGGGCAATCGAGACGCCCGCCAAGGCGTCGGCGATTTTCGGCTCATAGCCGTGTTCCGCCGCTATCGTCTTGACCAGATCACCCAAGGTGACGTTGGTCCAGTTTCGTGTTTTTGGCGCTTTCAGGGATTGGCGAAATTTCGCCGCCCGCGCCGTGACCTTTATCCTGTCGGGAGGCCCGCTGGGTTCCACCTGATCCACGGTGAAATCGCCCATATACGCAATGCCGGTTTCCTCATATCCCAGCCCAATCCGCACCTCGGCACCCTTGCGCGGCAAACTCAGGGCATTGTCCCGATCATCCAGCACGATGCTAACTCGGTCGGATTTCATCCCGTCTTCGTCGGTCACGGTCAGGCTAACCACCCGGTCAGAAAACAGTGCCGTCCTGTCGGTTCCGTCAATGGCGAGGGTGAAGATCGGTTTCATAACACGCTCAAAACGTCTTAATCACTCACCGCAGATGGCGGGATAGGCGTTGCCATCTGGCGCAGGCCCAATGCGATTTCAGGTCCATAATCCAGGCATGAATGCGCCAACAGATTTACGATAATTTCTCGTTGTACTTCCTGTTGATCTTTTGGAAGTTTACGAATCAACGCATCAAATATTTCTTCCGGCTTCATCTCTCAAATCCTCTTAATCGGTTTTCACTTTTAGGCGTTCCACAGCGCTTTCAATCGTTTCGGCTTCATGAATGTAATTCGCTTTTTTGCGGGCGGGCATGTAACAGGCGTGCTGTCGGATCGACAGAGCCTCCTCCTCGGCTGCACTCAAAACAATTTGCATATCTTCTTCCATGTCTGCCTCTTTCGCTCCCTTTGTGGTCAGTCGCCAAAATCAACAAGCAACGTCATGCACCTATGGCAACGCCGCTAATGGCATCCAGTGAGTTGGCCTAAAGGCGTCATGGTCGCGATCACATATCAGGCCGTCGCCAACCCCCGTTTCGAGCGGCAAGCCATTGCAAAACCAACCCGCCCAAGACCAATGCACCATTGCGCCAATTGGCCCAATATCTGTGTAATCTTCGTCAGGTTCAAAAACTGCAATAACGATGTGGTCACCGTTTTTCGGCGCTGTCTCAATCGGCTGCCATTCCATGTCTCTATCCTCTGCTCAGCGGGAATCTAATGTTTTGCGGCAATCTTCCGCGCAATCCCGACATAGCGGCACCTTTTCGCCGTCAAATTCGATATCTCGCTCATTGAACGCGCTGTGGCACATTTCGCAGAGGTAATCAAAATCATCATCGCCATCCATTTTCCTAGTCCTCGCTCAATTGGAGGAAGCCTTGCGGCGCAATTCTTTAATAGCTTCTCTGCCTGCTTCGATGCCGCCCATGATCCGAAGGGTGGCCTCTGCGAATTCAACCCCAGCATCCGCAATCAATTTCAGCGCAATATCTCGTGTTGCTGGGTCGTTCCAATATGGTCTTGGGTCGTTCATAATTTCTGCACCCTGCTCAGTGGGAATTCGGTAAAGGTGGAATATGTGAGAAATGGGTGATCTCATTGAACTCATCAAAAACAACTGGCGCATGTTCGAACACTGTTACCCACATTGGTGTATTGTCGATTTCTCCGAACCCCTCGGAGCGATCAAATATGCAGTCAGGCACCCGCCCGACGCCGTTCAACAGCAAATCAACCTTGGTGCCATCAAGGGGCGCGTAGCGGATGTCCTGCCAGCCAAGTTTTATGTTGTCGTTCATCGTGCCGTCCTCGCTCTATTGGGGTTTCAGTTCTTCGCCGAACATTTCCAATTCAGTTATTGTTGTTCCATTTTCTTCATTGAAATTTTTCAACATCCGCCTTCTGTTCCATATGCGGAGACGGCGCAGGAGTGGCGAGATCGTCACGACACCCAATATCGACAACAACCCCATTGAAGTGTGAAACCAAAAATCTTCGTTCATAATTTCTGCACCCTCGTTATCAGTAATCGCTCAAACGCCATGCACTGCATCAAAATCAACTATCACCCGGCCATCAGGTTCCCGGCACACACGTGCATCGCTAGGGATATTAACGCCTTGTCGTTCTATGAAGTGGACGATTGCCTGTTCCACCTCTGTCGCGTCCATTTCGACTTTTAACTTGGTTGAAATCATTTTTAGTTCCATGACCCACTCCCCCTCTTAATCGGTTTTCACTTTTAGGCGTTCCACAGCGCTTTCAATCGTTTCGGCTTCATGAATGTAATTCGCTTTTTTGCGGGCGGGCATGTAACAGGCGTGCTGTCGGATCGACAGAGCCTCCTCCTCGGCTGCACTCAAAACAATTTGCATATCTTCTTCCATGTCTGCCTCTTTCGCTCCCAAATGGTTCAGTTAAACATCGACAATTGCGGTTCCTCGATCGATGCCAAGCAAAGCCGAGAGAGTTCGGAACGCATACGCGCCTTCCAATGGGAAAACCCCGTTACCGCAAAGTCGTAATCGGTCATTCCGATAGGCCAGTTCATCAACAGTTCGACAAAGCGCGGGTTCAAGTAGCGGGTCGATGGCGAGGATTTCCCGCCATGCGTCGAAGTCTCCGGGGCCGGGCGCAAACAATGGGAGCTGTGCGCTACAAAATTCGGTAACTGATCCATGTGTTTCCGACCTGTCCCGGCGTCCAGATGATCCTCTGAATTCGCGCCCTTGTAATCCCGCGCCGCCGGTGTCGGCCAGGCCGACACCGGGAATGTCATTGCTTGACCCTTGAGTAACAGTTCGTTTGACCGCTTCCCGCTTCGGTTCATGTGACCGCCCGTTGTGTCCGCCACAGATGGCGTCTGCCAACTCACTGCCTCCCCGGCCAATAATCGCCCGTGGGTTTTTCCGTGTGATGGTGCTGGCTTGGTTGTCCTGTTTTCGTTCTCCGATGCTCGAGGCGTAGGCCAAGTCCGGGCCTTCCCTGCCAGCGTCGGTATTGGCTTGGTCTTGTCGCCTCGACTGTATTGGTAACTGCGCTGTGTGGCATCCTGGGTCGTAGCGGTTGGCCATGATGAAAAGGCGTTCTCGTTGGTGACTGGCGCCGGTTTCAGCCGCCGCGAATATTCCAGCCGCAAGGCGGTACCCCAGTCTTTCCAATGGTGGAATAAGTGCCGCGAGTTGTCCGTCAATGTTCCCCGTGACGTTTTCTCTGAAGACAACAGAAGGCCGCACTTCCTTGATAATTCTGATGACCTGATCAATGAGCCACCTGTCATCGTCTTCGCCCTGGCGTTTGCCGGCAGTTGAGTTTGGTTGGCACGGGTCGCCCGAAGTGATGAGATCCACGAGTCCGCACCACGGTTTGCCGTCGAAGGTTCCGAGATCGTCCCATATAGGCGCTTGATCCAACGTCTTGTCTTCCATCCGCGCCACGAGAGAGGCCGCTGCACCGGCTTCCCGCTCAACGTAACCCACAGTTCTATATCCGGGGACGGCGACTTGCATTGCGAGGTCGAGGCCTCCACCGCCGGCACATAAAGCCAAGCCATTCATCAATCTCCGTACCTTTTAATCATTCCGTCTACTCGCTCCTAAGTGGTCATCTCGGTTTCAATCAGCTTCTTTAGCGCGACCTTGCCCGCGTGCGCCGTGCAATAAGACTTGCCATCAATTTCATATGATGATGGCCTAGTGCATCGTCCCGGTTCAAAGTTGTGCTGTGCAAGGCGCTCATGTCTACGTGCGAGGGCGTATTGACTGTAAGAGGAGTCATTGACCATGACGCAGCATTGTGGCGTCGAGTACGCAACGGGAATTTTTCTAAGTTGTTTGATCATTTTCCGTTCCTCTCACTGTCCTGATTGTCCATACGAATTCGGGAATAGGTTTCGGCACAGGTTTCGGGAATGGCTGAATCCTGCGAATTCGTGGTTTTTCCTGTTTGACGTGCCGTTTGCTCATGTTCGCAGGAAACCTGTAGCTTTGAGAGATGTCGGGCACAATGAAGCTGGTTTTCAACCATCGGCCTGACCCTCTTTCCCAATAACGGACGATTGCGCCATCAATCCCAAAGCCTCACACTTTTAACGGTCTTGGCGACGCTCAGGTCAGGCAACGTGATCACCACGCCCACGGGCAATACGGGGCCAAGATCGGCAAGGCCGGGGTTGGCGGCGTAGACGGCTTCGGTTGTGCCTTCGCTTCGGCCATAAATCCGATGACAGATTTCATCGACCATATCCCCTTCGGCGGTTGTGTAGGTATGGCTCATGAGGCACCGCCGTTATCGTCGCCATAGGCCGAAAGTTGCAGCTCGAATTCGATCTTGCGGGGCTGGCCGTGTTCGAGAAAAACCGTCTGGGTTTCCTGGACCCGGTCAATCGTCCACTTGCCCATGACATTGCCGAGGCCATCAACCAGAATCTGGGCTTTGCCCGTGGCGGCCAAATCGCGGAGATCGGCCATGCGCTTCAGACCACCGGTAAAGTGTGGATAGAGGGTCCCGGACAGTTCGATGATTTCTTCGCCGATGCCGCCGTACTGACGCGCCGGGCGGCGTCCGGCCCGGTTGACGCTCTGCCAGCGATAGGCGGCGCTTCGGCGCAATTCCTCATAGGATTCCGCCCCGGCCTTGAAGGCGATATCGCCGATGGCCATCAGCATGGCAATACACCGCTGTTAGCGGTATAGTTGAAGCTTGTTATTTCTAACACCTGGAGGGTATGCCGGTGGAAAATCTTGGAACCATTGCTTTCGGAGTAGTTCTTGCTGGAGGTGTCTTTTTGGGCGCTGTATCCAATATTGACCGCCCTCCGCGTGTTGTACGGATATTTCAGACTATTACCGCTTGGACAGTAGTCGTTGGCATTGCTGCGCTTGTGTTTAGTTTTGTTGGCGATGTTGGCGATCAGTCGGACGAAATTAACGTTACTCTCACGGAAGATTTCAACGAAGTCGATAAAACGATCATCATCGGAGCGGTTCAAATTTTGTCGATCCAATGCCCCGCCATTACCAAGTACGCGACAGATTTTGTGAAAAGCGAAGCCGATTTTAACGAATTCTACTCCCGGAATGCTGGCTTTGATAAAACGCGTGGCTGGGGCCGGTTGGTCGAGTTGAGACTTACAGTAAGCGGCGACCCAAAATCTTTGCCAAACGAATGGCATGCAGCTCACCACACGCTCTATTTTTCGATGGGCGGTGGACGTCAGCCGGGTGTTTTCATGCTGAAAGAACAGGCGGCACGATTTTGCGGCTTTACGAAGAGCCGGTCTTTCATGGACGTCCCGGCCTTGCGTTTCGTTAAATAGACAGCTCATCAGCCCTCCACCGCATCATAAAGCGCACCCGGATCGGAACGTTCCAACATCCGCCTAACTGCTTCGGCGATTTCTTCGGCGTCCTGACCTGGCGCGGCTTGAATATTGAAATCCTGCTTTACGGATATGGAGCGGTTCCCGGAAGCCGGATTATTGGCCAGCGCCTGAGCCGCCGGGGTTGGACTGGAAATAATGGCCTTCGCTGCAGATTGACCGGCAGTTACCGTTTTCAGGTTCGGACCATCCCCGAACCCCAACAGGTTCCCGAGCGTCGCCAACGGGGCCGAAATAATTGACCACGCCTTGGAAAACCAAGTTATGAATTTTTCCCATACGGGTTTGATCGGCTCCCAGATTTTTAGCAGGAAGCCTTTGACTTCATCCCAGTTTGCAATCACCAGTGCGGCGGCAATTCCCAATGCGGCCACGGCGACGCCAATGGGGTTGGCTGCCATAGCCAGGCCTACCGCCTTGATCCCGGTAGCTATAAATGTGAGACCGGAAGACAGGATGGGCATGATACCTGCAAATTTGAGCAACCCGAGGTGTCCGGTCAGCATACTGGCGTTGAACAATAATCCGGCCAACTTGGTTCCAATAAACCCGAGGCGTAACAAAGCAAGCCCTGAAACCGTCCATGTAATGGCCGCTGTGATATTCGGAAAAGCTTCCGCAAGATTTGCAATATAGCCCAACATGTCACTCGACTTGGACAGAACGGCGTTGATGGCGGGCAGTAACGTGCGACCAAAACTATCCGCAACCGTGATAACGGTGTTTTTAAATCTTTTCCATTCCCCGGTTGTCGCCTCTTTGAACCGCGCGAATTCCGGATCAATCATGCCACGCGACTCTTCGGATATCTGTTTTAGTTCACTCTGGGTTGTCTTGAGGTTTTTGAGTAGAATAATCAGCCCTTTTTTACCTTCGTCTCCGAAGGCCTGTTGCAAGGCGTCATTGCGTTCGTCAATATCGTCATAGACGGCTAACGCGCTTTCCAGTCCTTTCATGGTGGCAATCAGGTCGAGTTGACCATCCTGACCACGAACCATACTGAAACCGAATTCTTCCGCCGCCTTGGTCATTTGACGCAATGTCGCACTGAAACCTGTGCCACCCATCCCCCCTTCCATGCCCCCGGTATTGAGTTGACCGAGCATAACCATTAACTGATCAAACGGCATCTTTGCGGCGGAGGCAGCGGAAGCGGCCTGAACCAAACTCTCTCCGAGTTGGTCAAAATTATCGATCTTATACTTGAGTTGCGTTTTCGCCATGATCTCGCCGATCCGCGTAAACTGTTCTTCTGCGGTGCCTTTCAGGGAATCTCCAAGATTGTTATAAGCCGTCGCCATCACGCCTGTTACCGCGCCTGTTGATCCTCTGGTGATCGTTGCAATCTTGGCGACGGTTTCGGCAGATACAGCGGAAAGCTTGGCGGTTAAACCCGCAGAATTCAGGCCGTACTGGATTTCTAAGGATTCCTGTAGTCCAGCGATCCCGGCTTGAGCCAATTGTCGGGAAGCAGAACGAGCTTGCGCCATCGCCTTGTCTTTGTTGTCGGTGTTCAAAACCGTTCGCAACTGGATTTCAACTTCTTCAGTTTTGGCGGCGACGATTGATGGTGCCAACGTCGCCACCGCAGCAGCCGTCGCCCCAACAAGTTTGCCCCGCAGTTTGCCCCGGCGCTGTTCGTTGGCGTCCAGCTGTTTCTGCAGCCTGCCGATGACCCGGAGCCGAAGCGCGTTATTGTTCAGGACCCGGTTGGCCCGTTCAACACGCCTTGTCAGGGCGTCAAAGGAACGACCGGCCAATCCTGTGCGTTCCAGCTTCTTTTGCGCCTTGTCGGCGATCTTGGCCGTATTGCCGATCTCGCGGTTGCTTTTTCGGAGCGGCTTGGTCAGCCGGTCCACCATGTCGAGGATCATGCTTACGGTGAAATCGGCCATCGGCGGTTATCCTTTGGACCGGGCGTCGGCGACGTCACGGGCACGACGCCACCAATCGATCAGTTCTTCCAGCTCCATGGTCGCCAGGACGTTGGCGGGCTGGTGAAAGATCGTTGCGATGTCGGCCATCATGTCCATCACGTCGTCACCTACCGGCCCGCCTGATCCGATCCCGTAAAAAAACTGCAGACGCCCGCCGACAGGCTGGTCAAGTCTTCGGTGTCAAGTTTGGCAAGCGCCACCTGATCAAGACGCGGGGTCGTGATCCGGGGAAGCAGTTCAAACATGGTATTGACATCCATCTGCAGGATCGCTGTCAGTTGCATGCCGCGTAATTCACCGGCTTCGGGTTTGCGCAGTTGCGTTTTCTTGATGGTCTTGTTGTCGATAACTGGTCCCGCGATTAGCGGGATATCAAGGGTCTTGTTTGTCATGCCGGTTTTCCATTTCCTAATGATTAGCGAGGCGATTAGTTGCCGAGCGCCTGGCGCGTCCCTTCAAGCTGATCAACGCCGCCAACCTTGCGGATCATGGCAAGTGCATCAATTTCGATAAGGTCTTCATCGGCAATGGTCAGCTTGTAATAGGTGGCGGCGCATGTTGCCTTGAACTGGTTTTTGTTCTGGCCGGTCTGCCATGATCCGGGGTCCAGTTCCCGGAACCGTCCACGCAGTTCGACGACGATACTTTCCACCGTGCCGTCCGCCGCCTCGCGGGCTCCACGCAGCACGATCAATTTTTCCTGACCGGCGACGATACCCCAGAGCTTGAACACGTCGGTTACGGCTTCTGAGAACGTCATTTCAGCTTCAAGTTTTTCCGTGCCCATGTCGATTTCGATGGGTGTATCCATGCCCCCGCCGCGATGTTCTTCCGTGACGATGGTGAGTTTTGGCGGCACGATTTCATCGACACGCCCGGCCATGGGGCGACCGTCGATGTAGGCGGTGAAATTTTTCAGAACTTTCGGCATTTCGGCCATGAGGTTTCTCCTAACAGGTTGTCAGAGTTGAGTGGCGCGGGCGGCGGATCAGGCCGCCAAATCCAGCCGCTGAACCAAATCTTCGTAGTAGGCCGGGTTGCGATGCACCCGGAAACTCAGCCGCTCCATGGGCGCGGCAGCTTCGTTGTCGAAATCGTAAAAGAGTTGGCCCGCCATCATCGTTGATTGGGTATTGAGTTCAGGATCAAGCCAGATGCGTCCGCCAAGGATCGCGCCGACTTGTGTCAGTCGTGCGAGGTAGGCGTTTACACTCCGCGCGATATCTTCGATCAGGTTTTTGGAAAACGGCCTGTCCATGGCCCACAGAAAGGCCTGTTCAACACTTTCGTTAATCATGTCGTGGGTACGGCGAACCGACAGGAACGCCCACAGCGGATCGCTTGACGCGGTGCGGTTGCCCCACAGCCTATAACCATCCTGTTGAACGATGGTCGCAACCTCGTTTTCGTTGAGAAAATTAGCCACTGAGTTGGCGTCGTTGAGACGGAAATCAATCGGTCTCGCCGTGCCGACGATGCCGTTAATGATGTGGTTGGATGGGCTGTTCCAGAACCCCTTGGCGTTATCGATGACCGACATCAAACCGGCGGCGCGGGCACCGGACGGACGCACGACAGCGGAATTGGCCGTCGTATCCCAGACCAGCGAATGCGGATCGATGGGATAAACGCGCGCAGTCCCCCAGTCGCCGCGCCACGTTACGGCGTCGGCGTCGGTCGTGTTGGGACCATCGGCGAAAATCATGGCGCGCTGACGTTCGGCAATGCCGGTCAGTTCCGAGACGACCGGGTTGGCGACCGCGCCTGTGCTGGCCGTCGCCGCCGCGAACCCGTCACCGTCCCCCGTGATGGTGACCACCGGGGCGGCTGTATAGCCGTATCCCATTTTAGTAATGGAAATGGCGCTGATAACACCCCCGGCAATAACAGCCGTCGCGGCGGCGCCTGACCCTCCGCCGCCGGTCAGCGCTACCGTCGCCGTCGTATAGCCGGTGCCGCCGTTCGTTATGGCGATGCTGCTGACGCCAACTGGGCGCTGGCTGGTAAATCCCGGAGCCGCCAAAATCTTTGGCGTCAATTTGACCTTCCCCTGAGCGGCGCGGAAGGCGTGGACCCCGGTCATGGCCGTGGTGTCACCAATCAGATTGGAGAAGGTCGCCGCTTCATCAACACCGGCATCAACCCGGACAACGACGACGGGTCCTGGGCCAACGCCATTCAGGCTCTGGTCATAGATGTCATCCATGGCGTCCTTGAGCGTGCCATCCGCGCCAAGAAGGGCGGCTTTGCGTGGTTCGCCAATCAGCGCGACGGGCGTGTTCAGCGGAAATACCGATGCATCGGCCAGCGGGGCGGTGCCAATGATGCCTATGACGCTTGATTTTGCGGTACGGATCGGGCGGATGCCGTCGTTGATTTCGAGAACTTCAACACCGTGAAGAAATTGCGCGGGCATTTTTAGGTTTCCTTTCTGATCAGGGTGCGGGCCAGTTTATTTGCATGGCCACTCGGATATTGGCCTCGGTGGTTTTGGTTTTGACGGTGGATTTACCGCCGAGGCGGAGCGTACGGATCGTCTCCAGCGCGGTTTCGTAAAGGCCGCGCTTGAACAAGACCAGATCGGCGGCGCTGGCGAGATCGGCGACGGCAAGGCCCGTGCGCGGATCAATGGTCCCGGCGTCAACATCGGCCTGCAAGGCACCGAACGTGCCGGTCAACGGGTCCGCCTGATAGGCGACGGCCTGATCGGCGGCGAGGCGATATTCCGCATCCTGAAACGGATAAGCCGCCGACCAGCGCAGCCGGGCCGTGCCAGCGGCGCGGTCGATCATCTCGGATGCGACATCGATCTTGAGCGCCATCGATGACGCGGCGGCGACCGGATCGGGTTGGGTCAGCAGGATGGCGACTCGTCTGTTCATGGTCTACTCCACATCCACGATTGTTCCGTGAAATTTGATATGTTTGGCGTTCAGGCCCTTGAGCTGTGAGCGCATGACTTGCGCGCCCGCCGTGACGAAAATGATCTCGCCGAAGACGACATCAACGACGGTCGGGGCTCCGCCCACATCGACGGTGGCCTCGCCGATTTTGGCGACGGCGGTATTCTCCCAGGTGACGCCGTCGTTTTTCGACAGCTCGCCGGTAACATCGAGATCATAGGTCACCAGATCGACCGGTTCCCAAAGACCGAGCAGATACCCGTGCGTTGGTTCCGCGAAGGCGGGCAGCGCGGTTGAGATGACGGTCATGTTCGTGGCCGGCGCATCTTCCATCATCTGCACGTCCATGAGACCGCCGTTGCCCGATCCGGATAGGGTTTGAAACAGTCGATAATGCATATAGCCGGTGCTGTTGGTTACGGCCCGCTCGAACCATCCGGTTGGTGTGAAATTGTTTATCCATGTGTCAATCAGCGTCCAGGTCAGGCCGTCGTTCGATCCTTCAAATTTGATCTCGGTGACATAGGTGGCCGGGCCGTTAATGTAGATTTTCCACTTTGTAATCGTCTGTGCGACGGCGAACTGCACCGCCCACCAATGCGTTGGCGCGTTAGCGGTGCTCCACGAGGTCGCCAGATTTCCATCAGCGGCATTGGATGCCGCGCCACTGGTTACGTCATCAGCAGTATAAGTCTGTGTGCTATCGATCAGGTCGGGGCCGTAACCGCCACGGTTGTGCAAAAAGGCCCCCGCCGCATCATGAGCGAAACCGACCGATCCTCCGGTTCCCACGACAAACAGGTCGAGTTCGTTGATTTCTCCGATATATGTGCCGTCCCCGCCCGCCGTCGCATACAGACGGTAATAGCGGTACGCGATGGCGTTAACGAAGGTGGCCGTCGTTACCGACCCGTTTGCGATACCGGATTGGGTATCCAGAACAGTCCAGTTGATGTCGTCGTTTGATCCTTCAAGATTCCACGCGGTCGGGTTACGGACAGCAGGTTGCAGATTGATTTGGTATTTTGTGACGACTGCCGCATTTCCCAACCCCAGATCAATTTTCCACCATGACGGCGCGCCGCCAATATTCAGCACTCTCGGTTGTGTTCCATTCAATCCGCCATCGAAAAGCAAAAACGCCGGTTGCGGCCCGTAAGGGTTGCTGGCGCTGGCGACAAACGGCGCGGGCAAGACATCGGATGTCATGTTGCTCGGGGACACTTCGATCTCGTCGATCCAGATGCCCGTCAAGTCCGCGTAGGTCTCCGGCCGGGCGTCCATGGCGGGGTTGGTCGTACTGCCCTGCATGGCGGTCAGAAGGCGTTCGAGCAAGGCGGTTTTCCGTTCCCCGGCCAGCGCCGCCCCCAGCCCGGCGGGCGTCACGGCGCGAGCCGTATCGGTGCCGGTTTTGGCCTCGGGCACGCTCGCCAGCTCAACCTTGCCGATCAGCGTTTCGGTGGCCTGCGGGACCGTATAGGTCGGATGCGGATTGGTCGCGGCGGAATGGGTGGCGATATCGTCCGCAACCTTTTGGTGGCTGGCCAGAACCACGCT
>Ga0316204_10000699_pt1 | contig 113163 bp, 94 predicted proteins | sample 6monrhotite_MG_2_FD_205661 | JGI IMG/M metagenome (GOLD analysis project Ga0316204, IMG submission 205661) | Microbial mat bacterial communities from mineral coupon in-situ incubated in ocean water Damariscotta River, Maine, United States -... | ecosystem: Environmental > Aquatic > Marine >...
GAATTAAAAAACTCAAAAGCAGATTTTAACTTGATAGTGAGTAGCATCCAATTTTTATCAAATGAGCATGGTTTTGAGAAATGGGCCAACCACCCTGCCGAAGTCGATAAAATGAAGCATATAATTATTAATTCTGGCGCTAAAGGAGTAGTCATTCTCTCTGGGGACAGGCATATTTCAGAATTTTCTAAAACCACTGTAAAAGGTTTGACGTACCCATTAATCGATTTTACAAGTAGCGGTTTAACACATTCTTATTCAAGTTACAGTGGTGAACCTAACCCATATCGTGTTGGTGAGGTCACGTCAATACCCAGTTATGGATTGATAGAATTGAATATCGAAAATAAGACGGCAGCTCTAAAAATAATGGGTGATAACGGTGAGGTTTTACAGCAATTAAAACAAAGCTTTTAATATTGTTAAGCTATATAAAAACCTTATTTTTGCGCAAAATTTAAAAGAATGACAACAAATAGAACGTTTACCATGATCAAGCCAGATGCTGTTGAAAACGGACACATCGGTGCTATTTTGGAAAAAATAACAGACGCAGGTTTTAAAATTGTGGCCATGAAGTATACACAATTAAGTATGCGTGATGCGCAGGCTTTTTATGCTATTCACAGTGAGAGACCTTTTTTTGGTGAATTGGTAGAGTTTATGACACGCGGACCAATTGTATCAGCTATTCTAGAGAAAGATAATGCTGTTGAAGATTTTAGAGCTTTGATTGGCGCAACTAATCCGGCAGAAGCAGCTGAGGGTACAATAAGAAAATTGTTTGCAACCAATATTGCTGAAAATGCCGTTCATGGTTCTGATAGCGATGAAAATGCTGGAATAGAAGGTGCTTTTCACTTTGCAGGAAGAGAAGTATACTAGTTGATAGTCAATAAGTAAAAGTTTTCAGTTGGAGGTATATAGTTAATTGAATCCTCAAAAATGAATTACGAAGAACCATTCTTGAAAAAGAATGGTTTTTTTATAGTAAAAAGATAATTTTTGAAAAACGCGCAACTTTACCGTAACACTAGCTTTTTCACCAAATCCTTACCCAGTTCTTCGTTCAACATTGCGATAATTTTACTCTTACCCATACTTAATTCTTGCCTTAAGACAGAAGAGGAGAGTGAAACAAACAAAGTTTCGTTTTTAAGCTCTACCTGAGTTGTATAGTTGTTCACTCCGTTGCCCATTAACTTTGCCCAAGCTTCTTTAGTATCAACCTTATCAATACCCTTCTGTAACTTATTTTCTTTAATAAACTCATTAAGGGCATCGCCCATATTCAAATGTGAGTTTTGTCGTTTAGCCATTACTCTTGAATATTGATTGGTTCGTAACGCTTATAAGAGTAGGTGACATTATCTTCGTTTACAATCGTAAAAGTGTTTTCTTCAAGTTTGATAAGTTGTTCTTCCCAAGAGCTTAAATTATTTTGGTATGAAATCAAAAAGATCCCTTCCTTTTGAATGATACTAAATGCTTCTAAATCATTCGAAGTATCATAAGTGCCATCAAATTTAGGATGCATTTTCTTTTTGAAGCCTTTCATTTCCTTTAATTCAATATAATCAATACTTGGGTTGACAGTGTAGTTTTTCTTCTGTCCGTCTGCGAATTCCACAGAAACAATTTCCCAGTAACCATTTAATTGATTTAAGTCTGGTTTAGAAATTGGACTGCCGCATCCAATAAGTGAAATAGTAATAAAAATTAGTGTTAACCGAAACATATTACAAGTTAAAAATTTTGTAGCTCTGGTGAATACTTTTAACGACATTTTCAGTACGGTCAGGGTGCGTATCACTAATAAAAATCTGACCAAAGGTATCATTGTCAACCAAAGTAACAATCTGAGCCACCCTACTTTCATCAAGCTTATCAAAAATATCATCTAAAAGTAAAATGGGGGTTGTCTTTGCTTGTTCCTTTATAAAATGAAACTGAGCTAATTTTAAAGCTATTAAAAATGATTTTTGTTGCCCTTGACTTCCAAATTTTTTAATCGGGTGGCCATCAATGGTAAAATCAAGATCATCTTTATGTATACCAACACTGGTATATTGAAGAGCCCTATCCTTTTCTAAAGCGTTCTTTAATAAATATAATAAATCATGCTCTTTTAACTTACTTTGATAATCCAAAGAAACGCCTTCATCTTTTCCAGAAATCTCTACATATTGTTGCTTAAAAATAGGAATGAATGTTTCTAAAAAGCTTTGTCTTTTTTCAAAAATAACCGCTGCAAATGAAGCTAATTGTTCATTGTAAATGGTCAAATTATCTTGATCAAAAGTTCGATTTGCAGCAAAATACTTTAAAAGAGAATTTCGTTGCACTAGTACTTTGTTATACTTAATAAGTGTCTGCAGATATGCCTTGTCTGATTGTGAAATAACACCATCAACGAATTTACGTCTTGTATCACTGCCTTCTGTAATCAAATCCCTATCGGCAGGTGAAATAATTACCAAGGGTAAAAAACCTATATGATCTGAGAATTTATCATATGCTTTACCGTTTCTTTTGATTATTTTTTTTAATCCTCTTTTAAAACTGCAGATTATTTTCTCGTTTCGATTTTCCTTTTCAAATTCTCCCTCAATCATAAAAAAATCCGAGCCATGTTTTATATTTTGTGTGGCCACAGGATTAAAATAACTTTTACCAAATGAGAGATGGTAAATAGCGTCTAAAATATTGGTCTTGCCTATACCATTAGCACCAACCAAACAGTTGATTGTTGGGTCAAAATCTAGGTCTTTAGAACTAAAATTCTTGTAATTAACTAACGATAAGCGTTTTAAAAACATATTATGCTTTAGGGCTCCTAGTTTTTTGAATAGCAAAGATTCCAAAAATAACGAATAATTTACCTTTCGGTTTTGGATAAAAACTTTATTTTTGCGCGATTAATAAAATAAATAATGGCAACATATAAGAAGCGGGGCTACAAACCAAAAAATAAAGCTGAAGAGCATGATCTAGATATGCAAGACAGTACAACTGCGGAGGTTTTTAGTACATTGGACGAAAGTGCATCAAAAACTGAAGCTTGGGTTTCTAAAAACCAAAATTATATTCTCGGAGCCATTATTATTGTTGCAGTGGGGATTCTTGGTTATTTGGGTTATAATGAATTTGTTCAAAAACCTAAAGAAACGAGCGCCGCAAATGAGTTGTACTATCCTCAACAATATTTTGACCAAGCGATGACCAATGAAGCTAATAAAGATTCATTATTGAACTTAGCGCTTTTAGGTGCTGAAGGAAAATATGGATTTATTGATATTATTGAAGAATACAAGGGCACTAAAGCTGCCAACTTAGCTAACTATTCTGCTGGCATGGCTTATTTAAATACACAGAATTACCAAGAGGCAATTTCATATTTAGAGAGTTTTTCTTCAGATGATGCGGTTTTGGGGGCTTTAGCAAAAGGTGCTATCGGTGATGCGTTCTCGCAGTTAAACCAGGCTGAAGACGCTTTGGATTACTATGAAAAGGCAATTGCACATAATGCCAATGCGTATACTACGCCTAAATACTTATATAAAGCGGGTATTACAGCAATGAATTTAGGCTATGCAGATAAGGCGCTAACGTATTTTGAGCGTATCAAAAATGATTTTTCATCAGCAAATGAAGCAAATAACATCGAAGCCTTAATAGGTTCGGTTAAAAAGTAGCATATGGCTACAGAGAACAAAAATTTATCAGTTTACGATAAAACAACAATCCCAAATGCGAAGCAACTTCGGTTTGGGATTGTTGTTTCTGAATGGAATTCTAATATCACAGAGGCTTTGTTTCAAGGTGCTTGTGATGCTTTGTTAGATTGTGATGCACTATCAGAAAATATTATTCGTTGGAACGTGCCTGGTAGTTTTGAACTTATCTTCGGATGTAAAAAAATGTTGACCACTCAAGAAGTTGATGTTGTAATTGCAATTGGTAGTGTGATTAGAGGTGAAACAAGTCATTTTGATTATGTATGTGGTGCAACAGCAGAAGGAATCAAAGACCTTAATATTCAGTATGATACCCCTGTAGTTTTTTGTGTTTTAACCGACGACAATTTGCAACAGTCAATTGATCGTAGTGGGGGTAAACATGGTAACAAGGGAACTGAAGCAGCGATTGCAGCTATTCAAATGGCGGTTTTTGGGCAGTAACACTCAAGCTCAAGAATCAAGCTCAAATACAAATCTTTGTATTCAGTAAAGGGTTTTAATACCACTAGCCACTAACCAATATTCATTAACATTTTTTGTGACCGAGGTATTAGCGTATTTTTTGTTTTTAAGTACCTTTGAGAATATTGGTGCAGGATGCTATGAGAAACTTTTTAAAACTTAGGGGAAATCGAACTTTCGATTATAAACCACGTTATTACAAAGGGGAGGGCAGTCCATACAAAATTGAACATAAACTTGATAAATATCGAAGTACGGCAACAAGTAATAGAGGGTTAAAGAACAAATTTTCTTCTGCTTTTGATGATTTAAAGACAGAAGGAGATCGAAATTTAAAAATCCGTTTCTTGATAATTTTTGCCGTCTTAGTTTTACTTTTTCTATATATAATAGACTTCGATTTATCTATATTTTTCAAACCTTAATGGCGGATATTATAAAACTTTTGCCAGACCATGTTGCAAACCAAATTGCTGCGGGTGAGGTAGTCCAACGACCAGCATCTGTGGTCAAAGAACTTTTGGAAAATGCAATTGATGCAGGAGCGAGTAATATTAAGCTCATCGTAAAAGATGGAGGTAAGGCTCTGATTCAAGTAGTTGATAATGGAATCGGAATGAGTGAAACCGATGCACGACTTTCTTTTGAGCGACATGCCACATCAAAAATTTCATCGGCTGAAGATTTATTTAATTTAAATACTAAAGGTTTTAGAGGCGAGGCATTAGCCTCTATAGCTGCTATCGCCCATGTAGATTTACAGACCAAGCCAAGTACAGCAGAGATTGGTACTCTTTTAAAAATAGAGGGGAGTAAGATAATATCTCAAGAAGTTGCTGTAACTCCCAAAGGGACTTCCATTGCAGTAAAAAATCTATTCTTTAATATTCCTGCACGGAGAAATTTTTTAAAATCAAATCAGGTAGAACTGCGTCATATCACAGATGAGTTTCAGCGTGTCGCATTAGTTCACCATGAGGTTGCTTTTCAGTTTTATAATAATGGGTCAGAGTTGTTTAACCTGCCCAACGAAAATTTTCGGCAACGAATTGTACATGTTTTTGGCAATCGTATGAATGAACGCTTAGTGCCGGTGGAAGAGGAGACTGAGGTCGTTCAAGTATCTGGTTTCATTATTAAACCAGAATTTGCCAAAAAGAGTAGGGGAGAACAGTTTTTCTTTGCCAATGGTAGGTTTATCAAAAGCCCTTATCTGCATCATGCTATTTTGGCTGCATTTGAAGGATTGATTAAATCTGAAATGCAGCCGGGCTATTTTTTATTTTTAGATGTTGACCCCTCGGCTATTGATATTAATATTCACCCTACTAAAACTGAGGTGAAGTTTGATGATGAAAATACACTTTATGCGATATTACGTTCTACCATCAAACATAGTTTAGGGCAGTTTAATGTTGTGCCAACTTTAGATTTTGAGCATGACAGTAATTTGCAAACGCCCTATTCATATCAGGGAAAAGAAGCAGTTCTGCCAAGAGTTAGTGTAGATGATGGTTTTAATCCTTTTGATGGTTCTCAGATTACACAAAAAGCGGGGAGTAGTTTTAAAAAAGAATCTGTTAAGGGATGGGAGCAGTTATATGTTGAAACAGATGACAAAGACACTTCTTTTAGTAGTGTTCATTTTGAATCTGAAATTGAGGCTCCAGATATTTTTGAAGGTCAAGATGAAGATTTAGAAACCAATCAAATTACATTTCAATTAAGACGTAAATATATTGTCACTACCATAAAATCTGGTATGTTGGTTATTAATCAAAATCGTGCACATAAACGGGTATTGTATGAAAAGTTTCTTGGCCAGGGTACCGTTAAGCGGGGAGTAAGTCAACAATTGTTATTTCCACTAGAGTTATCATTTACAAAACAAGAGCTAAACCAACTTAAAGAGTTTTATAAAAATCTTTCAGTACTTGGTTTTGTAATGACATTTGATACTGACGACCAGGTCACTGTGTCTGGTATTCCTAATATCATGACAGAAACTTCAATTGGCATGGTATTGGCTGAATTATTAAAGAGTAGCGGTGATTTGATAAAAGAAGGTGTTTCTATATCAACTTCAGAGTTTATGGCACAAACGCTTTGTAAAACCCTAGCGCTTAAAAACGGAAAACCGTTAGACGCTGAATCACAAATAGCTTTGGTAAATGATTTATTTGGATGTCTAGAATCTAAATTAGATCCCTTTAACCGAATCATTTATACGACCATAGAAACTGATGTGATTGAAAAAAAATTTATGTAAATGGGCAGATTAACTGAAGCAATTAAACATTTATTGATAATTAACGTACTCTTTTTTGTGGCAACACAATTGTACGGAGATCAGATGTATCATTGGCTTTCATTGTGGTTTCTTGAAAATGCTAATTTTCAATGGTGGCAGGTTGTTTCACATATGTTTATGCATGGAAGTTTTATGCATATTCTTTTCAATATGTATGCGCTATGGGCTTTCGGTTCTCCATTAGAAAATGCTTGGGGGCGTAACAAGTTTTTATTTTTCTATTTTTCTGCAGGTATTGGAGCGGCCGTATTGCATACAGCTGCTAATTATTATTTTTTTAACGAAGGATTGGAGGCTATTGTAAATAGCGGAATATCAAGAGATCAAGTTCTGGAAATATTAAAAAATGGACAATACAGTCCTGGTTGGTATGACCTTGTTGGCAGAGATACGGTAGATAGTATGTTATCTGCGTATAATACTCCAGCTGTTGGAGCTTCTGGCGCAGTCTATGGTGTATTGGTTGCATTTGCATTTATGTATCCTAATGCTGAATTAATGCTTATTTTCCTCCCGGTCCCAATAAAGGCCAAATATTTTGTTCCGCTTATTATATTGGGTGATGTGTTTTTTGGAATTTCAGGAACAAATACTGGTATTGCACATTTTGCCCATATCGGAGGAGCTTTGATTGGTTTTATTATGATGTGGTACTGGAAGAAAAACCAGTTCGATAAAAATCGTTGGAATTAATATGGCAAAAGGAAATTTACAATATCAATTTGCACGTTTAAATTTTGCCGAAAAATTAATTGCCGTAAATGTACTTGTCTTTTTATTGGTGAATTTGATACCAGTATTGTTTGGAAGTTCAAGTGACGCCATAATGAGATGGTTTGAATTACCTAGCGACTTCTTTTCATTTTTATCTCAGCCTTGGTCAGTAGTTACTTATTCCTTTTTTCATGGTGGTTTCGGCCATATTTTCTGGAACATGATAGTACTCTACTTTTTTGGGAGAATTTTTTTCAACCTTTTTGATAAGCAAAAGTTTATTGCCATTTATTTTTTAGGGGTCATTTTGGGTGGATTATTATTTATGTTGGCATATAATGTTTTTCCTGCTTTATCAAATTCTAATGTACCATTGATAGGAGCTTCTGCTGGTGTAACTGCTGTGTTGATTTTTATCTGCACCTATATTCCCAATCAAGAAGTGAGAATTATTTTCTTTAATGCCAAATTATGGCAAGTAGGTGCTTTCTTCATCTTAAAAGATGTGGTAACGTTAGCAACTGGATCAAATGTTGGGGGAATGTTCGCTCATTTAGGAGGCGCATTACTGGGCTATGTTTATGCAAGGCAATTGTTTAAAGGAAGGGATATCGGTGAAGGATTCATCAAATTTTTAAACAGTATTGGAGATTTGTTCAAGACAAAAGCGCGAAAAGCTCCTTTAAAGACCGTTTATAAAAAAAATACGACCAAACGTACAGGAAGCAAGGTCGATTATGATAAAGAAACCAGACAAAGAAGAATTGATGCTATCTTAGATAAAATCAGTAAGTCTGGTTATGAAAGTCTATCACAAGCTGAAAAAGATTTTTTATTTAAAGCAGGTAAAGAAGATTGATTGTCAAGATTATTTGAATGAGGTACAAACTTATTTTTATTTTAAACCTTCTTTTTGGATTGAGCTTATTGTTATCAATACTACTGTACTTTACTGGAATTAGTTACATAGGATTTTTAGGAGTTTTAAGCTTACTAGTGCCTTTTTTGATATTAATCAATTTGGGATTTTTGATATATTGGATACTAAAAAGACATAGAAATTTTTTACCCGTAGCAGCCGTCTTACTTTTAGCATATTTTGTTTTTGGCTCTTTTGTAAAGCTCCAAAAAAAAGGTGTATTGTCAGAAAAGGATATTAAAGTTTTAACATTTAATGCAAGGGCATTCAATAATAATGAGATTATAAAAAGACCAAACATCGACAAAAAGATAATTAGTTTTGTTAACGGTTTGAACCCAGATATCATTTGTTTTCAAGAATTTTACCACATAAAACAATACGACGATAATTTCAGTAATTATCCCTATCGATTTGTTGATTTTAATGAAGAAAACCCCAGAGGTAAAATTATACAGGCCATATTTTCAAAACACCCTATTTTGGATAAAAGAGTATTTGATTTTAAAGATAGCGGTAATAGTGCTATTGCTGTAACGGTTTCAACCGAAAATGATACCATATCGGTTTATAATATTCATTTAGAATCATTCGGCATTATACCTGATAAAGAAACGTTAAGTCAAGATAATTCAGGTAGAATTTTAAAGAAAATGACCAAGACTTTTGTGAAACAACAAGAACAGTCGAATTTGTTAAGGAAAGATATTGACCAGAATATTCATAAGAAAATACTTTGTGGTGATTTCAACAATACTCAGTTTTCTAGTATATACAGAAACATAAGAGGAAATTTACAGGACTCCTTCTTGGAATGTGGAAATGGTTTTGGAAAAACAATTGATCTTAGAGGTCTTCCAATGCGTATTGATTACATTATGGCAGATGCTGACTTTGAGTTCACCTCTCACACCAATTACGATGTAAAATTATCAGATCATTACCCGGTTATGGCTACGCTAAAGTTAAAGACCGATCAGGCTACAGTCGATTAAATCCGCAATAATATGAATAAGTAATCCCAAGCCTAATAATCTTGTTTTTTTGAAACCAAACAGACCAATGTAAATTACTATTGCCCAGTAACTATGTAGCGGATGAAAATTGATACTACATCTATTGGGGTCAAAAACCGGATTGGCGAGCACATGGTCAATATCGATTAGAATACCTGCTAAAAGAATTAAAATAGCTTTAAGTTGATTCTTTTTGAAGAAAACCAACCCTATGGTAATAGGTACTAAAAAATGAATTCCATAATGCAAAAAGAACCTAAGCATTTAAAAAAGATAATTTTTGAGCTTTTAAATAATTTAAGGTACTAGTGCCTTCATTGAATAGTAAATCAATGATACTCGTATTGGAAATAAAATCGTTTCGGTCTTCGAAAACCTGAAAGTATTGCTCATTTTCAAATAAAAGTTCTTTTTTGGCATTGACCAAAAAACGTGTATCAACCCCTAAATTAAAATCTTTGTGGTAGGTTTCTGTTTTTGTATCGGAAATTGAAATACCAATAGCTTCTGAAATAAATGCTATAGTTGCAAAATTGAAATCTAATAAAAATTCAAACTTTTTCGAGAATAAAGGCTCTAATTCATCTTCATAAAATTCAAAAAAAGCAGATGTTCGATATGCTGTTTGAAGTGTTCGCCAGTGCTGTTGTTGCCATCGATAACTATTATCTATTCTAACCTCTTTGTACTTTTGCCTTCCTGAAGTACCGCCGACATGTTTTATTGGAATTGTCAAAACATGTTTGCCCTGATCTGTACAAATTTGACAACGGTTCCGGAACGTTTGTTTTTGATAATTATCCTGAATTTCCCAAACTACTTCATTATCAGCCATAGTGGCAATTGTAGCTATATTAGGAAAGTAGGCAGGATGGAGTAATACCTTCAAACTATTTGATTAATAAGTTAAGTCGATGATTTTGTTTTTCGTTTTTTTCTAAAAAAGTCAAAAACGAAATACCCTGCCAATACGATTAAAAAATACTTGAAATAGGAAACTGGTTCTCCACTACCATCTACTGTTGTGAAAATACGGTCCCATCGTAATTTTTCATTGAATCTGATACCATCTTGAAAATTATCAAAGCTTAACCAGATGAAAACAGGTTTACCTACAATATGATCTTCGGCCACATACCCCCAAGCGCGGCTATCTTCAGAATGATCGCGGTTATCACCCATCATCCAGTAGTAATCTTGTTTAAAGGTGTAAGAATTTACTTCCTTGCCGTTAATAAGTACTCGATTCGCTTCTACCTTAACCTCATTGTGCTCATAATCACGAATAATCTTTTTATAAAGCGGAATAGTCTTATTATTGATGGTTACAGTACTACCTGCTTTGGGAATATAGATTGGTCCAAAATTGCTTACATTCCATCGGTAATAAGGACTTTGTGGAAAAACATTATAACCAGGTTCACCAACTGGTGCTACTTCCATAACAACTGAATCTATTGCTGGATTAGTACGTAGTTTTTCTACCATTTCATCGGTCATATTAGCGACTTTAGAACGGGGAGATTCCTCTTTTAAAGAAAGACGTAATTGTCGTATCAATTCAATGGGAAGTCCTTTTGGTTCAGTATAAATCGCAGGTTTTCCATTTTCATCATTACCAGCTGCAATTCCATTAGCTCTTAACACATTATATTGATTTTGAGATAAGGTTGCAGGAATGTATTTTCTAGTATAGTCTGCTGCATCTATTTCATTTAACAGCCTACTAGAAACCCCTTTTTTAGAATAAACGGTATAATTATGCATGACCTTGGCACGGTCAGATAACTGTAATTTTTTACCATTGATATGCACATAACCATCAACAACTGCCAGAGAATCACCCGGGGTGCCCACACAACGTTTAACGTAGTTTGATTTTTTATCTATAGGCTTTTCTACACCTTTTGCTTTTACAAAAAACTGTTGTACGGTATCTGCAGGCCAGCTAAAGACTACGATATCGTTCTTTTTTGGTGTTTGAAAACCTGGAAGTCTGAAATATGGAATTTGAGGTTTATTGAGGTAAGAACGTTTCTTTAGTATTGGAATGGTATCATGAACCATTGGTGCAGCAACGGCGGTCATAGGTGTTCTTGCTCCAAAATGGAATTTGCTTACAAACAAAAAATCTCCGATACGTAATGTTCGTTCTAAGGAGCCAGTGGGAATTACATAAGGTTGGATGAAATAGGTGTGTACAAAGGTGGCGGCCACAATTGCAAATACAATGGAACTTACCCATTCTCCTAAGCCTGTTCTAGGTTTTAGGTCACGGTCTTCAATGTATTTCACATCTTCGGCATAATTGATATAGGAGATATAAAAACCGAGCGTTAAGATGACCAACCAAGTATCTAGTAGTTTATTCTTACCAAAACTTCGAATGGTTTCTACCCAAACTACAGGAAACATCAAAAGATTTATTATAGGTATAAACAATAACAAAACCCACCATTTAGGTCGGTTGATGATTTGCATTAAAACAATTCCGTTATAAACAGGTATAGCCGCCTCCCAAGCTTTTCGACCCGCTTTGACATATAGTTTCCACGTTCCTAGAAAATGAATGACCTGAACAATTAGAATAAAAATAATCCACTGTGTACCGTTCATAAATTTGTTTCTTACTTAGACTTAACTAAAATGTTATTGTTACGAATTATTATAGATTTAACACATCTTTCATAGAAAACACACCAGTTTTCCCTTTTATCCATTCTGCTGCGATTATAGCGCCTAAAGCAAAACCTTCCCTATTATGTGCGGTATGTTTAATTTCAATGGCATCTACTGAACTTTCATAGTTTATGGTATGTGTTCCAGGTACTTTACCAATTCTTTTTGATGTTATTGAAATTTCATTGTCTTCTGCTTCATCCATTTTCCAGTTCGAATATACAGTGTTTTCAATGATACCTTCAGCCAATGTAATAGCAGTGCCACTAGGGGCATCTAATTTTTGGGTATGATGTATTTCTTCCAATGATACTTTATATTGCTCTAAATTGGCAATCATCTTTGCCAAATTTTTATTGAGTTCAAAAAAAATGTTTACCCCAAGACTGAAGTTAGAAGCATAAATGAAGCCACTATCATGTTTTTTGCATATACCCTTAGCTTCGTCAAATCTAGATAACCAACCTGTTGTTCCCGAAATTACGGGGACATTATTTTTAAAACAGTCCGTAATGTTTTTAAATGCAGCATCAGGAGTGCTAAAATCTATAGCCACATCCATGTTTGAAAAATCGATTTGGGTGGTTTCTACGTCAATTTTAGCAATAATGTGGTGCCCCCGGGCCATACCAATTTTCTCTAGCATTTGTCCCATCTTTCCGTACCCAAATAAAGCTATATTCATTTGTTAGAATTTTACCGCTAATGCAAGACCAAAATTTGGATTTCCATTAATAGGGTCAAGATTCATATAAGGTTTAAAATCTATGCCGAGTCTATCATCAACATTGTACTGTTTTAAATGAGCATCAACATTGGCATCAATCACATTTAAGGCATAGAGTGCAATGGTAATCACCAAAGCTAAATCTCTGTTTCGCTGTGTAGATTCTTGAGCATCTTGAAGGGATGCATCGCTAAAATCTGGACCAATACCATCACCATTTAAATCATAGAACTCATCATCTGTAAAACCAGCTCTTCTGCGCTTAAAGGCATCACGAACTTGGTTGTATTGACTGTTATTGGCGGAATAGGAAGCAATGCCTAAGCCAATAGCACCCCACACAATGGGGGCTTTCCAATAGCGTTTATTATAAATCTGTCCTAAACCAGGAAGTATTGCGGAGTAAAAGGCAGATTTACTGGGTGCCAAAGGATTTATTTTTATCTGCTCGTAGGTAACTTCTTCAACAATAACTCCTTTTTTTGAAAGGTCAGTTTTTAAAGAATCTGCTTTTTGTTCAGCTGGCACGGTAATTTTTTCCTCTTCCTCTTGAGAAAAAACAAAAGAATTCAGAATAAAAAAAAGAACAAAAAGGCAATTAAATTTATTCACCGGATAGTATTTTTTTCAATCGCTGAAATTCTTCTTTAGAATGAAACGGGATGACAATTTTTCCCTTACCAGAAGTTGATGATGAAATATCAACTTTAACAGCAAGGTGTTTTTTTATAGAATCAATATGTTTACTTATGTAGCCTGGTAGTTCTTTAGAAACTTTTTTAGAAGAAGATGCGCTACCTTGTTTTGAACCATCGCGGAGCATTTTTACTAAAGATTCGGTGTCACGAACAGATAGTTTTTCTGTCAAAATTTGTTCGTACAAACTTAATTGGTCTTTCTTCTTCTCAACATTCACCAAGGCACGTCCATGTCCCATACTTAAAAAACCGTCACGCATTCCTGTTTGGATGATAGGGTCTAGTTTCAATAATCTTAAGTAGTTGGTAATAGTAGAACGTTTTTTTCCTACCCTATCACTCATTTTTTCTTGAGTCAATTGAATTTCATCAATTAAACGTTGATAAGAAAGGGCAATTTCTATAGGGTCAAGATCTTGGCGTTGAATATTTTCAACTAAGGCCATTTCTAAAGACTCTTGGTCATTGGCGATACGAATGTAAGCAGGTATGGTCTCTAAGCCAACCAATTTGGAGGCGCGATAACGTCGTTCACCAGATACTAATTGAAATTTATTGAAATCAAGTTTTCTAACTGTAATTGGCTGAATGATTCCTAATTCGCGAATAGAGCTTGCTAGTTCTTGTAAGGCCTCGTCATTAAAATTAGAGCGGGGCTGAAAAGGGTTTACCTCAATAGTATCCAGTTCCAATTCAACAACATTACCAATAACCTTATCAGCATTCTTATCTGATACTGATTGAATGTCATTTTCTGGGTCTTTCAATAGGGCAGATAAACCTCTACCTAGCGCTTGCTTTTTTGTTGCCTTAGCCATTATACGGTCTCCTTATTTTTTTGTAATAGCTCGTTTGCCAAATTCAAATAGTTTGATGCTCCTTTACTACTCGCATCATATTTTATGATACTTTCACCATAGCTCGGCGCTTCACTAAGCTTAACATTACGTTGTATAATCGTATCAAATACCATATCGGCAAAATGCTTTTTAACCTCTTCTACTACTTGATTTGATAATCGCAAACGTGAATCGAACATGGTCAATAACATGCCCTCTATATCTAAATCTGGATTGTGTATTTTTTGAACACTTTTTACGGTGTTTAATAATTTTCCTAGGCCTTCCAGTGCAAAATACTCACATTGAATAGGAATCATAACAGAATCTGCAGCGGTCAATGCATTTAGGGTTAATAGCCCTAGAGATGGGGCACAGTCAATAAGAATATAATCATAGTTTTCCCTTAGGCTGCCTATGGCTTGTTTCATCATATATTCCCGATTGTCTTTGTCAACCAATTCAATCTCAATAGCAACTAAATCGATATGTGAAGGAATCAAATCAACGTTTGGAGAATTTGTTTTTACAATAGTATCTAGAGCGGTTGCGGTATGTTCCAATAATTGGTAGGTACCCTTTTCAACACTTTCTACATCAATACCGAGTCCAGATGTGGCATTTGCCTGGGGGTCTGCATCAATAAGGAGTACTTTTTTCTCTAAAACACCAAGAGATGCCGCTAGATTTACCGTAGTTGTTGTTTTACCAACGCCTCCTTTTTGATTTGCAATAGCAATAATTTTGCCCATTTATCAAGTAAGTTAGAAGGTAAAAATACAATTATTTACAACGCTGTAAAATGTATTTTGTTAACACAAAGTGAATAAGTATTGCTATTCGCGTTAAGGAAAGTTAAAGTTTAAATGAAGTTATTTGTTTGACTATTTTTTTAAGGCCTAATCTATTAAAATTTCAAGTATTTCTATAGCAGCTTCGCTAATTTTTGTTCCTGGTCCGAATACTGAAATTGCCCCGCTTTCATAAAGAAATTCATAGTCTTGTTTAGGGATTACTCCCCCCACAATGACCATGATATCTTCTCTATTGTAATTTTTAAGTTCTTTTACAACTTCAGGAATTAAGGTTTTATGTCCACCTGCTAAAGATGAAACTCCCAATATATGCACATCATTTTCAACAGCTTGTTTAGCAACTTCAGCAGGAGTTTGAAATAAAGGGCCAATATCTACATCAAAGCCCAAATCAGCATAACCGGTAGCTACAACTTTTGCGCCCCTGTCATGACCATCTTGTCCCATTTTTGCTACCATGATGCGCGGACGACGCCCTTCATTTTCAGCAAAAACATCTGCCAAGTCTTTTGCTTTCTGAAAACTCTTATCATTTTTGATTTCTCTTGAATACACCCCGCTTACAGATTGAATTTGAGCACGATAACGACCAAACGATTTTTCCATGGCATCACTAATTTCACCTAAGGTTGCCCGTTCTCTTGCTGCTGTTACCGCTAAAGCTAATAAATTTTTGCTTGTTTCGCCTTTCGTTTTTAAAGCAGCGGCGTTTTCTATATTTTGCAAAGCTTCTGAGACTTTTTTGGTGTTTCTTGAAGTCTTTATTTCAGAAAGTCTTTTTACTTGTTGCTCTCGAACTTTTTGATTGTCTACTTCTAAAATTTGTAAATCATCCTCATCTTCTAAAACGTATTTATTTACCCCAACCAACACTTCTTGACCACTATCTAATCTCGCTTGTTTTATGGCCGCTGCTTCTTCAATACGAAGTTTGGGAATTCCAGCTTCAATGGCTTTCGTCATTCCGCCTAGTTCTTCCACTTCATTGATAAGTTTCCATGCTTCGTCGGCAATAGTTGAGGTTAATTCTTCAACATAATGACTACCTGCCCATGGGTCAACGGTTTTTGTGATTTGCGTTTCGTTCTGCAAATAAATTTGGGTATTCCGTGCAATTCGCGCAGAAAAATCTGTAGGCAAGGCAATAGCTTCGTCTAAGGCATTGGTGTGCAAACTTTGAGTTCCACCAAAAGCTGCGGCCATTGCTTCAATGGTTGTTCTTGCTACGTTGTTGAAAGGGTCTTGTTCGGTAAGGCTCCAACCACTAGTTTGAGAATGGGTACGGAGCATTAGTGATTTTTCGTTCTTCGGATGGAACTGTTTTATCAACTTGGTCCACAACATGCGTGCTGCGCGCATCTTAGCGATTTCTGTAAAATGGTTCATTCCAATACCCCAAAAGAATGATAAACGGGGAGCGAAATCATCTATTTTTAATCCGGCTTTTATTCCTGTTCGAATATATTCGATGCCATCTGCCAAAGTATATGCTATTTCTAAAGCTGCTGGCGCACCCGCCTCGTGCATGTGGTAACCAGAAATACTGATACTATTAAAACGCGGCATTTTTTGGCTGGTGTATTCAAAGATATCAGCAATGATTTGAATGGAAGGGGTAGGTGGATAGATATAGGTATTTCTAACCATAAATTCTTTCAGAATATCATTTTGAATGGTCCCTGAAAGTTGTTCTAACTTCACGCCTTGTTCTTCTGCGGCAATGATATAGAATGCCATGATTGGAAGTACAGCGCCATTCATGGTCATGGAAACTGACATTTTATCCAATGGAATCTGGTCAAAGAGAATTTTCATATCCTCTACTGAATCAATAGCCACTCCAGCCTTACCCACATCACCGATTACACGTTTATTATCACTATCATAACCGCGATGAGTTGGTAAATCGAAGGCTACTGAAAGACCTTTCTGTCCAGCTTCTAAATTTCTTCTATAAAAAGCATTACTTTCTTCTGCTGTTGAAAACCCGGCATACTGTCTTATTGTCCATGGGCGACGAACATACATGGTGGAGTAGGGGCCACGCAGAAAGGGAGGGATGCCTGCCGCGAAATCGTGTGTAGAAGGTTTTGAGTTCTCTACTGAGCTCGACTTGTCACCATTAATTAGTTCGATATGTTGAAGATTTTTTCTACTCATCTTTCAAACGTTTTTGTTCTAGACCTTCTGCTAACCTTCTCGATATTACGGGCTCAATACTGGTTTTCCGTTTTTCTGTTTTTATAAAAGGATAAAGCTCTAAATCGTCCTTCATTTTATCATCAGGATTCTGATATCTATTAGTGCCCAGTAATACCAACTCTCCCGAATCAAATTTCATCTGTTCTTTGGCTGCACTTTCTTTTATTTTTTTCTGAATGCTACCTTCTTTCAATTGTTTTAAAAATCCGCCAGCCTTTTCTATTTGCTTAAAAAGATCTAAAGCTTTTTCCGCCAACTGTTGGGTCAAGCTTTCTAAATAATAAGTGCCTTCAGAAGCATGAACGGCTTCATCAAAATAACTTTCTTCTTTAAGTAACAGTAGCTGGTTACGGGCAATTCGTTCTCCAAATTCATTGTCTTTGTGATATAATGCATCATAGGGTAGATTAAAAACGGTGTCTGCACCACCAAGTACTGCTGACATGCTTTCAGATGTGGTTCGCAGCATGTTTACATTATAATCATAAATAGTCTTATTGCGCTTACTTGGAACGGCTATGATATGGCAATCCGCTTTAATATCATACTCCGTAATTAAGCTTTTCCATAACCACCGGAGTGCTTTGAGTTTTGCAATTTCAAAGAAATAATTTCCTCCAACCGCAACCTTAAATGTGATTGATGGAGATCCTTCGACAGGCTCAGGGTGACTGTTAGTAAAATAATTTAAGTATTCATTGGCATGAGCAAGACCATAGGCCAATTGTTGTACCATATTGGCACCAGCATTTTGGTAAAGTCCTAAATCCACCGCTAAGACCGAAATACCAGTTCTATTTTGGGAAAGTGCTATGATTTCATCAACAATTTGATGGTCTTTTTCTTGATTGTGAAACCAATTTCCTGTTCTTGTAAAATCTCTTAAAATATCAATATTCAAAAAAATATTTGAGTTTTTATCGCCTATGAATTCAAATAATTTGGACTTGAAATCCAGATTTAAAAACTCAAAATTTAAGTGAATAGGTGTGGTTTTTAAATCAATTCCTTCAAAAAGGGTATTCCAAGAAATTAAATGGTTGGTAATTGTAAATACTAGGGAAGAAGCTCCTCTTGACAATACATCTATAGCTTTTTTATTGGCAGCTACATCGTCATGGGCATAAATTACTTGTCCAATATACCAAATGTGATTTTTAGGTAATGAAAACGTGGGGATTGATTTTAAATCCTCACTATGATAAAAAGGCTTAACGTGAATGCCTTCCAATGATTCCCAAACCAAGGCTTCATTATAATCAGCTCCCTTTAAATCAAATTGAATTTTTTGCTTCCATTGTTTTGCTGAAACTTCTGGAAATTCCGAAAAAAGTGATTCGTTTTTCATTGTATTAAATTCAACTAACAACTAACAACTAACAACTAACAACTAACAACTAACAACTAACAACTAACAACTAACAACTAACAACTAATTGTCTACTGTTTACTTTTCAAACTATCTGCATGTTCAATCAAAAATATTTCTTCATTGTCCTTTTTCATGTAATATTCTTCTCTAGCAAATTTTTCCAATTCTTCCTCACTTGAAAGTTTTTTTAGAACTTTTTTATCCTTTTCAATTTCGGTTTTTAAAAAAGTTTTTTGCTGTTCTAGTTTATTAATTTCTTTTTTTAATTCTAAATGAATCAACAATGAGTTGGTATCAAAAAAAGCCATCCACCCAACAAATAGGGTTAACACCAAAATATACATATTGGTCATCAGTTTGAACCATTTCTTTTGTTTTAAATCCTTCCAGCCCATCTGATTATACTAACTTTTCAATAATAATTGTTCTGACCATATCTACTGCTACCGTGTTGTAATGGTTATTCGGAATGATAATATCTGCGAACTCTTTTGATGGCTCAATAAACTCATTGTGCATAGGTTTTACCGCAGTTTGATAGCGATGTAACACCTTTTCTAAATCGTGTCCTCGTTCTTTAATATCACGTTGTAAACGTCGTATCAAACGTTCATCAGAATCTGCATGAACATAAATTTTAATATCAAATAACTTTCTAAGCTCTGGGTTACTAAGCACTAAAATACCTTCAACAATAATTACTTTTTTAGGAGCGGTCGTAACGGTTTTCGCAAGGCGGGTTTCTTCTACAAAAGAATATACCGGAATTTCAATGGTATGACCTTTTCTCAATTCGTTTAAATGTGCCATGAGCAATTCAAAATCAATGGAATTGGGGTGGTCAAAATTCACCTTGCTTCGTTCTTCTTTGGTCATGTGTGCCAAATCATTGTAATAGGAGTCTTGTGATATGACCACAACTTCATCCTTTGGCAGTTCTTCAATAATCTGTTCCACCACAGTGGTTTTTCCACAACCTGTGCCTCCAGCAATTCCAATGATGAGCATAAAAAAATGTTTAACTCAAAAGTAACAATTTGATACTATAATTGAGATTACTCCTTCTTTATAATTTTAATACATAATTACAACGAATCTTGATTTTAGAATATGACATATTTCATAAAATCAAAGTTATCCATGAATTAATTTTGATTTTAATTCTAAGTAGAATCTCTTATCTTAGAAGAGCTAAATACCAATTGATTCTTATGGGAAAACCACGTAAACTTAAAGTAAACGGTCAATACGAATTTGAGCTTTCAAATACTGACCTTGCTACAGTTGATATAATTAAAACGAGCGATACCAAATTTCACTTTTTGAAGGACAACCAATCATATCATATTGAGCTCCTTAATTCAGATTTTAATGCTAAAACGTATCAATTAAAAATCAATAATACGGACTATAAAGTTGAAATCTCAACACCCTTAGATGGGCTTATTGACAGTATGGGCTTTGTATTGGGTAATTCTGCAGTTGTAAGTAGTATAGATGCACCAATGCCTGGACTTATTTTAGAAGTTTCGGTGAAAGAAGGAGAAGAAGTCAAAGAGAATGACCAATTGCTAATTTTGGAAGCCATGAAAATGGAGAATGTAATTACCTCGCCAAGAGATGGAGTGATAAAAACTATTACCGTAAAACAAGGCGAGGCCGTAGATAAAAAACATACCCTAATTACTTTTGAATAATTTGTGTCATGAAAAAAATATTAATTGCCAATAGGGGAGAGATTGCCATTCGTGTCATGCGAACAGCAAAAAAAATGGGCATCAAAACAGTTGCCGTATATTCTGAGGCTGATAGAAACGCACCCCATGTGCGATTTGCTGATGAAGCGGTTTATATTGGTCCGCCACCTTCCAACCAATCTTATCTATTAGGGGATAAAATCATTGAAGTTGCAAAGTCAATAAATGTTGATGGTATTCATCCAGGATACGGATTTTTAAGTGAAAATGCAGATTTTGCCGAAGCAGTTGAAAAAAATGGTTTGATTTTCATTGGCCCTAAGTCGCATGCCATTAGGGTTATGGGAAGCAAATTGGCTGCTAAAGAAGCAGTAAAACAATATCATATTCCTATGGTGCCGGGTATTGACGAAGCCATTACCGATGTTAAAAAAGCCCACGAAATCGCAAAAGAAATTGGTTTCCCAATTTTAATAAAAGCATCAGCAGGTGGTGGCGGAAAAGGAATGCGCATTGTAGAAAAAGAGGCTGACCTAGAATCTCAAATGAAACGTGCCATAAGTGAGGCCACTTCGGCGTTTGGTGATGGTTCGGTTTTTATAGAAAAATATGTGACCTCACCTCGTCATATTGAAATTCAGGTGATGGCCGATACTCATGGTACTATTCTTCATTTTTTTGAACGTGAATGCAGTATTCAAAGACGACACCAGAAAGTAGTCGAAGAGGCACCATCATCTATTTTAACACCAGAGCTGAGAAACGAAATGGGAACCGCAGCTACAAAAGTAGCTGAAGCTTGTGATTACGTAGGTGCTGGAACTGTAGAGTTTTTAATGGATGCCGACCATAATTTTTACTTTTTAGAAATGAATACACGCTTGCAGGTAGAACACCCGGTATCAGAAATCATTGCAGGTGTAGATTTGGTTGAGCTTCAAATTAAAGTGGCACGCGGCGAAAAACTAAATATTAGGCAAGAAGATTTGAAGATTACTGGCCACGCGATGGAATTACGTGTTTATGCCGAAGACCCTTTAAACGATTTTTTACCAAGTGTGGGTAATTTAGAACGGTATAGCCTTCCTACTGGTGACGGTATTCGAGTTGATAATGGCTTTGAAGAAGGAATGGATATTCCCATTTACTATGACCCTATGCTTTCCAAACTGATTACTTATGGTGACACTCGAGAAGAGGCTATTGAACTGATGATTGAGGCAATAGAAAAATATGAGGTAAAAGGTGTAGAAACAACTTTACCATTTGGTTCCTATGTGATGCAGCACGAGGCTTTCAGGTCAGGAAATTTTGACACGCATTTTGTGAAAGATTATTATTCCCCAGAGGTTTTGCGCGAGAAGCAAGAGCAAAATGCCAAGATTGCAGGCCTGATTGCCTTAAAACTATACTTAGATGACCGGAAAACACTAAGACTACCTAAAAATTAATCGCATGGATGCCAAATTAAAAAAACTACAAGACCGTATTTCTGAGGCAAAATTAGGAGGCGGTGAAAAACGGATTCAAAAACAACATGCCAAGAAAAAGCTAACGGCAAGGGAACGTATTGAATACCTATTGGACGAAGGCTCTTTTGAAGAAATGGGAATTTTAGTGACCCATCGTACTACCGATTTCGGAATGGATAAAGAAATCTATTTTGGTGATGGTGTTGTAACAGGTTATGGAGCCGTCAATAATCGATTGGTTTATGTTTACGCACAAGATTTTACTGTTTTTGGTGGAGCACTCTCTGAAACCCATGCCGAGAAAATATGTAAGGTGATGGATTTGGCGATGAAAGTTGGTGCTCCGATAATTGGATTAAATGATTCCGGTGGCGCTCGAATTCAAGAGGGGGTAAAATCATTAGGTGGCTATGCAGATATTTTTTATCGAAATGTGCAGGCCTCAGGTGTAATTCCGCAATTATCGGCGATTATGGGGCCGTGTGCGGGTGGAGCAGTTTACTCTCCTGCCATGACAGATTTTATTTTAATGGTAGAACAGACCAGCTATATGTTCGTTACAGGGCCCAATGTGGTAAAAACGGTAACCAATGAAGAGGTTAGTTCAGAGGAATTAGGTGGTGCTATGACCCATGCTTCAAAATCTGGAGTTGCCCATAAGACTTCAGCAAATGATGCCGCCTGTTTAAATGATTTAAAAAAATTATTGGCCTATTTACCACAAAACAATAGGGAGACAACATCGAAAATTCCTTATGAATTAGATGATGAGGTTCGAGAGGAACTTCGGGGGATAGTTCCGGACAACCCCAATAAGCCTTATGACATGCATGATGTCATCAATGGAATTATTGATGCAGATTCGTTTTATGAAATTCATAAAGATTATGCAGAAAATATATTGACGGGGTTTGCTAGACTAGGAGGTAGAAGTATCGGAATTGTAGCTAATCAACCCTTATTCTTAGCAGGCGTGCTGGATGTAGAAAGCTCAAAGAAAGCAGCCAGATTTACCCGTTTTTGTGATGCTTTCAATATTCCTTTATTGGTACTTGTAGATGTTCCAGGATTCTTACCAGGTACAGACCAAGAATGGTCTGGAATTATCATGCACGGTGCAAAATTGTTATATGCGTTGAGTGAAGCTACTGTGCCTCGAGTTACCGTGATTACTCGAAAAGCCTATGGTGGCGCCTATGATGTAATGAACTCTAAACATATTGGGGCCGACTTTAATTATGCTTGGCCTTCAGCTGAAATTGCTGTAATGGGCGCCAAAGGGGCTAGTGAAATCATTTTTAGAAGAGAAATTGCCACGGCTGAAGACCCAGAAGCCAAATTGAAAGAGAAGGAAACAGAGTATGCCGATAAGTTTGCCAACCCCTATCGCGCCGCAAGACGCGGATTTATTGATGAGGTAATCTTACCGGAAAATACTCGGAGAAAACTTTTAAAATCTTTTGCAATGTTGGAGAATAAACAGGTGGATACACCTAAAAAGAAGCATGGGAATATTCCGTTGTAATTCATATCATAATTACCATAGCTTATTGTTTTCTAATGTTTAAGGTATACCTACTTTTGCCGAATGCAAAACGAACAGGTAAAACCTAATTTTGAGTTTATCGCTTTGATGGCATCTTTGATGTCTATTGTTGCCTTGTCAATTGATACCTTGTTACCTGCTATACCTAATATTGGGGAAACGATTAAAAGCTATGATCCAGCAGAACATCAGTTGTTTATCACCATGATTTTTCTGGGCCTGGGAGTTGGACAATTGTTTTTTGGTCCACTTTCAGATCAATACGGACGTAAACCAATGGTGTATGCGGGTTTTGTTGTTTTTGCCGTTGCGAGTGTTATTTGTTTGGTAGCTCCTAATTTAGAAGTTATGGTACTGGGTAGAGTGCTACAAGGTATTGGTTTGTCGGCACATAGAACGATTGCCATTTCAATCATTCGTGATTCCTATAGCGGAGACTATATGGCGAGGGTGATGTCTTTTATCACAGCTTTTTTTATTCTGGTCCCGGTGGTGGCACCTGCTTTAGGGAAATTTATCTTAGATCATTTTAATTGGCAGACCATTTTTTATGTTCACCTTTTCTTAGCGTTACTTTTGTGGATTTGGTTTTGGAAACGACAACAAGAAACGCTCAAATTACAATATAAAGTAAAATTTTCGCTCAAAAATTTTGTGGGTGGCACAAAGGAGATGCTTAGACACCCAGAAACTGTTATCTATACCTTTGTGTCTGGTTTGGTCACAGGTGCTTTTTTAGTGTATCTCAGTTCAGCGCAACATATTTTTGAAGACCAATACGGATTGCGTGAGGCTTTTCCCTTCATTTTTGCAGGACTGGCCATTTCCATAGGTACGTCAACTTTTACCAATGGCACTATGGTCATGCGCTTTGGTATGCGAAACCTATCTCTTGCGGCAACCGTTGCCTTTAGTTTGGTGGCTATCTGTTATTTGATTTTCTTTTGGAATTCTCCAAATCCGAATGTAACTGTCTTGGTGGCTTTCCTCTTTTTACAATTTTTCTGTTTGGGTTTTATGTGGGGCAATTTTCGTTCCATTGCTATGGAACCTATTGGCCACATAGCTGGAATTGGTGCTGCAATTAATGGCTTTGTCTCAACGTTGATTTCTGTGCCAATAGCAACTTTAATCGGCTCTTTTTTAAAAGACTTGGCTTTGCCTCTTTTTGTAGGTTTAGCTTTTTGCGGATTGGGTTCTGTTATATTAATTTTATTATCTAGAAGGAAGAAATTGGTTTTTTTGAGTCGATATTAAATCTTGCTAGGCTCAAATACCACACCACTACATGAATTCCTTTTGGCCCCGGTGACGGAAGACAAAACATTTATTTCATTTAGTTCTTTTAGCACTCCCATAAAAGCAAAAACCAATGCCTCTTTAAATTCAATAAACTTTTTAGGAGGAATTTTAACCGAGCAATTTGTTCCTAGTTTTTCACTCAATGTAGAAATATAAAAATCATTCAAGGCGCCGCCACCAGTTACAAGAACTTGACTTCCTTTTTTGGGTTTTTCTTTTTTGATTGCTAATGCAATTTGTTCGCAGTTATGATGAATGACCGTATGCAATAAGTTTTCAGTAGAACCATTAAACTTTTCTAGCAAGGAAACAATTGCTGAAGTAAACCATTCATAGCCTGTAGACTTGGGGTAGGGCAGTTGGTAATATTTCAAATCATTCAATTCTGCCAGTAAAGTTGGAATCAATTTTCCTCTTTTGGCCATTTTTCCTCCCTCATCATATTTTAAACCTATTTTTTCCGTGATATAGTTAAGGGGCATATTGGCAAGTCCGATATCATAGGCAAGCCTTTTTTCTTCTTTTTGAAAGGACATATTGCTAATGCCACCCAAGTTCAAGCAGAACTCATATTCAGCCAGTAATAATGCATCACCAATAGGTACTAAAGGCGCACCTTGTCCACCTAGTTCCATATCTAAAGAGCGAAAATCACAGATTGTCTTTTTATCAGCTATATCGGCGATTTTTTGCCCATCACCCAATTGAAAGGTAATTCCCTCTTCGGGTCTATGGTGAGAGGTATGGCCGTGACTGGCTATAAAATCAATTTGTAAATCATGTTTTTTAACAAACGCTTTTGCCTGTTCGCCCAGCCAAATTCCATAATCTGAATGCAATTGTAAATGCGCTTCTTCCGAAAGATGAATAGCGTTTTTTAGATTTTGATACAAATCATCATCATAAGAAATAGTGGTGGTTTGGCGAATTTCAAAATCCCACTGATTGTTCTCGTTCCAGATATGGCAATAGGCAATATCCAATCCATCGAGAGAAGTGCCAGACATCATGCCCAAAACCTTAAATACTTTCATGTGTTTTTTGTAATCGTTATTAACAATGATAAGGGTTTTTCTTCTGTATTGACGACCTCGATGAGGGCTATTTTGGTATCAGGAATTAGCTGTAATTCAGAAGACCAATCTTCAAAAGTGCGAGCAAACCAAGGATGTCCATTCGTAAAGTTTCCTTTTAGTCCTTTCCAAGAATCTTGAATCCATTGGCTTTGATAAGGTAACCCTTGTTCCATTAAAAAATTAGGGTGAAGGGTTTGTATTAAAATAGTTCCCGTCGTCACAAGGTTATTTGTTACTTGTACCAATAGATCAACCAATCCCTCTTTTTGATAGAGGCAAAAGTTAAAAATAGCTAGATCAAAAGGACCATCGGGAATTAAAGTTCCAGACACGATATCTTCAAAGGTCATTTTATGAAACGTAGCATCACTTTTGGTTCGGGCATGTTGCAAAAGTGCTTCAATGGCATCAATGCCAACAACTCTTTTACCCGAATTTGCCAAAATTGTAGTCAACCAACCTTCTCCGCAGCCAATATCGACAATGCTATTTGCCTCTATTACTGAAATCGCATCCAGCATTGCTTTGTTCGTAAATTGACGTGAACTTATGGCTTCCTCAGAAATAGTTTTAATCCATTCTTGTGCATTAAGTTCCCATGATGTGATAATCTCATCCATTCAAGTTACTTTATAAACTAACGGGCAATTCACCTTTGGCTTCAGTTTTATTATAAAAATGCTCCAAAGCGTTTTCTTGAAATGCATTAAAATCTTGGTAGACAACAACCACAGCATCTGCTTTTTCCCAATCAAACAATCTAAGCGCATAGGGATTTCCAAACAGGTAAAGGATGGAGTTTGTACTTGCCAGAAGTGTATTCACCTTTTTTATTTCTTCTTCAAAAAGGCCAAAATCATGGGTTGGTTTCATCTCAGGAGGGTAAATCGCAACTAACGAATTATCATTATTGATTTGCCCAATTTTGATATTTTGACTGAAAGTAGTTACTTCTTTTTTACCTACTTGAAAGAATTGGAATCCGGTTTTGTGGAACTTTTCAAAAGCCTCTTGACTTCCTTTAACCACGGTCAAGGTTTTTTCTGCCAAAGTCTTCATTAAGCTGGCGTAATCATAATTGATATTTTGAGTAGCAGTTTGAAGTCCTTTTTCCTTTAAGGACCAGACACGTTCAAAACCGCTTTCTATTGCTTTTTTAGAAGCATTTTTCAATATCAGTTCAATTCCTTCAGCGGTATGCTCGGCAAAACACAAGACATCGTTGCCCGCATCATAAGCCTCCCACTCCAGTTGCCCTTTGGTATCATACAATTTTGAAACGCTGTGCATGTTCAGCGCATCAGTAATGATTACTCCAGAATGATTAAATTCATCTCTTATCAGATTGGTAACTATAGGTTTTGATATGGTCGACGACCGTGAATCGCTATGGCTAATACTTGGTACGGCCAGATGTCCGACCATTACGGAATCAACCCCATCACGTATTAATTTTTTAAAAGGATACAGTTCATTCTTAATTAGGTCCTCTTTTGATTTATCGATTCTTGGCAACCCTAAATGTGAATCTACAGCGGTATCACCATGCCCAGGAAAATGCTTAACGGAGTTAAGAACACCGCTTTTGTTCATTCCTGTTATAAAGGCTTTTGCTTTTTGATAAACTTGTTTAGGGTTATCCCCAAAAGAACGGTACCCAATGACCGGATTATCAGGATTATTATTAATATCTACAGAAGGACATAAATTCCAATGTATTCCTGCCTCTCTGCAGTCAACACCTATATGTTCGCCTACTTTTTCAATAAGCTTGGTGTCTTCTATTGCCCCTAAAGTAAGCGCATAAGGATATTGTGGAGTTTCTTCAATACGCATGGCCAGACCCCACTCGGCGTCTATGGCCATAAGTAATGGATATTTTGAAGCGGCCTGATAGCGGGCAATCAATTCTTTTAACGTATCTAAGCTTTTAGCATTGTAAATAACCTCTTTTTTGCCTTCATAATTAGTGGCGGCACTAGCGCGACTATGAAAGAAGCAAATAGAACCAATACTGTATTCTTTGATAAGGTTTTCAATCTTTTGTATTTCTTTTTCAGTATCATTAATAAAAACAGCTGGCATAAAAAACTGCCCTACTTTTTCTCGTAAAGTCAGGCTACTTTTTGCCTCATTAAGGTTAGGTATATCATTCATTAGTTACGTACTTTTTTTACCATAATCAGGTGGGTACTTAATGTATTTTAATAGTATTAATGAAGGAATTGCAGCAATTACAACCCAGATAAAAAACCCGTCATAACCCAACCATTCTTGCATATATCCGCTAATTAAACCTGGCAGCATCATTCCCAAAGCCATAAAACCAGTGGCAATGGCGTAGTGTGATGTTTTTGACATTCCTTCTGCGATATAAATTAAAAACACCATAAAACCAGCAATGGCGAATCCGTAGCCAAATTGTTCTAAAACCACCGTAGTGACAACCGCTGTAAGACTTGAAGTTTTAGTAATTGCCAAAAAGGCATAAAATGCGTTGGGAATGTTCAAGGAAAGCACCATTAGAAAAAACCATTTTTTTAATCCATCTCTTGAGATAAGTATTCCACCTAAAATCCCTCCAATGGTAAGCATGATTACTCCGACCGTTCCATAGATAGTGCCAACTTCGGCGGTAGAATAGGCAAGTCCGCCTACTTCTTTTGAATCTAATAGAAATGGTGATGCCATTTTAACCAATTGTGATTCTCCTAATCGAAAGAAGAGTATGAAAGTCAACGCCATACCCATATTAGGTTTGGTGAAGAACGATTTGAAAATTTCTAAATAGCCCTTTGGCTTTTCTTTTACGATAGCCTCTGAAGATTCATACTTTGGGGTTACAAAAAGGTTGGAAAGTGTTAATACTAACATCAGTACCCCAGCAGCTAACATAGTAATGGACCAGGCTTTGGTATTGTCACCATAATGGTTTTCTAAAAACCCTGCCAATATAACCAGTAATCCTTGCCCTGTAACTGTTGAAAGCTTGTAAAAAGTACTCCTAACTCCAACAAAAAATGACTGTTTTTCTTGGGTGAGGCCAATCATATAGTATCCGTCAGCAGCAATATCGTTTGTAGCAGATGCAAATGCAGCCATCCAAAAACAGGCTAATGTGGTTACGAAAAATATATTGGTGGGTAACAAAAGTCCAACTCCTAAAAATGATAAAGCAATGACTAATTGCATGATAAGAAACCAATTTCGTTTGGTTCCAAGAAGTTCTAGAAAAGGGCTCCATAATGGTTTTATAACCCAAGGTAAATATAACCAACTCGTATATAGTCCAATATCAGCATTGCTGATTCCTAATTTTTTATACATGATTACCGAAACTGTAACTACCATTACATAAGGCAAGCCTTGGGTAAAGTACAATACTGGCACCCACGCCCAAGCCCATTTATTCTTTTCTACTTCACCCATATTTCGGTTTTTATTATTTGGTTTTAGGTCGTTTTATTGGTACTACCTCACTTCGATTTCCATAGGCGTCTTCTACTAAAATACCGAAGATTTTTTTGAGTTTTTTATTGCTTAAACTGATTGTAGAACAGGTATTAGATTCATTCATAGGAATGTACGTTTTTTTCAATAATTTACCTTTATCGATTTCCAAATTCTTCTTCAGATTATAAATTGATAGATACCTAGGAACGGAATCAAAATGAGAAATACACAATTCTATGTAGTCTTCTTTTCTTTCAGCCGAAGTCAATATGGGAACGGGAATAATTCTTAGTGGTTTATCGATTAACGGAGGGTTCAAAGCTTTTTTAAGATAGAATTTTTTGTGCAACTGTTTTTTGATAGCTGTATCCGTATTTATAAGTGACTTGGCGCTAAAAAAAGCGTTTCCTTGAACTGCTTGAATATTTCGAGCCAGTGCTAATTGTTTTGGTATTTCACTCTTGTCGTTCCATGCTTGGTCGGCGTTATTTTTGATTTTATAAGCCCCATTGCCCATATAGAGATTTGTGTTAGTAGCTTCTTTTGCCCACCATTCCGTAATGATACGGTGTGAAGCCGCTGGATACTCCATACTCCAGTAGGCTTGGGGCACAATATAATCTAGCCAACCTTTTTGCATCCAAAGTACAGGGTCTGCATAGAGGTCTTCATAAGTCGTTTGACCTGCTTTGGTTTCAGAACCCTTTGAATCTGTGATGTTGTTTTTCCAAACTCCAAAAGGACTCACACCAAATCTGACCCATGGTTTTTTAACCTTTATGACTTGATGAACCTTATTGATCAAGGAATCAACATTACTTCTTCGCCAATCTTCTAAACTTTGATTGTGCAATTTATTTCGTTGAAAAGAGGTGGAGTCAATGAAAACTTCGTCTTTGATTTTATAGGGGTAGAAATAATCATCAAAATGAATACCGTCAACATTATAGTTTTCAACCACTTCACTGACAATTTCAGTCAAGTGATTTTGTACCTCTTTATTTCCAGGATCATAATAATACTTCTTTCCATATTTGACCATCCAATCAGGATGTTTTCTAAAATCGTGATTCTTGGCAAGTATGGTGGTGTCTAAATCGAAAGTCGCTCTGTAAGGGTTTAGCCAGGCATGAAATTGCATTCCTCGTTCGTGCGTCTGTTCTAGCATCCAATTTAAAGGGTCTTCAAAATCATCTTTTGACTTTCCTTCCTCTCCGGTAATAAAACGAGACCATGGAGCAAGTTCTGAGGGATAGAAAGCGTCCCCTGCTGTTCTGACTTGAACTATTATGGTGTTGAAGTTTAAATCTTCATAAAAGTCCAATAATTTTATGAAATCTTTCTTTTGCTTTTCCACATCATCATCAGCCCGTTTTGGCCAATCAATATTCACCACTGTCGCTACCCATGTACCCCTAAACTCATATTCTGGGTGTTTCTCATACTTGAGACCAGCACAAGAACAACATAGAACTATTAAGCAAAGAAGTACTTTACGCATAAAAAAAATTCTTCATTCAGAAAGATACCGAACTAACTAGGTTTTATATACTTTTTATGGCTATAAAAAGTGGTGACGAACAAAGCCTTCCATAGCGGCATATTCTGCCAAACCTAATTTTCTATATTTTTCGGCTGTATTTTTATTACGTTCTTCGGCCCGCATCCAAAATTCGCGCGTATCATCACCTTGGAACATGACTCCGTCTTTTTGAGACTGGTGACAAAAGATGGCATTTCGTTTTTTAATTACCTGTGCCGGACTCATGGGTACTGCCATTTCAATTTCATGAATATCCCACTCGTGCCAAGCGCCTCTGTACAACCAAACCCAACAATCTTTCATGAATTGCTCCTCTTTTAAAATAGCTAAGGCACTAAAAACAGCATCCAAACAAACGCTGTGGGTGCCATGTGGGTCGGCAAGATCACCAGCAGCATAAATTTGATGTGGTTTGATATCTTGAATGATATTGAGCATGATAGCTACATCATCTTGTGTCAGATTGTTCTTTTTGACCGTTCCTGTTTCGTAAAAGGGCAAATCTAGGAAATGAACATTTTTATCTGGTAAGCCTAAATATCGAGTCGCAGCGAAAGATTCTCCTCGTCTGATGCTTCCTTTTAGTTTACGAACCTCAAGCGTATCTAGCTTACTTTCTGTTTTGTTAGTAATAGATTTAATAAGGGAATTTGTTTCTTTTGATGGACTAACTGTTTTTAAAACTTCTGCAAACTTTAAGGCTTCCGTGTCTGTCACGGCAATATTACCAGAGGTTTGATAGGCAACATGAACTTCATGACCTTGTTCTATAAGTCTATCAAACGTTCCGCCCATAGAAATAACATCGTCATCTGGGTGCGGACTAAAAATAATGACTCGTTTCTTTTCGGGTTCTGCGCGTTCAGGTCTATTGGTGTCATCCGCTTTAGGTTTGCCACCTGGCCAACCAGTAATGGTATGCTGTAGTCGGTTAAACATTTTGATATTAAGGTCGTAAGAATCCTGCTGTGCCAATAGCCCTGACATTCCATTATCATTATAGTCCTTATCCGTTAGGCTTAAAATAGATTTGTTTAAAGTAATACTGAGCCATAAAACCGCCTTTGCAGTAAGGACTTCGGTCCATTCGCAAGATTCATCAACCAACCAAGGTGTTTTGTTTCTGGTCAACTTGCTTCCAGCACCATTATCTAATACAAAAGTGCAGTTATGATGCCTTTGCAAGTAGGTGGCAGGTACCTCAGATGATATTTCACCCTCTACCGTTTTTTTGATAATGTCGGCTTTGTTCTGTCCCCATCCTAAAAGCACAATTCTTCGCGCATTTTGAACGGTTGATATACCCATTGTTATAGCACGCCTTGGTACGTTGTCGATACCTAAAAAAGAAGGTGCTGCATCAACTCTTGTAATATGGTCCAAAGTAATTACCCTAGTTCCTGAATTGTAATGTGAGCCTGGTTCATTAAAACCAACATGACCTGTTCTACCGATACCCAAGAGTTGAAAATCAAGACCACCATAGTCTTTTATTTTTTGTTCGTAGTTGAGACAGTAAGGTATAATATCATCACCGGTTAAAGTACCATCAGGAATGTTAATATTTTCTGGTGAAATGTCAATATGATTGAACAAGTGCTCATGCATAAAATACCAATAGCTTTGACGATTATCTCGCTCCATTGGAAGGTACTCGTCTAGATTAAAGGTGATGACGTTTGAAAAACTTAGGTTTTCTTCTTTATGCATACGCACCATTTCTTCATAAACTCGAATAGGAGACGAGCCTGTAGCAAGACCTAAAACACAAGGCAATCCCTGTTGCTGTTTTTTTCGAATCAGTCTAGCGATTTCTTGCGCTACTATTATGGAGGCTTGGTTTGAACTTTCAAAAATCACATTGTGAATTTTTTCAAAACGAGTTTCTTCAAACTGACCAACTGGTTTGTAGGCGATATCAAAGCTTTTTTTAGATACTGTTGTGGCTTGCATATGAATTAAAATACGATTAGAACTGTGGTTTTTGTGCGATTGTGCGCAGCAAATATATAATAAATTGCAATATTTTGCTTTTTTATTTGCTGTTTTATGCAATAATTAATGTTTATTTAATATTTATATGGATTAAAACCGCAATAAAAGGATTTGTATATCTTTGTGTTTAGATAAGGAGGATATGCTAAAAGAAGAGCGTCAACGTATCATTTTGAATGAGGTAGAACTACACAATCGAATTCAACTTACCGATATTGCAGAAAAATTGGATGTCTCTATTGATACCGTTCGAAGGGATGTAAAAGAGCTGGATGTGGAGCATAAGCTTCGCAAAGTACATGGTGGAGCCGTCTCTTTAGGATTTGCTAATTACAGTCCTGTCCGTAACAAAGTCTATGCTCTAGAAGAGAAAATCAAGATTGCAGAGAAAGCAGTTAATTTATTAAAAGAGAATAGTGTTGTTTTAATAGATGGGGGAACCACATGTTTAGAATTGGCAAGACTGCTGCCGCCCATGATTCGTCTGACCTGTTTTACGCTGAGTCTTCCTGTAGCTAGTGAGCTACTAAATAAACCTAACATAGAAACCATTTTTATTGGTGGCAAGCTGTCTAAAGATGCCCAAATAGCAATGGGTTCTAATGCCATTCACAATCTTTCCGAAATTAAGGTGGACTATAGTTTTATTGGCACGGGTTACGTAGATGCCGATTATGGACTTACAGAATTTGATTGGGATATTGTTCAAACCAAAAAAGCGGTTATTGCCGCTTCAAAAAAAACAGTGCTTTTGTGCATCTCAGAGAAACTGAATTCGCAGCATCGTTATAGAACCTGTGGTATCAAAACTATAGATACAATGATTACTGAATTAGAACCGAGCCATAATCAATTACTTGCTTTTAAAAATCAAAACACCCACCTTCTATAAATAACTATGGAGTATACTAAAATAACGGAACAGTCATCATTGCATAATAATTTAGAGCAACTGTCTACTTTACAGCTATTGCAAAAAATAAATGAAGAGGATAAAAAAGTTGCAGACGCTGTTTCTAAGATAATACCTAAAATTGAGGAATTGGTTGAAGCTACAGTAAAACGCTTTGAAAAGGGAGGTCGACTTTTTTATATTGGCGCAGGTACAAGTGGTCGCTTGGGAATTTTGGATGCTTCTGAAATTCCACCAACATTTGGCATGTCGCACGACAAGGTCATCGGTATTATTGCGGGTGGTGATGGCGCTATTCGCAAAGCTGTGGAGTTTGCTGAAGACAATACCGTTCAAGCATGGAAAGATTTGCAAGAATTTGATATTAATTCTAATGATGTATTGGTGGGTATTGCCGCATCTGGCACAACACCTTACGTGCTTGGCGGAATTTCGGATGCTAAAAAACAAGGAATACTAACTGCAGGCATTACCAATAACCCTGGTTCACCCTTGGCAACCCAATCAGATATTGGTATTGAATTGGAAGTAGGACCGGAATTTGTGACAGGTAGTACCCGAATGAAAAGTGGTACAAGTCAAAAATTGGCGCTAAACATGATTTCTACCGCTCTTATGATTAGGATTGGACGGGTAAAAGGCAATAAGATGGTCGACATGCAACTGAGTAATAATAAATTGGTAGACCGCGGCACACGATATTTGGTTGAAGCTTTAGGTATTGAGTATGAAGATGCTCGGAAAGCTTTAAAAAAATATGGATCTGTGAGAGAGGCGATTAAGCAATTAACCGAATAAAATTTCTCATTTAGGCTCTAACCTATAAATCCCTTTTCCTTCAACCCCAACATAAATAAATCCGTCTGGGGCTTGTCGGACACTTCTTACCCTTCCAATGCCGTCCATTAGTTTTTCGCGATACACCACTTTATTGTCTTTTAGTTCAAGGCGTTCTAAATATTGAAAAGCTAAAGATCCAACCAAAAGGTTTCCTTCCCAATCTGGGTATTTATTAGAGCTAACAAATGCCATTCCCGAAGGGGCGATGGAAGGCACCCAATAGTGTAAAGGTTGCTCCATATTAGGTCTAGAGGTTTCATCAGTAATTTTGGTTCCTACATAGTTGATGCCATAAGTAATAATAGGCCATCCATAGTTTTTTCCTTTTTTGATAATATTGATTTCGTCCCCGCCTCTTGGACCATGTTCATGATTCCAAATCTCTCCATTAAAAGGATTCTTTATCAAACCTTGTGGGTTTCTATGACCGTAACTGTAAATAGCTGTTTTAACACCTTTTTGGTCTACGAAAGGGTTATCATCAGGAATTCGCCCATCGTCATGAATTCTATATATTTTCCCACCATCTTTTGTAATATCTTGTGGGTTTACATCTCGATTCCCTCGGTCACCTATCGAGAAGTAGAGATAACCATTATTATCAAAGGTGATTCTTGAACCCCAATGTTGGCCTTTTTTGGTGTTTGGTGAGCCTTTATATAAAATCTTTTTATTGGTAAGCTGGGTACCTTCAATTTTAGCTCTCAAAATAGCAGTATGACCACCATCTCCTTTTCCTTCTGAGGAGGAAAAAGAAAAATATATCCAACTGTTTTTTGGATAGTCAGGATGCAATTCTACATCCATGAATCCACCTTGTCCGCGCACATAAATATCGGGTAAATTCCCTATTTCTGTTTTAATTCCCTTTTCAAAAAGAAACAGTTTTCCAGCCTTTTCAGTTGTTAAAATTGATCCATTTGGTAAAAAGGCCGTTCCCCATGGATTTTGAATACCATCAACCACTAAAACTTCTGTAAATGAATTAGTTACGGGTTTTTTTATGTTTTTATCAGTGGATTGACCACAGGCCTCAAAGAGCAGTACAACGAAAAAATAGGTATACAATGCAAGCTTTTTCATAATTTTATCGTTAGAATGTATATAAAAATAGTTGAACTGCTTTTTTATGTAGTTCAATGAAACGTTAAAATTAATAGATTTTATAAGTTTAGATAATTACTAATTAGTGTATTTGGCTCCCAAATCCCGATACATTAAAAATACCGAGCTTAACCTATGCCCCGTAAAAAAACAAGGCGTCATTTGTATGCCGTGCTATTGGTGTTATCATCAGTTGTAGTTTATTCGGCAGTCTTTAAATCAAATGCATTTGTATATGATGCAAAACTCGGTGCGTCTAAAATAGAAGCTTCTCTTTCTACAAAAAAAGCTGATATAACTATCAAATCCTTAAAAGTTTCTGAGACCAAATCAAGTGCTTACTCTCCCATGTTTATGACCATTATTCAGGGTGCTGATGAGGAGGTTGGGTGCAGTAATAATGGATTTACTGTTGCACGATTTAACTTGTGTGGAGATTCTGATGACAGAACAATTTCCCTTTCTGGGGGCCCTTATGGCTCGGTTCAATGGCAGATTCTTGGGGGAGCTTGTTCACCCGATATTAATGAAGATTGCCCTAATACTACTACTTCTTGTTATACAACGATAAGTACATCACAAACATTTAATTTAGATGCGAGTTCCATTCCAGCCGGTTCTGGAGCTGAGTTTAGAGTAATTGCAGATGGGCAACAATATTTTTTTAAGGTCAAAAAAAGTACGATTACACAGACCTATGTAAAAAGAGACTATATCTGTGGTGTAGATGGGCGTATTCAAATCACCAACCTTTCTAGTGCATATGAGTTTAGTATTGATGGAGGTATCAATTGGCAGTCGTCTGCAATTTTTGAGGGTCTTGCACCAGCTACCTATGTTGTTACCGCAAGATTACAGAATACCCCTAATACTTGTGAATATCCTTATGAACCCATTGTTATAGAACAACAAGACATTAGTGTTGATGTGGAATTTATAGATGCTCAATGTTTTGGCGATACGGGAAGCATAACGGTTACCGTAAATGATGTGCCGGGGCCATTTAGATATACCTTATTAGATGAGGTAGGTATCCCCATTGAGTTTACCACCTTTATTACTACAAACCCATATACTTTTAGTGCTGTCGGTTTTGGTACCTACAGTGTTCAAGTAGAAACTCAACAGTGTACTGGAGACATTGCTAATGGAATTCCACCTCCAAGACAAAGCCTTGATATTAATGGAAACCCTATAACCATTGGTGATGGTATTGTGCCACTATCTGCCTCTACTGAGGTTAACGAAAGTTTAAGTTCAGAGGCTAGTTGTGGTGTTCCAAATGTGGATATCATTGTTAGGACTTCTGGAGGTACGGCACCGTATACATTTACAGTAAGTGATGGTGGAAATTCTGGAGGTTCGTATACTACTCAAACCACCTATAATGTTGCAACGGCAGGCACCTACGATTTCACCATTACAGATGCTAATGGTTGTATCATATTGGCTTCGGCCAATGTTCAAGAATTAACACCACCAGATGTTTCTGTAACTGGTATTGATGGTAACTGTACCAATGGTGGAGCACGGTTAGATATTACCGTAATCGATGCTAAAGGCTATAATTTATCATTTAGGGCAACACCAACTGACCCTTGGAGCACAGATCCTTTGTTATCCGTTACTGCAGGTACCTATAATTCCATACAGGTACGTTATGAACAGGGCGGATTTAGTTGTTTTATTACCTTACCAGATACCATAACGGTAACCGAAAGTGGTGCAATAAATGGTGCTGATCCAACATCAACTGATTTGACCTGTGATGGTTCAGGTGGCATCAATGATGGTTCAATAACTTTTCCTGGGGCTTACACCGGAGCTGGAGGAGGCCCTTATGAATTCAGTATCAATGGTAGTAACTTTTTTACACAACAAACATTTAACAATTTACCAGCTGGAACATACACCCCGTCGGTTCGAAATGCTTCTGGATGTAGAAGAGATTTTACTGCTATCACTATCGCAGATGTAGATCCTCCAACCAATATCGATTTTGTTCAAAGCAATACCAATTGTGCCGCAAATACTTCAGACGTACAATTGACACCAACATCAAACTTTGCAGTGGTAACTTACGAAGTTATAAGTCCGGTTATCATTAACAATGGAGCCAGTGATACATTTGTAGGTTTGACCAATAATAGTAGTTATACATTTAGAATTACTGATGTAAATGGCTGTATTTATGAAGAAAGCTTTACACCATCGATTATAAGCTCCATTAGGGCACGGGTAAAATCAGGAGGAGATTTAAACGTATGCACAGGAGCAACCGACGGCAATGGAACTTTTATTATTGACGGATTTACTACGGATTATACCTATAATATCAATGGGGGAACGGAAAGTAGTCCGCAAAATAATGCCGAAGTCGATATTACCAGCTTGGGCGCTGGTAACTATAATATAACGGTTACCGATGTTGATAGCGGATGTCAAGACACAGCAACTATTACTGTTCAAGAACCAGCTGTACCCTTAAGTTTGACAGCAGATGTAACCGACATGAGCTGTGTGAATAATAATATTGGTCGTGTTAGAGCCAATGCTACTGGAGGTTTTGGCACGTATCGTTATGAATTGGAATGGCCAACCCCACCAGGTATTACCCAAGGACCTAAAAGTGGTCCTGTGTTTGGTAATCTGACTGCTGAGGGAACATATATCCTAATTGTTACAGATGCAGAAGGATGTACCGCATCTCAAACATTTACGCTAAGCTCAGTTGACCCACCAAGTATTGCTCTAGGCCCGGTTGACTATTGTTTTTCACCTACTAATGATGGTGCTATTACGGTAAGTTCTGTGGCTGGAACCGCAGGCTTGGGAACACATCAATATCGTATTAATGGTGGTGCCTTACAAGTTAGTCCTACGTTTAATGGTCTGGTTCCGGGTACATATACGGTCGAAGTAGTAGATGGAAATAATTGTACCGACCAACTTCAGGTCACCATTCCTCCGCAGGTTCAGATTGATTTGGATTTGATTACTGAAATTCCTTGCGGCGGTAACGGAGAAATGCAGATAACAGTAAATGGAGGAGATATTACCACTTTAGCAAGTACATCTTATACTATTTATTTAGATGGTACTCCAGTTGTCGGACATATTGGTCTTCCTATTTCTTCAAACCCATTTAGCTACACTGTTCCTTTAGGAAGTGACGGAAATTACACAGTAGATATAACTGATAATAATGGTTGCACCAATACGTCACCTCCTTTAAATTTTTCACCCCCTGCCAGTATAATAGCAACTACAAACGTTGTAGGACCAAGTTGTGGTGATTTGAGCAGTGGTTATGTAGAAATCATACCTGATGTTTCGTTGGGAACGCCACCTTTTGAGGTAGCTTTTGCTCCTTTAGGAACAGGACTTATAGACGACCCATTCAATCCGGACCCATTAGGGATATACAATTATAGTTCTCAAACAATTTACTCCGGATTAGCGGCGGGTACCTATGAATATATTGTCAAAGATGCCCGTAACTGTACCACGGGTGTTCAAACGGTCATAGTTAATCCAGATACTACAAACCCTCCAGATGCAATTATTACACCTATTAATGCTTCTTGTGGAACAGGTGCATTATCCGGTGGTGTTCAAATAACCAGTATTGCAGATGGAGTAGCAGATTTCACAATAATTATCGAAGATAATTTTGGAAATGAAATTATCCGCAGAGAGAATATAACTCTTGCAGATTTACCTTTGTCCATAACTGACCCATTACTTATTGAAGGAAACTATACAATAATTACTTTAGACTCTAGGGGTTGTATTGATTTAGATGCCCTTACCATTGATGCGGTTACTGATTTAGATATTGTTCCCGACTTAATTACTCCGCTTGTTTGTGATAGAGGAAACCTTGCACAGTGTGTCGATATTGTTAATGGAGTAGGACCTTTTGAAATTAGATTGGTGACCGATCCACCATCTACATTTGTCTCGCCCAATAGTGGACTTAGAAGACACTGTTTTGCCAATTTAGTTCCTGGTGCCAGCTATACCGTTGAGGTTTTAGATACGTCAACAGGTTGTACAACTATTGAAACGGTTGATATACCCGATGGCCCTAACCCCTTAAATGTAGCTCTTGCCATAGACAATGCTAGTTGTAATGGAGATGATGTGGAATTGGAGTATACCATTACTGGTGCTACAGGTCCAACCTTTGATATTATTATAACCAATTTAGATACTGGTGCTATTGTAACCAACACTACAACAAGTGTTACCAATAATACCTTTTTAGTCCCTCAAGGACCTTACGGAATTTCAGTTATCGATAATGGAAATGATTGTACAGGTGGTGCCAATATTGATGCAATTTTAAATATGCCCCGAGTAGATGTTATTGATAATCAAAATGCGAATTGTAATGAACTTGGTCAATTAACCGTCAGGGGAAGTGGTGGTACCCCTTATCCTGCTAGTGGTGCTGGTTCGCTTCCTGATGGTTCTCCTTACGAATTTGCCTTTGTAGATGCTGGGTTTACGCCAACGCCTGCCGATTATGGTACCGAAAGAACAGTATATCTTCCTGGTTCGCTTGCGCCAGGAACACCATATGATATTTGGGTACGAGATTCTCGAGGCTGTGAATTCATGACTTCTGCTGCCATAGTGCAATTAGATCCAGATTTACCGTTACCTGTGGTTTCCGTAAATAACCAATGTGATGTAACTCCGCCAGTAGGTGGTTTTCAGATTGATTTAGAAATGCCAGCAAATGTTGACAATCCAACCTTTACTTTAGGAGGACAAACGCTAACTCCCGCTTACGATGGTATCAACCCCACTGTAGCTAGCTTTAATGTGCCAAGTGTCGGGGTCTATGATGTTTTTATCATTGATGCTAATGGTTGTGATATCGCGACAACGGCGGAAGTATTCCAATTGCTTTCTGCATCCGGAGGTTTTTCAACGGACCCAACTTGTGAAGAACCAGATGGAACCATAACAATTATGGCAAATGGTGGAAGTGGTGATTTCAGCTATCGCCTTACTGGAACTGATTTTAATTCCAACGCAGTGGATATTACCGATCCTAATGCTGATGGAATATTTGAAAATATCTTAGCGGGTACTTACCAAGTACAGGTGACCGATAACCTTGTGACGGATGGTACTAACAATTGTACGACCATCGTAAGTAATATTATTGCAGATACACCAGTACAACCTGTTATAGCAGATACTGGTGAGGCCAATGTGAGTTGTAACGGCGCTAACGATGGTAGTATTAATGCAGTCCTCACTCCTGGAACAGATATAGATGGCATTAATGAATACCGACTTTATACTGCTTCACTACCACTTACTGGTGCTGAAATTCCAATTGCTACAAATGGCTCAGGTTCTTTTAATAGCCTAGGTCCGGGTACTTTTGTTGTTCAAGTTGTGACCGATAAGGGCTGTACGGATGAGGCGGAAGTCACTTTAATAGAACCTCCGGTTTTTCAAATTACCGCTAGTGATGAGACTTTGACCTGTGAAAACGGAATAAATCGTTTTAGTACAGCAACTATTTCTGCACAATTAGTGAACCCTGGCAATGGTGGACCTTATGGATATCGCATTGATCCAACGGATAGCTATCAGAGTAGTCCTGATTTTGATATTGTTGATAATGGAACAGACCAGACCATTACCATTTATGCTATAGATTCAAATGGATGTGAAGATAGTGTTACTGTAACAGTCTTTGCTCCAACGGGTGTATTACCAAGTTTAATTACCTTGAACGATTTGACCTGTGCAAATCCTGAACGCGTCGAAATTTCCGTAGTCGGTACTTCCGTTTTTACGGTAATTACATCGGCGCCTTCGGGTACCACAGTTGGTAATGTAACTGTTACAGGTGGAGGTACGGCCATCGTAGATTTACCAGATGCTGGAGATTATTTAATTGAAGTTCAAGATGACAGTGCAAATGGATGTAGTTACCCATTGCCTCGTTATACTGTTGATCCACCTATCTATCCTATTGCGGTTATTTCGGAAGCAGGTCCGGTATTATGTGATGGTGATGCTAACGGAAGCCTTTTTATTGAGGTTACGGATTATATAGGTGTTTTTAGCTATGAAGCTTTCTTATTGGATGTCAACGGAAATAGAATTTTACCAGCTCAGACTACGGGAAGTTTTGATACTACTAATTTCCCAGATATTAATGGTGATGCTGCACGTATTACAGGGTTGGTCGGTGGAAACTATGAGGTGGCAATAACCACAGCTGCAAATCCACAATGTCCTGGTGTCAGTAATGTGGCAACAGTACGTGCCCCAAATGGACCCTTGGTACCTAATGCCATTGAAATCGGAAACGTAAGTTGTAATGATAATAGTGGTGTGATTGAGGCAAACCTTAATGGAGGGTGGGATTCTGTAAATTATGAATATCGATTAATGTTTGATGGTGATACCAATGGCAGTTTTGAAACTGAAGTTCAGACTTGGGGTAACAATAATCGATTTGAAAATTTAAGCAGTGGTGATTACCAAGTTGAATTTAGGGATGTGGAAGGATGTCTGGTAACTTTTGATATCACTTTGAATGCTATAGACCCAATTTTAGCTGGAATCAGAGAGCCACAGGCATTGGTATGTCCTGATGGAAATAATGCAGTGCTGGAAGCTTTTGACCCTTCAACTGGTGATGCAATAACAGCAATCCCTGGAGCAAACGGAGGAGTTGTAGGCGCCGGTTATAAATACCAATTGATTTATTTGGGTAGTAATAATATTGCGGATGAAATATCTCGTAGTGGTCTCCAAGATTCTCCAACATTTTCAGGAGCTTCAGGTGGGTTTATTAGTGAAGGTTGGTACGCTATTGAGGTTTCTTCAAGTTTTGGTTGTATAGGTATGACCATACCTTATTATGTAGATCCGCCACCACCAATAATTCCAGATTTGGTACAGGTACAAGCACCAGGTTGCGGGGGTATGGGGCAAATGCGTTTACGTATTGAAAATCCAGAAGTTGGCTTTGAATATGAATATCGACTTTCAGTTACGGCTGGTGGTAATTCGGCAGATCCTTTTATAAGAATTGAAGATAGTTTTGGTAATCCATCTGACGAGGTCTTGATTGATGGAGTGCAAGGGTTTTATCAGTTTGAGGTACGTAAAATTAATGCCACTAATACTTGTGGTACCATTAATTCAAACGGTCTAACCTTAGTAGATGCCCAAAATATTGATTTGGTAGTTAACCAACCCGATGATATTTCTTGTGCTAACGAAATAGATGGTCGTATAGAGTCGTTTTCTTCAGGCGGAGTAGGTTTGAATACTTATACTTTGTATTTGGGCAATCCAGTTGATGCCTTCAATCCGGCTGCTACGTCTACTATGGTAGCATCCAATGATTTTGGCACTTTTGAGAGTCTTGACGATGCAACAGATTACTATATAGCGGTCACCAGCGGTGCTAGCTGCCAAGATATAGAAGGTCCGTATGTGGTTGCAAGGCCAGCACCTATTGTTTTTAATGCCACGGCAACGCCCGTTAGCTGTAGTGGCGAAGAAGATGGTACTATCACTATTGAAGTAAATAGTGGAGGTGTAGGGTTGATACAATTTGCAATCGCACCTAATTTTAATGAGTTCTTTAACGACCCTGATAATCCAGGTATTTACACTTTTGAAGATTTGCAAGGCGATAGTAATGGTAGAGAATACACCATTTTGATTCAAGACTCTGAAGGATGTTCAGAAACTGTATTTGTTGATGTTTTTGAACCAGAAGAAATTCGAATTTCTTCAATAGAGACTCCTGAAATTTGTCTTGGATTTGCTGATGGAACGGCTCAACTTACAGTAACCGGCGGAACGCCTTTTATAGATGTGTCAGGTATATCTTATTTTGAAGTAGCAATCAACTCGTCAGATGATATTGATTTTACAAGAAATGACAATTTGTTTTTTGATAGTTTGGTGGGAGGGGAAAGCTATGTTTTCTTTGTACGTGATGCCAATGGCTGTATGGAAAACATAGTTGTGCCAATAGGAATAGGGGTAGATATTAACGCAGAGGCCCAAGTCGAATATGGCTGCGAAGGTATCTTTCCAAATAGTACCACCACTATTGTACCACTTAATTCATCTTCACTCTCCGATGTGTTGATTTCTTTAGATGTAGATGATATCAATATAGCTACGGAACAACGTCAATGGGCCGATTTACCCGCTGGAGATCATACAGCATTTTTGTATCATCCTAATGGATGTACCACATTTGTAGAGTTTACAATAGATGCTTATGAACCTCTTTCCGTTGAGGTCATGAAAACTGATGCTGATGAAGTGACCGCAATCGCTACGGGCGGATTCGGAGATTATGAATATTTCTTCCAAGGTGAGTCGCAGGGAAGTGAAAATATTTTCAATATTATTTTTGATGCAACCATTACAGTCAGGGTAGTGGATGCGCAGGGTTGTTTTGTTGAAGTTGTTTTTCCATTCAACTTTGAAGGCATGCCTGAGTTTCCAAATTTCTTCACTCCCGATGGTGATGGGTTAAACGATGATTGGTTTCCTCAAAATCGAGAATTCTTTCCTAATATCGATGTTATTATTTATGATCGTTATGGAAGGGTAGTGGCCGAACTAGATCAAGTAAAAAAATGGGATGGAACCTATGAAGGCAGTGCATTACCGACAGGTGATTATTGGTATGTTGTGAATGCCAATGATACTGAAAAACAACAATTTGTAGGGCATTTCACATTATATCGCTAAGGTTTTTTTTCTACCCGAAAATCAGTAAAATGTTGATTTTCAAAGTATTACTATTAAAATGGGATATTGGATAAATATTCAATTCAACGAATAATTATGGATATTCACCTTAATAAAATAACAACTCACCTTTTTAATGCATTGCGTCTTGTCTACATTGTTTTAATTTGAGTATTATAAAGTGAAGCTAAACGCTGAACAATTTTCATGTATTAATTCTAATGAAAAAAGAAACAAAACCCCACTTCTCATCTTCGTTTTTATTCAATAATGAGTTGGCAATAAATAGCAAGTCTATTTTTATGTTGAACTTGTATCTAAATGGTCTAGATAAGAAACCATATACTATAGATTATAATACTCTTCTAATGAGTTATCACTTATGGAAAGGTGATGATATTGAAGATTTTTGTGAAAAGCAAACAATCAGTTACTTTCTCTTTAATCCTCTGAATGATTCAGCTGGAGCTCGTGAAGCTTTTTATATGGATATTCGAGAATTTCTTATTGGTAATTAAGTTGTTGTAATTTCGGTTAATTACTAAACTACAAATCATAATTAATTTATATTTTCGCATTTCTTTTTTGGGATGTGGCCCTTCGGCAAGCTTAGGATAAACTGCACCGCAGTTGGTTTTGGGTAAAATGTAAAACCGCACGATACTTTATAATTATAGTATCTCATTAGTATTCGGGATGTGGCGCAGTCCGGTTAGCGTACACGGCTGGGGGCCGTGTGGTCGCAGGTTCAAATCCTGTCATCCCGACGAAAACGCATTTTCAGAATATCAATACCCTGACAATCATTTGATTATCGGGGTTCATTATTTTTAAAGTATAAAGTGAATTCAACTTTATGGCGAACAAGTCAGAAAATAGAACTAGCTGTTGTACATAAATTTATGGTCATTTTCACCAACTTTATGAGTTATTAGAATTTAGCTTTATGTAGAATAGCTAAAGTGCCTTTTTCTTAAAAGATAAATTATTTCTTTTTCCACTGGTCAAACTCTTGTTCGTATTTTTTATCAGTCATCGGGTATAGCCCTACTATTGAGGTACCATTCCCTACTTTTTCTAGGACAAAATCTTCATAAGCTGTCATTTTAAGGCATTCATCGGCTACTTCTTTAGCCAGATGTTCGGGTATAACCATCACTCCATCATTATCACCAACGATATAATCTTTTGGGAAAACAGCAACATCTCCGCAACCTATAGGTTCATTAACTGCTATCGCTTGATGTAAGGTTAGGTTGGTAGGCGCAGAAGGTTTTTGATGATAAGAGGGAATATCTAAACCTGCAATTTCCTCAGAATCTCTAAACCCTCCGTCGGTCACAAGTCCTGCAACGCCACGCCTCATTAAACGAGTAGCTAAAATAGAGCCTGCTGAGGCAGCTCTTGCATTTTTTCTGCTATCAATTACTAGCACAAAGCCTTTTGGACATTCTTCAACAGCAACCCGTTGTAAATGTTTAGGGTCTTTAAAAATAGAAATTGGGTTCAAATCTTCTCTTGCGGGAATATATCTCAGCGTATACGCCTGGCCAACCATAGTTTGGGTCATTTTCTTCAACGGTTGTACTTCTTGAATAAATTGATATTTTAAACCTTTTTTAAATAAACAAGTTGCAATAGTAGCTGTGCTTACTTGTTTTAATTTATTTACTATTTCGTCTGAATTATTTCTCATATTAATCGAATAAAAATAATTTTAGTCGGCTTGTTGCCATGTTTGTCGTAAGTAGCTTAAATCTGCCTTCATAAAATCAAAAACTTGATTCTTGTCCATACTTATTTCTCTGTTACCATGTTCAGCACCACCTAAATCATATTCCAGATGTAATGAAATAGGAACATTAATTTTGTACTTCTTTAAAATTGAGAAATACTTTTTAAAATCAACCATGCCTTGTCCTAAAGGAACATTAAATGGTTTCCAAATTTCATTTTGTTTTTTCCAAATAAAGTCTTTGATAACCAATGTTTTAATATATGGTCTTATCACTTGTAGGCCTAACTCCCAACTCTGACCTCCTTCTACCATGGCATGTCGAATATCATATTGGCAACCAATATTCACATTATTTGAATCAGCTAAAATTAACGGTAAGTCCCAAATAGGGGCCCCAACATGATTACCTGCATGATTTTGATAACAACCAATAAGATTTAGATTTTTATTTAATTTCTCTAAATGCTTGGCTTGTTTTGCGTATAATGCTTGATTGTCTTTAATAGATTTAGTTTCAGTATAGCTTAACCAGCCAGTACGGTAGTATTCAAAGCCTAATTTAGAGGCTGTTTCTAAAAGTGTTTTGTTTTTCAAGTCAGTAGTATCCCAAACATTTGTTGTCATCATGTTAGGTTTTAATCCATAAGTATTCATGGCTTTTACTGCTTTAGGTAAATCATCGACCACCCGTTCTGGTAATACGTGTCCTTTGGGTCTTACCGTTAAATCTATTCCGTTAAAACCCATGTTTGCCGCTGCAGCAGCCATCTCATTATAATCAAGAAATTGTAGATGCTTCGAAAATAGATTTACCTCTAATTCCTTTAAATCGCGATGGTTGTTTTGCAGAAAATCTCTTTTAAAGCCCATTAGAGGAAGACTTACAATTGCCGCTGAAGATAATTGGGTAAATTTCCTTCTACTCATCACTTTTTTCGATTCTTGCATTCTCAAGTACTAATTAATGTTATTGAAGTGGTTTTTATGTTAAAAACTTGTGTGTCTAACAAATATATGTATTTTTGGTAAACCAAACTGGTTAACCAATTTAAGAAACACAAAGAATAAAATACTCACCTATATTTAATGGTGATATTTTATTATTGAAAAATTTAGGTATTTAATAGTCGTCAAAAGGTATTAAAAAGACAAAATGATAAAAAATAGCTTCTTCTTATTTAGCATTGTATTCGTGCTATTTTCTTGTGGTAAAAATACTAGTAAAAATAGTGTTTACGTTAAGAATATTGTCGAATTGAATGAGGCAATAACTGCAGCCAGTCCTGGTGATGAAATAATTATGGCCGATGGAAAATGGCAGGATGTAGAAATTAAGTTTAGAGGAAAAGGTACTAAAGACAGTCCTATAACTTTAAAAGCAGAAACAAACGGCAAAGTTATTGTTGAAGGGCTATCTTATTTAAAGTTTGGCGGTGAATATTTAATTGTAGAAGGCCTACATTTTAAAAATGGATTTTCACCTTCTAATGCTGTCATAGATTTTAAAATAGGTCATAAAGACGCGCCAGATGAAATATCTAATAATTGTAAAGTCACCAATTGTGTCATAGAAGATTTTAATAAACCAAAGCGCGATGATAGTGATTTATGGGTGCTGTTCTGGGGAAGAAATAATGAGTTAAGTAACTGTTATATTGCAGGGAAAACCAATAGAGGGCCAACGGTAAGAGTAAGTATAGCAGGCATAGAGAGCATAAATAATTATCATCAAATTATCAATAATCACTTTGGGCCACGGCCAGTAAAAGGTGGTCCAAGTGGAGAAACTATTCAACTTGGAGATAGTTATACATCTATGTCACCAAGTCATACGATGGTTGCCAATAATTTATTTGAAGAGTGCAATGGAGAGGTTGAAGTAATTTCTAGCAAAACAAACTTTAATATATTTAAAAACAATGTCTTTTATAAAAGTGAAGGTTCATTAGTAACAAGGCATGGAAACTATGTTACGGTGGACGGTAATTATTTTATTGGTGATGGGGTAAACGAAAATTATGGAGGAATTCGAATTATAAATACAGGACACTGGGTAGTCAATAATTATTTTTATGGACTTAAAGGTAAAAGTTTTAGAAGTCCATTAGCAGTCATGAATGGTATTCCTAAATCACCATTAAACCGATATAATCAAGTAACAGATGTTGTTGTCGCCTATAATACCTATGTTAATTGCAGCTCACCATGGCAATTTGGAGTAGGCACTAATATAGCACAAGCAGATGTTTTACCTCCGTCTGAAATACGTTCTGCAAGGGCCATTAGAACCACCGTTGCCAATAATATCATTTACAATGAACAGGGGTTAGAAAGTATTGTTGTTGAAAATGATAAGGCGGATGGTGTCACTTTTAAAAGCAATGTGATTAATAATCAAGGTGTAACATTTAATAGTTTTAATAATGGTATTGTTGAAGCACCATTAGAACTCAAAGAATTAGCAAATAATATTTATATCCCTGTTGGAGTTCCTAATGAATTTGAAGCCTATAATGGCTTTGATTTTGATACTATTGAGAACGATTTGTTGGGTGTTTCAAGAAAAGACAATAAGAGTATTGGAGCTGTAACAGGTGTTGATGTTTCAAACCCAAATATTCTTGACAAATCTAAATACGGTACAACTTGGTATTCTAATGAAGTTGACCCAAAAGACCCAGTAACACATACTGTTAATAAAGCTGAAGATTTACAAATAAAAATAAAAGCAGCAGCTAATGGAGATATTATTGCTTTGGCAAAAGGTGTTTACACTATAAATGAATCGTTAGTGATTAATAAGACATTAATCATTAAATCTAAGGAAGACGAAAAAGCGCAAATCATATATACTGGTAATGCTGATACACCACTATTTTCTTTACAGCCTTATGGAAAGTTAACCACTAATAACATTAGCTTAAAAGGAAATGGTACTAACTATGCCTTTGCAAGCTTAAAAGAAAACATGTCTAACCATTTTGGCTTAACTGTTACAAATTCTGAAATCAGTGATTTTGGTTATGTACTAAAAGTATATAAAGAATCTTTTGCTGAGCGAGTCACATTTGTTAATACATCAATTAAAGATTGTGAAAACGGAATTGAACTTTCTGAAGAGACCAATGATAAAGGTGATTATAATACAGAATATCTAACCATTAATAATTGTCATTTCGACAAGGTAAAAGAAAACGTTGTTGATTATTACAGAGGTGGTTATGATGAATCTACTATTGGTGGAAACCTCTTGGTGACAAATTCTATATTTAACAATTGTGGTGCGAAAGAAGAGAACAGAAGACTCTTAAATCATAATGGTATTGTCAACGTGACTATTGCTAATAACACCTTTGAAAATAATGCTGTGCAGTTTGTTTCTATTTTATGGGGAGCAAAAAACAATGTAGAATCAGATAACAAAGTAATTAATTCAGGAGAAATAAGAACTGAAGAAAATCTGGTCATGAAATTGATGTATTAAAAGGGTGTTTCGCTGAAATCTGAAAATAAATTAAAATGAAAAAAGCATTATTTACTTTAATCACGATTTTAGTAATAGTTGGATGTAAGAATAATACAAAGAAGACTTCAGATGCTGCTCTTCAAACGGAAAAAAAATATCCAAGTGATGTGATTCCATTTATGGATAAATGGAAAATCCTTTGTGGAGATGGTTCGCACTCAGATTCATTGGTTAATTATCAAAAAGAAAATTTTTTCTATGTCGCGAATGATGGAAAAACGGATTGGGTAGTCTACAAAACACCAAATTCAGGCATTACATCACGAACCTCAAGCAATACAAGAACAGAGTTAGGTCAAAAAAAACACTGGATTCCTGAGGAGGGAGGTAAGCTTACAGGAACTTTAAAAGTTCAACATGTGTCAACTACAGGTGATGCCACTGCTGCATCTTCTTATTCAGTAGTCATTGGGCAAATTCATAGTGATGAAGGTCACGAAAATGAACCATTAAAAATCTATTACAAGAAATTTCCTAATCATACAAAGGGGTCTGTATTTTGGAACTATGAAATCAATACGGAAGGTGATAATATTGGAAGATTCGATTATTCTACAGCGGTTTGGGGACATGATTTTTCTGTTGTTGGTTTAAGTCCATCAGAATACCCTAAAGAGCCACAAGACGGGATTGCCTTAGGTGAAGAATTCAGTTACGAAGTAAACGTTCATGAGGGTATTATGTACTTAACTTTTACAAGTCAAAACCAGAAAACAGTAAGGTTTACTAAAAGCTTGGTGAGATCAGAATTCGCAACAAGAGAAGCAATTCCTGAACAAGTAAAGAAAGTCTACGCAAATAGAGAGAAAGGTGGAGGAGTGGAACGTGATACGGCTTATGCTGGCGAAATAAATTACTTCAAACAAGGAGCCTACAATCAGGCCAATGCTAAAAGTACCAACTCTGAAATCTACGGCGGTGATATTCAAAAACAGTATGCTAACGGAAGTTATGCTGAGGTATGGTTTAAGAATGCAACCGTTGGAAAAAGTACGCCTCCTTCGGATGAATAGTTATTTCAATACGAATAAGGGATAACTTGTCATTGAGTATATTCTTCTAAACGAAGCAAAAATATTAAAGTAATGAGAAAAAAAACTATTACATTATTATCAATGTTTTCAACCGTATTTGTTCTACTAGTTTTCAGTATTAGTTGTATTGATAAGAGTAAAAAAATCGATAAAGAAGAAGTCAAAAGAATAGTGTATGCCAACGAGGTCATTCCATTTTTTGAACATTGGAAATTAATCTTAGGAGATGGTTCAAATGCCGGAATTCCTATTGATTTTGAAAACAAAGATTTCTTTTACACCACAAATGATGGAACTAATGAATGGGTTATTTTTAAATCTCCAAATGGAGGGGATACACATGGAACCTCAAATAACACAAGGACCGAATTGGCACAGACCAAAAAATGGTATCCAAAAACTGCAGATGACAAATTAACCGCTACACTAAAAGTAAAAAATGTATCCGTTACTGGTGATGCTCGTGTAGCTGCTTCATACTCTGTAGTGGTAGGGCAAATTCATAGTGCGGATAAACATGAAAACGAACCACTTAAAATATTTTACAAGAAATTTCCTGGTCATACCAAAGGTTCGGTTTTTTGGCATTATGAAATTAATACAGCTGGTGATGATAATTCTGGAAGATGGGATTACTCTACAGCAGTTTGGGGTAATGACTTTTCTGTAGTTGGTGCGGATGAAAATACATACCCGGAAGAGCCTAAAGACGGAATCGCCTTGGGCGAAGAATTTAGTTATGAAATTGAAGTAAAAGATGGTATCATGAACCTGAAATTTATGAGTGAGGGACATGAAACCAAAACTTTCACGAAAAACTTAATCCAATCAGAATATGTCATCCAAAAAGATATTCCTGAACAAACTCAAAAATTGTTCGTGCCAATAGGTCAGGATGGAGTAGAACGTAAAGATGCGTATGCTGGTGAAGGTTGTTTTTTTAAACTTGGTTGTTATAATCAAACTAATGGAAAATCACCAGAAGTAAATAAAAACTGGTGTTCAGGTGCCGAAACACATGGTGGCGATATTCAAAAACAATATGCAGATGGAAACTATGCTGAGGTTTGGTTTAAAATGGCAAGCATACAAGTAAGTGATGCAGCTGTATCTAACGAGGGATATTTTACTAAAAATGATTAAAAATAGCTATGAGTATTATAAAAATCAACGATAAATTAGCAGGAAAGAATGTTCTTATTACGGCAGGTGCACAAGGCATTGGTGAATCCATAACCAAACACTTTATTGATAGCGGAGCTAATGTGGCAATACATTATTTTTCGAGCTCTGAAACCGCTAATAAATTAATAGCTTACGCTGCGGATAAGGGACTAAAAGCTGTTGCTATTTCAGGCGATTTAACAAAAGAAGACGATGCTACTTCTTTAGTAAAAAAAACAGTCGAAGCTTTAGGAGGTTTAGATATATTAATTAATAATGCGGGCTCATTGGTAGCACGCAAATTATTAAGCGATATGGAAACTGACTTTTGGCATAAAGTTATGGATATTAATATGACGTCTATGATGTTAGTGACACGAGCAGCATCACCATATCTAGCCAAAAGCACTAACAGTAGTATAGTTAATTTAGCGTCGCTAGCAGGAAGAAAAGGAGGTCATCCAGGATCTTTAGCATATGCAACAAGTAAGGGAGCAATCTTAACATACACAAGAGCACTCGCAACAGAATTTGGACCACAAGGTACACGAGTTAATGCAGTTGCACCTGGACTTATATTGGGCACATCGTTTCATAATACACATACAACTAAAGAATCTGCTGCCGCTACAACTGCGGGCATACCTATACAACGAGCAGGAAACGCAGACGACGTTGCAAGAGCAGTACTATATCTAGCATCTGAGTACGATGGCTTTATTACTGGAGCAACGCTAGATATTAATGGCGGTGTTTATAATATGTAAATGGTAATTAAAATGAAAAATCAAAAAGGACTTTCATTAATAGTAATGATTTTTTTGTTGTTTTCGGTGTCGTGTAAAAATGAAAATAATGTAACATCAAAAGGTTCCTCTGATACTTCAACATCGCAAGAACACCCTAAATTAATCCTTACTGCGCAAGGGGTAAAAGATATAAGAGCACAACTAGGCAGTATTCCAATTTTTGATAAAACTTTAGAAAAGGTTAAAGCAGAGGTTGATGCAGAAATAGCTTTAGGAATAGATGTTCCTATTCCAAAAGATTATTCTGGTGGCTATACACATGCTAGACATAAACAAAATTGGTTTATACTTCAAAAAGCTGGTGTTTTATTCCAGATTTTAGATGATGAAAAATATGCGGAGTATGTCAAAGACATGTTGATGCAATATGAAGCACTATACAAAACCTTACCACTACACCCAAAGACACGCTCTTATGCAAGAGGTAAATTATTTTGGCAATGTTTAAACGATTCTAATTGGTTGGTATATGTGAGTCAAGCGTACGATTGCATCTACAATTATTTATCTGAAGAAGAACGTAACAAATTGGAAACAAATCTTTTTAGACCATTTGCAGACCATATTTCAGTTGATAGTCCGCAGTTTTATCAACGTGTACACAACCATAGTACATGGGGAAATGCGGCAGTTGGTATGATTGGTTTAGTTATAGATGACCAAGAATTGATTGATAGAGCGCTCTATGGAATTAAAGGAGTTAATCTAGATAAGACTAAAAAAGATGATGATGGTGGTTTTTTGAATAAAGATGGTAAAGCTGGCTTTTTAGCGAATATAGAAGAACCTTTTTCACCAGATGGTTATTACAATGAAGGACCATATTATCAACGTTACGCTGGTTATCCTTTTTTAATTTTTGCTGAAGGTTTACATAACGTAAAACCAGACCTAAAGATTTTTGAATTCAAGAATGGAGTGCTTCTAAAATCCATTAATGCGCTCTTAAATTTATCAGATGCAGATGGCGAATTCTTTCCACTTAATGATGGTCAAAAAGGCATGTCTTACCAGACCAGTGCTTTGGTAACTGCAGTCGATATTTCTTATAAATATGGCGGTGAGAATCCAGGTTTATTGATTATTGCAGAAGAGCAAGGCAATGTAGTATTGGACGATTCTGGTTTAGCAGTAGCGCTTGGTATTAAAAATGGGAAGACAAAACCATACGAGAAAAAGTCAATTAATTTATCTGATGGACCAAATGGAAAACAAGGCGGTGTTGGTATTTTACGTAACCAAGATTTAGAATTAGTATTTAAATACGCTGCTCAAGGCTCAAGTCATGGGCATTATGATAAGTTATCTTATTCTTTATATGAAAAAGGTGAGGAAATTATTCAAGATTATGGTTTAGCGCGTTTTGTAAATATTGAGCAAAAAGGTGGTGGTAACTATTTAAAAGAAAATAAAACTTGGGCAAAGCAAACCATTGCTCATAATACGGTTACTCAAAATGAAACCTCTCACTTTAATGGTAAGTATGAAATAGGAAGCAAGCATCATTCCGAGTTGCATTATTTTTCAGATATAAATGAAAACATAAAAGTTGTCAGCGCGATTGAAAAGAATGCATATCATGGAACCAAGATGCTCCGTACCATGGCAATCATCAAAGACAAAGAATTTGAAAAACCATATCTGTTAGATATCATGAAGATTGTTTCAGATAAAGCCAATCAATACGACTTTCCGTATTACTATTTCGGTCAAATCTTACAAACAAATTTCAATTACAAAACACCAGAAACATTAAAAGCTTTGGGAAGCAAAAATGGCTATCAACATTTATTTGTAGAAGGTGAAGCTAAAGTTCAAGATGAAAACACAAAATTTTCTTGGATGAATAACAATAACTTTTATTCATTAACCACATTAACTAATGCAAAAGACGAGTTATTGTTAACGCGTATTGGAGCAAATGACCCGGATTTTAATTTGCGTCGCGACCCATCATTACTATTAAGACGAGGGAACACAAAAAACACCACATTTGTTTCAACTATAGAGTCACATGGTAGTTATAGTCCAGTATCAGAATCTGCATTTAACTCAAATAGTAGTGTTAAGGAACTACAATTAGTTTTAGATACAGAAAATTACACGGCAGTTGAAATTACTGATGTGAACGATAATACAAAACTATTTATTACAGCAAATACGAACGATTCAAAAGGAGCAAAACATACATTAACAATTAACAATAAGAACTACGAGTGGTCAGGTTCTTATTATTTCAAATAAAAAATATAAATATGAAACGATTTAGTGAAAAGTATATCACCACAAAAGAAATGGAATGGGAAGTTCTTGGAGGAGGAGTCTCAAGAAAGTTCTTAGGTTATGATAATCAGATTATGATGGTAAAAGTGAAATTTGAGAAAGGAGCATTAGGTTCACCACATCAACATTTTCACACGCAGGCTACCTATTGTGTTTCAGGTAGATTTGAATTTGAAATTAATGGAGAAAAGAAAATTGTAGAAGCAGGCGATGGAGTTTATATTGAGCCTAATTTAATGCATAGCGCAGTTTGCTTGGAAGAAGGAATGCTTATCGACACATTTAGCCCCGTCCGAGAAGATTTTTTAAGTGGTGGTGAGGTCTCTTATTTTGGAGATAAATAGAAATAAGAAAAAATCTATAATTCTAATCTCGTTAGAATTTTATGCAGCCGCAACATTAAAAGCAATACTTTCATTTGTACTTTATTAAAATTTGGGTGGTAAGATTGTTCAGACCTTAAAATTTTAACATTTAAATTTATATTTCGTTTTTTTTTAACGATGCTATAACATATATTTGGTAATCCAAACTGGTCAACCAATTTGGTTGACCAAAAAAATAAGGACTTAAATTTTTTTTATGATAAAAAGCTAATGCGAAAACGAGTAAGGGTACGCTTACTTATTTAAAAAACACTGCTTCTTTTGGAGGGAAGTAAAATCTGACAAACACATTAAATTCAAATAACTTTATTTTTCTTAAAGATGTGTTCAATTAAACTGACTTAGAAACCTTTCTATTGACTAAGAAAGCGTAGACAACAATTATTGAAATTAACTAGAAACAAATGAACTTAAAAACAAAATTATTATTAATTGCGGTATTGCTGGTCAATATCCAATTATTTGCCCAGGACACTTATAGTGTAACTGGAACCGTTACAGATGCAGATAATGCTCCTATTCCAGGAGCAAATGTTGTTGTGTCAAATACGACAAGAGGTACACAAACAGATTTTGATGGAAATTACTCTATCGATGTTTCTAATGGCGAAGTGCTTCAATTCTCATATATAGGGTATGCTACTCAAAACGTGACTATAAATGGTCAGGCTACTGTAAATATTTCGCTCTTAGAAGATGCGAGTTTACTTGATGAGGTGGTTGTAGTAGGTTATGGTACACAAAAAAGGGCTAACCTAACAGGTGCGGTTGCTAAAATTGGTGGTGACGAAGTTGCTGCAATACAAGCAAATCGTGTTGATGATGCATTAGCAGGTAAGTTAGCAGGTGTATTGATTCAAAACCAAAGTGGTGAACCTGGTGCTGACCCTAAAATTCAAATTAGGGCTGCTTCATCAATTTCAGGTGATTCAAACCCGCTAATCGTTGTGGATGGTTATCCTATTTCAGGAAGTTTGGCCACGGTCAATCCAAATGACATTCAAAGTTTGGAAGTTTTGAAAGATGCTGCTTCTGCGGCCATTTATGGTTCAAGGGGAGCAAATGGTGTTATTTTGGTAACAACTAAAAAAGGTAGACAGGGTAAAACCAGTTTTAGTCTAAACACTTTTACAAGTACATCAAGTAAATATCAGAAAGACAATTTGCTTTTAAATGCAGGTGAATGGGCGAATACAATAGAGAGAAATATCGCTAACGGTACTTTTGATGTTTCTGAAGTTGATCCAGCCTTATTAGATTATAGAATTAATGCATATAGAAATTCTCCAGGAGCGATTAGCCCTGAAGAATGGTTATTCCAAAATGGATCAACTACCAACTATGACTTTAGTATGAGTGGTGGTACTGAAGATGTCAACTATTTTGCTTCGATTGGATATCAAAATACTGAGGGTGTTGCAATTACTCAAGAATTTGAAAGAATAAATGCTCGTTTAAGTATCGATGCTAGATTAGGAGACAAATTTAGCACTGGATTAAGTTTTAATGGATTTACTTCTAATAGAGCCATCTTAGCACATGACCAAAGAGATTTATTAAGAGCATATGGTGTTCATCCAGTGTATCATACTGAAGAGTCCATTGCTTTCGTTCAACAATTAGACCAGCAAGCACAGGCTTTAGGTCTTGCCTCATTTGACTCTGGTTACAGGGGGGGTGATGCACCTTTTAATAATAGTATTTATACCTTAACGCCGGGTGATACTGCACAAGATTGGCATTATGGTAGATCTGGTAATGGTATTGGCGGATCAGGAGATGCCGGTCCGGCAACTAAGCTTGATAATCAAGAACGAACTCAGAAAACCTATTTCGCAAATGCTAGTACATATCTTCAATTTAATATTTTAGATGGATTAAACATAAAAACAGTACTAGGTGGTGATATTAATGATGTTCAAGACTTTTACTATAGAGGGCTTGAGTCTGATTCAAGAGCACGTACAAATCAAACCGATTTGGATCAAACCAATACAAAAGTTTCTACGGTATTAAGTGAAACCACTTTGAATTATGCGAAAACATTCGGTAAGCATGATATAGCCGCAGTAGCTGGTATGGAATTTCAGAATACTTATATAAAAGCAACATCTTTACAGGGTACTAATGTTCCATTTGGTGATATTATTAACTTTAACTTATTAGATCCTGCTGATATCAGCACTACGGAGCGAGATGAGACTAGAACTCGTAGAAGTGTCTTCGGTAGAGTTATCTATGCATATGATGATCGTTATTTAGTAACGGCATCATTAAGAAGGGATGGTGATTCTCGTTTTGGTGCAAATAATAGATTCGAAGTGTTTCCTGCACTTTCTTTAGGTTGGAATATTCACAACGAATCTTTTTTCGGAGAAGGCGATAAAATTAGTCAACTAAAACTGAGATTTAGTACAGGTTCTTTAGGAACGACTTCTTTCTTAGGTTCTTATGATGCTTTAAGTCTTTTAAGTCCTCAAGCCACAATATTCGGAACAGGCTTCTTAATTCCTGATAACATTGCAAACCCAAATTTAACTTGGCAGACCAATACGGAGACAAACTTCGGTCTTGATTTAGGACTTTTTAGTAATCGTTTTAGACTTGGCGTAGATTATTATACTTCTAATGTTGAAAATATCTTACTTGGTAAGAGTGTTTCAGAGGTTCTTGGAACCACTTCAGTAGTAATCAATGCGGGTGATATTGAAAGCTCAGGTCTAGAGCTTGAGCTATCTGGTCTTCTTGTTCAAAAAGGTGATTTTACTTGGAACATGAGTGCTAACCTGTCAACAGTTAATACGGAAATTAAAGATTTAGATGGTCTCGATGAATTGCCACCAACTATATATGGTCAAAGTGGTCGTGGTCCTGAATTTAGAAATTATTTAGGTGGAGAAATTGGTGAAATGTGGGGATTAGAAACTATCGGTGAAGTTGAATCGGTTCATATAGCAGATCCAACTAGAACTGTAGGTGCGACTAGTGGAGAATACTACGTTGTTGATCAAAATGGGGATGGTGAAATCAATCGTGACGATTATGTGAAAATAGGGCAGAATACACCTGATTTTTACTGGGGTTTAAATACTGACCTTAGATACAAGGCCTTTGATTTGTCTATGCAATTTCAAGGTGCCCAAGGTGCTGAAGTTTTCAATATAGATCCGCTTTACTGGCAATCGCAATTTGGAGGAAGATTAAGAGATAGTTTTGATGCTAATGATGATGGTATAGCTGATGCTAATGGAGAGTTTTATACGAGAGCAAGAGACCAAACAGATGCTACAATACAAGATGCTTCCTATTTTGCTTTGAGAAATATGACTATCGGTTATACGTTTGGTTCAAATCTAATTGATAAAGTTGGATTAAATTCCGCGAGAGTTTATGTAGCATCAACCAATTTGTTATACTTATGGGGAGATGATTACACTTCTTTTAATCCTGAAGGTGTTGAAACTACAAATGGTGGCTATTTAGGCCCTACAACATACGGAGTGCAAGTTGGAGCAAGTCCTATTGTTAGAAGCTTTACGGTTGGTTTAAATGTTAATTTTTAATAAAAAAAAATGAAAAAAGTATATTTATTATTGGGAGCATTGCTGTTGATAACAGCATGTGATAATGACTTGGACCAAGTTCCGCCAAATATTGCTAGTTCAGATTCTTTAGAAGATTTTGGAGGAGTTTTGAATGCAGCATACTTTTATCAGCATGCGTCTATTACACCAATGGCTGTAATGGGTGATTTTAGATCTGATAACGCTTTAATGGATGAAGAACCATATCCTGCATTTGATAGATTTAATGCAGATTTAATTGACATGGAGGATCAGTTTTTTGGACCTATGTATACTGGCTTATACAGATCTATATTAAGTACTAATAATGTTATTGAGAATTCAACAGATGCAACTGATATTGGTGAGGCCAAGTTTTTAAGAGCCTTATCTTATTTCAAATTGGTGCAAATGTTTGGTGACGTTCCAGTGAATTTATCTGATTCACCAAGTACAACAGATACATCAATTTTGGCTAGACAACCAGTTGCTGATGTTTATAACAGTGTTATTATTCCTGATTTGCAAGATGCAATTGGAGCCTTAGATACTGAGATAAGATCAGACGGAAGAGCGACTAGATATGCAGCTCAAGGTTTATTAGGTAAAGTGTATAACACTAGAGGAGATTTTACTAGTGCTGCATCACAACTGGCAGCTGTTGTCAGTGGAGCTTCGGCTGCAGGAATTGAGTTGCAAGCTAATTTTGCTGACATTTTTGGAGTGGATAATGATTTGAATTCGGAAATTATATTTGCTAGTCAAGTATCAAGTTCAATAACTGATGAGTATGGTTTTTCAGAGTTTTGGTCATGGTCTGGCGGTCTTGACACAAAGTCGTTAATGCCATTAGATGCATCTTTAATTGCTGCTTTTGATGCCAGCCCTGGAGATTTAAGAAGGGCTGTTACTATTGATGAAGCGCTTATGGCTTCTCCTAAGTTTCCTCAAACTGGAGGTCCTGATCATGATTGGATTGAATTGAGACTAGGAGATGTAATATTATTATATGCTGAAGCATTAAACGAAACAGGAAGCACTCCTGCAGCATTGGTGGAATTAAATAAAATTAGAACTAGAGCAGGTTTAGCTAATTCAACAGCGACAGGGCAAGCAGATGTCAGACAGGCTATTGCTGACGAAAGAAGACTAGAATTGGCGTTTGAAGGACAAAGATGGTTTGATTTGGTTAGAACAGGTACAGCTCAATCTGTTTTAGGTTTTGCAGATGCTAATTATTTAGTTGCTCCTATTCCAATTTCAGAAATCACATCGAGTGAAGGCGTAATCACACAAAATGCTGGGTACTAAAATTGATAAAATTATAAATGCCAATGATTAGAATTATTGGTTGAGTATTAATTAAAGTTTGAGTTAGTTTAGTTATGACAAAGGCTGTTAATCACGTAGCGATTAGCAGTCTTTGTAAATTAAGGACGACTCTATAACACATAAGTAGTATTATCTGTATATGTTTTGATAAAGGAAATAAAGCCTATAGATATTTAAAATAAGATTTAAACAAAAAATATAAAAGAATAAGATGAGTACAAACGAAGGAAAGATTGCTATAGTAACAGGCGCAACAGGAGGCATCGGTTTCGAAGTTGCAAAGAGATTGGGTACAGATGGTTATACCGTTGTTTTAAATGGTATAGAAGATTCAGCTGGTGCAGAAAGAGTAAAAGAACTTACAGCACAAGGCATAAAGGCTGAATACTTTGGTTTTGATGTTACAAGTGAAGAAGCTGTAACATCGAACATCACCAAGATAGGAGAGAAGTATGGAAAGATAGATGTTTTGGTGAATAATGCTGGTGGCTTGGGGGGACGGTCAAGGTTTGAAGAAATGACCACGGACTTTTACAGATTTGTAATGGCGTTGAACCTTGATTCGGTATTTTTCGCATCAAGGGCTGCAATACCATTTCTTAAAAAGGGGGAACACCCATCGATTATCAATTATACATCAAATGCAGGATGGACCGCAGGAGGCCCCGGCGCAGGAATATATGGTACATCAAAAGCAGGGGTACATGCCATAACAAGGGCTTTGGCCAAAGATTTGGCAGAATATGGAATACGAGCTAACGCGGTATCACCCGGTACAATAGACACTCCATTTCATGCACAGATAAAAGCTACAAAGCCAGAGGTATTTGCATCATGGGCGAACAATATAATGTTAGGCAGGTTAGGTCAACCTGAAGACGTAGCGGGTGTGATTTCATTCTTGGCAAGTAAAGATGCTTCGTTCATCACGGCAGAAACTATCCAAATTGGTGGTGGCCAAGCCTTAGGTATTTAAGAAGTGAAAAAGATAATTACTACTGCGGATTTATAGCTAGAGCAAATCAGCTATTTTAATAGCTATTCTAGAACGAAAACATATTGAAAGGCACGATACGGTTAATGAATCACTAGAAAACGGACTTTCGTTTAGCAAATTAAAATATTTCTCAAACAGAATTATTAATACCTTAAAATATTAACATTTAAATAATAAAATCGTTTTTTATTAACGATTCAATAACATATATTTGGTAATCCAAACTGGTCAACCAATTTGGTTCACCAAAGTAAAATAAAATAAAACACTCTTATATGATAATGAATTAGCAAAAAAAAAGGATAGGTGCACGCCTATCCTTTTTAAAAGATTACTTCTTTTGGAGGGAAGTAAAATTCGACAAATAGACACAGAATGCAAATTTGAAGAATTCAAAAATAAAGAAATTCCTTTAAAAATTTGTTTTTAAATGTGTTTGATTAAACTGAACAATCATCAAAACCTTGCGGGTTGTGTATGATTAGAACAATTTGAAATTAACTAAATAACATGAATTTGAAAAACAAACTATTATTAATTGTGGTTTTGCTAGTCAATCTGCAATTAGTTGCCCAGAGCACTAATGCTGTTTCGGGTACTGTAACAGATGCTGATAACGCTCCCATACCTGGAGCGAATATCATTGTTTTGAACACAACGCGGGGTACGCAAACTGATTTTGACGGTAATTATACTATTCAAGTTTCTGAAGGTGAGGTATTACAATTTTCATATATCGGTTTTGCAACACAAACAGTTATTATTAACGGACAATCTTCGGTGAATATTAAGTTACTTGAGGATGCAAGCCTGCTTGATGAGGTGGTGGTAATCGGTTATGGTACGCAACGAAAATCAACAATTACGGGATCAATTTCTAAAGTTGTTAACGAAACTCTAGATCAGATTGCGGTCTCTAGAGTAGATGAGGCGCTTATAGGTCAGGTTTCTGGTGTAAATATTCAAGCGACCAATGCGGAAGCTGGTGGAGCCCCAACTATAAATATTAGGGGTGTAGGGTCTGTTAGTGCGGACACAGGACCGGCTTTAGTTATTGATGGTATTGTTGTCAGTTCAGAGTTTCTGGCTAACATTGATATGAACGATGTTGAATCTTTTGAAGTTCTTAAGGATGCGGCCTCTGCCTCTATATATGGTAGTGAAGGTGCAAACGGTGTAATTCTGATTACGACTAAAAGTGGAAGGTCAGGAGAGACAAAATTTAGTTACCAGACCTATACAGGATATAAGCAAGCACACGGCAGTGATGATTACCGAAAAGACCTTAACGAATGGGCAGCCAAAGAACAAGCTGCAACAGGAACTCTTTCAGGTGAAACATTATATGCTTTGGATTTGGTCAATATTTCTGGAGTCAATAGAGATTGGCAAGATGTCTTTTTTGATGGTGGTGTCGTAACCAGTCACTCGCTTTCAGCAAGGGGAGGAACGGAAAATTCAACATTTAGTGCTTCGCTAAGATCATTACATGATGAAGGTGTCGTAATAACTGATGACTATAAATTATATACGGGAAACTTAAAATTCGATACTAAAGTAGGTAAGAAATTAAAGTTTGGTCTTAGGGCATCCCCTTCTTATACCAAACAAAGAAGATTGCCTACATCTATTCATAATCCAACACGTCAATCTCCATGGTTGCCGATTTACCATACAGAGGAGACGCTGCAGTTTATAAACCGAAGTGTTTATCCTGATGTTGGTGTTGGAGATTATTTTTGGGAAAACCATTTAGAAAATAGGGATTATGATAATGACGGCAACACCGAGCGTCCAAGAACGTCAGGTGATTCCAATCCTTTTCAACAATATGTTGAACGTCAGCACTATGAGTTCAATACTAAATTGTTTGGTTCAACCTATTTAAGCTACAAATTAGCTAAAGGATTAACTGCAAAAACTTCTTTGGGGATTACCTTGGAGCAACGTAAGAGAGATAGATATGATGGTGTTAACTATCATGCTTCTGGCGCGTCAAGATCCAATTACTTTTTAGAGAATAGATTCCGTACAAGACTTATTTCCGATAATACATTGAATTATAGCCGAACATTTGGTGATCATGATCTTAATTTATTGGGCGGTCTTACGGTTCAACAAAGAAAAAGTGAGGTTAGTCAGGTTGAGACCAATGGTTTTACAGACGATCGTCTTAGAAACGTGCAAGGTGGTAATCCTGATAATACAACGGTATTTCAATCAAATATTGAACGTAAGAAGATAGGTTATTTTGCAAGGGTAAATTATGCCTATAAAGACAAATATTTATTTAACGCATCTTTTAGACGTGACGGTAGTTCTGTTTTTGGTATAGATTCCAAATGGGGTAATTTTCCAGCAGTGTCAGTAGGTTGGAATGTTGCAAAAGAAAATTTCTTGTTATCAAGTGATGTGGTAAGTAACTTAAAGTTCAGAGCTAGTTATGGTTTTACAGGCTCAGAGAACTTTAACGTAGGATCAGATGTAGAAAACACTTGGCCTTACTTAGCGTTGATACAAAATGCCAATGCCGTAGTAGATGGAAGTCTTGTGACAGGTGGTGCTCCTTTAAATATCGCTAATACCCTATTACAATGGGAAGCTTCTGAAGAGTTAACTGTTGGATTGGATTATGGTTTCTTGAACAATAGAATATCCGGCTCTATTGATTATTATCAAAGAAACAGTGATGAATTGTTGTTGGAAAATCCGGTATCATATATAACAGGGTTCAATAGCGGTATAGTAAACTTAGGAGAGGTTCAAAACAGAGGTTTGGAATTTGAGTTAAGAACACGAAATATAATAAGAGAGAAATTTCAATGGAATTCTACATTGATTGCATCTACCAATCAAAATGAACTGTTGAGCTTCGGAGAATCTAACAACGCATTGATTGAGGATACTTATGGTAGAAATTCACAATGGATCAATCGAATTGGAGAGCCAATATCTTCTTATTGGGGTTTTGTGGTTGATACGGATGCTTATGACGAAACGTCTTTTAGAACTACCTATGTTGACAATCCTTGGAACAGAATTAATGGCCAAGCTGATGATACTATAGTAAAAGATTTAAATGGCGATGGTATTATAACGGAAGAAGATAAAACAATATTGGGTGATCCTTATCCAGATTTGATTTACAGTTTTACCAATGAATTTAAGATTGGTCAATTTGATATTTCTTTCATGATACAAGGTAGCCTTGGGGCGCAAGTCAATAATATTGGAGATCAATATTTTTACAACTGGTTTGGCAATAGAACCAGAAGTGGTGGTGAAGCACAAGCCGTTTCAGATGGCTTAGTACCGCATGAATCTTTTATTCAAGAAAAAGTATTGACTAGCGAAGTAATAGCTAGTGCAGATTATTTCTCTCTAAGAAATGTGAATATTGGCTATAATTTCGATGAAAATACTTTATCAGGCATCGGTCTGGACGGTCTTAGGGTATATGTAACAGGTCAAAACCTCTTGTACCTAACTGCAGATGACTATCATGGTTTCAATCCAGAACATGATGATAACGGTAATATAAGGGCATTTGGTTCACAAAGAGCAGGTACACCTATTTTCAGTACACTAACCTTAGGTCTAAACATTGATTTTTAAAAAAATAATTATTATGAAATACATAAAATATTTAGCATTCACAGTAGTGGTTTTTTTTACATCATGTGATACAGAAGAGTTTTTAAATCCATTACCTGATACCGTAGTGGTTGAGGAGTCCTTTTTCCAAACAGATGCTGATGTTGAGTCGGGTTTGTTTGGGGTTTATGACGCTCTGCAGGGTACCAATGAAAATACTGAAACAAATATTGGTAATTTCAATAGAGGAGTTCAATTTGAACATCTTTTGACGGAACATCGAACAGATAATACTAGAAATGCAACTTTAGAAGGCTCTAAATCCGATTTTCACAGATACGTTGTTGATGCCAACAATGTAGAGTCAGAAGATTTTTATGCTTCAATGTATGAGGTTATTTTTAGAGCTAATAACGTTCTTAGATTTATCGATATTGCCGATCAAAGTAACCAAGCAAGATATACTGCTGAGGCTAAATTTTTAAGAGCTTATGCATATTTTAAACTGGTAAGATTGTTCGGAGATGTGCCGTTGGTTACAGATATAGTTGGGTCTGAAGACAATGAAGCACTATTTACTAGGGTTTCTGCGGAACAGATTTACGCTCAAATTATTGACGATTTACAAGAAGCAGTAAGTGTATTAGATAATACATACAAGTCTAGAGCATCTCGGGCAGCGGCACAGGGTATTTTGGCAAAAGTATATTTGTCTCAACCAACTCCTAATTATGCAGGTGCAGAGCAATTGTGTGAGTCAATTATAGGGAGCGGTGAATTTTCTTTGGAGAGTAATTTTTCAGACGTGTTTTACAATGAATTGAATGATGAGATAATTTTTGCCATTCAATATCAATTTGGAAATACCTTGGAGAGTCAGAGTTTTTCTTCTGAGTTTACTTCTTTTTCACGTCAAGGTAGGGAAGATGGTCAAAATATTGTTAATAACAATCTAGTTGCCGATTTTAGTGCATTTGGTGGTGTGCGTGGTCCACAGTCTTTTATTGTTCTTGGCAGCTCCATTGAGGTGGTTAAATTTTTACCAGAAGGATCAGATATAACGGTTTCCCCACCAACCTATGGAGATAATGCGCGTAATGCAGGAAATGATTATATAGCACTTCGTTATGCAGATGTATTATTAATGCATGTTGAGGCGGCCATAGGCTCAGGTACAAGTACTACAGATTCTGGTGCTTTGCAATCCTTTCAGGAAATACGAGATAGGGCTTTCCCTGATACTGCACCTAACGCAGTTTCAAGCATATCAAAAAATGAGCTTTTATTAGAAAGACGAGTAGAACTAGCTTTTGAGAATCAGCGTTGGTTCGATTTACTTAGGTTTGGCGTTGCAAACGACGTATTAGCTGCTCATGCTGTTGAAATGGGTTATGTCTATTCTGCAAGAGATTTGTTTTTGCCAATTCCTGCGAGAGAAATCAATCTAAGCGATGGGCTTTTAACACAAAATCCTGGATACTAATATTAATATAAAAGATTATGAAATATAAAGTAAACATATTAAGCAAAACAAGACTTTTACTATTATTATTAGTAGTAAGCAGTATTGTTGTTAGTTGTGTTGGTGACGAGCTCTTTAGAGACGACTTGCCAGAAGCAAATTCTAAGGCAGATACCGTTTTTCCTGAGGCTAATTTTTCATACGCTTCATCTATAGATGATTTTAGAACAATTAATTTTACAAACCTTTCAACTGAAGCTTTATCATTCGCCTGGGACTTTGGTAATGGTAATACTTCAGCAGAAGAAGACCCTTCATTTACATTTAATGATGAAGGCACTTATGCTGTATCATTGACAGCAACAGATGGAAATGGCATAACTGGAACGACCTCCATTGAGGTTATAGTTGTAGAAGGGCCATTCCAACCCATTATTTTGGAAGCTGGTTTTGAAGATGATACCCTTCCTGAAGGTGGTGGTGATGGACGCGATTCTTGGAGAAACAGTGATTTAGGTGGTGTTATTCAGATTACCGGTAGTCCAGTAACATTTGGTGATCAAGGTGCTAAATTACCTGTTCCGGCTGGAGATCGTATTGGCTATCAAGAAATTACGGTTGATCCTGAAACGAATTATGATTTGAGTTTTTGGTATACGATGTTGAGTGGTTCTTCTGATCCTCGTTTGATTGTATCAGTATTAGGTGTTACAGAAAATGGACCGATCGAAACTAAAGATGAAGCTACCGATGCTACAATTGCTTCTGTTACGGTTACTGATGATTCAGAGCCTGATGTTTATGTACAGCAAAAATTATCTTTTAATTCTGGTATCAACAATACTGTTGCTATTTATTTCACTAATGGAGATGTTGAGGGCAGACTAGATGATTTTACAATTGATATAGGTGCTGAAGGTGCGGTGCCACCATCTGCAGGATTTAGTTCTACCCAAAGTGAAACTAACTTCTTGGAATATTCGTTCACGAATTCATCAACAGGAGCAGTGACCTATGAATGGGATTTTGGTGATGGAAACACATCGACAGAAGAATCACCAACACATGTATATGCATCTGCTGATACTTATACAGTGACGCTAACTGCGGTAAACGAATCAAATTTATCAACTTCTTTAAGTCAATCCATTGAAATATTGGCGCCAGTTACAGCAGACTTTACCTATGAAGTCGATCCAGATGATTATAGAACATTTAATTTTATGGATGCTTCTATTGATGCTGTAGAGTTATTATGGGAGTTTGGAGATGGTTTCCAATTTACAGGAATGGACCCTTCACATACATATGATGAAGATGGTGTTTATACAGTTTCATTGACAGCAACGAGTATTACTGGTAATACCGATGTTGAAACTGCTGAAATTGTGGTTTCACAAGGATTTGTTGTTCAGGTTCTTAACGGTACGTTCGATGAATTTACTGTAAATACAGGTGACAATGCTGATGCTTGGGATATGACTCCAAATTCAACAGTAGTTAATAATGATGGGGAAACTATCGATAGTCCTTATGATCCTCTTTGGGATAATGGAGCTTTAGATTCTTGGCTAGATGGTTTCTTTGGTGATGGCAGCGAACAAGCAGGTTCTACTAGTGATGGAAATAATGGAACTAGAGGGGCTAAATTAGATGAGAAAGGGCGTCGTTTGTATCAAGTAGTAACAGTTCAAGCAGGCGAAACTTATAGTTTCTCAATCGATGCTCGAACTACTGCTGGAGGTATAACATCAGAAGTATTTATTTTAAATACTCAAATCGAAGATGAGATAGCAATTAATGCTTCCACTTCTGACCCTGTTATAGACGGTTATTACGCAATACCAAACATTTTTGATACTGATGGAGATGCTTACGCTACACATACATTTGAATTCACAGCTTCTACTGGTGAAATCGTAATTTATGTTAGAAATGTAGATGTTATAGACAATTCCGCAGAAGCCTTCTTTGATAATATAATTATAGAATAGTATAACTAACCATTAATACTATAATAGAACCACTCAGTCCAGTCTTGAGGCTGAGTGGTTATATTTGGGTGGTTAAGAAAAGACAAGAACTGATTGCTTTTTAAACTACTATTGCTTCTAATATTCAATTTTTAAAATGAAAATTTTCCGGAAGAAATATTTGGTGGTATTTGTAGTATTATTCGTCATCGTTAGTGTTACTTCTCAAAATAAGAAAAGTAGCCTTGGAGAATCGGGTAGTAAAATTGAAAAACGTAAGAAAAAAAAGAAGGTAAAACTTCCTCAAATTGATCTAAGTCATTGGAAAGTTACAATCCCTGAAGGCAAAGGTAAAGGAGGGGCTATCAGCGTTAAACCTCCTGAGATTCTTGATTATGGAAATAATGAAGTATTAAAGCCTTTTATGTATAACGATTCTATAGTGGGTGCAATAGTTTTTCATGCGTATCCAACAGATGCAACTACGGCCAATACAAAATATTCTAGATCTGAGCTTAGAGAACAAATGGAGCCTGGTAATGATAGGGTAAATTGGACTTTCGCTGAAGGCGGTACTTTGAAAGCGAAAATGGCCATGGGAAATGTTACTAGAGATGCTAATGGAAAGTACCATAAAGTAATTATAGCGCAGATTCATGGAAGACTAACAGATGAACAGAAAAATTTAATTGATCAAAAGGACAACAATGCCCCCCCTGTTTTAAAGATTTATTGGCAGAATGGTAAAATTCGAGTAAAAACAAAAGTTCTAAAGTATGCAGGTGTTGATGACAAAGGAATTTTATATAAGGAGGCATGGACGGATGATAAAGGTAAAAATTTTGAACAAGAAGTCGGATTTAGAAAATTTACAATAGAGGTAAAAGTGACAGACGGTAAAATGGTTGTCTCGCTTAACAAAAACGAGTTTTTTGTTTATGATAGTCCAAGTATAAAACGTTGGGGAATTTTTGAAAATTATTTTAAGGTAGGAAACTACTTCCAAACAAGAGATAAAGGTGCTCAAGCAAGCGTTAAACTCTTTGATTTAGAGGTTGAGCATTAAGCCTAATTTGAGTTGGTTTAGTTATGGCAAAGGCTGTTAATTAGGTAACTAGTACTGGTCTTTGTAAACTAAAAATTTTTATTTCTAAGATTATCAAACCCAATTGCAAATTGTTGAAGTTATTTTCATAGATTTAACAAACCAATCTGGTTAACCAATCTGGGCAATTAAAATAAATAGATGAAAGTTGAAGTTTTAACGAATAATGAAAAACGGGATACGCAGCAAAAGATTGTTGCTAAACTTCGTGATTTAATTGAGTATAAAAATTTGGAGCCGGGTGATAAGTTACCATCCGAAAGAATGTTATCAGATAAGTTTGGTTTTAGTCGTAGCAATATTCGTGAGGCAATTCAGAAGTTGGAATTTTATGGGATTTTGTACTCCAAACCCCAAAGCGGAACTTTCATAGCAGATATAGGGCGTGTTGCTATGAGTGGCATGATGGATGATATTTTAGGTCTTGAAGAGCCAGATTTCAAATCGTTGGTTGAAACAAGAATTTTGCTTGAGCTCAAAACGGTTCGTTTGGCAGCGCTAAGAAGAACTAAAGAAGATTTAGAATCATTGCAGTCTGCATTGGATGCCTATAAGAACAAGGTTTTGAATAAAGAAGATGCCGTTGAAGAAGATTTGCTTTTTCATCTGGCTATTGCCAAGGCAAGCAAGAATAGTTCGATGAATACTTTTATGCTAATTATTACGCCCGAAATAATTACAAATTTCGAAAAGTATCATGTTTGCGATTCTAGTCTTTCAATGAAAGGAATTGAAGAACATGAGGATATATTTCAAGCAATAAAAGATCAAGACCCAAAAAGGGCAAAAGAAATGATGAAAGTTCATTTTAAAGTATTGTATCAATATTGCTATCATACGGATAATTAAATAAGTTAAGTTGAAAACAAAAAGTGCACGATTTTGTTTTGAACTACATAGAGTATAGGAGGGAGTAAAACTTGATAGATAGGTCATGAATCAACTTTTCAATTCATATAAAAATCAAGTTTTATTTAACACTGGCAGTTTTAATATGGTCAGTTTAGAAGGTTTCTTCTATGAACTATAGCGTCAGAAATTAAAATATAATTTGAACGATTATGAAAGTAAAAGGACTTAGGTGGTGGATTATTGGGCTGGTTTGTTTGGCAACTATAATAAACTATATTGATAGATCAGCATTAGGTATAATGTGGCCTGAAATGAGCAAAGACCTAGGTTTGACTGAGTCAGACTATGCTTGGGTGATTAATATCTTTACGATTACTTACGCCGCTGGTAAATTTATATCTGGAAAAGTTTACGATAAAGTAGGTACCAAGATTGGCTTTGTACTGTCAATTTTCTTTTGGTCTTTAGCATCTGTCTTGCATTTCTTTGCAAGGGGAGCAGCTTCATTAGGTATTTTTAGAGGGCTTTTAGGTGTTGCTGAAGCCGGTAACTGGCCAGGGGCAGTAAAGAATAATGCTGAATGGTTTCCTATACAAGAACGAGCAATGGCTCAAGGTATTTTTAATGCTGGCGCCGGAATAGGATCCATTATAGCTGCGCCAACAGTTGCTGAATTATTTGGTGCATATGGGTGGAAGGTAACTTTTGTAATCATAGGCGTACTGGGATTTCTGTGGATAATTCCTTGGCTGATAATGAATAAAAAGAAGCCAAAACTACATCCTTGGATAACTGACGAAGAAAAAACTCATATTGTTTCTGGAAGACATGAAAGTAGACAAAATGATCAGGATTTAAAAGGATTGAGTGTTTTGGAAATTTTGTCCAAAAAAGAATCTTGGGGACTCATAGCAGCACGCTTTTTCATTGAACCCATATGGTGGCTATTTGTTTTTTGGATGCCTATTTACCTTTTCAAAGAATTCAACTTTAATGTAAAAGAAATAGGCTACTATGCCTGGTTTCCATATGTTGGGGCAATGATAGGTAGTCTATCAGGCGGGTGGTATGCTCAAAAACTCATTAAGAACAACACGGTAGATTTTAGTAGAAAAAGAACCATTGCGATTGGTGCAGTTATTATTGTATTTTCAATTTTAGGGGCTATTTTCTTCGCAGATACTCCTATAAAATTTGTATCGTTTGTTTTTATTGTGCTATTTGGTTTTCAATTCTCAATTAGTAATATCCAAACAATACCAAGTGATCTTTTAAGCGGAAAATCTGTTGGCACACTTGCTGGTTTAGGAGGAAGTATTGGAGCCGTTTCAGTAATAATAATGAATTGGTTAATTCCAATAATAACGACAGAGTCTTATACTCCAGCGTTTATCATATTGGCAATATTAGCACCATTAGCGGTATTATCTGTATATGTTTTGATAAAGGAAATAAAGCCTATAGATATTTAAAATAAGATTTAAACAAAAAATATAAAAGAATAAGATGAGTACAAACGAAGGAAAGATTGCTATAGTAACAGGCGCAACAGGAGGCATCGGTTTCGAAGTTGCAAAGAGATTGGGTACAGATGGTTATACCGTTGTTTTAAATGGTATAGAAGATTCAGCTGGTGCAGAAAGAGTAAAAGAACTTACAGCACAAGGCATAAAGGCTGAATACTTTGGTTTTGATGTTACAAGTGAAGAAGCTGTAACATCGAACATCACCAAGATAGGAGAGAAGTATGGAAAGATAGATGTTTTGGTGAATAATGCTGGTGGCTTGGGGGGACGGTCAAGGTTTGAAGAAATGACCACGGACTTTTACAGATTTGTAATGGCGTTGAACCTTGATTCGGTATTTTTCGCATCAAGGGCTGCAATACCATTTCTTAAAAAGGGGGAACACCCATCGATTATCAATTATACATCAAATGCAGGATGGACCGCAGGAGGCCCCGGCGCAGGAATATATGGTACATCAAAAGCAGGGGTACATGCCATAACAAGGGCTTTGGCCAAAGATTTGGCAGAATATGGAATACGAGCTAACGCGGTATCACCCGGTACAATAGACACTCCATTTCATGCACAGATAAAAGCTACAAAGCCAGAGGTATTTGCATCATGGGCGAACAATATAATGTTAGGCAGGTTAGGTCAACCTGAAGACGTAGCGGGTGTGATTTCATTCTTGGCAAGTAAAGATGCTTCGTTCATCACGGCAGAAACTATCCAAATTGGTGGTGGACAGGCCTTAGGTATTTAAAAAAGAGTCAACCAAATAATATAATATACAAATGAAAAAAGTAGTGACCTTCGGAGAAATTATGCTCAGATTAGCACCTCCGGGATTTTTAAGGTTTTCACAGGCCAATAGTTTTGATGTGGTCTACGGTGGTGGAGAATCCAACGTTGCGGTGTCTCTAGCAAATTATGGGGTTCCTGTTGATTTTGTAACACGCTTACCAGATAACGATATTGGGCATTGTGCTTTGATGGAGATGCGCAAAAGAGGTGTGAGTACTGATAAGATAGTTTTTGGTGGTAATCGTTTAGGTATTTATTTTTTAGAGACTGGTGCGGTATCAAGAGGGTCAAAAGTGGTCTATGATAGGGCACATTCGGCCATTGCCGAGATTGAATCTGGGATGATAGATTGGGATAATGTTTTTGAAGGAGTAGAATGGTTTCATTGGACCGGAATTACACCAGCAATTTCTCAAGGGGCTGCTGATGTTTGTTTAGAAGCTGTAAAGGCTGCTGGTAAAAAAGGAATTACGATTTCTACTGATTTGAACTATCGCGCCAAACTTTGGAATTATGGTGGAGATCGCGAAAAAATAATGACAGAGCTAACCTCATATTGTGATGTTATCCTTGGTAATGAAGAGGATGCCGAAAAACATTTTGGTATTCATCCTGAAGGATTAGATGTACATAAAGACGGGCACGATGTTAAAGCAGAAGCTTTTCTATCAGTTTGTAAACAGATGATGAAAAAATTTCCAAAGGCTAAAAAAGTGATTACAACCCTTCGGGGTTCAATTTCTGCATCGCACAATACATGGGCAGGTGTCTTATGGGATGGTTCTAAAATGTTTGAAACACGTCAATATCAAATTACTGATATTGTAGATAGAGTAGGTGGCGGTGATTCTTTTATGGGTGGATTGATTTATGGATTATTGAAATATCCAGAGGATGACCAGAATGCATTGGATTTTGCAGTTGCAGCCTCTTGTTTAAAGCATACAATAAAAGGTGATGCCAACCTGGTTACAGTTTCAGAAGTTGAAAAATTAATGGGTGGTGATGCTTCTGGAAGGGTTGCGCGCTAATCTTTTAGAGTTTAGAAATCTAAGAATCGAAAGATTAAACAAGCTAAAAAAATGGCACAATATTCAAGATTAGAAGTAGCTCATGTAATGAAAGAAAACGGTATGGTGCCGTTGTTCTATCATCCTGATATAGAATTGGGAAAAAAAGTACTTAAAGCATGTTATGATGGTGGTGCGCGATTAATGGAATTTACTGCCCGTGGTGATTTTGCTTATGAGGTGTTTTTAGAACTAAATAAATATGCTATTGAAGAACTGCCAGGTATGATTATGGGAGTAGGATCTATAACTGATGCTGCAGCCGCCTCGCTTTTTATGCAAATGGGTGCTAATTTTATAGTAACTCCATCACTTAGGGAAGATATCGCTAAAGTATGTAATCGTAGAAAAGTACTTTGGTCACCGGGTTGTGGTTCATTGACAGAAATCAATAATGCCGAAGAGCTGGGTTGCGAGATTGTAAAACTCTTTCCTGGTTCAACATATGGCCCAGGTTTTGTTAAAGCAATAAAAGGTCCGCAGCCTTGGACAAGTGTTATGCCCACTGGTGGTGTTAGTACCGAAGAAAGTAATTTAAAAGGATGGTTTGATGCTGGTGTTACTTGCGTTGGTATGGGGTCAAAATTAATCAGTAAAGAAATCCTTGTAAATAAAGATTTTAAAGGTCTTGAGAAGAAGGTTTCAGAAACACTAGAATTAATTTCAAAACTTAAGGCATAATATAAATGGATACAGCAAGCCCAAGTAAATCAATATTGAAAAAGATTATTGGGCTTGTTTTGGCATTTGGCCCTGGTATTTTTGCCATAGGATACACTATAGGGACTGGCAGCGTAACTTCAATGATTGTTGCTGGTAGTACGTATGGTATGCAATTACTTTGGGTACTACTATTGAGTTGCTTTTTCTCGGGGGTTTTAATATATGTTTATGGTAATTATGCTTTACTGACGGGTGAAACAGCTTTGTATGCATTTAAAAAACATCTCAAATATGGCAAACTAATTGCTATTCTGATTATCCTAGGTATTTCATTTGGGCAATGGAATTCTTTAATGGGAATTCTTGGGATATCTTCTAATATTATTTTTGAGATTATTCATATTTATTTTCCTGGTGTTGGAGATCATCAGTATGAAACGGTCTTAATAGTAGCTATTAGCGTAATTGCTATTTTTTATGGGCTTCTTTTAGTAGGGAAGTACACCTTCTTTGAAAAGATATTGGTCATTTTTGTGACTATCATGGCACTCTCATTTTTAATATCCCTTTTTATGGTATACCCTTTACCGATAGAGGTAGCCAAGGGATTAATACCATCGATACCAAAGGTACAAGGTGGTCAAATGATGGTTGCAGCATTTGTTGGAACCACTATGGCAGCAGCAACATTTTTATCAAGACCACTATTTGTGCAAGGAAAAGGGTGGACCATAAAAAACTTAAAGCAGCAGAAGAAAGATGCTATCATAGCCGCAAGTTTAGTATTTATTATTAGTGCAATAATTATGGCGGTGGCTTGTGGGGCTTTGTTTCATCAAGGGCAACCAGTCACCAAGGTTATTGATATGGTTGGTGTCTTGGAGCCAGCTGCAGGTAAGTTTGCTCTTACGTTGTTCTTTTTTGGTACTTTGAGTGCTGGGCTTTCCTCAATTTTTCCTTGTCTTTTAATTGCTCCTATTTTGGTTGCTGATTACCAATCTGGAAAATTGGATACAAGTTCAAAACAGTTTAAGGTTATTACTTTTTTTGCTTGTTTATTTGCTCTTATCGTACCAGTCTTTGGTGCAAACCCTATTGAAATGCAAATTTTATCTCAAGTTTTTAATGTATTTGTATTACCCCTTGTTATAGTAGGTATTCTGTTTTTGATAAACAACAAAATGTTAATGGGGAAATACAAAACCAATATTTGGATTAATATTATTTTGTTTGCTGCGCTCCTCTTTTCGTTAGTGATATCATATAATGGAATTATTGCTGTAATTGGTTATTTCCAATAATTTGATTTACGAATAAACCCTTCTGTATTTTTTCTTTTATTGTTCATAAGCTCTAATAGCTTTTTGTAAGGTTTTGGTCAAAAAACCTACTTTTGTAATTACACAATTTAGAGTAGATTTAGTATTATGTCAGAACAAATAGAACGATTAAAAACATTGATTATAGGCTCAGGACCAGCTGGATATACAGCAGCGATTTATGCTTCACGAGCTGATTTAAAACCAGTTATGTACACCGGTATGGAGCCTGGTGGACAATTGACTACTACTACAGAAGTAGATAACTTTCCTGGGTACCCCGAGGGTATAGATGGACCGACTATGATGGTGCAATTGCAGCAACAAGCGGAGCGATTCGGTACTGAGGTTCGTATTGGAATGGTTACTGCCGTTGATTTTAGTGATGAGGTTGGTGGAATTCACAAGGTAACTGTTGATGATAGTAAAGTCATTGAGGCAGAAAGTGTTATTATTTCTACAGGTGCTACGGCTAAATATCTGAACATTCCGAGTGAGCAACGTTTGCGTGGAGGAGGAGTTTCTGCATGTGCAGTTTGTGATGGATTTTTCTATAAAGGTCAAGATGTAGCTATTGTTGGCGCAGGTGATACTGCAGCAGAAGAAGCTTCTTATTTAGCTAATATTTGTAACAAGGTCACTATGTTGGTGCGCAAAGACCATATGCGCGCATCTAAAGCGATGCAGCATCGTGTAAATAGTCTAGCCAATATTGATGTTCGTTATAATACTGAAGTAGATGAGGTTCTTGGTGAGCAAGTCGTTGAAGGTTTAAGAATGGTAAATAACCAATCAGGAGAGAAAGAAGAAATTGCTATTACAGGCATATTCATTGCAATTGGTCACAAACCAAATACTGATATTTTTAAAGGTCAGTTGGATATGGATGAAACTGGTTATGTAATTACCGAAGGAAAATCAACTAAAACTAATAAACCAGGAGTGTTTGCAAGTGGTGATGTTCAAGATAAGGAATATCGTCAAGCAGTTACTGCAGCTGGTACTGGTTGCATGGCAGCACTTGATGCCGAACGCTATCTAGCAGCAGTTGAATCAAAAGAAGAGGTTTCTGTTTAGAATATTTAAATAATCAGAAACAAAAGCGCTGTATTTACAAATACGGCGCTTTTTTCTCGTTTTCTGATTACTAATTCAAACGCTTATAGTTTTCTGAGAAAGTACGATTTCCTTCTTCGTCGAGATTTATCTGACTATACCTGTCGTTTTCTAAATCTAGCTCAAAGATAAATTCGGTGAGTGTGTCCAAAGCTTTCATCATTTCATCATCGCCATAAATAATGGTTTCGTGTAGTTCATCTCCTGTGATATAATATGAACCGTAACCAAACCTACCTTTAGGTTCATTTGGAACATAACGTGACCACATAACTTTTCCGTTATAGTACATTTTTACTTGTCGATAGCCTTCTGCCTTTGGTTCTGTGCTTGAAATATTAATGCCGTCATCGTAATTATGAAAACTTTCAAGTTCCCATGTCCCTTCAATAGAATGATAATTTTCAGGTTTAGATGAAGTAAGTATAGCTGCAAAAACCAATACAAACATCAAAGAAACCAATGTGAGTAATTTTTTCATGGCCCAATGTTTTAGTGAAGTGAATTATTCTTCATTTAAGGTACGAAAAAATGTTAAATACCTAATTATTAAGTTAATAAATTATTGTATTTAAAATAAAACATTATTTATAAAGGGAAACCTCAAGTATAGAACTTGAGGTTTTGTAATTCTTTAATGGAAAGTGATTTTAGTATTTGCGAACACTGCCTGATACCGATTTCTTTTTGGTAACATCTGCATCACCTGAGTATGAAATATCAGCTCCGCTACTGGCATCAGCAGTTAACGATTCTGAGACATTCACAGATATGTCGGCTCCGCTACTGGCATCTGCATTGCAACGTTTTGCTGCCAAATTTCTCGCTTTTATGTCTGAACCACTACTGGCATCTGCATAAAGGATATCAGTACGACCAGAAACTTTAATATCTGCCCCGCTACTTGCTTCTGCCACTACTTCATTGGCATTTACCTGTACTTCTATATCAGAACCGCTGCTGGCATCTAATTCAATCTTGTCAGTATCAATACTGTTTTGGGCAATCAGGTCAGCACCACTAGAACTACTTAGTTCAGTAATCTTTGGTAATGTTACATAAATGTTTTTGGTTGCTCTACCTATATTTTCAATAGCATGTATTTTCAACCTTCCGTCTTTTATGTCAGTACCTATTAAGTCTATTATATTTTCATCTGCCTCTACCATGATTTTAAAATCATCTCCTTGGGTTACAAAGACATTTAGTCCTTCAGAAGCGTGTACTGAGGTAAAATCATCTGATATACTTCTTTTTTCTTCAACTACTTCTCCATTTCCTCTTTTACCATCGCCCCAGCTTACATCAAAGGCGCATGAGGTCATAAATAATGCTAATAGTGCGGCTATTGCCATTCTTGCTAGTGTTGTCATGATTGTTGTTTTTTATGATTGATTAAAATTCGTGTTTATGATTATTATTTTCTATTAATGATTTCTCAATTGTCAAGAATTAAGACTGAATTGTAAGTTCTAATTATCATCATCAGTTTTAATCTCTACTCCATCTTCATCTACTTTCATTTTAAAAGAATCGTTTCTGTCCTTGACGTCGATATCAATCCCATCTTCATTAATGATAATTTTTCCTTGTTCATCGCTATCATTAATTCTAATATCAATACCCTCTTCATTGATTCTAATTTTACCCTCGTCATCATCATCATTATCATCAAAAGAATCAATCGGGCAATTTTGGCATTTTAGTTCACCATCATTGCCCATGACCCATAGGTAATCAACTATATCATTTCGGTAATAATCGCGATTATATTTTGTCCCTCTTCCAATATGATTTTCTGTCGATTCTGAAAAGGAAATAACCTTGCCGGCCGGTATCGTTATTATAGCGCGTACTTCTTGTTGACGCGCCTTATTTTTGGAATTTGTTGTTAAAAAATCATCAAGAGTTAAAACATTTTCATTAAGTGTGAACCCATAATCAATTTGTTTGGCACGTTCACGAGCCTTTTCAAAAGTGGGTCCATGACTATCTTTTCTGATGTTTATTCTGGCTAAAGCGTCTTTAGATTTTTTGATGTCAATTCGGATGTCATCTGAAATCAATATTGGGTTATCATTCTCATCATAGGATAGGGTCATTCTACCAAAATGCGCACCGTTCATGTTGTAATCATAATCGCTATCATTCATTTCAATTTGAATGGTATCATTATCAGTAAGCACCCATTCTTCTTTTACACTAATGCTACCAACAGTTGCAAATTCTGCTGCTTGTCGCACTGCTAGTGCTATTAATACCCCAATTGTGACCAACCAAAGGCCTAACAAAGAGAACTTTGCAATATTTCCAATGGACTTTAAGTTGTTGACCAGAATCTTTAGTCCTAAATAAAGCAAAAAGAAGAACGGTATTCCGATTGCAAAAAACAGTAAAAGCGAAACCAACCATACAGGAGCTCCAGATGTATTGATAATATCATAAAAGTCAACCCCTGGAAAATGTACCGCATCAATAATACCTACCGTAAATAGACCAATGAAAAGACCAATTAGTGTCGAAGCACCAATAATTATTAATAAAATACCAATGAACTTGCCAAATACCTTGAAAAGGAACATGATAATATCCCCTATGGTATCGAAAAAGGTCTTGGAGCCGCTTTTGACCTTATTGCCCATTTTATCATAATCGACACTTTTTACTTTGTCGGCAACATCATCAAACCCCTCTTTAACTTTGCGTTCTATATTGCTGATGTTGATCGGCTTTCCCGTCATATCCAATTTCTGGGAAGTGGTTGAAGCTTCAGGAACTAAAATCCAAAGTAGAATGTAGGCAATGAATCCAAATCCTGTAAAAACGCCTAATAACAAGAATATCAAACGAATCCAAAGGGCATCAAACCCTAAATAGTATTCAAGACCTGAGCATACACCTCCAATATATTTTTGGTCGGTATCCCTATATAACTTTTTAACTGTAGAAGTCGAAGTTGATTTAGCATTTGAAGATTTTGGTTGATCTTCAAAAATATCTTCATCAATCATATAATCTTCAGGTTGCCCCATGATATTAATGACCGCATCAACCTCTTTTTGGGTAATTACCTGACGCTCGTTTTCCATTTTTTCAAGAAAGAGCTCAGCAACTCTTGCTTCGATATCAGCTATAATTTCATCACTGCCCGTGGTGCCTGCAAAAGACCTTTTCACAGATTCGAGATAGCGTCTAAGCTTATCATAAGCAGCATCATCTATATGAAATAGTGAGTTTGCTAAATTTATATTTACTGTCTTGTTCATTTTTTGAATTTTTATACCGTTTTAAAGGGCTTATTTATTGTTGGTTACCAAGTTTACTGCATTTCTAAGTTCATCCCAGGTGCCATTAAGTTCATTTAAGAACAACTGCCCTGTTTCAGTGAGCGCATAATATTTACGAGGAGGCCCAGAGGTTGATTCTTCCCAACGATAATTGAGCAGCCCTGCATTTTTTAATCGGGTCAATAAGGGATAAATGGTACCCTCGACCACGAGCATCTTAGCGTCTTTTAAAGCTCCTAGAATTTCAGATGCATATTTGTCTTTATCCTTTAAGATAGAAAGAATGCAATATTCTAGAACCCCTTTGCGCATTTGTGCTTTTGTATTTTCTATATTCATAATGTAAGGATTCGAATTAAATTAACTGTTCGTTTGTCCCTCATCTTAACCCTCTCCATTTGGGAGAGGGGGTATGATGGGTTTTTGGTTGATGTGATTAGCATCTTTTGATTGATTGAATTGCTGTTCGTTTTTTGATTGATGATTAAACTCCTTTTTTTGATTTCTATTTGGTTTGTAAACGATGATTATAACTCAGTTCTCTTTTTATTTTCCAATTACCGTTTTCTAATATCCAGACATGCGTGAATTTTGCAATATCTCCTTTTTGATATTCTTGATTTTCATTTAAAAACTCAAAAGAATGTATGCCGTGTTGAATAGCACCATACAATTCTCCATTTTTATACATTGGATAAACTTCTAAACTTTCAGGTACTAAAATTCTTTTAGCTGGTTGCGGTAAATTTAATTCTCTGTTTGCGCAGCCCTCGGCGATACTTGACACAAAAGTCTTTTTCCCTTCTGTAAGTCCGCCCTTATCATGATAAAATTCAAAATCTTCGGTAAATAAGTTATTTAAGGTATCAATGCCACAATTGTTAAAGGCAGCATCAAAAAGGATACTATCTCTTTCTTTCAAAGTTTCAAAGAGTTCAGACTCTACCTCATTTTGACCTTGTAGGCCCATAGATACCATTAAAGAACCAAAAATTATTATTTTGAATACACGCATTACTTGATAAATTTAATGGTGAAAGGATATTTAAAGGTTTCTCCCTCGTTTGTCCGTATTGTTGCCAAAATGGTATAAACAACATTCACAATGACGAGTCCGGCCTGTAGCACACCAGTAATACCAGCGGGCCATAACCAACGACCAAACCGAAAGTCGTCACTGCTTATATGAATGTTTAGATTGTTGAAATCACTTAACCTATGGAAACCGAAAAAATCTCCATTGAATAGGTCAGGTAAAAAACCGATGAAAAAAGGAATACTAATTAATCCTGCTACAATAGAGTAGAGCAGCATGCTTATTTGAAAGTTCAATGCTTGCTTACCGTTATAGTCTACAAATTCATATTCCTTCTTGTTTGCTGTCCATAATATCAATGGTAAAATGAAATTACCAAAAGGAATAAAGTACTTCGAAAAGGTAGAAGCATGAATAATAGCAGATAAATTTCGCTCGTGTTTGGTTAATGATTCCGTCATGATTTTGATTGATGTTTAGGTATACAATTTAGTTTACCTATTAGCTTACCATGCAAATATATATCCAAAAAAAGGTACTGTGCAACACATAGTACTAAATATTAACATTTAATTAACAAATTGATTTAAAAAATATTAATGTTATTTTTAACTTTTTAAAACTTCAATATGGCTATCACTACCAGTAAATTCAATACGTTTACCTTTTTTAAATTACCCTCTGCTTGGTGGTGTGGCGTGCGGTTAAATTATATTGATAAGCAGAAGGCGGTAGCTACTGTTACACATAGATGGGTAAACCAGAATCCATTTAAAAGTATGTTTTGGGCTGTTCAAGGCATGGCGGCTGAACTAGTTACGGGAGCAATGGTGAGTAATCAAATACGAGAAAGTGGCCTTAAAATATCAATGTTGGTGCAGAACAATAATGCTAATTTTTCTAAAAAAGCAACTGGGAAGATTACTTTTACTTGTGAAGATGGCCATTTAATTGCTGATGCTATTCAAAAAACTATTGAAACGGGCGAAGGTCAAAAGTTTTGGATGAAATCTATTGGGGTGAATACCGATGGGGTAGTGGTAAGTACATTTAATTTTGAATGGACGGTAAGGCTGAAGAAATAGTTTGTAACAAAATAGCATATTAAGTCACTAATAGATATCAATAGAAAAAACAGATTCCTGCCAAGGCCTGAATGAAAAAAAACGAATACTTATGAATGCACACGAAATAGATTATGAAATTTACGGAGAAGAAATGCAATATGTCGAGATTGAACTCGACCCTCAAGAAGTTGTGGTAGCTGAAGCCGGAAGCTTTATGATGATGAATACCGATATAAAAATGGAAACCATTTTTGGTGATGGCTCCAACCAAGATAGCAGTGTTCTCGGTAAGATATTTTCTGCAGGGAAAAGAATGCTAACAGGTGAAAGTCTGTTTATGACTGCTTTTTTGAATATTGGGCAAGGAAAGAAGAAGGTCAGTTTTGCTTCGCCATATCCTGGTAAAATTTTGCCTATTGACTTGTCTGAAAAGGGTGGAAAGTTTATTTGTCAAAAAGACGCCTTCTTATGCGCTGCAAAAGGAGTTTCTGTGGGAATCGAATTTTCAAAAAAACTAGGTCGTGGTTTATTTGGTGGTGAAGGTTTTATTATGCAAAAGTTAGAAGGTGACGGCATGGCTTTTGTTCATGCCGGAGGAACTATGGCGAAAAAAGAACTAGCAGTTGGTGAAGTTTTAAAGGTAGATACTGGTTGTATAGTAGGTTTTTCACATACTGTAGATTATGACATTGAATTTGTTGGAGGCATAAAAAATACCGTGTTTGGAGGCGAGGGTCTATTCTTTGCCACACTAAGAGGCCCAGGAACAGTCTATGTTCAGTCCTTACCTTTCAGCAGATTAGCTGGTCGAGTTTTGGCTTCTATCCCTAGAGGCGGAAAAGATAAAGGAGAAGGTAGCATTCTTGGAACTTTAGGTGATATTGTTGGTGGTGATAGAGGGTTTTAAATCCTCCCCCAAAGGGAGAGAGTGACTTTTCTGGCTTCTAGAATCTAATGTCTATTATCTATTTTTATGGATTTCAAAAATCAAATCAATTTTTTAAAGGAACTTCAAAAGAATAATTCTAAGGAATGGATGGATGCCAATCGAAAATGGTATAAAGAGGTTCGAGACGATTATATCGCTTGGTTGGATAAAATGAATGCTAAGCTAGCGGCTATTGACAATCATTATTATGAAACTCCAGGTAAAAAGGGAATCAATCGTATCAATAACAATTTGATGTTCCATCCGAATAAACCTATTTATAAAGATCATTTTGGAGCTGGATTTGATAAACGCCCTAATACGGGCGATTTTTATGTAGAGGTTGGTATTGAACGTTCTATGTTTGCTGGCGGACTTTGGCGCCCAGATCCAAAACGATTACGAAGCATTCGAGATGCAATTGATTATAATGGGGAAGAATTACTGGAGATTCTGAACAAAAAATCATTCAAAAAACTTTTTGGCGGATTATATGAAGATGTTAAGTTGACCAATGCACCAAAAGGGTTTTCCCATGAACACTCTCATATCGATTTACTGCGGAATAAGACTTTTGCCGTAGCAATGGAGTTTTCTTCTGATTTAGTTTTAAAAGATAGTTTTGAAGACTACCTGATAAAAGTCTACAAAGAAATGCTCCCTTTTAGGCGGTATTTGAATCACGCAATTACGGTCTAGTTATTTGTTTGAAGCTGGTATTAACCTAGCACTCAAATCAGGGTCTTCCATGTCAGCATCTATTGGAAACATAGGCCTTTTAATATTTTTGTAACCCAAGCGGTCTAAGTCTTGGTCAACGCCTCCTGGCGTGAGTGCCATGGTCCAACCACCTCGCATATCATATAACTCAGGTACCAAATAACCAATTTTTACTATTAAAATAGCTGCGGTTCTTGGGTCTAAATTTAAGTCTGTAAAATCACTTTCATGATGATATGGTTTTCTCTTTTTAGTAACAATGACGTTTACACTTCCAATTTGAACAACAACTTCAACTTCCGCATCTCTATCTCCTTTTTTTATAGCTGTAATAGTTCCTTCTAAATTTAGAGGAGGGGCGAATCTATTATCAACCATCGCTCCTGCCTTTGCTTTTACTTTTCCACCTACACCAACTTTTAGTGCTTCTTCAATAAGCTCTGGACCAGGAATTGAGGCATAAATCAAAGATGGTCCATCAGCTTTTTCAAACTCTTTTCTGGAGAGAATTTCTTGTAACGTCCAAGTGACATCACCAGCGCCACCTGCTGTAGGATTATCGCCCATATCACTAATGACATATGGCGTTTTATCACTTTTTAAGGCTAATTCTAAACTCTCTTCAAAGGTGGTTGTGGGGGCTACAAACTCAAACTCATGACGAGAATCCCAAAAACGCTGTGCTAGTTTTTCAGCTCCTTTTGTGACTTGATCTTTATCATCACCGGTAACCATGACAACGGCATGGTTTCTAGGTTCATCTGCCCAAGCATAACCAATCCAAATGGCAGCATCAATAACACCATCTTGTACTTCAATAGCAGGTATTTCAGCATAAATACTTTTACCGGGTTCAATTCTTGTACTGGTCTTTTCACCTGGTAAAAGAACAGGCACTGGAATCCATGCTTTATACTTTGGTTTTCCCTTTCCGCTTTCTAAACGATTTAATAGATTGCTGATAGATCTGGCTTTAGATTCGATAGCATCTTCGTGTGGTGCCATTCTATAACAAGTGATTAAATCGCTGTGTTTTGCTAGTTCTTCCGAAACATTACCATGTAAATCCATTGAAGTCGATATTATAACATCAGTTCCGACAACTTCACGAATTCTTTGTATCAAATCACCTTCAGCATCTTCTATACCTTCAACACTCATTGCTCCATGTATATCAAACCATAAGCCATCGTAAGGCATATTTTCTTGAAGCATATTCAAGGTTTTTTTAATCATTGATTCATAGGCTTCTTTGGTCACTGTACCACCGGGCAAAGCTTTGCCTAAAAACGTTGGTATCCATTCTGCGCGATTTCTAAAATCACTATTATCATTAAAGAAATCATAGCGACCAAAAATAGAATCACCAATTCGGGCATGGAACGCTTCTTCATTCGTTCTGGCTGGTGAAAAAGTACTTGATTCGATTCCGAGACCAGCAATAGCAATCCGCGGTAAGGACTTTTTTTCTTTTTGATTTTCTGACTTTTGCTTGCACCCTAAAACTATCAAGCAAAAGAATAATGAGGTTAGAATCGATTTTTTCATTGGAATATATTATGGTTATAATTAGTCTGAAGTTTTCTCCCACTTTACCGGGCTCACATCATCATGATTTAAAATTCGTAAATCTGTTCTATCAATTCGCATGACCAACTTGCATTCTGGATCTGGACAAATTACCCTTGCATCGGTCTCCATCCAATCAGCGGGATGATTCTTACGTTGTTTGGTTGGTAAGAGTGGTAAGGTCGATTGTAAGGCATACATGCAAAAATCTGATTTGTCAGGCATGGAGAGTTTGCCACCTTTCATGTAAAATTCATCACCCACAGCCATTGCACAGGTGCAATTACCCTCTATTTTTTCAACTTTGATGGATAAGTCATAAAGTTCGAATTGATTATCTTTAAGTGTTTTCTTTTGCATTTTTTTCTTTTTTTAAAATCAAGGTTCTTCCCCAACCAAAAAACAGGGTCATCAATAATACCACCAATAATCCCCATGACATAAAATTATATAATCCTATGTCAATTGCACTAACCGAGGGAATATTATAATCTTGACCCGTATGGGTCATATTCGCCATTAAAATTACGGGGATAAAGTAGGGCAGCATAAATGGAAAAATACAGGCAACCATACTTAATAAATTGGCACGTCTAGTTTTAGAAACATTAAATTGTACACCTGTTTTTTTGGTAAAATCGGTCACCATTAAAATGGCTACTATACTATGTGTGGTTAATAGCACAGCCATACTCATTATCGTTGCAATCCAACCCTCTGCTTGTTTTTCGTTTTTGATTTTATTAGCTGCAAAATTGACTAGACTGTTCATTAACCCACTTGCTTTTAAAGTTGCTACTAAACCCATAAGAAGTATGGTGAAAATGCTTAACCCTATTGCTCTGTTTATACCATCAATAACAAAGCTATTGGCCGTAAAGTTTTCAAGGTCTAGAGCTATTAGTTCTGAAATTGGTAAAAGATCAAGACCAAGAGCCAAAAGGGTGCCAAAAAGTAATCCGAACAAAAGACCATGAAATAAGTGTTTTCCTTTCAAGAAAAGATAAATAATAAATGCAGGCACTAGTAGCATCGGTAAGCCTTTTGGACTACCCATTACGGTTGCTTCATTTTCATCTATACTACCGCCATTGGTGTAGGTAGCAATAAGAAAACATATCAAAGCGAATGCCGTTGCGGGTATAACGAATTTAAACCTACTCTTTATAGTTTTACCAATCTCAGCATCTTGACTCAGCGCACTAGCTATAGTCGTGTCAGAAATAGGAGCTATAAAATCACCGAAAGTTGCCCCAGCAATTATCGCGCCCGCCAATGCAGGTAAATGAGCACCAATAATTCCTCCTGAAGGATAAAGTAAGGGACTGCATATGAGAATAGTTGCAAAACTTGAACCAGTTGATAATGAGACAATACAACAGATAATAAAAGTGGCAACAATAAAGCCTGAGCCGGACAACTGTAATTGATTCGAAAGCCAGATGAGAGCTTCAACGAAACCTGTAAGTGTCATTAAAACACCTATGATTGAAGCTAAAACCCAAGCTGTAATCATAATCATAACTATTCTTTGGGACATTCCGTTGATGACCACTTCTGAAAAGGAGGTTCGCTCTTTACAAAGCACTAATCCCACACCTAAGGCTAAAATCAAAACAGGCCAAAACCCTCGTTCATCAGGTGCTCCAGAAAGGGCAATGATAATAACGCCAACAACAAAAATTAAAAAAGGAAATAACGCACCCCAAATACCGCCATAAAAACTTATTTGTGGGAGTTTCGTTTGTTTATTTTCTAGTTTCACCTTTAGTCTTCGTTAAGGTTATATTTCATAATTGAACCATGTTTACCCGTTTTATCACGTTCCAATTCATAAAAAGGACCATTTGGCCCTTTGCCTTGGGCAACAAGGGTTTCTATTTTATTTAAGTCATTATCATTCAAGGTAAATCCATTTAATTTTTGGAGAGATTGTAAGTGATTTCGATTTCGTGCACCAACGATAATACCACCTACCATAGGTTTTTGTAAAATATATTTACATGCAATTTCAGCGATGCCAACTTTATATTTGTTTGCAATTTCGCGAAGCACTTGTAATATCTTTTGAAACAGTTTGTAACTCCCGAATTCATCAATAATTAAACGGTATTTAGTCAAGGAACGATTTTCAAATGGTGGTAACGGGTCTTGCGTATTCAAATAACGGTCACTTAAGAACCCTCCCGCAACGGTACCATAACATAAATAAGGAATATTGTTTTCTTCAGCTAGTGTAGTCATATTTTGTTGTACACGCTGGTCAAGAACTGAATATTGTACTTGATTCGTGGTAATTTTAACACCAGCATCGAGCATTTTTTGAATGCGAATACTATCAAAATTGGTAACCCCTATATATTTTATTTTCCCGTTTTTTTGTAATTCAGAAAGATGGACTGCAGTTTCTAGGTATTTTGGAAATTGATAATCCCACCAAGCAAATTGAACCAAATCAAGTTGTTCAACTCCTAAACGTTTTAAGGAGCGATCAATTATAGCGGTCGTTTGCTCTTTAGTTAAGGTTGCCAAGGCATTGTAATCGGGTACATATTTGGTATGAATTTGTATCTCAGGTAATGCGCCTTCCCTAAATTCATTATGATATTTTCTTCGAAATTTGCCAATAAGTTCTTCAACACCAGTATAGATGTCTGCACAGTCAAATGTAGTAATACCGGCCTCAACAAAAGCGCGCATATCTTCAAGTGCTTGAATTTCTGAGATTTGGCCATGCCCTCCTGCCAAATGCCAACCTCCTTTAATCACTCTTGAGATGGAGTAATCAGAATTAATTTGTATTCTTTCCATAAGTTATTGTGGTATCGAGTTTTTGAATATACCGTAAAATTCATTGATGGGAATAGGGCCTGCTTTCATAATTGTATCCATAAAGAATCTCAATTCGAATTTATTGCCAAGACGTTCTTTTTCACTTTTTAAGAGTTCTGCAAATTGAGCCCCTCCTAAATAATACGAAGTTAACTGCATAGGAGAGTTTTTAATACGTCCCCAAAGACTTTTGGCAAATTGTGGAGCCAGCAATGAAGTCTCTGCAGAAAATTTCATTACTTGTTCTTTACTCCAACCATTGCAATGTACTTGAACTGAGGTGTAGGCTCGGTTTGCATTTTCAAGTCGTTTACGTAAATGGGCCAAAAGAGTTAGATGCTCACCTTTTTGCCAACCAGCATCCAGAAGCACTTTCTCGGTAAAAGTGGCCCAGCCCTCAATATAAATTCCGTATGGAAATAACAATCGAATGGGATGGGGAGTTTCACGACTAATTTTAAGTTGCATGTAGTGTCCAGGAAAAAGCTCATGAATCACAATCATACGATTAAAGGGCTTATTGAACGAAGCCCAAAAATCGATTTGTTCTTGTTTGGGAAGTGTTTCTGGTATTGACGGTAAATTTAGCGTTGTAATTGGGTTTGGCTCAAAGGGAGGAGCACTTGCTACCCAACCAATACGAGCAGCTGGACCCGCACTTTCAGGAGCCGTTTGAATTTTTAGTGTTTGATTTTTTGGCAGCGTGGCAATATTGTTTTTAGTAATAAAATCTACCGCATCATCCGCTAAACCCTGCCAAAATTGCAGGTATTCGGTCCCGTTTAATGGCGCATCTTTTTCCATGTCTTTCAATGCCATATCTATAAGCATTGAATCGTTTATAGATAAGGCTTTATCTGGGTAAGTCTCATAAATATATTGTTTTGAAATTTTAGACATGATACTCTTTACCGTTTCAATTTCATTCAAAGCCATTGCTGCTAACTTTTTAGAATTGAGCTCGCTATCTGTGTAAAGACTTAATTGTCGGTTGTACTCTTTTTGACCAAGAATGGAAGTGTTGGTTTCTGCACTTATTTGAACCGTTCTAATGAAATCAATAAAAGATTTTATTGAACTTATGGCCTTTAAACGATTATTTTTTGTGTCCGCACAAATTGTTGAGGTAAAGGTAGTATCAGATTTAGTATTTAAATTCTCTAATATTTTTGATAAATCTTCAATACCAGATTTCAAATCGTTCTTTGTGATTTTTTTGAGGTTTTCTTTGCCTGCCAAACATAGCTTTTCAATACTCAAGTAACGCTTGCATATTAGATTAGACTTTTCGGAAGCAAGCAAGTATTCTGCTTTTGTAATTATTGGTATAGCCCTTGAAATTAATTTGGTGTATATATTTAGATTATTGTTATGAATCGCTAACGTTTTCCATTTATCAACTTCTGACTGGGTTTGAACTCTCAGTAACCTGGCATCGATTGCATCAATATCCGGATTTGATTCAGATAGTTTCGTTAAAGTCTGTTCATTGAATTGTATCCATTTAGAAATCTCTGCTATTGAGCGATTTTCATAATGAAATACAGAAGGTCGAAATCCGGCTCTTACGGCCTTAGAAGGATAGAATTTTTTCCACTTTTGGATATAACCATCTGCTAGTTCTTGCGATTGGAGAGAAACCGTTAAAAATACAGATAGTAATAAAAGGATAAAATTTCCTTTCATGAGCAAAAAGTGTTTTGATAATGCCATTGAAAGATAGCAATTTATAAGGAGAATATTTTAAAGGTAGTTAGTAACTTAGACCTATGAAAAACGGACGAATAAAGAATATTAAAAAGCAAATTTTGTCTAATAATTGGTACACACTTCACAAGTTTAGTTTTGAATACCAAAAAGAAGATGGTACTTGGGAAGTTCAAGAAAGAGAGGCTTACGATAGGGGCAATGGAGCCGTTATTTTGCTTTATAACAAATCGAAGAAAACTGTGGTTTTAACCCGTCAATTTCGGATGCCCACTTATGTAAATGGAAATGAGGATGGTTTGATGATAGAGGCTTGTGCTGGAATCTTGGAAAAGGGTAATGCTGAAGAGACTATTAAAATGGAAGTAGAAGAGGAGACTGGTTATAAAATCGAAAAGGTTAAGAAAATTTTTGAATCGTATATGTCCCCTGGTTCTGTAACTGAAATTCTATATTTTTTTATTGGGGAGTACGAAGCAAAGATGAAAGTTAGTGAAGGAGGGGGCGCAGCAGATGAAACAGAGAATATTGAGGTTTTAGAAATGTCTTTTCAGAAAGCTGTTCAGATGATAGAATCTGGAGAAATAAAAGATTCTAAGACTATTATGCTGATTCAATGGGCACAGTTGAACAAGATATTTTAACAGACTTTTCACGACTGATTGTAAATGAATAAAGTAGGACTTGGTGGGAGTTGTCATTGGTGTACAGAGGCTATTTTTCAGTCATTAGTAGGTGTTGTAAAAGTAGAACAAGGATTTATTGCTCCAAAAGATGACAATGATGCCTTTTCAGAAGCCATTATCGTCTATTATAATCCTAAAGAGATTGAATTAAAAGATTTGATTGAAATACATCTTTACACTCATAAAAGCACCTCTGAACATTCCATGCGAGATAAATATCGTTCTGCAGTGTATGGGTTTGATAACAAAACGATGTTAGCTACTAATACGCTATTGAATTTACTACAAGAGGATTTTGACCAACAGTTAATCACAAAAACAGTTCGTTTTGGGGCTTTTAAATTTTCTGATAATCGTTTTCATGATTACTATTACAGCAACCCAAAAAAGCCTTTTTGCGAAACGTATATCGCAGCTAAATTACAGGTACTGCTTAATAAGTTTTCAAAACACCTGATTTTAGATAAAATTAATAGCTCTCATGAATAGATTTAAGTATATCATATATGTTTTGCCTTATTTGACTACTAGGTTTTCTAAAGTGATTATTCATAAAACTAAAAATCAAAACCTTCCCAGATTTTGTTTTTAGGTAGCCACTTAAATTATAAACATTGCCCATACCACCTGATTTAGCATATATAAATTGAATTTCATCTGATTGAAGGGGATTGGTAATTGTCCCCGAAGCATTCCAAGTTGGAAAAAGATGAAATAATCGTTTTTCAGGAATCTCTTCTTTTAAAAGGGTTAAAATATGAACAAAAGACGTTGGGGTAAATAGGTTGTAACGCGAGAGTCCAGAGCCATCCACCCATCTAGGTTCTTGTTCTAAAACGGTGAGATAATTTTGTAGTGTATAATCCCTTGAATTTTTAAAGCTCAAAGTATCTGATAGGGTCGAAGCGGCAGCTAACATTAATTGCTCTGCCAGAAAGTTATCGCTTTCAAAAAGCATTCTTTTATAAATAGAATCTGTCGAAATACCGTAAAGTATCTTTTTCTCGCTTTCAGGAAATCTAGTTGTATGCTCGATTTTAGTTGTCAGTTGATTTTGAAGTAGTTCTTTGGTTATTTTAACTGATGTCTTAAAAGGAATTTCTAAAGTGTCCATCAAACCTTCTTGAATAAAGAACTCATTTTTAGTAATACTTCGCAGATATGGATATTCTTTTCTATCAATTGAGGGTTTAAAATAGCCTGGAGAAACCACTAATGAATCTTTCTCAAATAAGTTTACCACATTTCCATAAAGGGGGATTGAACCGCGTTCAGGAGAATAATAAAACTCATAATCTTCCCAGGCCCATCCTGGTCCAAATTTAGTGTCTTGAAAATTGTTGGTTGAAAAAGCAAGGTTTTTAAAGCCTTTTAAAAACTGTAAAGCTGTATTATCCTTAAAATAGGGGTGTAACCAAGTTGGGTCACCTGTACCCTCAAAATATAGCGTATCATTTTGCTTCACATACTTAAGAGTAGGTATTTTATCAGGTAATAATTTTAAACCTGTATAAAGCGTAAAGATTTTCACATTACTTGCAGGAGTAAAATATTTGTCGTCGTTTAATGCTATTAAGGTATCTCTATTTTGTGGGTCAAGTATTAAAACCCCGGTGAACTGGTTGTCATAAAAAGTACTTTTTAAAATAGAGTTTATATTTTTTTGATTCTTACTAATTCGAGTTGAAGAGCAGCCTACTAGAATAGTAAGTAGGAAGCATAAGAGAAGCGATTTAGGTATAAATAATTGATTTAAAACACCTTGCAAGATGTTTATTATCGATTTTAACATGAATTTATTCAATTTTTAACGCTTTGATGGAAACAAGATATGTCTTTTCTGACTAATTTAGTAGGTAACCAATAACCCAATAAATATAATTTGAGATATGGCTAGAGCTATGTTGGAATACACTAAAACTGTATTACAAAAAGTTAGTTTTGACGCGAAATTATTCGTAAAAGAATTAAAGAAGGCAGTTTCAAGACTACTGCCTGATGAAATTGAAGAACTCAAAATCTGGTTGCAGCAATTTATTAATGATAAACCAGAACTACATCAAAGTTTATTGTACTTAAAAGTATAACCAATCCCGCCACATAGGCGGGATTTAATTTTTAGTCAAGGGGCTAATTATCTGAACATCTTGAAACGCAATCGCACCCCTAACCACTGCCGAAATTACTTCTTTAATTGCTTCGGTTATCTGTATCTTCAGTTCACTCTTGTGGTAGATTAGACTTATTTCTCTGGCTGGGGAAGGCTTTTCAAAATGGCGTAGGTTTTGTTTTTTGTTTTCGTCCAGTTCTAAAGTATTTAAAAAGGGTAACAGTGTCATACCCATTCCTTCATTTGATAAGTTAACAAGGGTTTCAAAACTACCACTCTCAATCTTAAAATGTTCTTCAGCTTGATTTTTTGGTGATTTGCATAGATTAATAACCCCGTCTCTAAAACAGTGTCCATCTTGTAAAAGAAGCACATCGCTAATATCAAGATCGCCAGTTGAAATTTCTTTTTGATTTGCTAATCGATGATTACTAGGAACATACCCAACAAAAGGTTCATAATATAAAGGACGTTCCTTTATAAATTCTACTTCTAATGGAGTTGCTGCAATTGCAGCATCTAAATGACCATCTTGAATATTTTTTATTAAGGTATTGGTCGCTTGTTCTTTGATAATCAGGTTTACTTTAGGATATTTTTTAATAAAAGTACCTAAGAACATGGGCAAGAGTGTTGGCATTACTGTTGGTATGATGCCTAATGTGAAATCTCCTCCAATAAAACCTTTGTCTTGATCTACAATATCTTTAATACGCCCCGCTTCAGCAACAATGTTTTTTGCCTGCGCCACAATTTTTTTACCAACTTCGGTTATTGAAATTGGCTTTTTACTACGGTCAAAAATCAGAACATCAAGTTCATCTTCCAATTTTTGTACTTGCATACTTAAAGTTGGCTGTGTGACAAAACTTTTTTGCGCGGCTAATGTGAAATTTTGATATTCGGCAACTGCCAGAACATATTGTAATTGAGTTATAGTCATCAAGTAAAAATTGAACTATAAAGTTACAAAACCATCAGAATAACTAATGGAATTTATTAATTAAGATTGATATAGCTTATATGTAAAATTAAAAACCCTATGTTTCCATAGGGTTGATTTTTTTGATTGATGTTGTTTAGTTTAAAATCTAATTTTGAATTCTAAATCTTCAGTAGTAACATCAAATTTGGCATCGTTAAATGTTGGCGGCCCCATTACCATTGCATTACCAGACATACCATAACTTTCTTTTGGCATTCCATTGGCTTCAAAATCCATTCTGTTATTTTCATTTTCATCATGCAATACCATAATCGCATAAGTTCCAGGTTTTACATTTTCAAAGGTCAAAGTAACTTCACCTTTTTTTGCTTCATCTGCCAAATCAATAATACCAGCTCCTTTCATAAAGGTTTCATCACTATGCAATGAGGCCATAATTAGACCATTATCATTGAGAACATTTTCAATAGTTACCGTTACCGTAACTGACTCTTGTGCTTTTGCTGTAAGTGAGATAAAAAATACGCTTAAAATAAATACTAAGTTTTTCATTTTGTCTTTTGATTTTATTTGTTAATGATGGCTCAAAATTGCATTTAGCTTCTCAATTCGAGAAATTAGGGTTACCCAATTGTAAAGAATAACTACTGAATTGTAAAGTGGAATCATTTTTGTTACCTTTTTGAAAACTTATGATTATGAAGCTCATAAATTTAATCAGAAAAGTTTCCCTTTTGCTATTAATGTTGTTCTTCTCGTTTGGGTATTCTCAAGTATCGTATCAGCCCAATGATGCTTTGCGAAATTCAATTCGAAAACAGGTTTGGCAAGAATTGAAATTGAAAACTCCCAAAAAACAAAGGTTTATGGCAAGCTTGGTCTTCAATTCAAATGAATGTTTCAAACTTTATGATAAGGCTGCTCAACAAAGGAATTGGAAGCCTTATGAATTACATACGGTAACTGCCTTCTATCAGGTTATTTTAGAAGAGGCTATCGCTGGTCGTAACTATTCTGAAGAAGAAATCAAGAAAGTTTATGAGAGCAATAAAACAAAATATCAAAATAAGGCAATTGGCGCTATTTCAAGTTCAAATGCATTACAAGAAAATTATGACCCATTAATTGTAAAGGCATTATGGATAGCGACTTTAGATGATTTGACAAAACAAAATAGCAATGAGGTTAAAGAATTAGCAAAATCACTTTTAGAAGTAGTTCCAGAAATCATAAATAAAAATAGCAGTGAAATTGCTTCAAAAGAAAAACCGATAATCATAGAGACGAAATCAAAGACGCAAAAAGATGAACCGCAGTTATCAAATGTATCTAACAACGTTGAAGACATTATAATGCGAACGGTAACTCTCTATGGGCTTAACGGTGTTTATATAAAGAATGAAATTAGCGTTCTTTATTCAAATGGTGAGGTGTATACAAACCCAACAGCTCCGCTTAATAATTTCAATATAGCTAAATCTAAGATTGAAAAACCAAAAAGGTGGCGAACATGGAAAAGGAATGGAGCTATTTTAAAAGTTTATGACCCAAGAAAACAAAAGACATATGAGTGGAAGAAATGGTTCAAAGTGCGCTCTGCTAGTGTTGGGTTTAAATTATCTGGAAAATATAATACTTCAGATGCCTTTGGTGGCTCTGCAGTAATTAATGCGAGTACGGTTGTATTTGACAAGCAGGGTAGGTTTGCTTGGAAGACTATAAAAGGTGGAAATACGGCTTGGAAACCGATTTTTTCAAAAAACAATAGCGCAGGAACTTACCATTTAAATGATTATAAAATCACTCTAAAATATAATAATGGAGTGGTTGAATCTTTTTTCTTTGGTCTGTATCCTAAAGATGATGAGCATTTTGTGATAGGAGCCAATCATTTTGTACCTGCAGAAAAGTAGATTGATTTTAGTTGTTGAATAATCTTTTGGATAGTATGTAGTCAAGACCAAACTTACCTGAGCCAAAATAGAGTGAAAAACAACTTACGGCTATAAAGAATAGGGGGAAAGTAAAATTGAATTCTATAAAATCTTGATTGATTAGAAAAATAGTCATCAATAGAATGACGCAAAAGGAAGCAATCCTAGAAAGAATTCCTAAAATCAAGCAAATTCCGCCTACAATTTTAGTTAGCCCAGAAAAAAGAGCAAAGGTGTATGGAAAGCTTCGAATAGGGTCATAAAAGTTTGAAACGATATCTAAAAACCATGGAGCCACTTGAAAAAAAGATAAATTTAGATGCTCAGGGGACCATGGAACACCAAAAGAGTTCTTACCAAAATAGAAGGCTAAAAGATATCCGACCACAATTTGTGGCGCTTTTATGAAAAGACATAACAGCAAAGAATCGGCTGCAAATGGTTCGATTATTTTTTTAAGCAAACTACTTAAGTTTTGTATAAATCTATAAATTATCAAAAAAATGTAAATAAAAATATTCTGTTGAACTATTTAGTTAACTCTATTTCAGAATTATACTTCATTGAAAACATTGTTTACAATGTTTTCCTCTAGTTTTTGAAGATTAAAAAAAAGTTATTAATGTGAAAATCCCTAAACAAAACTAAAATTGGATGATTATAAGATGAGCTCCATTTGAATATTACATCGCGAATAAGGAGATGGTAATCCGCTAATTTCTTTAAATCCCAATTTTTTGTAAAGATGAATGGCAGATTCTAAAACGGTATTGCTTTCAAGATGAATTTTTTTAGCACCAGAAGTTTTTGCTTTTTCAATTATGGCTTCTCCTAATAAAAGTCCTATACCTTTTCCTTGAGCATTAATAGAAACGCCCATTTTTGCTAATTCATAATCATATTCTTGAAGTGATGTTGCTATGAGTGCGCAAACCCCCATAGGTTCTTTATTTAATAAAGCAAAGAGAATATGGCCCCCTTTATCTAAAATGTACTCTTTTGGATTATCAAGTGCCTTATAGTCCATTTCTTCCATGGTGAAATATTTTTCAATCCACCATTGATTCAAAGACTTAAAAGCATCTCTATATTGTTTTTTATAGGGAACAATTTCAATCATGCTTTGAATTTCGAAATCTCTGATGCAATTGCGTCACTTCCAGCATCTTTTTTATCTTTCAATTCAGAAATTATAGTCGCATGGTCTTCTGCCCGGGTTTGCGAAAGCTTATAAGCGGCCTGAATATCGGTAATCTCAATTTTAAAACCTACTACGCCTTTTACCTGTCGCAAGGTCTTAGGTGTCATATCATGAAGTGAGATGGGTTTTTTAGAAGCTGCCTCATATTTATTTACCAATTTGTGCATGGACTCCATAACTTCTTCTTCTGATAGAATTTTTATTTTTCCATAAACATGTACCGCAATATAATCCCAAGTAGGTACTTCTTCCTCTTTATACCATGAAGAGGAAATATAAGAGTGTGGCCCATTAAAAATGCAAAGTACATCTGGTTGTTCTTCAAATACTTTCCATTGTGAATTTGCCCTAGAAATATGACTTACAAGTATGTCATTGCCATTTAAATCAATATTTAATTCTAGGGGAATATGTGTTGCCCAGGGTTTGCTATCAACTTGATTGATTAATATGCCGAAACTATTTTTTTTGATAAACTCCTTGACTTCATCAAAGTCTTCGTTTTTATAGTAATGGGGGATATACATAGTGTATTTGAGTTCTTGTTTATTGAAAAGTGGGAATATTTCCAGTTTCATCTAAAATACCATCCATTTTTAAATGGGTGATTACGGGTTTTTTTGCCATTCTAACCAAAGTCACATGATCAAAGGATAAAGAATCTGTTGGGTTTTGACTTCCACCGGTGGTCCCTAAAATCATGTAATCGTTATTATTACGTATTCGATGTGAAAATGAATGAAAATGACCATTAATAACGGTATAGGGTCTTTCTTTTAATAAGGTTTCAAGCTTACCTAAGCCTTTTGCATCTTCTCGCATCCACAGCGGTTTATGCATGAGCACAAAAGTCCATTTTACTTCAGGGTAATTTTCTAAAACAGTTTTAAAGTAATTGAATTGGTCATCGTTCATACCGCCAATACGACGTTCCTCCATTTTAAAATAGTCAGATTCTTCATAAACCCCTTCTATTTCTCCGTCAATAATTTTAATTGCTTCAGCTCTAGCCTTGTAAATCTCCATCATCCTTTCTTCTTCATAATCTTCAGAATCCAGCATTAAAAAAAGTACATCTTCATAAACAAAATGATAGTATCGTGGTCCAAATCTATCTTTCCAGAATTCCCTCATGACTGGGTTGGTCAAATCATGGTTTCCCCCTAGATAGAAAAAGGGCATATTGAATTTTGAGGTACGCTCATCAAATGAATCCCATTCTTTGGCTAATTGGGCTTTGTCTTCCGTTCCGCCATCGATTAAATCACCAACACTAAGCACAAAAGTTGGGTCTAAACGATTTAATTGTGCAACCGCTGCACTATAGACCCCCTCGCGTTCTCCTCCATTTAAATCTGAAATAATGGCAAAGGTGAAATCTTCTTCTTCAAGTTCAAATTCAGAACTAGTCCATGGAGTTGGTCCAGATTCAATATCATGTTCAAATTTTGGCGTCTTTTTGACTTCTTCTTTGCATCCAAAAAAAATAATTGCTAAGATGAAAAAAACTGGTAAAAATTGCTTCATGATTGGTTATTCTATTTTTAAAAATTCTTCGCCAGCTATATTTAGTTGAGCAATATTTCCGTTGGCGTCCAAGTCAAAATTTATCATAAACCTAGCTCTAAATCGTGAATCTTTATTACTTCTAAATGTGTCAAAATGCCAATGTTCCATATCGTAACTAATAAAATCATTAAAGTTGATTTTCAATTCATTATTAACCATAGTAACAGAAGCGATACCGATTAGGTCATTTTTGTAAGTGCCCATATAGGCATCTAATGCTAAGCTAGTTTTGGTATTTAAAACCCGTTCATTTTTCTTCTTTTCTTGGTACTCTATATTGGATTTTTTAAAGCCTTGATAGAGGTCAAAAACTTCAGTGTGCCAATCGCGAGTATCATCTTCGAAAGCAAAAAGGTCAATAGCTTTGTACAAGATGGCGTGTCGCAACTCCGCATGATCTAAATTGGCAAATACATATACTGCCATATCTTTATCATGCATGATACCTGCAATTGCTACTAGCCCAAAAAGGCTCCCGGTATGAAAATCGAGTTTATGGCCTCGATAATCTTGCTGAAACCATCCCATTGCGTAAGTATTCCAATTTGGTTTGGTCAATGCATTTGTAGGGTAGGTTCCAGTATTGCCCAAAAACGATTTAGGCTCAAAAAGATACTTGAAGGTTTTTGGTTGTACCAAAGTATCAGACTTGTGCACACCATCATTTACTAGAAATGTCAAATACTTTGAAATATCACTTGCACTGGAACAAATCATTCCTGCCGGGCCAATTTGATCTGAAAAGCCATAATCAACTTCGACCATGCCATCTTCAGAATCATCATAATAAGGAGTTACATAGTTTCCTACTTTAAAAATATCGTTGGCAACAGCTTGTGTTCTGTTCATTCCCAGTGGTTTGAATATACGTTCTGTTACAAATTCGTTCCATGGTTGCCCGCTTACTTCTTTGATTACTTCTCCAGCGACTGCATACATAATATTCTGATAGGTAAACCCTCCGCGAAGCGGATAGGCTTTCTCAGCAAATTGAAACTTTTTAATGGTTTCTTTGGTCGAGACGCTATCGAGCGTCCACAAAACATCAGCATTGCCAATACCCAAATTGTGGGTGAACAAATCTTTTACCCTAGCATTTGCGGTGATGTATGGGTCGGACAATTTAAAATAGGGGAGGTGGTCAACTACTTTATCGTCCCAATCAAGTTTGCCCTCATCAACCAACATACCCATGGCAATGGCTACGACCGCTTTTGTAGTCGAGGCCATATTGAATAAGGTGTTTTCATTGACAGGCTCTTTTGTAGTCAAATTTTTCACACCGTAGGTTTTTTGAAAAACAACTTCGCCGTCTTTTACTACAATTGTTGCTAAACCAGGAACTTTCCAGTCCTGCATACCTTGAACAATCATGGCATCAAGCTTCGTATTATTGGTTGATTGTTGTGCCAGTAATGCTGCACTACCCATTAGAATTAATAGGAAGTTTATCAGATTTATTTTTTTAATTATTCTCATTTCTTGTTCTATATAAATTATTTCTCATCTTGGGCTTTCATTATATAATACCCATAAATCTGGTCCGCTGTTGAAATGCCATCTTCAATTCTGACTTTGGTATTACCATCCATCCAAGTATGGTCGCCGATGTAAATATTTAAAGTGTCAATTTTTCCATCGTCATTGAATTCAGTAGTAATGGCATTTTCAATTGCATTTACGGCAACTGATTGTTTTCTTCCGCGTGTTTGCCCTGAATAGGTTCCGACAATTTCTTTTAGGTCAAAATCCAAATCCATTCCTTCATATTCTTTTTTCTTTAATAGATTCCAGGTGATATTATCAGCAAAAAAACCTGCTCCATGTGGTCCAGCGGTATTTATGAGACAAATGATATAAAGGTCTTCTTCTGGGTAATATCTAGTATCAGTCAAAAAGCCTGGTATGCCACCGCCATGACTTATTTCATGATGTCCAAAATTCATAAAATTGGCAAGTCCCATGGCGTAACTGACTTTAGAGCCATCGTTTAAAGTTTTAGGAGTAATCAATTCTTGATATTGCTCTTGAGTCAATATTTTCTCATTGTGTAGGGCATCCATCCAAATTAAAAGGTCTTCCGTAGTACTACATAAAGAACCTGCAGCATAGGGCCAGGCATGGTTTAAATATTGTTTTTGCTGCAAACCATCAGGGCTAAAATCGTAACCATAGGCTTTATTTTTTACTGCTTTACTGTTCGAACAATAGTACGTATTCTGCATTCCTAAAGGCTCAAAAATTACTTCGTCTAAATATTGTTCGTAAGCCTTCTCAGTAACTTTTTCAATAATCAATCCCAAGAAAAAATAAGCTGAATTATTATAAATCAAAGCTTCGCCCGGTTCAAATAGAAAGTCTTTAGTTTCTATAATTCTGGTTAAGGAATCTCTGGGTAAGTCTTGAGGGACAAGACTACCAAATTCTTCAATTTCTGTATAACTGGCAATACCAGAAGTATGATTGAGCAGGTGGTCAATAGTGATTTTTCTTCCTTTGGTATCAAAATCCATATACTTGGTGAAATCATCCTCTAAAGATAGTTTGCCTTCTTCAACCAATTTTAGAATGGCAACGGCAGTGAATTGTTTGGTCACTGAACCAATTTCAAAACTGGCATTTTCAGGCATCGGTACGTCAAGTTCTAAACTTGCCTGACCATAGGCTTGTTTTAAAAGTGTCTCACCATTTTGATGAATTAAAACGGCTCCGCCTGCAACCATACTGCTATCAATAGAAGCGGTAAAAAGGGAATCCGTATACTTTTCTATGCCTGTTAGTTGCGGTTCAACATAGGCTTTCTCGTTTCTGCAGCTTGCCGTAATACTTAGTATCACTAGAGCTAAAATCAGTGAATGTTTCATTTGGTTTTTTATTGGTTTATTTTTTTATATATCCTGGTCCTCTTACTACCCTTCCCGGGGTAGCTCCTGTATGTTCGCTATTTTGTAAAACTTGTTTTCCGTTTACAAAAACATGTACCATCCCTTCTGAAAATTGATGGGGATTATCAAAAGTGGCTTTATCGATAATGGTTTCCGCATTAAAAATGGCGATATCGGCATAATTGCCTGTTTTGAGAGCTCCCCTTTTTTTGATTTTAAGATTACTGGCCGGCAAACCACTTAGTTTATAAACGGCTTCTTCGAGCGAAATCACTTTTTCCTCGCGAACATATTTACCTAATAGTCTTGAAAAATTACCGTATGTTCTTGGGTGCGGATTGTAATTGGTAAATGGCTCAACAGGTGCAATTGATGGTGCGTCAGATCCAAAACTCATATAGGGTAGGGCAATTTGTTTTTTCACATTCTCTTCAGACATTAAAAAATAGACGGTACCAACACGACTGCTGTCCTGAACCACAAGGTCAATAGCAGTTTCTTCAGGACTTGTACCTCGCATACGTGCAACTTCGCCCAACGTTTTTCCGGTCAGATAACGAAGGCTATCACTTCTAAACCCGTTTAAAATTAATTTTTCAGGACTGCCAGCGGCGAAGTATAGGTTTTCCCATCCATCACCTTTAGCCTTCATTTCGCTGATTACTTTTTTGCGGATAGCTGGGTCTTGCAAACGCTCTGCCCATTTTCCATAACCACCTTCTTGCACCCATGGTGGCATCGAAGCATCCAAGCCAGTAGCACCAGCGGTATAGTTATACATATCGGTGGTGATTTTTAAGCCCGCAGTACGTGCAGAGTCAATTTTGGCAATGGCGGCTTCCCACTTACTCCAATTGTCTTTACCGCCAGCTTTTAAATGATAGATTTCTGCAGCTAGGTCGGCCTCATTGGCAATTTGTATTAGCTCATCAATGGCCTCTAACCAATAATCACCTTCGCTGCGCATGTGAGAGATGTACATTCCGCCATATTCTGAGGCAACTTTACATAATTCAATTAATTCTTGGGTATCAGCATAAAAAGCAGGGGCATAAATCAATGACGAACCAATGCCCATAGCACCTTCTTCCATTGCTGTTTTAGCAAGGACTTTCATATTATGCAATTCTTCAGGCGTTGGTGGTCGGTTTGCTTCACCAAGCTCATGAATACGAAGGGTAGTGGCTCCAACGAAAGATGCCACGTTGGTTGAAATTCCTTTATTTTCTAAAAATTCTAAATATTCGCCTAGCGTTGTCCATTCAATGTCATACTTGAAATCTTTTTGAGTACGTTGCTGCTCTTGCCGCATTTCTTCGCTAAGCGGACCCATTGACCAACCTTCACCCATCACTTCTAGGGTTACACCCTGACGAATGTCACTTTCAGATTTACCATCAATGATGAGTGATTCCGTAGACCAACTCAACATATTAATAAACCCAGGGCTTACCGAGAGGCCGGTAGCATCAATCTCTTTTAAGCCTTTGGCATTTTCTAATTTTCCTACTGCCGCGATAGTATCAGCATTAATTCCTACTGATCCTATATAAGCGGGTTCACCCGAACCATCTAAAATTTGCCCGTTTTTGATAAGGACGTCATAGGTTTCATTTTCAGAACATCCGAAGAATATTCCAAACAAAGAAAAAAGTAATACAACTTTAAAGTATTTCATATCATCAAGTTTAAGTTAGTGGTAAGCTGGCAAACCATTCTGCAAATGCCTGCCATAGTCCAATTTTAATTTGAAAAATAAGAACTGAATGCACAAAGAGATAAAGCCCCATGGCGACAGGAAAAATCCATCTGCCAATTTTATGCTTTCGTTCTGCGATAAACAGTCCAATAAAAAGAGAATATAATAGTACTATGGAGATTAAATAGCCGACGGGGGCAAATTCTCCAGAAAAGAATAGATTTAAAATAAGTCGAATTAAAGCAGGTTCTATAAGCACAATACCTGCTACAATCATCCCTCTTGCATGCAAAGGCACTTGTTTGCGATAGTAAATTGCAATTCCGTAACCAAATGAGAATATTAAAATATCTTTAAAAGTAATCCATAAAGAAGCACCCAGATTTTCATCAATACCATTTATTCGATTATGCGCTAATAGAATTATGGATATAAAGAATAAGGGCACTATCAAATAGGAGAGTTTTCCTAAAAAACGATGTAGGTCAAAGTTCTTTCTTCTAATTAGAATTGGCTGGGTAATTAAAAATGCAATCCAAACAACAGCCATCGCAGCATGAAAGTGAAAATAGAAATTGAAATCACCAGTACCATCAAAAAATTTTGAAAAATAAGAAGGCCAGAAACCGGCTATGGCAAGTAAAAAAAGTGCAAAAAAGTAGACTCCAACGTTATCAAAAGATATACGACGTTTTGTTTTCATTTTGGTTGGTTTATTGGTTGTAAAGGGGAGCTGCTACAAGATAACTAAGTTTTTGATTTATAGCATAATTAGATTGGCTAAGTTTCTTCGTTTTTCTCTTCCTTTTCTTCCTTTTTTAGTTGTTGGTATCTTGTATATAAACGAACTCCTAGTCTTGCAAAGAGAATGACTGCAATTAAAGTGATGATATTGACGGTGTTCATTACGGTTCCTTATTTACGGGTTTCCCATACCATTTTGCTATTGTATTTTCGGCAGGTTTAAATCGTGGTGAAAAATCTAAATTAGTAGGCGCATCTTCTCTAATACTTCTATTATCCCATTGCCATAGGTACATACCCGCGAACCACTCTTTATGCCATAATTGTTTAAAAAGTGCCTCATAGGCTAATTGTTGAGTTCTATCAGATTTTCTTTCAGAAAGCACACTTAAAAAAGAATCCCATTCCCATGGTTTAATGGTGGCAGAAGCATCACTTTTATAACCCACTTCGGTAAAAAGAATTGGTTTTTGATAGGTCTGGTATAATTTTTCAAGTTTAACTAAGTGTCGTCCCCACCCTTTCTCTATGGTTTCTAAATCAGGATTTTTGTTTTTTGTTAATGGAAAATAAGCCTGAATACCAATGTAATCTAAATCATCCCAAAATTCGATATACTCGTATTCATCATGCCAATTTGCTGCATAAGTCAATTTACCTGAATATATAGATCTTATTTTACCAATTAAACGCTTCCAACGTTGAGGTTGTTTTTTGATAGATGTTTTTAATTCCGTGCCAATGCAAAACAATTCAGAATTAGTTAATTCTGCCATACGAGCATAGTACAGCATATAAGCCTCGTAAGAATCAAACCAAGCATTCCACTCTTCGTCAGTAGCTAAGGTCAAATTCGCCCGCCAACCACTAAAAGTCCATAAGTGCGGCTTTAGTTGCACATGTAATCCTTTATCATGAATAGTTTGAATAGTATTAATAAAACTAGAATCTCTAGAGGTCCATTCGGCATCTTTATCAATGGGGCGACGAACAGTTTTAGAGGTTTCATCTTCTTGATCAATAAACGGAATCACTGCTACCCATTCCACATTCGCTTTAATAAGGGAATCAATAGAAGCTTCATTCTGCTCAGATCTCCAACCAAAAACACTCATTCCCCGATGCATTTGGTCTACTTCATAAAAATCACTGGGCACTAAGTCAGAATTCATTAAGGTGTCATCCCATTGAAAATTATAGTTCTCATTAGAATTTGCAAACACTAATGTTTTAAAGGTTAAAAAGATACATAGAACTGGTGTGATAAGTCTATAAAACAGTTGTTTGAAAAAGGTTTGGCGTCCCTTTTTTTTATGTAATCTGATAAAATATCTAATAACCCAAAATAATACGAGGATAATACCAAAGAGCACATGTATGGTAACAATAAAACTTGAATTCGACAAAAATTCAAAAAATAACGTTGCGGCTTCACTAAATGTGCGTTTTCCGATTGATATTCTGGTGGTAACAACAATAAATACAGCCAGCCAGGTCATCAAATAAGTGACAAGTATATTGCGGATTTCTTTTTTGACTGTTGATTGATGCATGGATTATTAAAGGTACTTAAAATAGCTGCTTATCCAGTTTGGCCATCGCCATCAATATCTTTATTGAGATGTAATTCTAACGCTTCAAGTGTCTTTTTAAGAAGTGTTTTGGTGTTAGCAAGCTCGTTCTCTAGTTCCGTGACCCGTTCTTCAACACTATCGGCTTGCTTTTGTTGTTTTTCCAACTCATTTTCTTGTAATAAATCCCAAAAGATGCCCATACTATATTTTTTAAAAAATGATTAAGTTATAATGGAAGAAACTAATTTTTCTTCGACTACGATATTGTCTTTAAGATAAACATAATAAGAATGATTCTGTTCATCCAAGGAAACCGATTTTTCTACTTTTTCATTTATAAAGTGAATTGCAGAACGGTCATCGCAGGCATACCCATCGGTTAGTTTACCTTCCATTATATTTTTATGGTATAGTGGTCTTCTTGATTTTTCTGAATTATAATGCGGACAATGACTTTTATCAATAAAGGACATTCCTTTGACAATACTTAGTTCTTTTGGTCTAGAGTCAGTCGTGCCTCCATTTGTCCAACAAAGCGAGCCAGCACTTCCACCTCCCATAACCACTCCATTTTTGTAAGCTGTTTTTAGTAAAACATCAATACCTTGAGCTTTCCAAATGGCCAACATGTTTAGCGTGTTTCCGCCACCGACAACAATAGCATCCATTTTAGAAATAATTTCTTCAAAGGTTTCTTGTTGGTCATAAGAATTAATCCAAATCTTTAAAACATGGGGTACAACATCTAATTGATTGCAAACATCATAAAAACGTTTTATATAGCCTTCATCATCTCCGCTAGCAGTAGGTATAAAACACAGGTTGGGTGTTTTTTTACCGGTAAGCCTTGCCATATAATTCAAAAAAGGAACGGTATGGCGCCCACTACCATAAATTATTAATTGTCTTTTCATTTTAACACGATAATCGAGATTTGAATATTCTTGAGGCTTGCCCCGAAATTTAAGGTTTTTCCAATGAATGCCTCATAGGTTTGCCCCAAGGTAGTTTACTAAACCAATAAATTGTTATTTGCTTTAATAAAATACCATAAAAGATATTGTTACGAGTCTATTTCGTTGACATGGAATGAATACCTTTCCAATCTTCACCCAATTCTTGCGTAATCAGATGTGCTGATTTATTCAAGAATAGTTTCGCTGTTGCATCTTGTTTGTTTGATTTGAATATGCGCTGAAAAGTAACAGCGGCCATAGCAAACTCTTTATTTAAATAAAGATCAAGACCTTTTTGAAAAGTCGCGCTTGTGGTAAGCTTATGGTCCAATAATTTTGGCGAATCACCATCGATACACTCATAAAGGTCGATAGGTTTTTGCTTTCCTTTTACCATGACAGCTCCCAAAAACCTGAAGTTGAAATTTTCAGGATTGGTTAAATTTTCCATACAATCATCCGTCAATAAAATAGAAGCGCCATAATGTTTGGATAAGCCTTCAATTCTAGAAGCGGTGTTCACGGTGTCAGATATGATAGCCGCATCCAAGCGATCGGCATCACCGGTAATGCCCATGATTAATTTGCCATTTTGCATACCAATACCAATTTTTACGGGCATGCGTTTTTTTAAGGCTCTTTCTTCATTATACTGCTGTAGTATTTGATGCATTTCCACAGAAGCATTTAAAGCACCTTGCGAACCTTTTGGAAACAGTGCCATAAAACCATCACCCAAATACTGCATTATAAAACCTCCATTTTTTCGAATGATTGGTCCCATGCGATTATTGAATCCGTTTACAAACAGAAAATTATCTTTTGGGTTCAGATTTTCGGAAATGGTCGTAAAGTCACGTATATCGGCAAAAACAACAGTGACTTCGCGTTCGGCCAAATCACCTAGAACTACCTCCGTAATCTTTGCTTTTCCTAAGGATTTTATAAATTCAGAAGGCACAAATTTCTGACTGGCATCGTGTATTTTTCGAATCGCTTCTTCTCGGGCCTGAACTTCTTGAAGTCCTTTTTGATATAGGTGTGCACTCTCTATGGCTGATGACGATTGTAGTGCAATTGTAGTTAATAGTTTAAGCTCTGCAGCCGTGTATTCAATTTCATCACCATGGCCTAAAATAACCAATCCTAAAGTGCGATGTTTTACTTTTAAGGGGGCGTACATAACTGCTTTTAAATGACTTAAAGCTGGGTTTTTGTGTACCCTTTCAGCTGGTACTATGGCCGACGTACCTCTTTTAATAAGCTCTTTGAGCACCTCTTTCTGCTTAGTAATATTTTCTTGGCTGCTCGGATTGTCTCCGAACTGTGCAATCTGAACCACATCATCAGACTCTGAATCATACATTAAAAAGAGGCCGTGGGTCGTATTTATGATTTGAGCAGCTTCTTTAAGTGCGACTTCGGCAATAGAAGCGGCATCAATTTTTTCTGAAATCATCTCGCTCAATCCGTAAATCATATTGATTTCGCGGTACAGCCCTAAAACTTCTTTCCCAATTTTCTTTTTCTCCCATTCTTTTTGAAAAAGTAGTTTTATGGTATCAAAAAGAACTGTGGCCTTTGAATCGTTATAATAAAAAGTAGCTATGTTTTGCTCTTCATGTTCTAAAATTATAGTGTTTTGAAAGGAATCTTTCGTTCCCCAAAGTTCAGTACCATTAGTACCTTCCACATAAAAGTTTACGCTAAACTTATCGCAAAGACTTTCTAACAATCTCTTGGCGGAATTATCCCTTTGAAGAACATATTTAAGCGCCTTAAGAGACGTATTTCGATTCATTGATTTGGTTAATTTTTTAAGATGTCTTCAGCAATAGCTAACATTTCATCTGGGTCAAAAGGTTTGGTCATGTATTTATTGGCACCCATCTCAAGGCCTTTTTGACGGTCAACTTCTTGGCCTTTAGCAGTCAAAAGAATAATATAAACATCGTTTAGATGAAGTTCTTTTTTTACTTTTTGACAGACTTCCATACCGTTCATTTTGGGCATCATTACATCTAAAAAAACCAAATTTGGCTCTTCTTTTTGTATGATTTCTAAAGCTTCAGCACCATTTTCGGCAAAAAGTAATTCTACACCTTCATCTTCAAGATCTTCTAGTGTTTGCTCAATTAACATTCGTATATGAGCCTCATCGTCTACAATTAGCAATTTTTTATTCATTTGTATTAATCAATTTAATTAGTGGGATTTCTATTGATACACAAAAAACATGACGTTTTCCATACCTTTTTGAAACTTAAGTTTCTTGATAGTGCTTTCATCTTGTTTGTGAATAGAATTCAGCATGATAATGTCTGGCTTGATTTCAGAAGCAGTTTCTAAAAGATTATCAGGATTGGCTTCCATAACCTTGTAGCCTCTTGCCGTAAGCACATCAGTCAGTGATTTTACCGCAGAAGCATCTTCATCAACGACCAAAACTCTTTTTTTGGAAACACCTTGTTCTAATAGGTCTTCAACTTCATGAAATAGTTTTTCAGTATCAATAGGTTTAGTTAGATAACGGTCAACACCAATTCTAAAACCACGTTCTTTATCTTGAACGATGGAAAGAATAATGATAGGAATGTCCATCGTAGCTGGGTCGTTCTTAAGCACTGCGGCTACATCAAACCCATTAATTTCTGGCATCATTACATCTAAAATAATCAGGTCGGGTTTACTTATTCGCACCATATCTAGCGCTGCCTTACCGTTCGCTGCTTCTTTTACTTGATACCCTGCATCGGTCAATTCTTGACGTAATAAAGAGCGAATTGGTGTATCATCATCAACTACCAGAATAGTGGGTACATCTTCAAGTGTTTTATGTGATGAATGTTTGATTTGCTTTTTAAGGCTTTTCAAAATACGCTCCAATTCAATAGGTTGTTGGTTATTGTCTCCAATAGTAGGAATAGAGAAAAAGAACGTACTGCCCACATTAGGTTCGCTGTTCATCCAAATGATACCACCGTGGTGTTCAATGATCTCTCTGCAAATAGGTAACCCAAGACCAGTACCTTGAGGTTTATCAGTAAGCGTGTCACCGGCCTGTCGGAATCGCTCAAATATTTTGTGCTTGTCTTCTTCAGCAATACCAATACCAGTATCTTGTACTTCGAAAATCAATTGCCCCTTGTCTTCATAGGCTTCTATGGAAACCGTTCCTTTATCTGTGAACTTTACGGCATTTGATAGAAGGTTAATAACTACCTGTATCAACTTATCTTCATCACCACTGATTAATGGAAGGTTTTCAGGTACTTTTTTCTTGAGTTCGAGATTTTTTTCTTCAAATAGTGATGAGGTCGCCGAAACAGCTCTGCTAATAACATCTTGTAAGAAAACAGGTTTTAGATTCCATTCCATTCGCCCTGATTCAATTTTGGCCAAATCAAGCACATCATTAATTAAGGTTGTTAAACGTTCCCCTTCCGATACCACTACATTCAGGTTTTCACTTACCTGTTTCATGGTACGTTTTATTTTTTGGTCATCTACCGTTACGGCAGGGAATATTTTATCTTCTAATCGTTTACGAATGATTTTAGCAAAGCCAAGTACTGATGTTAAAGGAGTACGTAACTCGTGACTTACTGTTGATAAGAAGGCACTTTTAGCCTCATTGGCATCCTCAGCTTTTGCTTTAGCAGTTTTTGCCTCTTCATAGAGCTCTGCATTGTGCAAAGCGACCCCTACATTAATGGCAATAGTATTCAAGAGCTTTTTATCATCATCATTGAATCTACTTTCTTGTTCTGTACTTTGCACACTTAAAACCCCGATGACGTCATCTTCTACAGGAATAGGCACGCCCAAATATGAAATAGCCTGCTTACCAGTTTGTTCAATACCACTTTCGGAGTATTCTTTGGCAATATCTGTGTCTTTATTGATTAATAAGGGTTCGCCCGTTTGAATAATTTTTGAGGTCAATCCTTCACCTAATTTGAAAGGAGGCATATTATCCCCATCTTGGTACGGAAAGTTAATCATATTGGTCTTTTCATCTAAAATCGCCAAATAGGTAATATCAGATTTAAAGACGGACTTCATTTGTCGGCCCACCAACTGTATCAATTCATCAAGTTCTAATTTGTCGTTGAGTGCTTTACTGACCTCATTAACTGTTGCCAGTTCGGTTAAACGTTGATTTGCCTGGGCTGTGCGCTCTTCAACAGTATCCTCTAACACTTTTTGTTGGTTGAGCAGAATTTTGGTTCTCGCTTTTACCGAGAAATAAATAATGCCTAAAATACCTAGAGCATATAAAGCATAAGCCCACCAGGTTTTGTGCCAAGGCGGTACTATGGAAAAAGAAACTACAGCCTCATCAGAAATATCACCATACACGTTCTTTGCTTTTACTTTGAAATCATAGTCTCCTGCGGGAAGGTTAATATATTCTCGTGATGCTTGTAAACCCCATTCAGACCACTTATTATCCAATCCCATCAGCTGAGTGCTGTATTGCATCTCTTTTTGCCCAATATAAAGTGGTGCAGCATAACTAATACTTACTGAATTTTTATCAAAAGGAATTTTCAAATCTTCGGGAAAATTGATATTGCCACCATAAACTAAGGAGTCTCCAGAAATTGTCAATTTTCTAACATCTACATGAAAATCTGGAAGAAAAGGCTTCTCTAAACTACCTTCATAACGGACTACGCCATCAGGTCCTGAAAGCCATACCTTTTGAATACCCTGATTATTAACGTCCTCAGGATAAATATCCCAAATGATAGAATTGCTGAGGCCTTTAAAAGTATCGGAATCAAAATCATAACTATCAGAATTATTAGGTTTTGCTATGGTCGGACCTTTTCTTGCATTAAACCAAATTTTACCCTCATTATCTTTTTTTGGTCTGGCAATTCCTCCTCCTCTTTCCCAGCCCAGAAAATTATTGTAAAAGAAAGTCTGCTTTTCGAACTGATTATTCTTTTCATTAAAACCAAATGATTCTTTTCTTAGGCGAGAAAAGAAATGTAACTCATCATTAAATTTCCAAAACCCAATTGGCGTATTTGGTAAACCATTTTCTTCTGTAAAAGTTGTAATCTCTGAATTGCTCAAATTCATCTTGCCATTTTCGTCAAAAGCAGGGGTTAAAACTTTTATTTCTGCGTCTGATTCAGGCTGTATCCAAATTCTACCTTGATAATCTTCTTCGATAGCATTATTAGCACTTGGCACACGCTTGTCCGTTTCAGATTCTAGGACAAATTGGTTTATTTGTTCGTCAAAATATAAGGTTGTCAGTCCCTGTTGATGAGCAACGAACATTCGGTTTTTATCTTTTTCTGAGAGAAATAATACCCTAGCCCTGAGGTTGTAATTAATACTTCTTTGAACATATTTGAAAGTTTTATCAATTATTTCTATTACCCCCATACCTCCTGTACCAACATACAAGCGATTATTTGAAAGCATAAAATTTCCGCCTTGACCATTAGTGCCAGGTATCAATACAATTCTTTTGGTTTCTTCATCCAAATAAAAAATACCATTGTTGGTACTTAGATAAAGAATACCGTCATGCCTTTGGGTTGTAAAAACCACATTGGTGGGGAGACCCATATTGGAATCCAGCGAAGTAAAAGTCGAGTTCAGGTTTACGTTAGATATGCCGTTAAACAACATCATCCATAGCACACCTCTAGAGTCAACATAGACATAATCTACACTACCATCTTGCAGACCATTTTCTGTGGTGTATTTTTGAATAAGCTTACCTTGGTGATCTACCAGATATGCCCCATCACTAAAAGTATTGAAAACAAATCGACCATCTTTCAAAGCCGCACCGGGTAGGTATAATTTGCCTTTGACAAGCTCGTCTATTTCCGTTTTAAAAGGCTCAAAATCTTTTCCATCAAAAAGATAAAACCCATCATTTCTGGTTCCAATTAAGGTTTTATCCTCGTAAGGTAGAATGCTGTATATTCTTTCACTGGCGAATTTTTCTCCACCTGGCGCTAACTTAAAGGTGTCATCGTCTTGTAAAATACACAGCCCTTTGTCCCAAATTCTTAAATAATAGGTGCCATTTACAATATTACCAACGTGATAGCCCTGTTCGGAAGTAATGACTTTCATATTCTCCCCATCCCAACAATATAGATTGAACTCAGTTCTAAATATTACCCGTCCTTTATAATAATCTACCTCCCAAACATCTCTGAAATTCCGATTCTCTTCAGGTATTTTATCCAGTAAAGACACAAATTCTAATTCTCCAGATTCTTTGGTGTCCAAATATCCGAGCTCACTAATCCCGCCAACAAAGATTCTTCCATCGGGGTTTTTGGTCAAGCATCTAGAACTAGCTTCCATTTCAATAGTCTTCCAGTTTACACCATCATATTGAAGAACACCTGCTCCATTAGCAAAGTACATAATACCATTATCGTCTTCAGTGGCCCACCAGTTTACCGGACCAGCTCCGTACTCTTGGTATTTGTAATTCGTTATTAAAGGTCTGCCTACCTGCTCTTGAGCATGGAGCGAATAAAAAGAAGTACTTATCACAAAAACAAGAGTGAAAACCACAAGTCTTTGCAGTAAAGAATAGAAAGAGTTATACATGTGTTGTGTTTGGTTTGGTCTGTCAAAAACAATAGACGGGGAGATGTTTATTTTCGACCTTTTAAAAATAGTGAATACTTGTTAAATTTTTATGTTTAAGTGAAGAAATCGTTTAGGTGATAACAAATTTCAGTAAGGTGTACACTATACTGGCACCAAGCAAGGCAAAAAGCCCAATAGCCAAAAAGCGTATAGCTAGGTTCACACACTTAAACTTATAGGCCGATATTTTTGAAATGATAAAAATTTGCTGCCCCAATTGGTCAAACAGTTCTTCTTCTTTTAAACTGATATCGTAAAAGGTTTGTGAGAACTCTCGAATGGTTCCAAATTTGGAGATAATGTCTCCAAAAAAGAAAATATTACGGTCATATTCCGCTTCTATTTTAGGTATAAAACAGCGAATACTGTAATAGATGGAAACTACGGTACATAAAATCCAACCTGATAATAGTATGTAGACCAACATATTACTAGCCTCATCTGCTAATACCATAGCAATATTTTGATAGATGATATTCAGTAGAATACCATAAAAGGAGAGTATCAAACCTGCTTTTATTTCTGAGGCTTTTATAAGACTAAAAACATAATTAATGCTCCCCCAATAATGATCT